>VFQO010001646.1_pt1 | contig 16174 bp, 17 predicted proteins | sample 3512331 | NCBI WGS metagenome assembly VFQO01 (sample SAMN10412371, study PRJNA504923) | tailings metagenome | isolation source: Replicate 3 from Balatoc abandoned mine | place: Philippines: Itogon, Benguet | collected 2017-08-28
TGTAGCTGCGCACGTCCGGGCCGCCGAAGAATGGATCGTTGAAGCCGAGGCCCCAACCGCCGCCGCCCCAGCCGCCCCACCGGCCCCAAGGACCAAAGCCAGCTGCGCCGACACCGTTGAAATCGGTCCGCACCCGTTCACGCCCGCCGTCCACGCGGTAGTCGAAGCGCACCAGCAGGTCAGCATTCTCGGGCGTGGCAGCACGGGTGTAGCCCAGTTCCTGCATTTCGGCCGCAACCGAGTTGGCATAGGTGGCAAATTCAAGCCCGCCGGCCAGCTTGGGATCTTCCGGCACGACCGCGAAGGACTGACCCTGCGGCGCAGGCAGCGGCGCGGCAAAGCGCGACACATCGGCCTTGAACGGGGTGGCGCAGGCCGACAGTCCAATTGCGAGCGCGACCGGAAGGGCGAAGCGGGTGAGCGATTTGATCGAAGACATAGGAGACAACATGACACAACCCTTGTCTGGTTTCCATTGCAATGAGAGCAATAGTGTTAGCGTGGGATATCATATTGCATGGGCATGAACGACGATTGAATATTCGCCGTTGCTGAGCCTCGACTCATCGTAAATCACTCGTGAAATCAGTGCCGCACTAACCCCAGCGCGCGGTAGGCCGCGTCGAGTGTCGGCTTCCCGCGTTCGCGCGCCTTGGCAGCACCGCGCGCGAGGATTGCGTCGAGCGCTTCGCTGTCGTCCTTCAGCTCCACGAAGCGATCCCGGATCGGGCCGAGCTTGGCGACCAGCAGGTCTGCCAGCGCGGGCTTGAACGCGCCGAAGCCCTGCCCGCCAAATTGCGCGAGCACATCGGCGGCAGATTGACCGGCGAGCGCGCCATAGATGCCGACGAGGTTCTTCGCCTCGGGCCGGTCAGCCAACCCAGCTTCCTCAGACGGCAGCGGTTCGGGATCGGTCTTCGCCTTCTTCACCTTCTGCGCCATCGTGTCGGCATCGTCGGAGAGGTTGATGCGGCTCATGTCGCTGGGATCGGACTTCGACATCTTGGCGCTGCCGTCACGCAAGGACATGATCCGCGCCGCTTCTTTCGGGATGATTGGATCAGGCAGAGTGAAGATCGGCGCGTCTTCTGTGCCGAAGTCGTTATTGAACTTCTGCGCGATGTCGCGGGCCAGCTCCAGATGCTGCTTCTGATCCTCGCCCACCGGCACGTGGGTCGCCTGATACAACAGCACGTCGGCAGCTTGCAGCACCGGGTAGGTGAACAGCGCGACCGACTGGCCCTCGCGGTTCTTGCCCGCCTTGTCCTTCCACTGCGTCATGCGGTTCAGCCAGCCCATCCGGGCCGTGCCGTTAAGCAGCCATTGCATCTCGGGGTGCAGCGGCACCTGCGCCTGATTGAACAGGATCGCTTTGTCGGGATCGAGCCCGCAGGCTACCAGCGTCGCCACCAGTTCAAGGGTCGAGGACCGCAGTTCGGCCGGATCATGCGCCATCGACAGCGCGTGGAGATCGGCGATGAAGATCAGGCATTCGCCACCCGCAGCATGGGCATCATCCTGCAGCGCCACATAATTGCGGATCGCGCCTAGATAATTGCCGAGATGGGGCTTGCCCGTAGGCTGGATGCCGGAAACGACGCGCATGATTTGTCCTGCCTGAAGAAACGCTAGCTCTGACGGCGCAATAAGCGCTGCACGGTCGCCTTGTCGAGGACTCCGAGCAGCACCGTCGCCGCGCCATAGGTGACCAGGCTGACCGCCATGATTGCGCTGATAGCCAGCATCCGCATGGCGAAAGTCCCGTCGAGCCAGGGCGTGATGACCTGCATCAGCGCCCACAAAGCCGCGCCCATCGAACCCGAGGCAAGCGTGATCCGGCCGATCCGACCCAGCACGCGGGCGGGCAGGCGGAAAAATCCGCGCTGCGCAAGAATCGCTGCTAGCAGCGCAATATTGACCCAAGCCCCGACTGCGCCTGCCAGCGCCAGCCCAACCACGCCCAGCACCGGCACCAGCAACAGGTTCAGCCCCACCGTCACCACCAGCGAAGCCGCAGCCGTGTAAACCGGCGTGCGGGTGTCCTTGCGCGCGAAGAAATTGGGGGTCAGCACCTTGACCAGCACATAGGCAGGCAGGCCCACCACCAGCGCGGATGTGACCATGCCGGTGGTTGCGGCGTCCTCGGCGGTGAAGGCCTGACCTTGCATGAAGGCCTTCACGAAGGCGAACCCGGTGAAGAACAGTGCCACTGCGCAAGGCAGGGTCAGCAGCATCGCGAGTTCGATCGCGTTGGCTTGCAGGCGCACCGCCTCGTCGTCCTCTGCCTTGGAGATATGGCGCGACAGAGCGGGCAGGATCGCTGTACCCAGCGCGATGCCGATGATGCCGAGCGGCAGCTGGTTCCAGCGGTCGGCCATCGCCATGTAGGTGAGGCTGCCGTCAGGTAACACGCGGATGAAGGCCAAGTCGATGAAGCGGCTGATCTGATACACGCCCGCGCCGAACACCGCTGGCACGATCAGCACGCCCATTTCCTTGACGCGGGCTGTGACCTTCGGCGTCGTGCGCGGAATGCGGAAACCGGCGCGGCGCATGAACCAGTAGAGCCACAGCAATTGCAGCAGCCCGCTAACTGACACCGCGATCGCGAGGCCGACGCCGGTCGCCGCGCGGGCCCAATCCCCGCTCGGCTGGAGCGCACCCCACACCAGCGCGGTCAGCAGACAGATATTGAGCAGGATCGGCGCCGCCGCCGCGGCCGCAAAGCGCGACAGCGAATTGAGGATTGCCGCCACCAGCGTCGCGAGGCTCATGAACATGAGGTAGGGGAAGGCGATCCGGCCCATGGTGACGGCCAGATTGTAGGTCGCCGTATCGCCGCGTAATTCCTCGTTCGCGAAGGCCCATAACACCCACGGCATCGCCAGCATCATCAGCGCCCCGAACACCACCAAAATCGGTAGCAGCACCGCCAGCACCTCGCCCGCAAAGCGCCGGGCGGTGTGTTCGTCTTCCGCCATGTGGCGGTTGAAAAGGGGTACGAAGGCGCTCGCAAAAGCACCCTCGGCAAACAGACGGCGGAACAGGTTGGGCAGCTGAAAGGCCAGCTGCCACGCATCCGCCACGCCGCCCGCGCCCAGCACGCGGGCGAGAAGAATGTCGCGGGCAAAGCCAAACACCCGGCTTACCGCAGTCAGCCCGCCAATCGTGCCGACGTTTCTAAGCAGGCTCATGGCTAGCCGGGACCACTGTGGTCAGGATGTCAGGCGTTGCCCGTCACCGGGGAAATCGGCTTGCCCCCGGCGGCCTCTTCGGCGCGGCGCGCGGCGAGCTGCTGCGCGTAGAGGCCGTTGAAGTCGACCGGATCGACCATCAGCGGCGGGAACCCGGCATCGCGCACGGCATCGGCCACGACGCGGCGGGCGAAGGGGAACAGCAGGCGCGGTGCTTCGGCATAGAGGAAGGCGTGGGCCTGATCCTCGGGCACGTTGCGCATGCCGACTAGGCCGCAATAGGCCAGATCGACGATATACATCGTGCCGCGCTGCGAGGCAGCGGTCAGGGTCAGCTTCAGTGTCACTTCGTGAACGTCGGTGCCGATCACTTCGGTGCCGATGTTGAACTGCACGTCGATCTGCGGCGGTTCGGCCCACTGGAACACGTCCGGCGCGCTGGGGTTTTCGACCGAAAGGTCCTTTACATATTGTGTGATGATCCCGACCGCGGGCAGCGTGTCTTCACCATTGGGCTGCGGCCCATCGGCGTTCATGGTGTCGAGATTGGTGAGGACGCCTTCTTCGTCGGACATGATGTCACTGGTCTTTCAAAATGGGTAACAGGATGTGCACCTGACGCACGCTCTGCATGCGAAGGCCGCTCCGGCGTGCGCCTAGCAGGGGTGCGGCCAGCCCGCAACCGCAGGCACGCGCGCCCGGATGCGGCGAAAGATTCAACCCGGGCAGGCCCTATTGGACGTTGGCGAATTGTAATCGATACCCATTTAAGGCAGTGTAAGCGTCCTTGGGGCAAGCTGCGCCGTAGCTGAGCTTTCGCCCTGTACGAAGATCGGAATTGTTGCTGTGCTCGAAATCGTTCTCCTCGCCATGGTCGCCGCGTTTCTCGGCCTGCGCCTCTATTCGGTGCTCGGACGCCGGGCTGAGCAGGAAGAAGAGCCCGCGGTGCAGCGCTTCGAATCGGATGACAAGGCCGCCGGGATTCGTCCCGCAGCGATGCCGGCTGTGGTGACCCCGCCGCGCCCGGTGGAGCTCGAAGGCGTGATGCCTGCGGTTGAGCGTGGCCTGCGCGAAATCGCCGCGGCCGACAGCAAGTTCAATCTCGCCCAGTTCCTCGAAGGCGCACGCGGTGCCTATCGCATGACGCTCGAAGCCTTCTGGAAGAGCGACCGTGAGACCCTGCGCGAATTGTGCGATGATGATGTCTACGCCGGTTTCGTCGCCGCTATCGATGCGCGCGAGGCCGCGGGCGAAACGATGGACAACACGCTGATCCGCGTCGAAGAAGTGCGCATCCATTCGGCCTCGCTCGACGGCAAGATGGCGCGGATCGCCCTGCTGTTCGTTGCCGATATCGCCGCTGTCACCCGTGACAAAGATGGCGCTGTCATCGCCGGGTCGCTCGATGATGCGGTCGAAAGCCGCGACGTCTGGACCTTCTCACGCAACATCAACGCGCGCGATCCCAACTGGCTGCTCGACGAAACCGACGAAGGCTGACCCCCGGGGGCTTGATGCCCCGTCCCGAGGAATCTTAAATGCGGCTGCTGCTTGGCCTTGCGATGCTGTTGGCGCTGGCAGGCTGCGGGCGAGTGATCCCGCAAGGCAGCGTGCCGCCACCTAGGGTGAGCGCGCCTGTTGCCCCCGCCGCTCCCGTCGCCTCTGCGGCTGCCAATGCTGTACTGGCGGGCGTGGCGCTCGGACCGGCTCTGGCTGCGCTGTCAGTCAATGATGCCGATGCGCGAGGCGCGTTGACGAGCTTCATCGAATCCTGCCCGCGACTGTTGACCCGTGAGGATGTGAGCGGCTTAACCAGGCGCGAGGATTGGCGCGGGGTCTGCGATGCGGCGCGCGGGATCGCGCCTGAACTGGCACGCAGCTTCTTCGCCGAACAGTTCACCGCCGTGCAAATCGGCGATGGCAAGGCCTTTGCCACCGGCTATTTCGAGCCCGAGATTGCTGGCAGCCGCACCCGGCGCGCGGGCTTTGACGTCCCCGTCTATGCCATGCCGTCCGATCTGGTGCGCGCTTGGCCCGACGATGTGCCCGCCTCCGAGCGCACCGGTCGCCCGCCTTTGGGCCGCTATGACGAACAGGGCCGCTTCGTGCTTTATCATGACCGCGCCGCGATCGAGGATGGGGCCTTGGCGGGCAAGGCACCGATCATCGCCTGGGCGGCCGATCCGATCGAGTTCTTCTTCCTCCAGATTCAGGGCTCGGGCCGCCTGCGCACGCCTGAGGGCGAAGTGATCCGCATCGGTTATGCCGGGCAGAACGGACGCGAATATGTCGGCATCGGCGGGGTGATGCGGGAACGCGGGTTGCTGGGCGAAGGGCCGGGGGAGTACTCCGGATCAATGCAGGGGATCATGGCCTATATCCGCCAGAACCCGCGCGACGGGCGTGATCTGATGCGGCTCAACAAGAGCTGGATCTTCTTTTCCGAACTGAAGGGCGATGGCCCGCTGGGCGCTTTGGGCGTGCCGGTGCGGCGCGAGTCTTCGGTGGCGGCGGACCCGGCCTATGTGCCGCTGGGCGCGCCAGTTTGGCTGGGGCTCGACCGAGTCGAGGCGAACGGTTTGTGGATCGCGCAGGACACTGGCGGGGCGATCAAGGGCGCAAACCGTTTCGACACCTTCTGGGGCGCGGGCGAGGATGCGCGCCGCATTGCCGGCGGGATGAGCGGGCGCGGGCGTGCCTATGTGCTGCTTCCGCGCGGGGCCGCGGCTCGGCTTGGCGCCCGATGAGAGCGCCGCGGGGGCTAACCACCGGAGAGCAGGCAGCATGGGCGCATTTGGCTTCCAGCGTGAAGCCGTTGCCGGGGAAGAAGCGACCTGATCCTCCCCGGAGCGGGGAGGGGGACCAACCGAAGGTTGGTGGAGGGGCACCCCCGGCTGTTCCGAAGGCCCCGCCTAAGTTCGTCAAACCCGCCAAAACCGCAAAACCGTCCGGACCCCCGCGCGCACCCATCCACCAGCCCTTGGCTGCGCCTCCGCCCCGGTCTGCGGGAGTGGACCCGAAAGGCCTTGATTCGCATTGGGACCGGCGGATGAAGACGGGGCGGTTGGACCCAGATCTGACGCTCGATCTCCATGGCTACACGCTTGACACCGCCTATGATCGGATCATGGGCGGGCTCGATCAGGCGCGGATGATGGGCGCGCGGGTGGTGCTGGTGGTGGCGGGGCGCGAGCGTCCGGTCGATCCGGCGGACCGCATGGCAAAACGCGGGGCGATCCGTGCCAAGCTGCTCGACTGGCTCGCCGCGAGCCGCCATGCCGACACGATCACCGCCGTGCGCCGCGCTCACATCCGCCACGGCGGCGAGGGGGCGCTGTACCTGATCCTCAAGCGCCGCTGAGCGCCTGCTGGACGCTGGCGGGATTTGCCCTTAACCCGGCCGCAACAGGATCGGGCGCTAGGGAACGGGTGTGGGCAAACGGGAAGATGATGCAGGCTCACGCCTGACACGCCGGGCGATGATTGCCGGAGTGGGCGGCGCAGCGCTGGCAGCGCCGCTGCTGGCGCAGGAGTTGGGGCAGATGATCGATCTCGGCCTGCCCGGCGGGCCGAGCTTGCGCCCACTGACTCCGGCCTTCCCCGGCAAAGGCGAGATGATCGTCCAACGCATCCGGCCGCCTTTGCTCGAAACGCCGATGGAGGCGTTCAGCGAAGGGACGATCACGCCCAATGACCGTATGTTTGTGCGCTGGAACTGGGATATGCCCACGTCCATCAACGCCGCAGCGCATCGGGTAGCAGTGGGCGGGGCGGTCACGGCCCCGGTGTCGCTCACCCTCGATGACATTGCGGCGGCTGGCGAGCACGTCGAGGTTGTCGCGATCAACCAATGCGCTGGCAACGGACGCGGCCTCTTTGAACCGCGCGTCACCGGCACGCAGTGGGGCAACGGCGCGATGGGCTGCGCAAAGTGGACCGGGGTGCGGTTGAAAGATGTACTCGCCAAGGCAGGGCTGGCCGATGGGGCGACCCGCGTGCGCTTTGCCGGGCTGGATGTGCCGCTGACCGAAGGCGCGCCTCAGTTCATCAAGTCGATCCCGCTGGATATCGCGATGCGCGACGATGTGCTGGTCGCTTGGGGCATGAACGGCGAGCCGATGCCGCTGCTTCACGGTTATCCCTTACGGATCGTGGTGCCGGGGTGGTTCTCGACCTACTGGGTCAAGATGCTGAGCACAATCGAAGTGCTGACCGGTGAGGATGACAGCTACTATGTCGCCAAGTCCTACCGGATACCCGCCGCGCCGATTACTCCCGACGATAAGCATTTCCCGACGGTTTCCATCACCACCATGCCGCCGCGCGCGTTCATCACCAGCCATGCCGATGGCGCGGTGGTGGCGCGAGGGAGGCCGCTGACGCTGGAAGGCATTGCGATGGGCGGCGATGCCGCGCTGGCGCGGGTCGATCTGGTCGGCGCAGGGCTGGAACTGCCGTGCGAACTCGGCCCGGATGAAGGACCCTATGCATTCCGCCGCTGGTCGGTGACGCTGCCTGCGGTCATGAAAGATCTCGCCGGGATCGGTGTGCGTGCTGCCAATGCCAATGGCATGGTGCAGCCCGATACCCTCGTTTGGAACCCCTCGGGCTATGCCCGCAACGTGATCGAACGCCTCACTCTGAGGGCGCAATGAGAGGTCTGGCCATCATCGCTGCCGCGCTGGCGCTGACAGGCTGTGAGAGCGAGCCCGAGGTGACCTTCACCGACGTGACGATCACGCTGCCCGACGATCCGCTCGATCTGCCCGAAGGCCCCGGACGCGAGGCTGTGCTGGAAAACTGTACCGCCTGCCATTCGCCTTCGACCATGCTGCAACAACCTAAGGTCAGCGCCGAAAAGTGGCAATCGATCGCCAAGAAGATGATCGAGGTCTACAAGGCGCCGGTCGATCCCAAGGTGATCCCGCAGATCGCCGATTACATGGTCGCCGTCCAAACTGGCGGGCCCGACCAGCAAGGGGCCGCGCCTGCGCCGTGAGCGCGGCCCTCAGAACCTTGAAGGTCGGCGAATAACGACGGTTTGAGCCACCGCCCGTTGGGCCTGGTGCCATTCTTTCTCGCGCCCATCCGTCAGTTTTCCAGATTTGATCGTTGCAGCGGCCACAGGCTAGGCAGGGTTGATGTTGATCAGTTCGGCATCGCGCTTCGCCGCATGGAAGCGCGCGCCCCGGACCTGTTGAAGCAATGCAATCGCGAGTACCAGCGCAGGCAAGGCGACCACCGCCATTGCCTCAACGATGCGGCTGCCATCTGGTGCAAGCCAGTCCGATGCAGCACCGACCAGCGGACCGACCGCCGACGCGCCCAGCATCGTCGCAATGAACTGGACCGCGACAATCTGGCCGATCATCTGCAGCGGCACGAGGGTCTGGAAAACGGTCGGCTGGAACATGGCCCCCATCGAGAGGAAGAAGCCGAACACGGCGAAGAAGGCATAAAGGGCGGCCGCGCTGTTCATCAGCGGCAGAGCGAGCGCGCATAGCAACATGCCGGACGCGGTCGCCATCAACATCAGAGCCGGTGTTACGGCACCGAAGCGCGGAAGGGCAAACCGGGTCACAACCAAGCTCGCCAGAAATGCCGAGAGTGCGGAGATGATCTGGGCCGCGCCCATCCCGGCACCGACCTCGCTTGGGCTTGCGCCGAAAATCCGGGTCGCTGCGATCGCGGTCCATGGGCCAATCGCGCCGAACGCCATGCCGGCAAGGCCGGACCCAGCGATCACCGATCCAAGGATCACCCGATGACGAAGGACATAGGGCCAGAACGCTGCCGTTGCGGGCGAGCCAGCCGGACCGCGGCCGTACTGGACAACGGGATACGGTAATCGAGGTCCACCGTGCTGGAGAATTTCGGCACATAGGGGAGGTTGTCTCCGGCCAGACCTGCAATGCCGGGCGCATCAGACGTCAGCTCGGCATCCACCGCACTGCCTGACCAGCTGATGGTGAAATCCTGCACGGGGGTGGCTGAGAACGCCCATTCGATCCCCTGACTGCGCGCCTCCCCGCCATTGGTGGTCACGAACACGGTCTGGCCGCCAGGCGGAGTCACGCCGCCCAGGACCTGCACGTCGGTCCAGTCGATCCGGTAGACCGCAACATCGAAAGCCAGCGGTCCCAGATCGCCCTTGGCGCCGATCTCGTAATTGACGGTGTTATCCGGATCGAACGCGGCAGGTATGCCGTTCTGGCCGGCGCCGGCCACGGTCAGCGGGCCGCCCGGACGGTATCCGGTCGCGATCCGGCCGTAGATAGAAACGTCCTCGGAAACCGCGAACCGCGGAGCAATGGAATAGGTGAACTTGTTCTCCGAGGAATCGAAAGCGACCACACTAGCGATGGCCGGATTCGTCGCGCTGGGAACTCCGGTAAACACTCCCGGGAAATTCGTCAGCGTGCCATCCTGGCGGATATCGGTGTAACGCCCACCGACAGAGATTTCGAACCGCTCGGACAGCTTGAAGGTCACGTCACCAAAGCCCGACCATTCCTTGTAATCGGCTTCCGTCCGCTGCGCACCAAGGCCCAATCCGCCAATCCCGGGAATGAACGGCAGAACCGTCACCGCGCGGGTGATCTGCGCGGCCGCAAAGGTCTTGAAAGTTTGGGCGAACAGCACGTCTTCGCGCGAATGGAACACACCCACCTGCCACGAGAGCCAATCGGGACCGTTGCCGGGAGTGGAGGCCAGCCGCACTTCCTGATTGAATTTGCGGTGATCATTGTCCTGCACCAGCGGCACCACGATCGGTTCGCCAAAGGCCGGGCCGAATGCGCCTGCAAGTGTGACGCCCGGACCGCCCGGCCCATTGCCAATATCGAACCCTAGCCGGCGATCAACCTTCACGAAGCTGGTGGAGCTGGTCAGCTGCGCAAAGCCAAGATCGTAATCGATGACCGCATTGGCAAACTGCGAACGGGCCGAGCTTCCATCCTGAAAGGCCTTGCGATCGCTGGGCGTACCACCGACTAGGTTGAACGATCGCGCCGTTTCCCCATTCGGGTCGGTTGGCGCGCCGACGACCTCGACCACGCCTTCGGCGCCAAATTCTTCCTCCTGATAGGCGCCCGTAAGTCGGATCGTCAGCCGGTCAGTCGGCTTGAACAAGAGCGAGGCTCGCCCGCCCCAACGCTCGCCCCGGTTGACATCATCAAGCCCAAGCAGGGGGTTGTCGATGAAACCGGGCGTATCGATGAAATAGCCGACAGCCCGCAGCGCAAGCTTGTCCTCGATCAGCGGCAAGTTGAGCGCACCCCGGATGCTGGGGGAGGTCTCGCCATCCTTGACCGACTCAATGCCCACTTCAGCCGATCCCGAAAAGCGCGACAGGTCCGGCGCGCGCGTGACATATTTCAGCAGGCCACCTTGCGCGGTCGCGCCATAGAGCGTGCCCTGCGGGCCGCGCAGCACTTCGATCCGCTCAAGATCATAGGTCTCGAAATTCGGGGTTACAGTCGACCCGTTGCTCAGCGCGCTCGTTGAACTGAGAACGACATCATCCATCATCGTAGCAACGCTGGCGCCAGCGCCCCCGGTGTTCTGGCCGCGCAAGATCAGCCTAAGATCGGTGCCGCCGCGATCATCGATGGCAAAGCCGGGGACAAGTGCAGCAAAATCGCGGATGTCGGTAAGCGCGCGCTGTTCAAGGATATCGCCGGAAACGGCGGTGACGGCAAACGGCACCTCGACCAGGGATTGCTCGCGGCGGCTGGCGGTTACCAGAATTTCGTTAGGGGAGACCACTTCTTCCGTGTCGGCCTGGTCCTGGGCAGAGGCCACCTGCGGGCAAAGCGCCAACAGGCTGGCGCTGATTCCAAATGCAAGACGCACAGAGCTCAAACCCTTCATCCGACCAGTCCTTTCAAGTTACAAGTTACACATATTGTAAATTGTAACAGGGCAGGTCAACACAAATCTCATGGTTGACACACAGGTCGGTTGGCGATGGAGTCAAATGCGTTATGCGCAATCAGGACATATGAGATGAAAGCAGGCGATGCAGAACCGTCATCGCGGCGACGGCCACGACGAACACAGGTCGAAAGAAGCGCGGCAACACGTGGAAAAATTCTCTCTTCCTGCGTCGAGGTGCTGCACGAGGTCGGGTATGCCGGCGCTTCAACCACAAGAATAGCCAATGCAGCAGGCGTCAGTTTAGGGGCACTCCAGCACCAGTACCCGACCAAGGCGGGCCTGATGGCAGCTGTGGTCCGCCGTTTTGCGACCGTGCGTTTTCTTGCCTATCGCAAGGCATTGCGCGGTGCGCCGCAGGGCCTTCCCCGGTTTCTCGCCCTATCGCGAGCCTCATGGTCGATGATCGGATCCAAGGAACTGATCGCGGCAATGGAAATTGAACTGGCCATGCGCGAGGATCCCGAACTGGCCGAGGCGATCGGTGATACGCTCAAGCGGCACTCTGCCTTTGTCCGCCGGCTGCTTGCCCGGATTCTTGAAGGCGTCATTGAGGCCGATGACCCCCGGCTCGAAACCGTCCGCCTGCTGAATAATGCGATCATGTTTGGTCTTTCGCTGGAAACAATCCGGGCTGTGCCGCGCGCCGAGATCGATCGGGCCTTGGAGACCTGGGAAAGCGCTATGGTTGCGCTGTTGAGCCAGGAGCCCATCAGCATTTCGTAATCCGATAACGACCAGCCCGATGTCGGATCCGGGTGGCTTCAGGCGTCCCGTGCGATAAAGCCTGATGCGATCCAGCCCGGATTGGCAGGTGGCCGATTATCGCAAAAAGCGACTCTGACATTCATGGGGTGCCATGCTCGCTGTCGCCAAGGCGGCGCTTTCAGGGCCTACGCAGAGAGGGAAAAATTCACTCCCGTTTGAGATCGCCTTGCCAGTCAATACCGCCTGCGAGGTAGCTCTGGTCATCCGGGTTCGTGACAGCCGGGCAAGCTTTGGCATGATCGCAGGTTCGCTGCGCGGCCGGTTGGGGGCAGTCTGGCACCCCCAACCGTCGCGCGTTACTTACTCTCGATTGCGCCGATATCGACACCCGCACCGCGCGGACGGCGGTTGCCGAAAAAGTCGCGCTGCGGGCTTCCCGCTGTCCGCGCTGCATCGATAGCTGCGCTTGCGGTGAGAAGGCTAAAGTCCTGGCCAGCCGGATCAGCGAACCGCGGATCGCCCGTCAAATTGCCCGTTCCGCCGCCAATCTGAAACCGCGTGCCCCCGCTGACCAGGTTGAAGCTGAAAGCAACATTGGTCGCGCGGCTGATCTGGCTGGCAAAGCGATCCGATCTCGCCACGAAGATGTTGTTGAGCACGAACACATCGTCAGTATCGACAACGCCGATCTCGCTGTTGATTTCAGGATGACGCGCATTCAGCCAACTGGTGTTGTTGATGACATCGACCCGGTTGCTGCTGAAGACATTGATGCCGCGCCCACCATTGTCGAAAACGATGTTGTTTTCCACTAAAGTGCGCCCCGGATAGACCCCGAGCGGAGAACCGCGCTGCGTGTTGCGGGTATCGTCGACGATGATTCCGTTACCATCAGTCACGCGGCGCTGGGTGGGATCATCGCCGGAAAAGAAAAACGGGATGAAGTTGTAATTCTCGTAGCTGATGTTTTCACGGACGATAATCTTGACAGCGGTTGAGTTGTCGGAATTCCACGGCTGAAAAATCGAAATCCCGCTATTGCCATAGGGCGAATACCACGCGTTCCGATAAACTCGGTTCCGTTCGATCGTGATATAGTCTGCGCCGTTGGAGCCAATACCACCACCGGGAAAATCGCGCACTTCGTTGTCGCGCACGATGACATGCGCCGGACGGATGGCGGGAGTGGTTCGTGTTGGCGTAATGCTGATGCCGTTTCCGCTGGTAATGGGATTGTTGAGATTGGTAGCTTCGGCCTCTGCCTGACTCAGCGTCACCTCTGCGCGGTTTCCTTCGAGCGTGAGCCCCTCAACGATGATATAGGAGGCCTGCACGGCGATGGCATTCCAGTTGCGCGCGCGGATCAGCGCGTTTTGACCCGGGTAACCAATATAGGCGATCCACGCATCTGAACGTCCGCTCTGAGTAATGTTGAGCACATTAACGCTGGGGTTCGGCTCGGAATAGATTCCAGTCATCACGAGGATGGAGTCCCCCGGTTGGGATATGCCGTGGGCCGCCTGAAGAGTCCGTTTTGCGGTGGTTTCCGAAAGGCCGGAGGCAGCGTCGTTGCCGTTGCCCGATACATAGATCACACGCCCGATATCCACTGCCACTTCAAAAGTGCTGCTGGCGATCTGTCGTCCCGTCTGATCGAACCCACGCACCTCGAAGCGCTCGATACCGGTCTTGCTCGCCGTGTAGGGCACCCTGAAGGCGAAGTCGCGGCTTTCGTCGCGCGCAACTAGCACGCCGTCACGAAACAGCGATACGCTGGCCACATTCTCGCTCGCAGCAGCAGCAAGGTTGAACCAGCCCGGCCGGGTGACTGAGGATGGGCCTGTCAAAGAGACTGTTCCCGAAGCCGGGGCGGGGGCTGCCCCCCCTCCACCCGACCCGACCACCAACGGCGCGGCTGATCCATCATCGGAGCCACCGCAGCTTGCAACAGGACCAACCAGAGCCAGGATCGCAAGAAGTTGGAGGCAGAAGCGGGAAAGCCTCGTCCGTGCCGGGGTTGCTGATAAAGTGCTGCTCAATGTGTTGCTCCTACGCTTTGGTTGTACCGCAAGGGGAAGGCTGCGCCCTTCTCACGGCGGGATACCGCGCCATTGGCGGCGACCGTTTTGTCGCACGCTGCAGCAAACCGGTCAGATGTCTGTAAAAGTCCCCGTCCTTCTCCGAACCTCGACGACCAAATGGATGCCGACCTTCCACTCGGCACGCCTCATTGCCTAGCCAAACCAGGAAGACTCGCCGTTTGTCGGCAACCACAGAACAGGATTGGTGTTTGCCATGCCGTCCAGTATCAAAATCCGTCTAGGATTCTGATAATGTTGTGTTTAATTTAATTTTGGGTAAAGCGCTGTGCGGTGCACGGCACATCATCCTATGGGCAACGACCAACGCCTGGCGATGGTGCTGCAGGCATTCCTCTTGAGGGCTTGAGCGACTTCCTTCGATTGGAGGTGGCGCCGTTCGGGATCGATGTCTCGCTCATGGAGCCCGCGGCGCTTGCAAAGAATCTTTCCGACATCGCTCAAAATCTGCTGGGCGGCACGGTGGCGCAATGGCTGGAGGTGCGTGCCGCGCCAGCGAAGCTCGGCCACACCATCGCCTTCGCCGATGCGCGGATCGAAGTCGATGGCGCAATGATCGCCAAGGCCTCAGCAAGCTTCCGAATCTTCAAGGCCGACGCCGACGCCACCTGATGCGGATGATCTGGCGTTTGGTCGGCAGACAAGACTGGCAACGAACCGCTTGGCTCCCATCACGCATATTTGCCGCGTTCAACGGTCTTGTTCGGGGCTATGCTCACCATAGGACGCGAGCACCAGATGCTCGATCGTCGCGCGCAGCCGATCCCAGTCAGCCGGGTCGGCAAGCGTCATGCCAGCAAAGCCGCCGATACTGGCGGCAGACAACACCATCTGCTGCACCGCTGCGATCAGTACGGCGTTGATCGCGGGAGCTTCGTTTCCGGCCGGAACAGCGATCTCGCCCTTAACCCGTGCAAGCCATCCGATCAGCGCGCGGCTGCGCGCGTCGGCGAAGGCGCGGGTGCGGTCTTCGGTGTCGGGTGGGATCTTGGTCATGTCCCCTTCTTTCGCGCGAAAACCCTCGCCGCATAAAAATATCACCGAGTGGTGACAAAATGGCTTGCCTGTGTCACCGGCCGGTGATAACTGCCTTGTCACCACTTGGAGACATTGAGTCGCCTTTCGGAGATGCTGACATGACCCTGACCCGAGAAATCCATAATCCCGTCACCGGCGACGCCATCGCCTTCCTTACCTCGCCCCTGTCGGGCGAGGGCGCGATGCTGCGCTTTCGCTGCACTCTGCCGCCGTATGGGCTGGGCGCGCCGCTGCATGTGCACGACACCATGACCGAGACTTTCGCAGTTGAAGAAGGCACGCTCGAAATCGACCTTGGCGGCGGCCGGGTCCGGGTGCTGAGCCCCGGCGAAAGCATCGCTATCGCCCCCGGCACCCCCCACGGTTTTCGCAATCCCGGTGATGTGCCGGCGGTGTTCGTCACCACGGCCGATCCGGGCGAGGGGCTCGAAACCTTCCTGCGCGGCATGTATGCACGCGCATGATGGCGCACCCCACCATGGTGCTGTGATCCGATCCGAGCGGGGTGAGCACATGACAGCGCGCAGCGTCGTCAACTGGTTTGCTGCAAGCTATCGCGAACTGGGTCTTATCGGCTGCTCGTCGCACTCCGGACGGCGCACGTTTATTACCCGCTCGGCGCGTATGCTGGCACGCACCGGCGGCTCCTTGCGCGATATCCAGGAACTTGCAGGCCACAAGGCCCTCACCACGACTGAGCGCTACATCGCCGGCGACCGTGCTGCGCAGCGCCGTCTGATCCGGCTGATCTAACAGCCCTCCCCATTCTCCCCACAATTTGGAACAAGGAAACGATGCCATGGCTGGCAACGAACAGGACAACTTTGCCTGCGAAGGCGACAATTCACCTACCAATCTCGGATCCAGCGTGATTGCCCAGCTCAACGACCAGCTGCGCTGTCATGCGCGTGGTGGCCAAGTCGCCATCACTTCGGGCGTTATGAATTTGGGTCCGGGGGTCGTTCCCTTGGTGCTGGAAGCAGTGCAGAGCTTCAATCAGTTCTCACCCGATAATGATCCCCACGGCGAACACGACTTCGGCGCTGTCACCGTGCTGAGCCACCGCATCTTCTGGAAAATCGACTTGTATGATCCGGGCCTTGTCAAGATACCATTGAACGGTTCCTTTTGATGATGGGCTGGGGGCCCCCACACGCAATGCTCAAGGATTGGCTTCATTCGTTCCGAGGTCAGCTGATG
>VFQO010001647.1_pt1 | contig 16163 bp, 12 predicted proteins | sample 3512331 | NCBI WGS metagenome assembly VFQO01 (sample SAMN10412371, study PRJNA504923) | tailings metagenome | isolation source: Replicate 3 from Balatoc abandoned mine | place: Philippines: Itogon, Benguet | collected 2017-08-28
CCGACCGCCGGCAACTCCGTCATCGGCCAGCGCGCCTTGACGCTAACCTCCAGACCCGCCCGTTCGCCCGCGCGCAGACGCTGGCAGCCCGCGTAGGCGATCATGGCACCGTTGTCGGTGCAGAACGCCGGTGCCGGGTAGAAAGCCTCGCCACCCAACGGCTTCAGTGCCTCGGCAAGATCATGGCGCAGCTTGCGGTTGGCGCTGACGCCACCGGCCAGCACCAGACGCTTGAGGCCGGTTTCCTTGAGCGCGCGCAGACACTTGCGAATCAGGGTGTCCACGGCGGCAGCCTCGAAGCTGGCGCAGAGGTCGGCGGTCTTTTGCGGGTAGTCCGGCGTCTGGTTGCGCGCGGTGAGCACGGCAGTCTTGAGGCCGCTGAAGGAGAAGTCCAGTCCGGGGCGATCAAGCATGGGGCGCGGGAAGGCGAATGCCTCGGGGTTGCCCTGCAGCGCCAGACGAGCCACCTCGGGACCGCCGGGATAGTTCAGGTCCAGCATCTTGGCGACCTTGTCGAAGGCCTCGCCGGCAGCATCGTCGATGGATTCGCCCAGCAGCTGGTAACGACCGATGCCATCCACGCGCATGAGCTGGGTATGACCGCCGGACACCAGCAATGCCACGAAGGGAAACCCGGGCGCACGCGCTTCCAGCAGCGGCGCCAGCAGATGGCCCTCCATGTGGTGCACGGGTATCGCCGGCACCTTCCAGGCATAGGCCAGGGAGCGTGCCATCAGGGCACCGGTGAGCAGGGCGCCGGCGAGACCGGGGCCGGCCGTGTAGGCGATGCCGCCGATGTCCTGCGGCTGGCAGCCGGCAGCCGTCATGACCTCGCGTACCAGTGGCACCAGCTTGCGGATGTGGTCGCGCGAGGCCAGCTCGGGCACCACGCCGCCGTAGTCGGCGTGCATGTCGATCTGGCTGTAGAGACGGTGCGCGAGCAGGCCCTCGCCAGCCGGCAGGGCGTCATCGAAGATGGCGACACCGGTCTCGTCGCAGGAGGTTTCAATGCCGAGCACGCGCATGCGGTATCCTTGTTTCTGGGCGCCTTGAAGGCGGGAAGTGTAGCGTTGCCGCCAAGGGATTTGCCATTGCGCGCAGATCTGGCTAAAATCCGCGCCCCACGACTGTCTGTCGTCCCCATTCAGCGTTACAGGTGAGCATACATGCCCCAGGTCAAAGTGAAAGAAGGCGAACCGTTTGACGTCGCCCTGCGTCGTTTCAAGCGTTCCTGCGAAAAGGCCGGTGTGCTGGCTGACGTGCGCAAGCGCGAGTTCTTCGAGAAGCCGACGCAGGAGCGCAAGCGCAAGGCCGCTGCCGCTGTGAAGCGCCACGCCAAGAAGGTCCAGCGCGAAGCCGTCAAGACCACGCGTCTGTACTGATCCCTGCGCCCGTTCGGGATGACCGGTCCTGGTCGTCCCGGGCGTCTGGAAATGCCTCGCCATGCCCGCTCTGAAAGACCGTCTGACCCAAGCCATGAAAGATGCCATGCGCGCGCAGGACAAGCCGCGTCTGGGTGTCGTTCGCATGGCCCTGGCTGCCATCAAGCAGATCGAGGTCGACGAACGCATCGAGCTTGATGACGCACGCACGCTGGCCGTTCTGGAAAAGCTGGTCAAGCAGCGTCGCGAGTCGGCAACTGCCTACGAGCAGGGCGGACGTCCGGAGCTGGCTGCCGGGGAGCTGGCGGAAATCACCGTGCTGCAGAGCTTCCTGCCCGAGCCCTTGTCCGAGGCCGAGCTCGATGCGCTGATTTCGGCCGCCATCGCCGAAGCCGGTGCCACCTCGGCCCGCGACATGGGCAAGGTGATGAATCTGCTTCGACCCATGGTTGCCGGTCGTGCCGATGTCGGCGCCCTGTCGCAGCGCGTGAAATCCCGCCTGAGCTGACCGCGTCAGCTGCTGCACCGCGTCTCGCCAAGGCGTCACGGTGTTGCCTGTCCGTTTGCGCTGACGCACACTGCCTGCTCCATTCGCGGACACCACACGCATGTCGACCGGTCGCATTCCCCAGAGCTTCATTGACGAGGTGCTGCTGCGCACCGACATCGTCGATCTGGTGGATGCACGGGTAAAGCTCAAGCGCGCCGGCAAGAACTACACGGCCTGCTGCCCGTTCCACACCGAAAAGTCCCCCTCCTTCACCGTCAACCGCGAAAAGCAGTTCTATTACTGCTTCGGCTGCGGTGCGACCGGCAATGCCCTCAGCTTCCTGATGGAACATGACCGGCTCGAGTTCATCGACAGCCTGAAGCAGCTGGCCGGTGCCGCCGGACTGACCCTGCCCGAGACGCGTGACGGCAAGTCGCCTCCGCGCGACTCGCATCAGCCGCTCTACGACCTGCTGGAAACCGCTGCCAGGCACTTCGAGCAGCAGCTGCGCACGGCGCCGGCGCGCGAACGCGCGGTCAGCTATCTGCGCAAGCGCGGCGTCACCGGCGCAATCGCCAAGGCTTTTCGCCTCGGCTACGCCCCGCCCGGCTGGGACAACCTGCTGCAGGCCCTGGCCAGCGATGCCCGCCAGCGCGAGCTGCTGCTGCAGACCGGCCTGCTGATACGCAACGAGCAGCGCCAGTCGGTCTATGACGCCATGCGCGATCGCGTGATCTTTCCGATCCGCGATTTTCGCGGCCGGGTCATCGCCTTCGGCGGTCGCGTGCTCAACGACGACAAGCCGAAATACCTGAATTCGCCAGAGTCTCCGGTATTCCACAAGGGCCAGGAGCTCTACGGCCTGTACGAGGCGCGACAGTCCGGCAAGCTGTCCCGCCTGCTGGTGGTCGAGGGCTACATGGACGTGGTGGCGCTGGCGCAGTTCGGCATTCCCGAGGCCGTGGCCACGCTGGGCACCGCCACCAGCACCAGCCATGTCGAGCGCCTGTTCCGCGTGGTCTCGGACGTGGTGTTCTGCTTCGACGGAGACGCTGCCGGACGCCGTGCCGCCTGGCGCGCCCTGGAGAGCGCCCTGCCCGCCCTGCGTGACGGCTACAGCGTGCGCTTCCTGTTTCTGCCCGATGGCGAGGACCCGGACTCGCTGGTGCGCCGCGAGGGGCCCGAGCTCTTCCGTGCCCGCATCGATGCCGATGCCGTGCCGCTGGCCGATCAGCTCTTCCGCCACCTCGGCGAAGACCTTCCCCTGCACACGCTGGAAGGACGCTCGCGCCTGGCCAGCGAAGCCCTTCCGTTGCTGCGGCAAGTGCCCGAGTGCCTGTTCCGCACCCTGTTGCTGCAGCGCCTGGGCAGCATCACCGAGCTGTCGCTGGAGGTGCTTGAACAGCAGCTGGTGCAGCTTCAGGCCCAGGCGGACAAGCAGCAGGCAGCCCGTCAGCAGCTCGCGGCAAGCCCTGCCGCCGCATCGCCCCTGCCAGGCGCAGCAGACATGCCGGACATTGCCGGCCATGACACCAGCCTCCCGCCCGACTGGGACGACATGCCGCCCTGGATGGCCGCCGATGCCGGGCAGGACGAGCCCGCGCACAGACCGGACCGCGGCTCCGGCAAACCCTGGCAACGGCGACGCGACAATGACGTACCGTCGCGTGGGCGCTACCCGGTACCGGACCGCAGCGCCACGCTGACCCTGTCGGCGCGGGCCATCCTGGTCCTGCTGCGCGATCCGCAGCAGGCCATGCACTGGAGCGACGACCTGCTGTCCGGCCTGCAGGACCCTGAAACACCCCTGCTCAACGCGGTCCTTGCCACGCTGCAGCTCAACCCCGGGCGCTCTCTCGCTGCCCTGCTCGGCAGCTGGCACGGCACCGATGAGGGCGACGCCCTGGGTGCGCTGATGGCACGCGACATCATCGCGCCCAGCGAGGATCCGGCACGCGAGGCCGAGGACCTGCGCCTGCGCCTGCAGCTGCGCGCCCTTGATGCCCGCGCCGATCATCTGCATCGGCAGCTTCAACAGGAGCCGACTCGCGAGATCCTGCAGGCATTGAGCGAGCTCAAGCAGGCGCACGCCCAGCTTGCCCTGCGCTTGCGCGGGACTCGCTGATGCCGCTGTGCTGCTGACAAAATCAGCGCCGACACCGTATAATCCCGCTCTTGATTTCGCACCGTTGCGCCGGGGACCCGATGAGCACCAACGAACTTGATCGCCAAGACCCGAACAAGCAGGACGCCGCTGACGGCGAGCCGATGGATCAGGACAAGCGCAATTCCCAGCTGGCGGCGCTGATCGCCAAGGGCAAGGAACAGGGCTTCCTGACCTATGCCGAGGTCAACGACCACCTGCCCGAGTCGGTCACCGAAAGCGAACAGATCGAAGACATCATCCAGATGCTCAACGATCTCGGCATTCCGGTGCACGAGCGCGCTCCCGAAGCCGACGACCTGATGCGCGAGGAAACCCCGGAAGCCAGTGATGACGAGCTGGCCGCCGAGGAAGCCGCCGCCGTGCTCGCGTCGGTGGAAAACGAACCCGGCCGCACCACCGACCCGGTGCGCATGTACATGCGCGAAATGGGCACGGTCGAGCTGCTCACCCGCGAAGGCGAGATCGCGATTGCCAAGCGCATCGAGGAAGGCATTCGCGATGTGCTGCACGCCATGGCCTACTGGCCGGGCGCCGTCGAGCTGCTGATCAACGAATTCGATGCCGTCGAAGCAGGCGAACGCCGCATCGGCGATGTCATCGCCGGTTTCCTGGATCCGGATGATCCTGCCACCGCCGAGGAAATCGACGAGGAGGCCGCACTGGCTGAACTCGCCGGCGGCGGCAAGAGCAAGGCTGACGAAGCCGAGGACGACGACGAGGAAGCCGAAGGCGACGACGAGGAAAGCGAAGCCGACACCGGTCTCGACATGGAGATGGTGCGCGGTCGCGTCGACGCCCTGCGCGAACAGCTGGCCAAGACCGAAGCCTCGGAGCAGCGCAACGGCCGCGAGCACAAGTCCTGGCAGACTCAGATGAACACGCTCGCCGAGCTGTTCATGATGTTCAAGCTGACGCCGCGCGTGTATGACGGCATCGCCGATCACATCCGCGAAACAGTCGACACCGTGCGCGCCCAGGAGCGCGCCGTCATGGTCGCCTGCGTGCGTCGCGCCAAGATGGATCGTGCCACGTTCCTGACCGACTTCCCGGGCCACGAAACCGACCTGGAGTGGCTGGATCGCGAAGTTGTCACTCGCAAGCCGCTGGCCAAGGCACTCGAAGCCCAGCGCGAAGACATTCTGCGTGCGCAGCAGCGCCTGCTCGAGGTCGAGACCAGCCATGCGCTGACCATCGCCGAGATCAAGGACATCAGCCGTCGCGTCAGCATCGGCGAAGCCAAGGCCCGCCGTGCCAAGAAGGAAATGGTCGAGGCCAACCTGCGTCTGGTGATCTCGATCGCCAAGAAGTACACCAACCGTGGCCTGCAGTTCCTGGACCTGATCCAGGAAGGCAACATCGGCCTGATGAAGGCGGTCGACAAGTTCGAGTACCGTCGCGGCTTCAAGTTCTCGACCTACGCCACCTGGTGGATCCGTCAGGCCATCACCCGATCCATCGCCGACCAGGCGCGCACCATCCGCATCCCGGTGCACATGATCGAGACCATCAACAAGCTCAATCGCGTGTCACGCCAGATGCTTCAGGAAATGGGTCGTGAGCCGACGCCGGAAGAGCTGGGCGAGCGTCTCGACATGCCGGAAGACAAGGTTCGCAAGGTGCTGAAGATCGCCAAGGAGCCGATCTCCATGGAAACGCCGATTGGCGACGATGAAGACAGCCACCTCGGTGACTTCATCGAGGACACGCTGATGGTGTCCCCGATCGATGCGGCCACGGCCGAAGGCCTGCGCGAAGCCACCCGCGAAGTGCTGGAGAACCTGACCCCGCGCGAAGCCAAGGTGCTGCGCATGCGCTTCGGCATCGACATGAACACGGACCACACGCTGGAGGAAGTCGGCAAGCAGTTCGACGTCACCCGCGAGCGCATCCGCCAGATCGAGGCCAAGGCCCTGCGCAAGCTGCGCCACCCGAGTCGCTCGGAACACCTGCGCTCCTTCCTCGACAGCGAGTGAGCGGCGCGCGGTGAATGAAAAAACCGGCCATCACGGCCGGTTTTTTCGTGTCAGGGAGCCGCGCTCAGGGGCCGGCGAGGAAGCCCGCGAACTCGCGCGCAAAACGCAGCGGCTCGTCCTTGAGCGGCACGTGACCGGAACGCTCGAAGCGCACGACACGCGACGCCGGATGGTACGCAGCCACCACACGCTGACCGGCCTCCGCATACAGTGGCGAACGCGCCCCCAGGAACACCGTGATGGGGATGCGGCAGGTCGCCAGTGAGGCCCGGTAATCATGGCCGCCAGCCACATAGGCAGGCAGGTAGGTGCGCATCTGCCCGAGGTCGGCGAGCGGCAACGGAATCCGCGCCAGCACGGGCGCCGGCAGACGCATCAGAAACGACAGGAGCGGCTTCAGACCGCGCCCGCCCGCCATCAGTGCCAGCACGTCCGCCAGGTCGGCACCGACATCATGGCGCACGGACGCAGGCAGATCGGCAAAGCGACGACATGCCGGGTAGTCGTTGACCCGGTCGAGAATGCCTCGCAGGGTGCCGAAAAGCGCCTCCTGACGAGCACCGAACAGGCCGTGCGGCCAGTCACTGCGGTTGCCGATGCAGGGTGACTGGTCGATGTGCAGGTAGCGACTGACACCGGAAAAGCCATCCAGCTGGTGCAGATGCAGCGCCGTGGTCGCCCCCAGGGAAATGCCGGCCAGCAGAAGCTCGTCGAGCCCGAAATGACGAATCAGGTCCTGAACATCCTCGGCATGGGCCTGGAAGATGTCGCCGGACTTGAACGGCGTGTCAGCGGATCGGCCCGCGCCGCGCAGATCAGGCAGGTAGAAGCGATGACGCGACAGGTGCGGCAGGATGAACGGCAGCCAGTGGTCACCTCGCATGCCAAGTCCGTGCAGCATGAGCACCGGCCGGCCGCGCCCTAAGACGCGGACAGCCAAGCTCTGCCCGTCGCGCAGGGGGATGCGCGAGACCGACATCACTTCATGGACTTGGTACTGAGCGAGACCAGCTTCTGGTAGGTCGACGGGAACAGACGCACCATCAGGTCGAGAACCTTGGCATCGGTGCCGACGAGCACGCGACGCTGATTCTTCTCGACGGCGCGGATGATGATCTCAGCGGCCTTGTCGGCACTGGTGGTGAACAGCTTCTCGAACTTCTCGGTGCTGTTGGTGGTCATGCCCATCTTGGTGATGGACTCGTCCATGCGCGCGGCACGGGCAATGTTGGTCTTGATGCCGCCGGGGTGCACGCTGGTCGCGCTGACGTTGACCTTCTGCAGCTCCAGCTCCTGGCGCAGGGCCTCGGTGAAGCCGCGTACGGCGAACTTGGAGGCGTTGTAGGCGCTCTGCGACGGCACCGCGAACAGACCGAAGACACTGGAGGTGTTGATGATGTGGCCCTCGCCAGCATCCTTCAGATAGGGCAGGAACGCCTTGGTGCCATGCACCACGCCCCAGAAGTTGATGTTCATGATCCATTCCAGATCTTCGTAGCTGCCGCCATCGACGGCGCTGCCCAGCGCCACGCCGGCATTGTTGAAGATCAGGTTGACCTTGCCGTGATCACGCGCGACCTGGTCGGCCCAGGCGAACACCGCATCCTTGTTGGCAACATCAAGCTTCTGCGACGTGACCTTGACGCCATAGGGCGCCACCAGCTGCACGGTCTCGGCAAGGCCCTTCTCGTTGATGTCACTGAGGGCCACATGGCAGCCGCGCTTGGCCATCTGGATGGCGAGGGAGCGGCCCATGCCGGAGCCTGCGCCAGTGATTGCTGCAACCTTGTTCTGGAAGTCTTTCATCGTGTTCTGCCTGCATGTTGACATCGGACGCTGGCAAGTTATATCTGACAACATTCAATGTCAAGTGACATCTTGGCAGATTGCACGCCAGCCCGACGACATGATGACCGGAAAGTCACACTCAGTCACTCATCGCCACCGGTCGTATGCCATCCAGGAAGCGCTGACTGGTCTCGCGGATGGTGGTCAGCAGGTCACGCACATAGGGCCTCGCCCTGTCCTGCTCGCGCAGCGCCGCCTGCAGCGTGCACCAGACACCCTCGCCAAGCGGCCGTGTGCGCACCCAGCCACGTCCGACATATTCGGCCGCCGCCCAGTTCGGCAGCGCGCAGACCCCGCGTCCGCTGGCCACCAGCTGCACCATCATCAGCGTCAGCTCGGTATGACGCATACGCGCCGGCATCACGCCCGCCGGAGTCAGGAAGTGCTGGAAGATGTCCAGGCGACCGGCATCGACCGGATAGGTGATCAGCGTCTCGCCGGCCAGATCCTCGGGACGTATCTGTGCGCGCTCGTTGAGCGGATGGCCATTGCCCAGAACCAGCACCGATTCGTACTCGAACAACGGCTCGAAGCACAGGCCCTCGTGCTCGCCGGGGTTGGAGGTGACCACGCAATCCAGCTCGCCCTCGCGCAGGCTGTCCTGGGCATCGCCATGGAAACCGCTCTGGAAGTCCAGCTCGACCTCGGGCCAGTGTTGACGAAAGCTGTTGATGGTCGGCATCAGCCACTCGAAGCAGCTGTGGCACTCGATGGCCATGATCAGGCGCCCGGCCTGGCCGCTGTTGAGCTTGCCGATGTCGCGCTCGGCCTGGCGCAGGGCCGGCAGGACGACATCCGCCAGCGCCAGCAGACGCTCGCCCACCGGCGTGAAACGCGGCGGCCGGGTCTTGCGGATCAGCACCGGCGCATCCAGCGTGGATTCCAGCTCACGCAGCTGGTGGGAGAGCGCCGACTGGGTCAGGAACAGGCGCTCGGAGGCGGCCGCCAGCGAGCCGGCATCCTGGATGGCCTTGAGGGTGCGCAACTGGCGAATATCGATCATGGCGGCCAATCATTAGAAATATTCACCGATTCTCGTAAAAAAATGAGTTTGTTTCAATTGGTCGCGCGCAGCAGACTGCCGGCCTGAACACAGACCGCAGGTAAATCATCATGCACGCACACATTCTGGGCTTTCCGCGCATAGGCGCCGCCCGCGAACTCAAGGTCGTCCTCGAGGCCTACTGGGCAGGCAAGATAGAGCGCAGCGAACTGGAGCGGACCGCCCGCGACCTGCGCGCCCGCCACTGGGCGCAGCAGCGCGACGCCGGCCTGGACTTCGTCACCGTCGGTGACTTCGCCTACTACGACCAGGTGCTCAACGCCTCGGCCTTGGTCGGCGCCATCCCCGCCCGCTTCCGCGCCCACGCTGCTGGCGACCATGGCGGCGGTAATGCCGATGTCGACCTCGACACCCTGTTCCTGATGGCTCGTGGCCGCTCGCGCTGCGGCTGCGATGCGCCGGCCGCCGAGATGACCAAGTGGTTCGACACCAACTACCACTATCTGGTCCCCGAGCTGACCGCTGACCAGCAGTTCACGCTGTCCTCGCAGCGCCTGTTCGACGAGGTGCGCGAGGCGCAGGCGCTGGGCCACGCTGTCAAGGCCGTGATCATCGGCCCGCTGACGTATCTGTGGCTGAGCAAGTCCCATGGCGGTGACTTCGAGCGACTGGACCTGATCGAGCGCCTGCTGCCGGTTTACGCACAGGTCCTGCAGCAGCTGGCCGATCTCGGGGTGACCTGGGTGCAGGTCGACGAGCCCATCCTCTCGCTGGATCTGCCGGCCGCCTGGCAGGCCGCCTTCGAGTCGGCCTACAACCGCCTGCAGACGCGCAGCATCAATGTCCTGCTCACAACCTACTTCGGCCCGCTTGCCGACAACCTCTGGCTGGCCAGCCGCCTGCCGGTCGCAGGCCTGCACATCGACGTCACCCGCAGCGGTGATGAATGGCGCCGCGTCATCGACAACCTGTCCGAGTACAAGGTGCTGTCGCTGGGCCTGGTCGACGCCCGCAACATCTGGCGCGCTGACCTCGGCCGCCTGGCCGGCATCGCCCGTGAAGCGCGCGCGCGTCTCGGCGAGCGCCTGTGGATCGCCAGCTCGGCCTCGCTGCAGCACGCGCCGGTCGACCTGCGCAACGAGACCACCCTGCCGGCCGAAACACTGTCCTGGCTCGCCTTCGCGGTGCAGAAGCTCGACGAGGTGCAGATCCTGCGTCTGGCCGCATCCGAGCCGGACAGCCCGGTCGTGTGCGCCGCCATCGCAAGCGCCGAGTCGGCCCTGGCCAGCCGCCGCGCCGCCGCCTGGCGCCGCAATGACGGCGTGCGTCAACGTGTCGCCGCGCTGACCGCCGCCGACAGCCTGCGCGCCCCTTACGCCGAGCGCGCTCGCCAGCAGCAGGCCCTGCTGCAGCTGCCGCCGCTGCCGACCACCACCATAGGCTCCTTTCCGCAGACCACCGAAATCCGCCAGGCGCGCGCCGCCTTCAAGGCCGGACGCATCAGCCAGAGCGAGTACGAGCACGCCATGCGCGCATTCGTGGCCGAGTCGGTGCAGGTGCAGGAGGATCTGGGCCTGGATGTGCTGGTGCATGGCGAGCCGGAACGCAACGACATGGTCGAATACTTCGGCGAACAGCTGGAAGGCTTCCTGTTCACCCGCAACGGCTGGGTGCAGAGCTACGGCAGCCGCTGCGTGAAGCCACCCATCATCGCCGGCGATGTCAGCCGTCCGGCACCGATGACGGTGTCCTGGGCGCAGTTCGCGCAGTCGCTGACCCGCAAGCCCATGAAAGGCATGCTCACTGGCCCGGTGACCATCCTCTGCTGGTCCTTCCCGCGTGACGACCTGGCGCGCGAGGACATCGCCGCGCAGATCGCGCTGGCCATCCGTGACGAGGTCGTCGATCTGGAAGCCGCCGGCATTCAGGTCATACAGATCGACGAGCCGGCCTTCCGCGAAGGCCTGCCGCTGCGCAAGTCCGAGCAGGCCGCCTACTGGCTATGGGCGGTCGAGGCCTTCCGCCTGTCCGCCAGCGGCGTGCGTAGCGAAACGCAGATCCACACCCACATGTGCTACTCGGACTTCAACGATTGCATACGCCAGATCGCCGCCATGGACGCCGACGTCATCACCATCGAGACGGCGCGCTCAGCCATGGAGCTGCTGCAGGTGTTCAGCGAGTTCAGCTACCCCAACGCCATCGGCCCGGGTGTCTATGACATCCATTCGCCGCGCGTGCCGGGCGCTGATGCCATGCAGCATCTGCTGGTCGAGGCCCTGCACCAGATCCCGGCCGAGCGCCTGTGGGTCAATCCCGACTGCGGGCTGAAGACACGCGGCTGGCCGGAGGTGAAGGCCGCGCTGGCAGAGATGGTCCGGGCCACTCGCATCCTGCGCGCCGAACTGGCTGAAAAGGCCACGGCGGAGGCCGTCAGCGCCTGATACCACGAGACATTAAAAGCCCCGGGCTCGCGAGAGCACCGGGGCTTTCTCATGACCGCACATCAGGGTGACGCGGGCGGACCCGCGCTCACTCAGAGGCTGGCGGCCAGCTCGGCGCCCTCGCGGATGGCACGACGGGCATCAAGCTCGCCCGCCAGCTTGGCGCCGCCGATGACGTGATAGCGCGCATCGGTGATCTTGCCGTCCTTGTCGCGCGGGATCAGGTCAGTGACCGACTCCTGGCCGGCGCAGAGGATGACGTGATCGACATCGAGGATGCGCGTCTCGCTGTCGCCGACGCGGATATGCAGGCCGAGATCATCGACCTTGAGGTACTCGGCCTCGGCGATCATCTTCACGCCGAACTGGTTGAGCAGCGCCTTGTGCGCCCAGCCGGTGGTGAGGCCGGGGCCGGCACCCATCTTCTTCTGGCCCGGCTTGCGCTGCAACATGGTGATCTCGCGACGGGCATGACGCGGCAGGGGGGCGGCCAGGCCACCCTCCTCGCTCACCGTCATGTCGATGCCCCAGTGCGCCGCCCACTCGCCGACCGGCTGGTTGTGATCCTCGAGCAGGAAGGCGCAGGTATCGACACCGATACCGCCGGAGCCGATCACTGCAACGCGCAGACCCACCTCGACCTCGCCGCGCAGCACCTGCGGGTAGCTCAGCACCTTGGGGTGATCAATGCCCGGGAAACGCGGAATGCGCGGCTTGACGCCGGTGGCGATGACCACCTCGTCAAAGCTGGCCAGGGCGTCATGGCTGACGCGGGCATTGAGTTTCACCGTGACACCGGTGCGCTCGACCTCATGACGGTAGTAGCGGATGGTTTCCTGGAACTCTTCCTTGCCCGGCACGGCAGCCGCCATGTTGAACTGGCCGCCGATGTCGGCAGCCGCCTCGAACAAGGTGACCTCATGGCCCCGCTCGGCGGCCACGGTCGCCGCCGTCAGACCCGCCATGCCGCCGCCGACCACGGCGACCTTCTTGGCCTTGCGCGCCTTCACGTAGACCAGCTCGGTTTCGTAGCCGGCACGCGGATTGACCAGGCAGGTCACCCGGTCGTTCGAGAACGCGAGGTCCAGGCAGCCCTGGTTGCAGCCGATGCAGGTGTTGATCGCTTCCGGCTTGCCGGCGGCCGCCTTGTTGACGAAGTCACTGTCCGCCAGCAGCGGACGTGCCATGGAGATCAGATCGGCATCGCCACTGGCGACGATGTCCTCGCAGATCTCGGGCGTGTTGATGCGGTTGGACGCCATCACCGGCACCTTCAGCTCTTTCTTGATGCGCGCGGTGACCTGGCGGAAGGCGGCACGCGGCACCTGGGTGGCGATGGTCGGCACCCGGGCCTCATGCCAGCCGATGCCGGTGTTGAGGATGGTGATGCCCGCCTCCTCCAGCGCCTTGGCGATGGTGACGATCTCGTCCCAGGTGTTGCCGCCCGGCACCAGGTCGATCAGCGACAGGCGATAGCAGATGATGAAATCGCTGCCGACCTCGGCACGCACGGCGCGCACGATCTCGACCGGAAAGCGCATGCGGTTCTCGACCGGACCGCCCCACTGGTCCTTGCGCTGGTTGACGCGACGGCAGATGAACTGGTTGAGCAGATACCCCTCGGAGCCCATCAGCTCGATACCGTCATAACCGGCGAGCTGGGCCAGACGTGCGGTCTTGGCGTAATCCTTGATGGTCTCGAGAATCTCCTTCTCGCTCATCTCTTTCGGCTTGAAGGGGTTGATGGGCGACTTGATCGACGAGGCCGACACCGAGAACGGGTGGTAGCCGTAGCGTCCGGCATGCAGCACCTGCATGAGGATCTTGCTGTCGTGGCGGTGAACCGCCTCGGTGACACGACGGTGATTGAGGATGTCGGCATGACTGCTCATCGTGCCGGCCAGCGGTTTCAGCCAGGCGCGCTTGTTCATCGCGATGCCGCCGGTGATCATCATGGCGGTTCCGCCCTTGGCGCGCTCCTCGAAGTAGGCCGCCAGCTTGCCGTAGTTCCAGAAGCGGTCTTCCAGGCCCGTGTGCATGGAACCCATGACGATGCGGTTCTTGAGGGTGGTGAAGCCCAGGTCCAGCGGCGCCAGCATGTGATCGAAAGCGGTCATCAGAAAATCCTCGTCAACCGGAAACAGGTCAGCTATAGTCTAATTTAACAACGTTAAGATAACACCGATCGATACCATGTCAAGCGATCAGGCCACGCCGGCCAAAGCCCCCTACCACCATGGCGACCTGCGCCGCAGCCTGTGCGAGGAAGCCCTGCAGGTGATTCGCAGCGACGGCATCGCGGCACTCAGCCTGCGTCGTCTGGCCGAACGCGTCGGGGTGTCGCAGACCGCGCTCTATCACTACTTCCGCAACAAGGAAGACCTGCTGCTGGTGGTCGGCGAAGCCGCCATCGAGGACTTCAACCAGTACCTGTTCGCCGCTCTGGATGCCAGCACCGGTGACCGCCTGGAGGCCTTCGTGGTGGCCTACCTGCGCTATGCCCGCGACAACCCCGAGGTCTACGAGCTGATCTTCGGCCGCGCCAGCTGGAAGGATGCCAGTCCCCATGCCTTTCACCAGACCGCGCGTGCCAGCATCCGTCGCTACAGCACCCTGATCCAGGGTTTGCAGGCGCGCGGGGTCATCCCCGGCGAGATCAACGTGCTGCGCCTGCTGCAGGTGGGCTGGGCCACGCTGCACGGCCTCAGCCGCATGTACAACGACGGTCTGGCGTTCACGGCGGAAGCCATCGAGGACATCGGACTGCATGCCGCTCGCCTGCTGCGCGGCACGCTGACGGGTCAGTCCGGAGCGGACGCCCGCTGAGACGACCTCCGGCAGCGGCATCTGTCCACTGGCATCCTGATCGCCTGCACGGCATGCTCGTCAGCCTGTGAATGGAGCCCGTCATGACCACCCTGCCCCTGGTTCGCCGCATCCTGCTGCAACGCCCGCTCGCTGACGTCTTCGCCTATCTGCGCGACTTCTCGACCATCGCGCAGTGGGATCCGGGCGTGTTCGATGCCACCAAGATCACGCCGGGACCGGCCGATGCCGGCAGCCAGTTCGCGCTGACCCTGAACGTGCTGGGACGCGCAGTACCCATGCAGTACACGCTGATCCGCTGCGAATCACCGGATGCCGGCGGTGTTGCCACGCTCGTGCTGGACGGTCGCGGCGAGGGTTTCTCGGCCCTGGACACGCTGCGCCTGAGCGCCGATGGCGAGGGCAGCACCTGGCTGGACTATCGCGCCGACCTGCAGCTCGGCGATGTGCCCGGCTGGCTACTGCCCGGCCTGCGGGCTTGGGGACGTCGCCTCGCCGACCAGGCCATGACCGGCCTGCAGCGGGCGCTCTGCGAGGACGGTCCGGAGTCCGTGTCGGTACTTGGACGCGTCAGCGAGCGTCTGGTGCTGCCGGGCATGCTCAATTACACCCGACGCGGCTATCGCCAGCAGCACTCGCGCGGCCTGTCGCGACGCCTCGACGGGCGCACCGTGGGCATCACCGGCATCACGTCGGGACTGGGCCAGGCAGCAGCGCTCGAGCTGGCACGCCTGGGCGCCACCCTGGTGCTTGTGGGACGCGACCGCACCCGTCTCGAGGCCTGCGTGGAGGACCTGCGGGCGCGCAGCGGCAGCGCTGCCGCGATGCGCGTGCACGAGGCCGAACTGAGCTCGCTGGCCAGCACACGCGAGCTGGTCGAGCGCCTGCGTCGCGACGAGCCGGCGCTGGATGTCTGGATCAACAATGCCGGCGCCCTGTTCAACGACCACGCCCTGACCGCCGAAGGTCACGAGCGCTCGCTGGCAGTGAATTTCCTGTCGCCCGCGTTGCTGTCGCAGGCACTGGCACCGGCATTGGCGGCACGCCGCGGCCGCCTGATCCAGGTGGTTTCGGGGGGGCTCTACACCCAGCCGGTGCGACTGGACGACCTCAACTACACCACGGAGCCCTACAACGGCCCCAAGGCTTACGCCCGCGCCAAGCGAGCCCTCCTGGATCTGACCCAGCGACTGGCTGCCGACCCCGCGCTGGCCGGCCTGGGCTGTCATGTCATGCATCCGGGCTGGGCAGCGACACCCGGCGTGGCTTCGGCTCTGCCCGGCTTCAACCAGCGCCTTGGCGAACGTCTGCGCACTCCGCGCATGGGTGCTGACACCATGGTCTGGCTGGCCAGCCATCCGGCACTGGATGATCCGGCGCTGTCCGGCCGCTTCTGGTTCGACCGGGCGCCACGCCCGACCGCCCTGCTGCCCGGCACCGCCAGCAACGCCGCCACCGTGGATGCGCTGCTGGCCAGGGTGGCCAATCTGTCAGCGGCGTGAGTCCGCAGCGCCTGCGGGAGCCGTCAGCAGATAGAGCAACGGGCCCAGAGAGCCGGCAGTCAGGGTAAGCAGAATCCAGGGGGCGGCGCGCCGGCCAGTGCGCCGTGCGTCCTGTACCAGCCAGAGACAGGCCAGCACCGCCATCACCACCAGATCGGACAGGATCTGCCGGCTTCCGGTGCTGGCAAATCCGTCACGCCAGATGCCGTCGTAACCGATCTCGGCCATCACGGCGAAGGAATACAGCGCAAACGGCAGCAGCAGGGTCAGCACCAGCCATTTCGGGGGATGCATCATGATCGTCGTCCTCAAGGAGTGGGAAGCCCAGCGTGGCAGCCACGGCAAGCGCCCGACAATTACCTCCGAGGTCATCGCGATCAGCACCCCATGACGGTAGTCTGTAATCCTGTCCGGAGATTGCCGATGAATGCACGCGCCTTTCCCCATGCCCTGAAAGCCTGGCGTCAGTCACGCCGTCGCAGCCAGCTCGATCTGGCCCTGGCCGCCAGCGTCTCGCAGCGCCATCTG
>VFQO010001648.1_pt1 | contig 16160 bp, 17 predicted proteins | sample 3512331 | NCBI WGS metagenome assembly VFQO01 (sample SAMN10412371, study PRJNA504923) | tailings metagenome | isolation source: Replicate 3 from Balatoc abandoned mine | place: Philippines: Itogon, Benguet | collected 2017-08-28
GCGGGCGACCTCGCCGCGCTGCTCACCAATCTCGAGGACGGCGACGTGCTGTTCATCGACGAGATCCACCGCCTGTCGCCCGCGGTCGAGGAAATCCTCTATCCCGCGATGGAGGACCGCGCGCTCGACATCATGATCGGCGAAGGCCCGTCGGCGCGCAGCGTCCGTATCGACCTGCCCAAATTCACCCTCGTCGGCGCGACGACGCGGCAGGGGTTGCTGACGACGCCGCTGCGCGACCGCTTCGGTATCCCGGTGCGGCTCAATTTCTACACGCATGGCGAGCTGGAACAGGTCATCACCCGCGCCGCGCGGTTGCTGGCGCTGCCGATCGCCCCCGACGGCGCGCTGGAGATCGCCAAACGCTCGCGCGGGACGCCGCGCATCGCCGGACGGCTGCTCCGCCGGGTGCGTGATTTCGCGACCGTCGCGGGGCACGCGATCGTCGATGCGAAAGCCGCCGACGCCGCGCTCAACCGGCTCGAGGTCGACGCACTCGGGCTCGACGCGATGGACCGCCGCTATCTGACGATGATCGCCGACATTTACCGCGGCGGCCCGGTCGGGGTCGAAACGATGGCGGCGGGGCTGTCCGAACCGCGCGACACGATCGAGGATGTCATCGAGCCCTATCTGCTGCAAATCGGCCTGATCGCGCGCACCGCGCGCGGGCGCATGCTCAATGCCAGCGCGTGGAAGCATCTCGGTCTCAATCCGCCGGTGGGATCGCAGGACGGGTTGTTCGATAACGGCAAGTGACCGTGCCCCTGCGAAGGCAGGGGCCCATCCCCGAAAAGCAGGATGATAGGCGTTAGGATCGTCATTGCGAGGAGCGAAGCGACGCGGCAATCCAGAGTAGCGCAGAGCCGCCCTGGATTGCTTCGCTTCGCTCGCAATGACGAGCAGAGTAAGCAAAACTCGTCAATCGCGCCAGCAGGCGCGGCTTAGCAACAAACATCCGGTGATGGGCTCCTGCCTTCGCAGGGGCGCGAGCCTCAGGAGAATGTAGCGGATTTCCGCCATCATCTCCCACCAAATGGCCCTCATCTGCGATGAACCGTTGGTTTGGGGTTTGCGACGAGTCGAAGGGCGGCTATCGATCAACCCCATGGTAAACGCCCCGCCCCCCTTCATCCCCGGCGCCTTCGTCGGGGCGGCGCATCATTACCGCGCGCGCGTCTATTTCGAGGATACCGACCTCAGCGGCATCGTCTATCACGCCAATTACCTGCGCTATATGGAGCGCGCGCGGTCGGACATGCTGCGCCTCGCGGGCATCGACCAGCGCGCCGCAATGGACGCAGGCGACGGCAGCTGGGCGGTCACCGACCTCGCGATCAAATATCGCAGCCCCGCCCGGCTCGACGACGATCTGCTGGTGGTCAGCACCGTCGAGGCGGTGCGCGGCGCCAGCGTGATCATCGCGCAGCGCATCCTTCGCGGGATTGACACGTTAACCGGCGAAACCCTCACCGACGGGCGCGTCACCGCCGCCTTTCTGTCACCCGAAGGTCGGCCCCGCCGCCAGCCCGCGGGCTGGGCCGACCGCTTCACCGCCATCATGAATGGAGAGAAAATCCCTTGCTAGACAATATTTCGCTGGCCGCCGACGCGGCGACCCTGTCCCCGGTCGCGCTGTTCCTGCAGGCCGATATCATCGTGAAAGCGGTGATGATCGGGCTGTTGCTCGCGTCGATCTATGTCTGGGCGATCATCTTCACCCAGGGGCGCGGCGTCGGCAAGCTGATGCGGGCATCCGAAAATTTCGAGCGCGATTTCTGGCGCGCCGACAATATCGACAAATTTTATGACAAGAACAGCGGCGAAGACCTGCCGAGCGCGAAGGTGCTGGCGGCGGGGATCAGCGAATGGCGCCGCTCGACCAAGGGCAAGATCATCGACCGCGACGGGACGCGCGAACGGCTGGGCATCGCGATGAATTCGGCGATCGCGGGCGAAGTCGACCGGCTGGCCGACAAGATCGGCACGCTGGCGACGATCGGATCGGTCGCGCCGTTCGTCGGCCTGTTCGGCACCGTGTGGGGCATCATGCGCAGCTTCACCGCGATTGCCGCGAGCAACAACAGCAGCCTCGCGGTCGTCGCGCCGGGTATTGCGGAGGCACTGTTTGCGACCGCGATCGGCCTGTTCGCCGCGATCCCCGCGGTGATCGCGTACAACAGCTTCTCGCAGCGGCTGAACCGCCTCGAATCGCGCCTTGGCCGCTTTGCCGACGGGCTGCACGCAACGTTCAGCCGTGAGCTGGAGGTCGACGCCTGATGGGCATGACCGGTCCCTCGGGCGGTATCGGCGGGCGACGCGGCCGCGGCGGCCGCCGCGCGCCGATCGCCGACATCAATGTCACCCCGCTCGTCGACGTCATGCTCGTGCTGCTGATCATCTTCATGATCACCGCCCCCTTGCTCGCCTCCGCCGTGCCGATCGACCTACCCGAAAGCCGCGCCAAGCCGATCGAGACCGAGGAGCAGGAACCGGTGCAGCTGTCGATCAATGGCGACGACACGCTCTATATCGGCGAAGAGGTGGTGCCGGAGGCCGAACTTCCGGCGCGCCTCGACGCCATCGCGCGCGAACGTCAGGGCGAGGACAAGCCGCGCCAGATCATGCTGCGCGCCGACAAGGGGCTCGATTATGGCCGCGTGATGCGCGTGATGGGCGAGCTCAACCGCGCCGGGCTGACGCGCATTTCGCTGGTGACCACCGGCGCCGAAGGCAGCGCGGACAGCGCAGCGCCTGCCGAGGCCGCGGTCACCGACGGTTCAGAAACGGGGCAATAGGGTCGCATCATGGCCGGAGCACGGGCAGTGAGGGGGAAGAAAGGACGCGGCTTTGCCATCGCGGTGGCGGCGCATGTCGTCATCATCGGCCTCCTCTCCGTCCAGTGGACCGCGGGCGACCGACGCTTCGACAATCCCCCGATGGAGGTCGACCTGATCGCCGAAACCGCGGTGCAATCGACCGCCCCGGTGATCAGCGAGACGCCGCCCGCCGCGCGTTTGGGCGAAGAAGAAGCGGTGGACGTCGCCGCGCCCGAACCGATGCCCGCGCCGCCGCTCCCCGAACCGATCGTCCGCCCGACGCCCGCCCCGACCCCGAAGCAGGTCGCCCGGCCCAAACCGCAACCCAAACAGCCCCCGCCCGCCGCGGCCAAGGCGCAGCCCAAGGCCGCGCCGAAGGCACCCCCGGCCAAGGATCGCCCCGCGCGCCCGACCGGGCGCCTCGATGGGATCGCCGAGGGATTGTCGAAATCGCAGCCCAAATCACCCGCCAGCAAGGGCGCGCCCGCTGCAGCGACTGCGGCCGAGGTGCGCCGGTCGATCGACGTCAGTATCAAGTCGGCGGTGGCGCCGCGCTGGAACGGCTGCCGCATCTCCGGGGTCGATGTCGATCAGCTCAAGACCGTCGTCAAATTCCGGCTGACCCAGTCGGGCGCGCTCGCGGGTTTCACCAGCGTCGAAACCAGCGGCGAAAACGACAGCAACAAATTCCAGATTCAGCGGCATCAGGAATGTGCCAAACGCGCGGTGGAACTCGCCGCACCCTTCGACCTGCCCGAGGAAAATTACAGCTTCTGGCAGAATTACACGCTCGATTTCATCAAGAGGTAAGAGACATGTTTCTTCGCCCGATCGGCCTCTCGCTCGCGCTGCTGCTAACCACCGCGCCGGTGTTCGCGCAAACCGCCCCCACCCCGCCCACGGTCGTCCCGACCGAACCGCGCGAGACGATCGAGGGCACGCTGTCGCAGGACCGCACCGTCGTCGCCATCCCGTCGCTCGCCACCTCGTCGGTGCAGACCGTCGCGGGGCTGCGCACCGACACGTTGGGTCGTCAGATCGCCGAAGTTATCGCCGCCGACCTCGAACGCAGCGGCCTTTACGACCCCGTCGGCCCCGGCGGCGTCCGCGCGATCACCCGCGCCGAAGTGCAGGCGCCGCGCTTTGCCGACTGGCAGGCGCGCAACGCCGAAAATGTCGTGCATGGCTTTGTCGATGCCAGCGGCACCGGCGGACTGGTCGTCGGCTGTTACCTCTACGACACCGCGCTCGGCAGCGAGCTGGTCCGCAAGGGGTTCGAAATTCAGCCCGGCGACTGGCGCCGCGCCGCGCATAAATGCGCCGACGCCATCTATTCGCGCCTGTCGGGCGAGGCGCCCTTCTTCGACAGCCGCGTCGCTTATATCGCCGAGAGCGGGCCCAAGGGGAACCGCATCAAGCGTCTTGCGATCATGGATAGCGACGGCGGCAACCACCGCTTCATCACCAACGGCCAGTCGCTCGCGATTTCACCGCGATTCTCGCCCGATTACAAAAAGATCGTCTACGTCTCGTACCTGAACAACCGCGTCCGCGTGTTCATTTACGACGTTGCGGCGGGGTCGCAAAAGCTGGTGACCGAAAGCGGCAATGCGACCTTTGCGCCGCGCTGGTCGCCCGACGGCACCCAGATTCTTTATTCGATGGCGGTCGGCGGCAACACCGACATCTATCGCATCTCGGCGAACGGCGGCACCCCGGTGCGCCTGACCAGCACCCCGGGCATCGACGTCGGCGGCAGCTTCTCGCCCGACGGGCGCAAGATCGTGTTCGAAAGCGACCGGTCGGGCAGCCAGCAAATCTACACGATGAACATCGACGGATCGAACCAGCAGCGGATCAGCTTTGGCGGCGGGCGCTATGCGACCCCCGAATGGTCGCCGCGCGGCGATTTGATCGCCTTTACCCGGATGGTCGGCGGTGAGTTTCGCATCGGCGTGATGACCCCGACCGGCGGCGGGGTCCGGATGCTCACCAACAGCTGGCAGGACGAGGCGCCGACCTGGTCGCCGAACGGCCGCGTCATTCAGTTTTTCCGCACCACCCCGGGCCGCGAAGGCAAATCGAGCCTGTGGCAAGTCGATTTGACCGGGGTGAACCTGCGCCGTCTACCGACGCCGCAGGATGGATCGGACCCCAGCTGGGGACCGGTACTGCCGTGACGAACGCGGAACCAAAAACGGCCCTCAGGGTTCCCATAATGGCATGAAACGGCGAAAAAACGGGCCGAAACGAAATTTCTCCAGCAACAACAAGAGGACAGAAGACATGACGATACGCAAAACCACCGCGATGATCGCGGCGATCACCATGCTCGCTGTTGGCGCCTGCTCGAAAAAGGCTCCCGACACACTGCCCCCCGCCCCCGAAGGCACCGGCACCGATACCGGCGCGGGAACCGGCAGTGGCGTCGTCCCCGGATCGCAGGAAGATTTCCTCGCCAGCGTCGGCCTCGAAGGCGACCGCATCTTCTTCGATTTCGACCAGTATAATGTCGACAGCGCCGACATGGCGACGTTGCAAAACCAGGCACAGTGGCTGCAGCGCAACCCCGCGGTCCGCGTCACCCTCGAAGGTCATGCCGACGAACGCGGCACCCGCGACTATAACATCGCGCTTGGCGAACGCCGCGCCAATGCGGCGAAAAACTATCTCGCCTCGCTGGGCATCGACCCGTCGCGAATCAACGTTATCAGCTATGGCAAGGAACGTCCGGCCGAACTCGGTTCGACCGAAGAAGCCTATGCGAAGAACCGCCGCGCAGTGACCGTCGTCATCGGGCAATAAGCGGCCAGATCGGCACCGCCGCGAACGCCGCGGTGCCGGCAAAGACACCGAAGGGGACCGGGCGCTGGGCTAGCGGCTGGTCCCCTTTCTTTTGTGCGATGAGCACCCAGACGATTCCGCCGAGGCTGGCGAGCAGCAGCATCAACGGCAGCGCCTGCCAGCCGAGCCAGCAGCCGATCGCCGCGACCAGCTTGGGATCGCCGCCGCCCATCCCATCGCCGCCACGCACGCGCCGGTACGCCCAGGCGATCAGCGCCAGCGCTGCGCCGCCCGCCAGCGCGCCGATCCAGCGGTCGAGCAGCGACGCGCCGAGCAATGGCCCGGCGAGGACAAGGCCGGTGATGGCCAGAACCGCACTCAACCGGTCGGGCAGCCAGAAATGCCGCGCGTCGAGCAGCACAAGCGGCAACAACATCCACCCGAACAACGCCCACATCCAGCCGACCGTCCCGGGCATGATAACCAGCGCAATAGCGCCGATCAGCCCCGCTCCCAACTCCACCCGCCAGTGGAAAGGATCAATCGCTGCGCGGCACCTTCGACAACATCCACGCGCCACCATCGCGGACAGCAGCGGCACGAGTTCGGCAACGCCCAGCGCCCGCCCGCACCCGTCGCATTGCGATCGGCCCAGCACCGACCGCCCGGCGGGCCAGCGCAGCACCAACGTCGCGATAAAACTGCCGAGCACCAGTCCGATCAGCGCAGCCAAAGCGACGCCCATGCCAAAGGGCAAGGCATCGAGAAAGGTCACGTCAGAAACGACCCGTCGTCGCCAGCACGAAACCGCCCGAACCGGCCCGGAACCCCAGCGCCGCCAGCGCCGCCGCCATCGCCGGGTCGCGGTCGACATTGATCGCGAACTGCGCGCGGTAAGCACCGTTGCCGTCGAACGACAGGGTCAGCCGCTCCATCCCCGACTGGCTCGCCAGCGCCGCCTGCGCGCGGCCGTTCGCGCAGGTCAGCGGCCCCGACAGCCCGCGCGACAGGTCGAGCCCCGCGATCGGCGCCGTGACCGCCAGCTGGACGCGCCCGCTCGCGCTGGCGCATTTCCCTGCCGCATCGAAACGCATGCTGGCCCCTTCAAAGCGGATCGTATCGACGGGGATCATCCCCAGTCCGCCCGACATCGTCGTCGTGCCGTTGACGTCGGATACCCCGCGCGGATTGCCGCCGTGCAACCGTCCCGCGAGCGCGCCAAGCCGCTCGTCGGTGCGCGAAAAGGCAAGTTCGGTATCGCCGCCGAGCAGCGCCAGCGGCGACAGGCTGGCGCGCACGGTGCCAAGCGGCAGCGCGCCCAGTCGCGCGTCGACCAGTTCGCCCGTCCACACCGACCCGCGTACTTCGCGCGCCGTCACCCCGGCATCGGTCGCCCCCGACCACGCCAGCGCCAGCCGCATCGGGAAGGTCGCCACGAGCAGGATCAGCGCAAGCACCAGCGCCGCGATCCCCCAATTCCGGCGCGCGCTCATTCCCCGCCCTTTCGAAGTTCGGCGGTCAGCCCGACAGTGCCGTCGGCGGCGGGGGTGATCGTCAACTGGTCGATGACAAAACCCTGCCCCTCGAGCGATGCCAGCCAGTCGGTCAGCACTGGCGCGCGCGCGGTGGCGATTGCGATCGTCGCCTGCCCTTGACCGCGCGCTTCGTTGCGATCGAGCGTCAGCCCGATCTCGCCTGCCGACTGCGCCAGAAATTGGTCGATCGCCACCGCATCGACGGTCGTCGCGACCGATTTCGCCGGACGCTTCGCCAGCAATTGCACCTTTGCCGCGACGCGGCCCTCGCGCTCGATCGCGGCGCGATGCTGCGCCTCCAGATCGACGATCGCCGCGTAGGCCGGGCGGCCGAGCCCCCACAGGACGACCCCGAGCGCCAGCACGCTCGCGATGCCGACCAGCCAGCGTTCGCGCCGCGACAGGCCCAGCCACCAGTTTTGCAATCGCTCGGTCATGGCACCGCCCGGATCGTGATATTGGCCATCTGCTGCCCGTCGCTGCCCGCCATCGGCTGCGCGGTGACACGGTAACCCCGTGCCTGGAGCGCGAGCAGTACCGCGTTGATATCCTCGACCCGCGGCGCCGCAAGCGTCGTCGTCAGCGTCCCGTCGGTACGATGCGACAGCGTCCTGAGCGCCACCCCCGGCGCATCGCGCATCGCGTCGTAGAGCGCCGACGCTGGCACCGAAAAGGCCAGCGGCCCGCCCCCTGCCACCGCGAGACGGCGGTCGAGTTCCGCTTCTGCCGTCGTTGCGTCGGGGGCCGTCACCCCGGCCTTTTTTGCGATCGCCACGACCGCATCATCGGCGCGGGCGCTGTCGGACGACAGGCGCAGCGCGTGGATGATCGGGATCAGCAGGCTGACGACGAGCAGCGCGATGGCCAGATGCTTGATCCGCCGCAGCAGCGCAGGGTCGAGCGCCCAGCTGCGCTTCGGCTTCCAGCCGCCGCTGAGCAGATCAAGCGGCGGCGCTGCGAGCGTCAGCAACAGCGCCTCGCGCATCCGTTGGGCATCGAGCGGCGCAACGGCACGCCCGCCCGCGATCAGCGGGTCGAGTTCGGGGTCGGAAACATAGGCATGGTCGGCCGCCCGCACGATCTGTTCGCCGCCCACCTCGGCGGACCACAGACTATCGGGCTCGGGCGGCGGGACCGCGGCGGCGGCCGGGATGATCGCCGCCGGAACAAGATCGCGCGCCGTCAGCCAGTCGGTCCACGCGGTCATCGCCGCATGCGTCGTCACCGCGACGGGCACCGCCTGCCCCGCTTCGACCGGCTGGCCCGCGACGATGTGCAGCAGGGCGCCGTCGCCCAGACTGTCCTTCAGCGTATCCAGCCGCGCCGCCGATGCCGCCTGCGCGGGCGCCGCATCGGGATAATGCCGCCAGCGCAGCGGCACGTCGGCGGCGGGCGCCAGCGCGATCAGCCGGTCGTCGCCGCGGTCGTCCTGCGGTTTTTCCCACGCATCGACCCAGCCGTCGTCCTGCCCCGAATCGACGATCACGCCGTCGTCGACGCGCAGCCACGCCGGATCGGGAGCATCCGCATCGCCGAGCGCCGCCACCGGGGGCAGCCACAGAACCAAAGTGCGGCTCATCTCAGTCGCCTTCGCCCCAGCTGCGTCGGACGATCACCGGGGCCGCCTGTCCGGCGGACGGCGCGCCGCCGTTGGCGTCGATGAGCGAAACTGCCGTCAAAAACCCGTCCCCCATCGTCACATTCGTCGTCAGCGTCAGCCAGCGGCTGGTCACGCCCGCCTGTTCGGCCACGTCGGTCGGCGGGTCGAAGCGTGCGAGCGGCGGCGCCTCCCAGAATCGCACGCTGCTGCCATAGCCGCCCGCGGGCCGCGCCGCCAGCGCCGCCCGTGCGTCGGCGAGCGTCACTTCGCCGGGCAGCAGCATCGCGACCAGCGGTGCCTGTTCGGGAGCCAGCGTGTTCACGTTCAGCCGCACCGGATCGGTCACCGGCAGCACGCAGATCCAGGGTTTCAGCCGTGCGAAGATTTTGGGGCTGACCCCGCGCACCGCGCGCAATTCGCTGAGATCGGCCATCTTGCGGTTCGCGGCCAGATAGGCGCCGGGCAAGGATCGATAGACATTGTCCTCGGCACCCAGCGGCCCGTCGTTGCTGTCGCTGTCGATCCAGTCCGCCGTCGCCCCTGCAATCGCCTGCGCCTGTGCGGCGTCGATCCCGAGCAACGTCATCAATTCGCCGAACTGGCGCATCGACCCCGCTCGTTGGCTGAACCGCCCCGGCATCGTCTCGGCAACCAGGCTGTTGAGGTTGAAGCAATTGTTTGCGTCGGACAGCTTCGCGCGCCCCTCCCCGCCCGGCAACGGCAGCACGAAATCGCGCCCCAGCCAGCCGCCCGCGAGCGTCAGTTTGGCGGGATCGCGCCCGACCAGATCGGCGACGCGGCGCAGCGCGATCTGTTCGGCGGCAAAGCTGTACGCGCGCCCTTGGTCGACCGCCGCGGCGCTGCCCGCGATCCGCGTCGCCAGCGTCAGCCGATCGAGCGCGGTCGCCGCGATCACCGCCATCACCGCGACGAGCAGCAAGACGGTGAGTAGTGCGGCGCCGCGTTCATCGGACGGACGGCGGATCATGGTGCCGGATCCGCTGTCACTGGTGGCGGCGGCAATGTCGGGGCGGTCAGGAACAACATCGTCAGCGCTTCGCGCCCGCTGCGCGACACCCGCACCTCGACCGCGCGCGGCAGGCGGTCGCCGGGTTCGGAACTCCAGCTTTCGCTCCAATTGCCGATGTCGTCGCGATAGCGCACCGCGACGGCGGCGACCTCGCCGACCAGCCGGTCGCCCGCGTTCAGCGCGGTGCCGTCGAGCATCGGCTGGGTGGCGCGCCGCCACTCGCTACCGACCAGCGCATAGGCGACGCGTTCGACCGCGGGCCGCGGCGATCCGTCGAGCGCCGCCGCGCCGCCATGGACAAAGGCAAAGCCGGTGGACGATCCGGCAAAGGCGGGAACCGCCTCGCCCGCGGGGCCGCGCGTCGATCGCTGCACCGCCTGCGCCAGATCGTTGGCCATCACCGCGCGCAGCCGGTTGACCCCGCCCATCGCTTTTAATCGCGTCTGAACGGCGTCCTGCGTGTCGACGCTGCTGCGCAGCAGTCCGACGCCGATCGCCGCAATCGCCGCGAACAGCGACAGCGCGACGAGCATCTCGATGAGGGTGAAGCCGTATTGGCCCTCGAAATATCGAGTTCCCCCATTTTCCGTTCGTGCTGAGCTTGTCGAAGCACCGTTCTTTCTTTTCGACGTCGCAAAGAAAGAACAGCCCTTCGACAAGCTCAGGGCGAACGGGCATTGGGATTGCGTACCAAACCTCATCGCGACGGCCGGATGATCGTCAGAGCCGCCTGCCCCCGGCCGCTTTCGGGGCGCACGATCAGGTCGACGCGCAGCAGGCTGTCGTCGGCGGTTCGCGCAACGCGCTGTTCGACGCGCCAGTTGCGTCCGGCGTTGGTGACGCCGATCGCGCTGTTGCCGATCGTCGGCGGCGCCGGATCGGTCCATAGTTCGACGGCGCGGTTTTGTGCGACGATGCCCGCGACCGTGTTTTCGTCGAGGTCGCCCGCGGTGCGCACCGCAAAGGCGTCGAGGCGGACGAGTGTCAGCGCCGCGATGCTGATGACGCTGAGCGCGACCAGCATTTCGAGCAGGGTAAAGCCGCGCTCGCCGCGATTGGCGCGACTATTCGCCACGGCTGATCTCTCCGGTCGCCGACACGCGCACGATCTCGCGCGCATCGCCGCCGCTCAGCACCACCGTCTGCGGAGTCGGACTGGTCCCGACACGGTCGAACAGGATGCGCGTCGCAGCCTGGCCATTGCCCGCGGCGAAACGCACATCGCCGGGCCAATTGCGCTGGGCAAAGGCGCGGCCCGGCAGCGGCTGCCATTCGCCCGCGATCCGCCGCTCGAAACCATAACCCGAGGGCGCGAAGTTGACCGCCACGCTGCGCCCCTCGATCACCGCAATGTCGCGCGCCCCGGCGAGCCGTGCCGCGAGCCGGTCGGCTTCGCTGCGCACGCTGCGTTCTTCACCCGGAATGGTCAGCACGACGGCGGTCGCGGCGAGCGCCATGATGGCGAGCACCACCATCAATTCGACCAGCGTGAAGCCTCCTTCGCCCACGCGCCGGGGCGCTAATAAATAGGGACAGTCCCTATTTAACTCCGAGGCTGATGAATGTTCGATCGGCCCGTCCTCAATTAAATAGGGACTGTCCCTATTTATTGGCTGTCGCTGCGAATATCCGCATTGTCGTCGGTCCCGCCGGGCGCGCCGTCGGCGCCGAGCGACCAGACGTCGAACGCCTTCCCATTCGGGCCGGGCGCTTGGTAATTATAGGGCCGCCCCCACGGATCGGCGGGCAGTTTCTTGATATAGCCGCCGCGGCGATAGCGTTCGGGCTGGGCGAGCGACGGCGGTGCGGTCACCAATGCATTCAGACCGTCAGTCGAGGCGGGATAAGTCAAATTGTCCAGCCGATAGCTTTCTAGCGACTGCTCAATCTGAGAAATATCGGCCTGGGCCTTCGTCACCATCGCTTTGTCCCTAGCACCTAGGACATTTACTGCCACAACGGTGCCGAGCAGCCCGATGATGAAGATCACCACCATCAATTCGGTGAGCGTGAAGCCGCGCTCGTCCCTCTTGCGGCGGCGGCGAGCCGGTCGGCGACCCTCCCCCGAAAAGGACGTATCAAGCATCAGGCGAATGAAAAGCTGCATCAGCGACATTTATTACAGTCCGGCCAGATTCTGCAACTGAAGGATCGGCAGCAGAATCGCGAGAATGATGAGGGCGACGCACGACCCCATAAGCACTATTATGACAGGTTCGAGTAAGGCCATCGACGCCGCCGTAAAGCGGTCGAATTCGCGCTCCAGATAATCGGCGGCGCGTTCCAGCATCACCTCGAGCCGCCCGGCGCTTTCGCCGCTGGCGGTCATATAGACGAGCAGCGGGGGGAACACCCCGGCATCGCGGAGCGCCGCTGAGAGGCTGCCCCCGGCGCGAACCTGATCGACGATCGTGGCGGTCGCTGCCGCCAGTGCCGCGTTGCGGATCGTCGGGAGGGTCAGCCGCAGGCCGTCGACCAGCGGCAGGCGGCTCGACACCATCGTCGCGAGCGTCCGGGCAAAGCGCGCCGCATAAAGGTCGCGGAGCAGGCGACCGAGCAGCGGCAGGCGCAGCAGCCGCGCATCGACGCGCGCCTTGAACGCCGGACGCCGCATAGCGGCCGCCCAGCCGAACGCTGCGGCGACCATGAGCAGCGCGATCAGCCACCACCAGTTGGCGGCGAAACCCGAGATCGCGATGACCGCGCGGGTCAGGAACGGCAGCTGCTGGCCGGTGTCGGTAAATTGTTCGACGACGCGCGGGACGACGAAGATCATCAGCGCCGCGACGACCCCGATCGCGACCACCGCGAGCACGATCGGATAGGCCAGCGCCGCGATCAGCTTGGCGCGCACCTCGGCCTGGCGTTCGAGCAGGTCGGCGAGGCGCGCGAGGATCGTCGTCAGGCTGCCCGTTGTTTCGCCCGCGGCGACCATCGCGCGATACAGCGGCGGGAAGCTCGCGGGCTGGCGCGCCATCGCATCGGCGAGGCGGCGGCCTTCGAGCAGCCCCGCGTGGACGTCGCCGATCACCGCGCGCGCGGTTTCGGCCTCGCTTTGCCGGGTCAAGGTGCGCAGCGCCTCTTCGAGCGGCGCGACTTCGGCCAGCGTGGCCAGCTGGCGCGTGAACAGCGCGAGGTCCTTGCTGCTCAATCGTGCACGGCGGAAGGCGAGCAGCGACCGGCTCGCGGGCTTCCCGCCCGCCGCCTCGACCGCGACGATATGGAATTTTCGCCGCACCAGATCGGCGCGCGCCGCATCGTCGTTGGCGGCGGTCAGCCGACCCTTGCGCTCGCGGCCCTGCGGATCGATCGCCACATAGCGATAATCAGGCATCGACATCCTCGCGCCGCGCGATGCGGATCGCTTCCTCGGCAGTGGTCAGCCCCTTCGCAACCATCGCGCGCGCCGCCGAAGCGAGCGTTGGCGATTTGAGGAAGGCGTGCTTCGCGATCATCGCTTCGTCGCCGCCGGCGTAGATATAGCGGCGAACGGTCTCGTCGACCTTGATCGCCTCGAACACCCCGATGCGGCCCTTGAAGCCGGTGCCGCCGCAATGGTCGCAGCCCTTGGGCCGCCAGATGACGGTGCCGATGTCGAGCCCGAGCATCGCGGCGATGCTGTTGTCGGCTTGGAACGGCTCGCGGCAATGATCGCAAAGTTTGCGCACAAGGCGCTGCGCGATGACCGCGCGCAAAGTTGATGCCAAAAGAAAAGGCTCTACTTTCAGGTCTTTAAGACGGGTGATCGCGCCGACCGCGTCATTGGTGTGGACGGTCGAGAGGACGAGGTGGCCCGTCAGCGACGCCTGCACCGCGATGTCGGCGGTTTCGCGGTCGCGAATTTCGCCGACCATCACGACATCGGGGTCCTGACGCAGAATCGCGCGCAGCCCGGCGGCGAAATCGAGCCCAACCTTGGCATTGACCTGCGTCTGGCCGACGCCGTCCACCGCATATTCGACCGGATCCTCGACGGTCAGGATGTTGCGCTGGCCGTCGTTGAGCTGCTTCAATGCCGCATAGAGCGTCGTCGTCTTGCCCGACCCCGTCGGGCCGGTGACCAGGATGATGCCATTGGGTTCGGCGAGCGCCTCGCGCAAAATCTGGTCGGCGGCGCCCGACAGGCCGAGCACGTCGAAATCGATCCCCGCCGCATCCTTGTCGAGGATGCGCATCACGACGCGCTCGCCAGCACGGCTCGGCAGCGTCGAGACGCGGACATCGACCGCTTTCCCCGCCAGCGTCAGCCCGATGCGCCCATCCTGCGGCACGCGCCGTTCTGCAATGTCGAGCCGCGCCATCACCTTGATACGGCTGACCACCACGGGCGCGACATGCGGCGGCATCCGCAAATGCTCGCGCAGCACGCCGTCGGTGCGCATGCGTACGACCAGCCCGCTTTCATAGGGTTCGATATGGATGTCGCTGACCCCCTGCCGCACGGCTTCGGCGATGATCGCGTTGATCAGGCGGATCGCGGGGGCGTCGTCGGCGCTGTCGAGCAAATCTTCGGCGCTCGGCAGGCTGAAATCCACGTCGCTGCCGTCGAGCGAACCCGCCATCGCGGCGGCCGAGCTATCGACGGCATAGTGATCGGAGAGCAGCCGGTCGAAATCACTGGCGTCGGCGGTCGCGACGCTCAGGGGCTGCGCAAGGTAACGCTTGACCTCGATCAGCACCGCGGGGTCGCTCCCCTCGCGGAGGGTTGCGAGCCAGACGCCGTTTTCACCGGGCGCGATCACGACGCCGTGCTGGCGCGCAAAGCCATAGGGAATATCGACCGGCGCCGGAGCAGCGGCGGTCGGTTCGGGGTCGGTCACGGAGTGTCTCCGGGCGGCGGCGCGGGCGCGTTAGAGATCGACGGCGGCACGTCGGTCGAAATCACCCGGCCATCGGCGCCGCGCAATTCGGGCAGGTTGACCGGGCCGACGGTGATGTCGGCGGCGGTCGGCTCGGTCGGCACCGGCGGCACCGCGCCGAGATAATCGCGCACCAGCGTATCGATCGCGGGCTCCTCGTCGGGGTTCCGCTGCAACTGGAAGTCGCGGATATAGCCGTATCGCCGCGCGGTCAGCGCCGCATTATCCTCGCGATTGCGCAGGATCGTCGGGCGGATGAACACCATCAGATTGGTTTTCGAGCGCGTCCGGCTGCGCGATTTGAACAGCTCGCCGAGCAAGGGAATGTCGCTCAAAAGCGGGATGCGCTCGATCGTCTTGCGCTCGTCGTCGTTGAGCAGCCCGCCGATCGCCAGGATCTCGCCGTCGTCGACGGTCAGCACGGTCTCGAACGCACGCTTGTTGAGGATGAGGTCGCTGTTGCGCGACGACACCGGGCCCGCGACGCTCGACACTTCCTGGCGCAGGAACATCTTCACTTCGCCCGCGCCATTGACCTGCGGCGTCACCTCCAGCTTGATCCCGACCTCTTCGCGCTGGACCGTGCGGAAGGCGTTTTCGAAATTGTCGCCGAGCTGTTCGCCGGTGGTGATCGGCACGTCCTGGCCGACCAGGAATTTCGCCGGCTGATTGTCGAGCGTCACGATATGCGGGGTGGCGAGCAGGTTCGACGTCGTGTCCGATTTCACCGCGTTGATGATCGCGCCGAAGATCGTGTTCTTGCCGATGTCGCCCGCAAAGCCTGCAAAGCCGCCGGTCGCTTGCAGCAGCGACGCCGCAGCCGCTTCCTGCAAGCTGTTGCCCAGCGAGCTGTTCGTCTGGGTCACCACCGTGTTGCCGTTGACCGTCGTCGTTTCCTGCGACAGCCGGTTCGCGGCGTAAGCGCCGCCGAGCGTCAGGATGTTGGGCGACGCATTGCTGTAGCTGGTCGCGACAAAGGGGATATTCTTGCCGCCGAGCAGGAACTGCACGCCCAGCCGCTTCGCCGCATCGTCGCCGATCTCGACCACGATCGCTTCGACCAGCACCTGTTGCCGCCGGCTGTCGAGCTGGCGGATCAGCTCGCCGAGCATCCGCTGCACGTCGCTGTTCGCGGCGACGATGATGGCATTGGCGCCTTCGTAGCGGGTGACGATCGCGGGGCCGCGGGTGGCGATGCTGCCCCCCGCACCGCCGGTCGATACGTTGGCGGTCGCCGCCGGGGCCGGGGTCGGCGCGCTGTTGCCGCCGGTTGACGATGATGAGGTCGTCGCGGGCGGCAGCCCCGCCTTTTGCGCCGGATCGCTGCCGCCGCCAACCAGCTGCTGGATCGTCGGGAGCAAGGTTTCGGCATTGGCATGTTCCAGCCAATAGACCCGCAGCTCGGTGCCGCCCGCCGCCTTTTGGTCGAGATCGGTCGCCATCGCGACAAAGCGCGCGACCATCGCCTGATCGCCGCGCAGCGCGATCGCATTGCTGCTGTCGATCGGCACGATCGCGACCGGCGCCCGCGCG
>VFQO010001650.1_pt1 | contig 16139 bp, 16 predicted proteins | sample 3512331 | NCBI WGS metagenome assembly VFQO01 (sample SAMN10412371, study PRJNA504923) | tailings metagenome | isolation source: Replicate 3 from Balatoc abandoned mine | place: Philippines: Itogon, Benguet | collected 2017-08-28
AAATTCAGTCTCACAGCTTTATCTGCAGTTTGGTAACCATTGGCAGTGATTGCTTCATAGGACATGGAGTCATGTTTATCAATGATTTATTTTCAGAAGGAAGACCCGCCGGCGACGCTTCTAAGTGGCAGGCAACTTTTATAGGTAATCATGTTTCTATTGGTAGTAATGCTACCATACTTCCGGTAAATATTTGCGACAATGTAGTAATTGGGGCAGGAGCAGTGGTTACAAAAGATATTCTTGAACCTGGTTTTTATGCAGGTAATCCAGCCAAAAAAATCCGATAAGTTAGACTTTGATATAGATTTTTTTCTTGTCTAAAATGTAAACAATCAGCCAGTAAAAAGCAATCATACTCAATGCGTACACCAGAGATCCTACCCTTGGGTCTTCTGCAATGGGTTTGCAAAGCGTGTTGTAGAACCAAGATAAAAAGCTGGTATAGTGTTTTGTTCCATCGGCATCCGTCTCAGATACCCATCTGAGTAAGCCAGATAATCTTGGTAAGAAGCCGCTCAATACAAAAATAAATAGCGGGTTTTTCCCAAATACATCAAAGAAACGGCTCCATGCACCTTTAGCCCCTTTAAATTCAATAGCATAAATCATTACACCAATGGTTAAAATGGCCAGACCTGTTGTGTATAAAGTATAACTACTGGTCCATAATTTTTTATTGATTGGAAATACCAGATCCCAGCAATAGCCACTGAAAGTAAGCACTAAACCTGCAACAAAGAGACTGCTTAACATATCGGAATTCTTTCCTTTTAGCTGAATATATTGTCCAACCAGGAATCCAAAAATTACCTGTACTATAGCAGCAGGTGTACTCATGAACCCTTCCGGATCAAAAGGAACCCCCTCTCCCTTGTAAATATGATTCACACCTAAAATGTCAATATCTATTGCTGTTCCAAACCAACCTTGTAAACTATAAGGATCTCCATCAGCGCCTAACGCGTAACAAGCAAACCAGTAAAGCAAGAGAATCGCCATGCCAATTACGTATGCACCTCGGGTTTTACCATAAAACACAATTACAGAGGCAAAGAAATAGCAGAGGGCTATTCTTTGCAAAACGCCCAATATTCTTATGTTTTCCCAGGATTTAAATACCAGTTCTTCTCCCTCCCATTTTACAAATGGGCTCCAGTGCAACAAAACCCCAATTCCAAAAATGAGCAGGGTTCTTTTGATTACTTTTTTCCAGAATTCAGCAGGACCTGCTGCTTCAAAACGGGGCATTACAAATGCCATGGCATTACCTACCGCAAATAAGAAAAAAGGGAATACCAGATCAGTGGGGGTTACTCCATGCCAAGGTGCATGTTGCAAGGGGCCAAAAATATGACTCCAGCTCCCCGGGTTATTAACCAGAATCATTAAAGCAACGGTAGCGCCCCTGAAAACATCCAGCGAATAGTATCTGTTTCCCATAATAATAAAAGTGTGAAGTCTAAGGTAAAGTAATTGGAGATTGCTGCCAATTTATGCTATATGCATTTTAGGTTGCATATTTGCATGAATCTAGCAATATGAAAAAAGCATTAATCACGGGCATCACCGGACAAGACGGTGCATATTTGGCGGAATTGCTGCTGAAGAAGGGATATGAAGTGCATGGGATCAAGCGTAGAAGTTCGCTGTTTAATACGCAAAGAATTGACCATTTTTATGAAGACCCACATATTCCGGACCGCCATATGGTACTGCATTATGGCGATTTAACCGATAGCACGAATTTAATTCGTATTATTCAGGAAGTACAACCCGATGAAATTTATAATCTCGCGGCCATGAGCCATGTCCACGTGAGTTTTGAAACTCCTGAATACACTGCCAATGCAGATGGTGTGGGTGCATTGCGAATCCTGGAAGCCATCCGATTATTGGGGCTTACCCATAAGACAAAGTTCTATCAGGCATCTACCTCAGAATTATACGGGTTGGTACAGGCTGTTCCGCAAAGTGAGACAACGCCTTTTTACCCCAGAAGCCCTTATGCAGTAGCCAAGCTATATGCTTACTGGATTACAGTAAATTACCGGGAAGCTTATGGCATGTATGCCTGCAACGGAATTCTGTTCAATCATGAAAGTCCTTTAAGAGGGGAAACCTTTGTTACCCGTAAAATTACCCGTGCAGTAGCCCGGATTTCAATGGGATTGCAAGATGTGCTTTATCTTGGAAACTTGGATGCTCAAAGAGACTGGGGTCATGCTAAGGATTATGTAGAAGGCATGTGGCTGATGTTGCAACAGGACCAAGCAGAAGATTTTGTACTGGCAACAGGCGTTACTACTTATATCCGTGATTTTGTAAGAATGGCCTTTACGGAAGTTGGGGTAACCCTTGCATTTACCGGTGAAGGAGTAAATGAAGTAGGTACCATATCGGCAATTGATACAGCGCAGCATACTACTATGAAAGTGGGCCAAGTAGTGGTAAAAGTTGATCCAAGATATTACAGACCTACAGAAGTGGATTTGTTAATTGGTGATGCATCCAAGGCTAAGAAAAAATTAAATTGGTCACCTAAATATACTTTAGCTGAAATGGTTAAAGAGATGGTGGCAGCAGATATTGTATTGTTTAAAAAAGAACAGTTGTTGAAAGACAATGGATTTGCAACCGAGAAAGAACATGAATAAGCAAGCAAAAATATATGTAGCAGGGCACAGAGGAATGGTGGGCAGTGCCATTGTGAGAAAACTGGAAGCAATGGGTTATACTTCCATTATTACCCGTACATCAAAAGAATTGGATTTACGGAATCAACAGGCTGTTGCTGATTTTCTTACAGCTGAAAAACCCGACTATGTTTTTCTTGCAGCAGCCAAAGTTGGTGGAATTGTTGCCAACAATACCTATCGGGCAGAATTCATTTACGATAACCTGATGATGGAAAGCAATATCATCCATCAGAGTTATGTAAACGGTGTGCAGAAGTTATTGTTTTTAGGCTCCTCTTGTATCTATCCTAAAATGGCGCCACAGCCGTTGAAGGAAGAATATTTATTGAGTGGGTATCTGGAAGAAACCAATCAGCCTTATGCCATTGCAAAGATTGCGGGCATAGAGTTATGCGATAGTTACCGTGCACAGTATGGTTGTAATTTTATTTCTGCCATGCCTACCAATTTATATGGCCCTAACGATAATTACGATTTAGAGAAAAGCCATGTATTACCTGCCATGTTGCGTAAGTTTATCACAGCAAAAGCCAATAACGAACCAACCGTAACCATCTGGGGATCCGGAACACCCAGAAGAGAATTCCTGCATGTAGATGATTTGGCAGAAGCCTGTTTGTATTTAATGGAGAACTACAATGAAAAAGGATTGGTAAATATTGGAACCGGAACAGACGTAACCATCCTAGAACTGGCGCAAATGGTAAAAGAAATAACAGGCTATAATGGGGAAATTGTTTTGGATGCATCCAAACCGGATGGTACTCCCAGAAAATTGATGGATGTCAGTAAAATCAACAGTTTTGGCTGGAAAGCCAGAATAGACCTGCATCAGGGTATTTCCATGGTATATGAGCAGGTAAAAAATGCTCCTTGGAATATTGGTGGAAAATAAGCAAGCAAGCATACAAAGCAGTAACTTTATATTAATACAAAATTATTTATGTCTAAGAAGATCATTATTACCGGGGGAGCAGGTTTTATAGGCTCGCATGTTGTAAGGTTATTCGTTAATAAATATCCTGATTATACCATTATTAACCTGGATGCATTAACCTATGCAGGCAATCTTGAGAATCTTAGGGATATAGAGAACAAACCCAATTATCACTTTGCCAAAGTGAATATTCTGGATGTGAAAGCCGTGGAAGAGTTGTTTGACCAGTATCAGGTTACCGATGTGATACATCTGGCAGCTGAGTCGCATGTTGATCGTTCCATTGTTTCTCCATTAGATTTTGTGTACACCAATGTGATTGGAACTGTTAATTTGTTGAATACCGCAAAACAGAAGTGGGCAGCGGATTTGAGCAATCATCGGTTTTACCATGTATCAACTGATGAAGTATATGGAAGTCTGGGAACAGAAGGATTGTTTACGGAAGAAACTGCCTATGATCCTCGCTCACCTTATTCAGCGAGTAAAGCATCTTCCGATCATTTTGTTAGAGCCTATCATGAAACCTACCATTTGCCGGTTGTAATTACCAACTGTTCCAATAACTATGGGCCTTTTCATTTTCCGGAGAAACTGATCCCTCTTTTTATCAATAATATTTTGCAGGGTAAGCCATTGCCGGTTTACGGAGATGGATTGTACACCAGAGATTGGTTGTATGTAAAGGATCATGCACTGGCAATAGACTTGGTATTCCATAAAGGAGAGAATGGAGAAACCTATAATATTGGAGGTTTTAACGAGTGGAAAAATATTGATCTGGTTAAATTGTTATGCCAGCAAATGGATGATAAGTTAGGTAAGCCAGCAGGTACCAGTGAACAACTGATTACCTATATTAAAGATCGTCCGGGTCACGACAGAAGGTATGCCATTGATGCTACCAAAATCAATCGTGAATTGGGCTGGAAGCCAACTGTTACTTTTCAGGAGGGATTGAGTGAGACCATTGACTGGTTTTTAGCCAATACCGAATGGCTGAACAATGTAACCACCGGTAATTACCAGCACTATTATGAATCCATGTACAGCAACAAATAATCATGCAGATAGAATATACCCCCATAGAAGGTTGTTTCATTATACACGATACATTTTTTGGTGATAGTCGGGGCTATTTTTTTGAGAGTTTCAACCGAAATACTTTTTTAGAGAAAACTGGTATAGCCATCGACTTTGTACAGGACAATCAGTCTCAATCTGGAAAAGGTGTCTTACGAGGTTTGCATTTTCAGCATGGGGAGTTTGCCCAAGCCAAACTGGTTCGGGTTTTAAGTGGCACTGTGCTGGATGTTGCTGTTGATTTAAGAAAAGAGTCCAAAACTTTTGGTCAGCATGTTGCGGTAGAACTGAGTGGCGAAAGCCGTACACAATTTTTTGTGCCACGTGGTTTTGCGCATGGTTTTGTGGTGTTGAGTGAGCAGGCCACATTCTTTTACAAGTGTGATAATTATTATTACAAAGCAGCGGAAGGGGGTATTGCATACAACGATCCGGATCTGGGCATAGACTGGAAATTGCCGGTTAATGATTTGTTGTTGTCCGATAAAGACAAGCAATTGCCATTTTTAAAAGACTGCATTAATAGCTTACAGTTTTAATTTTTTATAGCCATACCATGAAAGGAATCATTTTAGCAGGAGGATCAGGAACCCGGTTGTACCCAATTACCAAAGGAATCAGTAAGCAGCTGATGCCCGTGTACGATAAGCCCATGATCTATTACCCGCTGTCGGTATTAATGCTGGCAGGTATCAGGGAGATTTTGTTTATTACTACTCCGCAGGATTCTGATCAGTTCCAGCGATTACTGGGTGATGGAGCAGAAATTGGTTGTTCCTTCTCTTATGCAGTTCAGCACGAACCCAATGGTCTTGCACAGGCATTTGTGATTGGAGAAAAGTTTATTGGGAACGACAAAGTTTGTTTGATTCTGGGGGATAATATTTTTTATGGTGCCGGCTTCAGTAAACTAGTTCAAAGTTTCAATGATGTAAACGGTGCTGCTGTATTTGCCTATGAAGTGAATGATCCTGAGCGCTATGGCGTGGTTGAATTTGATGCAGATAAAAAAGCTATTTCCATTGAAGAGAAACCCAAACAACCAAAATCAAACTATGCAGTTCCCGGACTGTACTTTTACGATAATTCTGTGGTAGATATTGCCAAAAATATCAAGCCTTCACCCCGAGGTGAATACGAGATTACCGATGTAAACCGGGTTTATCTGGAAGCAGGAAAATTACAGGTTGGTATCATGAATAGAGGAACCGCATGGCTAGATACGGGTACATTTGATTCTTTTGCCGACGCCTGTGAATTTGTGAGGGTAATTGAGAAGAGACAGAGTCAGAAAATTGGTTGTATAGAAGAAGTTGCTTACCGCATGGGCTTTATTGACCGGGATCAGCTCATGGTTTTAGGGGAAAAGTATGCTAAAAGTGGCTACGGGGAATACCTAAAGCGTTTAAAGGTTTTATAAGCTTTTTAAACAAAATTGGCAACTTAGCGTTACTAATGCTATGAATGCCTTTACAATCAAAGATCTAGAGAACCTGTCGGGTATTAAAGCGCATACCATCCGTATATGGGAACAACGGTATACGTTCCTTAACCCGCAGCGTACAGAAACCAATATTCGCTATTATTCAGGCGATGAATTAAAAACAGTTCTGAACATAGCCTTGCTGAACAAGTATGGGTTCAAGATTTCGCATATCGACCGTATGAGTCAGGAAGAAATGCGGGAGAAAACCCTAAGTCTTAACCAGGCACAAGCACAACAAGAAAGAATTGTGAATGAATTGATCAGCTGCATGATCGACATGAAGCTGGATGAGTTTGAAATATTGGTGGATGGTTATATTAAAACCAAGGGGATTGAAAAAACCATCCCTCAAATTATTTTTCCTTTCTTAGAGCGAATTGGAATTTTATGGCTCACCAATCATATCAATCCTGCTCAGGAGCATTTGGTAACCAATATTATTCGTCAGAAGCTAATCATGGGCATTGAAACCTGTCAGACGCCACTTACTCAGCGTAAAACGGTACTATTGTTTTTGCCAGAGGGCGAACACCACGAATTGGGTATTTTATTTACTTATTATCTGTTTAAGAGTCGAGGAGTTAAAGTAATTTATTTAGGGGCCAATGTACCCTTAAAAGATGTAGAATACGTGGCTACCCTTAAGAAACCAGATTTTCTGTATTCTCACCTTACTTCGGTTGCCCACAACTTTAATTTTGAGAAATTTCTGGTTAATGTGCAGAACAGAATTCCAGAGTTTTCAGTAATCGTATCTGGTGCTTTAACGCAGACTTACAAGAAAAGAGTCCCCACCAATGTTACATTTAAGAAGTCTTTATCAGAAGTAACTGAGTATATCGGCACTTTATAGGCACTTTAAATTGCTACATACGATTTAAATATAATGTTTAAACAACAATTAACCAGCCCGCTATATGCGGGCTGGTTTGTTTAACAAATATTTTAAAAAAATTAAACAAAATATATGGCATTTGCGAAATTATATGTTTAGCTTTATGCTCTAATTAATTAAACAATACGCCATGTCTACGCTAGATTTTAATCAAATGTTGGTCAACAATGCGGATTTTTTGAAACCTTTCGCAGTTACTTTAACGCGCGATCAGGAAGCGGCAAAAGACTTGTATCAGGAAACTTTATTCCGGGCATTGGCTAACAAAGACAAGTACAATGTAGGTACGAATATTAAAGCGTGGTTATACACCATCATGCGTAATATTTTTATCAATAATTACAGAAGAAAGTCTAAGCAGTCTACCATTTTTGATAATACTCCCAATGAATTCTTACTCGATTTCAATCAGGGTGCAGTGGCTAATGAAGCTATTGCTAATATCAATATGAAAGAAGTAAAGCAAGCAATTCACAACCTTCCAGAGATTTTCAAAAATCCATTTCTATTGTATTTTGATGGTTACAAGTACCATGAAATTGCAGAAATGTTGGATGAGCCTTTGGGTACCATTAAAAGCAGAATTCACTTTGCCAGAAAACTGTTGAAATCTCATATTCAGCGTTTCTAAGAATTTTCATTAACTTACTATCAAGTGAAGCAAAAGCAAGCGATCGTAATCGGCAGCGGTTTCGCAGGAATGTCTGCGGCCTCATTTCTAGCCAGATCGGGCTGGAAAGTTATTGTATTGGAACAACATGAAATGCCTGGAGGAAGAGCCCGTAAATTTGAAGCGGCTGGCTTTACGTTTGATATGGGTCCCAGCTGGTACTGGATGCCCGATGTTTTCGAGCGTTATTTTCAGCAATTCGGAAAACAGGTTAGCGATTTTTATCAATTAGAAAGATTGAATCCCTCCTATCGTGTTTACTGGCCTGATGGGGTAACCGATATACCAGCCAATTATCAGGAATTAAAAGCCCTCTTTGAAAAACTGGAACCGGGTGCCGGAGAGAAGCTCGATTTGTTCATGAAAGAAGCGGCTTATAAATACGAAGTAGGGGTAAATAAGCTGGTATTTAAATCTGGTCAGTCCTTATTGGAATTTTTAGACCTCGATTTAATTAAAGGTGTATTTAAACTGGATGTATTCAATTCTATGAAAGCCCATGTGGGTAAGTATTTCAAGAATCCCAAGCTGGTAGAATTGATGGAGTTTCCTGTTTTATTCTTAGGTGCTTTGCCCGAACATACTCCTGCTTTATACAGCTTAATGAATTATGCAGATATCAAAGGAGGAACCTGGTATCCGCAAAAAGGAATGTATGAAATAGCCCAAGCCATGTATGACCTGGCAGTTTCCCTGGGAGTTGAATTTAGGTTTAACCATTCGGTTACTAATATTAATGTTAAGGATGGAATTGCCCAATCTGTATCCTGTGTGGTTAATACACCTGCAGGTAAAACCACTGTAGCACTTGATGCAGATGTGATAGTAGGTGGGGCCGATTATCATCATGTGGAAATGGCTTTATTGCCAAAGGAATATCAATCCTATACCGAAGCCTATTGGAATAAGCGGGTAATGGCTCCCAGTTGTTTACTTTACTATGTTGGACTAAATAAAAAACTGGAGGGCATTACGCACCATTCTCTGTATTTTGATACTGATTTTGGCCTGCATGGGAAAGAGATTTATACCACCAAAGAATGGCCAACCAACCCGTTGTTTTATTTGTGTGCACCTTCAATAACAGATAAAACGGTTGCGCCACAAGGTTGTGAAAATTTATTCTTCCTGATTCCTGTTGCCACTGGGTTAACAGGAGATACCGAAGAATTAAGAGAGAAGTATTTTCAGCAGATAGTTAAAAGGGTAGAAAAGCAGCTTGGCCAATCAATAGCCGATGCTATAATATATAAACGAACTTTTGCCCAAAGCAATTTCATTGAAGATTATCATGCTTTTAAAGGAAATGCTTACGGTTTGGCGAACACTTTACTACAAACTGCTGTTTTAAAGCCGTCTTGCAGAAGTAAAAAAGTTAAAAACCTATTCTTTACAGGACAATTGACCGTTCCGGGACCGGGAGTACCTCCCAGTCTGATCAGCGGTGAAGTAGTAGCTAAAGAAATTACCAAATTATATGATTAAACTGTTTCATCAGGTAAGTCAGGAATGCAGCAGAATTACTACGGAGTTGTACAGCACTAGTTTTTCTTCGTCCATTCGTCTCTTGCACAAGGATCTTAGAACGCCCATTTTTAATATCTATGGGTTTGTAAGATTTGCAGACGAAATAGTGGACACATTTCATGAATTTGACAAAGCAAAATTACTGGCTGATTTTAAAAAAGCCACTTACGAAGCTATTGATCAAAAGATTTCATTGAATCCCATTTTGCACAGCTTCCAGTTAACAGTGAATGAATACAATATTGATCATAGTTTAATTGATGCTTTTCTAAAAAGCATGGAGATGGATTTGGGCAAGAAGCAATATGATCGCAATGGGTACGAAGAATATATTTATGGAAGTGCAGAAGTGGTTGGGTTAATGTGTTTATATGTTTTTTGCAATGGCGATAAAAACAGCTATGAACATTTGAAACCTTATGCCTGCAGTCTGGGTTCTGCTTTCCAGAAAGTAAATTTCCTTCGCGATCTGAAAGCAGATTTTGAGGGATTAGATCGTATGTACTTTCCAGGTTGCGACTTCAGCAATTTCACGCAGGAGGATAAAATTAAAATTGAGCAGGACATACAACGTGATTTTGATCATGCTTATGAAGGAATCGTACAGCTTCCCTTGAAAGCAAGATTTGGAGTATACGTAGCGTATAAATATTATTTGAGTCTTTTCAAAAAAATAAAGAAGCTGCAGCCGCAAAAAATATTGGATACACGTGTAAGAATTCCTGACCACGGCAAAGTATTTATACTGGCCAAGGCAGGTATTCGTAGTCAATTAAACCTGCTATAATCCAATGACAGAACAAGTGATTCTGGTAAATGAATCCGATGAAGAAATCGGATTCATGGAAAAAATGGAAGCCCATGAAAAAGCATTGCTGCACAGGGCTTTCAGTGTTTTTGTATTCAATGGTACTGGTGAAATGTTATTACAGCAAAGAGCCAGTGATAAATACCATAGCGCAAATTTATGGACCAACACTTGTTGCAGTCATCCCCGACCAGGAGAAACAGTTGCACAGGCAGCGGACCGAAGACTTGTGGAAGAAATGGGTTTTCGTACTCCGTTGCGAAAAGCTTTTGACTTTGTATACAAAGCACCTTTCGAAAACGGATTAACCGAACATGAGTTTGATCACGTTTTTATTGGAACCTATGATGGGAATATTGAAATGAATCCACTGGAAGTTCAAGCCTATGCTTTTCGTAGCTTTGATGCTATTGAAACAATGATTCAAACCCGGCCCGAGCAATTTACTTCCTGGTTTTTAATAGCTTTTCCAAAAGTAAAAGTCTGGTGGCAGGAAAAATACCACTAAAGGAATGAGTGAAAATCCAACCACTAAGCATGCTATTGTAATTGGCGCAGGTGTTGCCGGATTGGCATCGGCTATTCGTTTGCAGGTAATGGGTTATGAAGTAACCGTTTACGAGAAAAACAGTTATCCGGGGGGGAAACTGAGCCACTTTGAAAAGAATGGCTATCAGTTTGATGCAGGTCCCAGTTTATTTACCAGACCAAAGTTGATTGAAGAATTATTTGCAATGGCCAATGAGCCAATAGAAGACTATTTCTCCTATGAACGTGTACCAGTTGCCTGTCATTATTTTTACCAGGATGGAACACTCATTAAAGCATATGCAGATCATGAAAAATTTGCAGCAGAAATACAAGCAAAAACCGGAGAGCCAGCTGAGCATGTACACGAATATTTACGACACTCGGCCAATGCATACGAAAACATTGCAGATATATTCCTAAAATATACATTGCATCGATTATCAACTTTGTTTAAAGCGCCAGTAGCCAAAGCCATTCAATACCTGAAATGGCCATACCTGTTTAAATCTTTACATCAATACAATCAGTCTAAGTTTAAATCGCCCAAGTTGGTACAACTCTTTAACCGTTATGCAACCTATAACGGAAGCAACCCCTATAAGGCTCCGGCCATGCTTTCTTTAATACCACATCTCGAGCATAATGAAGGAACTTTTTATCCGAAAGGAGGCATGATTAGTATTACAAATGCATTGGTTGAATTGGCAGAAAAAAAGGGAGTGAAATTCAATTTTGATAGTCCGGTTGAAAAAATTATTCGGGCAAATAACCGGGTAGAAGGGGTAGTAGTTAATGGAGAAAATATATATGCTAATTTGGTTGTAAGCAATATGGATGTTTACTTTAGCTATCAGCGACTATTGGGAGAGCCATTGAAAGCTAAAAAAGTATTGAAGCAGGAAAGAAGCAGTAGTGCATTTATTTTTTACTGGGGTATCAATAAAAATTTTGAACAATTGAGTTTGCATAATATTTTTTTCAGCGATCGGTATGAAGAAGAATTCCATTCACTGTTTAAAACCAGGGAGCCTTTTCCAGACCCAACGGTATATATTAATATCACCAGTAAATGCGAGCCAGGTTTGCAAGCACCTGCCGGAAAAGAAAACTGGTTTGTGATGGTAAATGCACCCGCCAATAAGGGACAGGATTGGGCATCTATTCAGGATTTTTATCGAAAAGCCATACTTAAAAAACTGAATGCAATTTTAGGGGAAGACATAGAACCCTATATAGAAGTAGAGGAGGTATTGAGTCCGGTAACAATCGAAACAAAAACAGCCTCCTATATGGGCTCATTGTATGGAACCAGCTCCAATAGTAAAATGGCTGCGTTTATGCGCCACCCTAATTTCAGTAATACCATAAAAGGTTTGTACTTTGTAGGTGGAAGCGTGCACCCAGGAGGAGGAATTCCGCTTTGTTTGTCGAGTGCCGCAATTATGTCAGATTTAGTAAAAGCCGATGTTGTATAAAAAACCAGCCATACCATTGTTCATAGCCATCCTATTTCATTTTATGGGTGTGCTCGGTATTCTATTAACGCCTTATCGTGACTGGTTTATAGCCAATACCCCCCTTACCTTGATTTTGATGGGAATACTGTTGGCCGCCAGTCAGGAAAAAATAGAAAAGGGATTTGTTCTTTTCTTTCTGATGGCTTTTGTAACAGGCATGGTTACTGAAATGATTGGGGTTAATACTGGGATATTATTTGGTGACTATGTATACGGATCCGTGATGGGTCCTAAATTATTCGGAGTGCCTTTTTTAATTGGGATGAACTGGTTTGTGATAGTGTTTTGCTGTGGATCATTGATGCATAAATTAAATAAAGTAATGCTAGCAAAATATGAGGCACCCATACCGGTTGCCATCATCAAATGGTCGGTAATTGTTGATGGCGCGGTATTAGCAACTTTTTTTGATTGGCTGATGGAACCGGTAGCGATAAAGCTAGGTTTCTGGACCTGGGATGGAGATACCATACCGATATTGAATTATGCTTGTTGGTTTGTGATCAGTGCCATTTTACTGGCTGTACAACAGCAGTTGAAAATAAAAGCGCAAAACCATTTTGCTATACACTTGTTAATTATACAGGCACTATTTTTTCTGTCACTTAGAATATTTTTATAGCATGTGGTACGTACTTGTTACTTTATTGGTGTTTGTTGTAATGGAAGGGATTACCTGGCTAACCCATCGCTATGTTATGCATGGATTTCTCTGGTATCTGCACGAAGATCATCACCAGAAAGGACCTGGATTCTGGGAAAAGAATGATGCTTTCTTTGTTATTTTTGCCATCCCTAGCTGGTTGTGCATTATGCTCGGCAGTATGAATCAGAACTATTGGGTAGTTAGTATAGGAGCAGGGATTGCCATGTATGGGTTCGCCTATTTTCTGGTACACGAAATCATCATACACCAGCGTATTAAATTATTTACCCGAAGCAATAACAGATATATAAGAGCCATTCGCTGGGCCCACAAAATGCACCATAAGCACTTAAATAAAGAAGACGGTGAAAGTTTCGGTATGCTGATTGTAGCCAAAAAGTACTGGGATAAAATCAGACGCGACGAAAAGCTTAAAGCGGTATAACCTTTGAATAAAACCTACGACTACATAGTTGCTGGAGCCGGATGCGCGGGAATGAGTTTACTCATGCGCATGGCCAGTGATCCATTTTTTACCTCCAAGCAAATCTTGGTTGTTGATGCCGATGACAAAAATTTGAATGACCGCACTTGGTGTTTCTGGGAAAAAGAGTCTGATATTTTTGAGCCAATTGTTCATCATCAATGGGAAGAGCTGGATTTTTTTTCCAATCATTTTTCCCAAGTAATGGACATAGCTCCTTACCGATATAAAATGATTCGGGGGATTGATTTTTATGCTTACGTAAAAAATACAATTGCATCAATGCCTAATATTGAATGGAGGAAGGCTTCCGTGAAAAGATTGCTTGGTGCTACAGAACTACTGGCAACTCAAACTACATCAACCCATCAAATAACAGCGGGCATTGAATTGAATGATGGAACAACTGTATTCGCTTCCTATGTTTTCAGTAGTATCTTATTTGACCCGATTCCCGCAACATCTAATGATTATCATTTTCTGCAGCATTTTACTGGCTGGGAAATTGAAACAAGCTCTCCTGTTTTTAATCCTGAGAGAGCAGTCTTCATGGACTTCAGGGTAAGTCAGGAACATGGAACTACTTTTATGTATGTGCTGCCTACTTCGGAAACAACTGCACTGGTTGAGTATACTTTATTTACTGAAAATCTATTGCCAGACGATGCATACGAAAAAGCAATTAGGGAATATATCGGAAGCGAATTAAAAATTCAAGACTACACCATTGTACACCGTGAAAAAGGGGTTATCCCAATGACTACGCATAACTTTCCGCGTTATCAGGATAATCATATTTACATTGGTATTGCGGGGGGAGAAGCAAAAGCAAGTAGCGGATATGCTTTTAAGTCTATACAAAAACGAACAGCAGCCATTGTGAAAGCTTTGAAACAGGGGAAATCCTTGGCAAGCAATAAATCCTTTACCGAAAAGAAAGGACACTTGTATGATGCAGTTTTATTACACGTACTGCATTTTCAAAAAATGCCGGGTGATCAGGTTTTTGCAGATATTTTTAAAGGAAATAAGGCCGCTGATGTATTGTCATTTTTAGATAATGAAAGCAGTTTATTTACAGATTTGAAAATAATGAGTTCTGTACCTACCCGAATTTTCCTTCCTGCTGCATTACAGGAAATGATTACTCATGTAAAGCGTTGAATAGCTTCTTCTTATTTTAATGCTGTAACTTTAAGTAATGTCAAACATTGTAACCATTACGCTAAATCCTGCTTTGGATAAAAGCATTTCTGTTCCTGAATTAGTTCCTGAAAAAAAATTACGTGCACTCTCTTCAAAAGTAGAGCCCGGTGGTGGCGGTATCAATATTTCCAGGGCTTTAAAAAAACTGGGAGTACATTCTGAAGCCATTATTTTATCTGGCGGCTATACAGGAAAAGCACTGGAAGCATTACTGGAAAAAGAGGGTGTAAAGTTTTCTGCCATTGAAACAGAGAATGATACTAGAGAAAATTTTGTAGTATTTGATGAAGACAAAAAATTGCAATATCGTTTTGGAATGCCAGGTGAATCGGTTTCAGAAAAGGAACTGGGATCCTTGATGCAGACGATTGGCAATTGTTTCCATGCCGATTATGTAGTAGTCAGCGGAAGCCTGCCTTCCGGAACTTCAGTTGCCGTATTTCATGAGATTGCCATCATTGCATCACAGCTAAATGCCAAATTGATTATAGATACATCAGGAGATGGTTTAAAAGCTGCTGTTAAGGAAGGATTGTTTTTGATTAAACCTAATTTAAGAGAGCTGGCTTCTCTGGTTGGTAAAGAATGGATAGATGTCGCAGATGTTGTGCCAACAGCAAGACAGGTGATTGAGTCAGGAGGCTGTAAAGCAATGGCAGTGTCCATGGGATCAGATGGAGCTATGCTGATTACAGAGGATGAAGTGTACCAGGCCTGTGCACCCAAGGCAGAAGTATTGAGCACAGTTGGAGCGGGAGATAGTATGGTAGCAGGCATGCTGGCAGCGTTAACCAAAGGCTGGGGATGGAAAGAAGTATTGCAGTATGGGGTAGCAGCCGGATCTGCTGCCACATTGCATAAAGGGACTGAGCTCTGTAAACTGGAAGATACTGAACGCATTTTTGAGCAGATGAAACAGAATTAACAAGCATCCGTTACATTTGCACCCATGATTGGTCTCGTAGTACAATGGATAGTATAAGAGTTTCCGAAGCTCCAGATCCAGGTTCGATTCCTGGCGAGACCACAAACCCTCGCAGCGAAAGCTGCGAGGGTTTTTAGATTGCGAGCGATACGAGTTTACTCGTATAAGTGAGCAGGCTAAAAACCCGCAGGGCAACCGAAGGTTGGCATGCGAAGGGTTTGAGTAAGTTCAATACGGGAGGAAGTCGGTCGCAGACCGACAATCTTGGTGAGTATTGCCGACAATCCTGTAATATCTTGCCATGCATTTTCAGGTTGTTTATTTAAGCTTTTGAAAATCTTTATGAATTTACTATATTCATATACCCAATTGTTACAATATAATCTCTCCCCCAATTAATAATACTGTTAGTAATCACTGACCTTGGATAGCTATGTCTGGGACTCAGGAGGCTTTGCTGTATTAGAATTAATGTAATATACATCAAAGATTTACTAAGACATTTTGATATCACAACCACTGAACGGTATTTACACGTGAGTAAAAAAATCAAATGGTAAATATTGCTAGTTACTTATACAATTTTTTAGAATGGGTTTATACTTAACATGAATGTTTTATCACCTAATAATATTCAAAGTAACATCTCTACTAAAGCAACAACATAAACTTCTTTTATGTCATTGCTTTAGTAGTACTATCAAATACAGAACAGTAATTCAGCT
>VFQO010001653.1_pt1 | contig 16131 bp, 13 predicted proteins | sample 3512331 | NCBI WGS metagenome assembly VFQO01 (sample SAMN10412371, study PRJNA504923) | tailings metagenome | isolation source: Replicate 3 from Balatoc abandoned mine | place: Philippines: Itogon, Benguet | collected 2017-08-28
CAATGGTCTTGATACAATGTTTGCGATGTACCGAACAAATCAATCAGGTCTTTCAAATCTTCGCCAAGCGAGGCTAAATGTTCCCGCTGGTGGTGGATGTTGCCGACATTTTCCCCGATATGTTCTGCGTGTTCTTTAGCATCGTCCGCTATGTCCATGTACTTTTTGTGCTTATCGGCAGGAACGGCTTTCATGTCCACTTTATTCAGGGTAGCTAACAGCTTTTTACCTGAACTGGCGGCAGCTTTGTCATCGTCCGAAACAAGGGCGTTCTTTAAGGACAGATAATCGGTAACTATGGGCGCAATAGAAAAGTTTTTTGCTTCTTCTTTTCCTGTTGCTGTTGCTTCCTGACCGCTCGGTGTTTCGCTCACAGCGGGCGCAGCTACCGTATCATCCTCTTTTGGTTGGGAAGCTGGCTGTTCTTGTGATACAACAGCAGTATCATTTGAAGACTGCTCGTTTTTGTTGGATGCCTGATTGCATGATACTGTTACAAATGCCATGATAACAGCAATGATTGATAATGTTATATTTTTCATTTTTATTTATTTAAATTAGTTTTACATACTGCTCATGTCGTGTCCTGCCATCGGGTCTGCTCCATTCCTAAAAATGTATTCGCTGTTTAAAAGATAAGCACCTGAAACAACTACAATATCTCCATCTACTAATCCTGAAACGATTTCTATTCTGTTATCTATTTCCGTTCCCGTTTTTACCATTCTACTTTTAAATGTCTTTTCTCCTGTTTGTACCCATACGGTTTCACTTTTACCATTTCTTATTACAGCATCTACCGGCATGGTTATGCCTTTAGTCTTAGGCGTTTCAAGAAAAACATATACAGGCATTCCGGGCTTCAAATCTTTATTTGGATTAGGTACTGTAATTCGTATCAAATTAATTCTTGAAGACGGATTAAGCTCGGGGTTGCTAAAGTCTATTTTGCCAGTAATAACTTTGTTATTCAGGTCAGGAATTTGTACTGTTGCTGTTTTTGTTTGGTTGATAAGTGACATTTGGGAGGAATAAGCCTGTGCTTCTGCCCAAATTGTAGATAGGTCAGCCAAGTCTACTATCGTGCCGCCTTCTGCCACATAACCGCCCTCTACAACCTGCAAACTTGTGATGTAACCCGAAGCCGTACTATAAAATGTAGTTGTTGCCGAAATTTTGCCAGCACTTTGTAAAGCCCTAACCTGATTATCCGTCATACCCCACAATAACAATTTGTTCTTTGAACTTTGTATAAGCTGGTCAAAATCTATTGAATTAATATTTCCAAAAGTTTTCTTCTTTTCCAGTGCCAGTAAATATTCCTGTTTTGCATTGTTCAGTTCTTCACTATATATTTCCATTAACGGGGAACCTTTGGTTACAAAGTCACCAACGTTTTTATAATGCAGTTTTTCTACCCGTCCCATAACTCTGGAGCTTACGGATTGCATATTGTACTGATTGAAATTTAATACACCTGTAAGTATTACTCTATCCCCCAAAAGACCATCTTTTAAGGTGTCTGTTTTTATGTTGCCCAACTTAATCTGTTCGCTATTCAGTTGAATGGTATTGGGGTCTGCTTGTTTGCTTTTCTCAACCCGAACAAGCTCCATGTGGCATATAGGGCAGTGACCGGGTTTGTCTGATACAACCTGTGGGTGCATGGAACAGGTATAGTAACTACCATCATTATTACCTGCATGGTCATGCTTATTGTCTTTACAAGACAACAAAACCGACATAAGGAGGGCAATTGTTATGACTAAATAATATTTCATATTCTAATTATTTTTTGTTCTTACAAAACTTTCACTATCCATAAGGTACTGTGCGTTTCCTGCAATCTCTTCCACGGGTAACAGCCCCTGCAATACTTCTATATATCCGTTCGCTTCATTACCTGTTTCAATTTTATTCACGATAAACCCTCTATCTACTTTTTTCAAAATGACTTTGGTTAATCCAAGGGAAATGACAGCTTCTTTAGGTATCCAATTGCCGGAAATTCCAGCCGTTGATATTTCAGATTTAACCTGACTTCCGATTGGTAACTGCATACGGTTATTATCAAAATAGACACGCACGGATAACGTTTTACTTCCGGGTCTGAAAAATGGTTCTATAAACCCAATAGTTCCTATAAATTTCTTCTCCGGAGCTACTTCCGGTATAATACTTACTGTTTGACCTGTCTTTACAAGCGGTACATCCTCGGGGAAAATATTTAACAACACCCACGATTTTCCCGGGTTAAATACATTAAAAATAGTTTGTCCTTTTTGAACATACATACCTTCTTTCAGGCTAAGTTCAGAAGATGTTTCAGATATTTCTCCCATCGAATTTGAGGGTGATGTACTACTGCCCATTGACCCGGCTGTGCCGGTTTCGTGAATATGTCCGGCATAGTTACTGTAAACAGATACGGATAAATCAGGCTTTCCTTTTTGGATGATACTCTGCAATTGGTTTTCGCTCATTCCAAGTAATAGCAATTTTTGCTTAGCCGCATTTATCATCATATTGTTCGTAGCATCATTTTTTAATAGAAACAATAAATTCACTTGCGCTTCCATCAGTTCGGGGCTATAAATATCCATCACTTTCTGCCCCTTTGCTATTTTTTGGAATTTATAACGTATATAAAGCTTTTCAATCCTGCCGGATATTCTGGCGGATATATTTCCCGTTTGTCGGGTATCATAAGTAATATTTCCAAGAGCCTGTACGGTTATGTCTTTATGCTCTGACTGCATCCTAATAGTAGGAATGTCTGATATAACAAATTCATTAGTCGGCTTAAGCAGTGTATTCAACTCAATACTTTCCGTTTCATTTGTATTTACTGTTTTTTGCACCAATTCCATTCCGCACTTGGGGCATTTACCGGGCTTGTTGCTGGTAACTTCGGGGTGCATGGGGCAGGTATATGTCGGGCTATTTTTAGCAGTGTGACTGTTGTCGGGATGACTGGTCTTGTCTGTATTGTTGTTACAACTATACAGTACAAGAATAATCATCAAAAAACAAATTATATATTTCATTTTCTTTCAATTAAGCGGTCTATTGTTATTTGCATCTCAAATGCTTTTGATAAAATATCAAGGTATTCCAGTTGTGTCATGTTCAGTTTTTCCCATGCATCATACAGCATAAATAATTCCTCGGTATTTTGCTCGTAACCGAGCTGCATTGTTTTGAAATTATTTTTCAAAGCCGGAATGATGTCATCCCTATAAAGACTAAGCTGATTTTTTTTGAGGTCGAACTCATTTCTCATGCCATATGCCATACCGCTGTATTCATTTATCATCATGTTTTTTTGAGAACTAAGGGCATCTGCTTTCCACTTCAAACTTGCAATATTAGCTTTGCTCATCTTTGAAGCCCAATTGACAAAAGGCAGTTTTATCATTGCCATTGCTGTGTATTGCATGGGCTGTCCGCCAAAGCCATACATATTTTCAAATCGAACACCAAATTCAGGTTTCAGGTTTTGTCGCTCTGTTTCCTGTTTCAGAGTTGTCAACCGTATCTGCTGGTCTAATGATTTCAGGTCACTCCGGTTTTTGTTGAACAGTGCAGTATCAAATACCATATCCGAATAATCGTTGAATGAAAATATTGTATCAATTTCAAAAGGAGCCATAGGGTTTCGCCCCATAAGGGCATTTAACCTGATGCGTTTTTCCTTGATGTCATTTTCATACATAATCTGCATATTACGGGTGCTTCCGAGCGCTGCTTTAGCTTTATAATATGCACCTATTTTACCTACTCCGTTCTTATATCGGATTTCTGCATTCTTAATGATGAAGTTTAGCATCTTTTCGTTTTCGGCAACTACATCCAGCCGTTTCAGTAATACAATCCATTCGGAGTATAAGAGTTTGGCATCCTGTATCAGTTCATTTATGCCTGCTCCTTTATTTTCTTTTTCTACGGATGACATTGCGTTCATATATGCTTCTTCAGCATCCAACTTTTTCTTATTGGGTATCATCTGTTCTATCGACAGGATAGCAGAACCCATTCCTTTCATGTCACCATCTCTTTTCCAAAGGTTCACGTTGTAAGGTGTCATAAACTGTCCAACACCAATTGTTGGCGCCATCCAGCTTCTTGCACCTTTTGCGGCTTCATCCATAGAGCGAATTTCATTGTCGTACATCTTCACAATGGGATGATTGGTTTGTATGCTGTCTATAACATTTTGGAGGCTTATCACCTGTGCATTTATATTGGTAAAAAGACATACTATAAATGCTGTAAAAATTATCTTTTTCATTTCTGATTTTTTGATTTTAATGTCCTGCATCTAATACGTCAATCTTTCCGAATTTTTTCAGCTCATATTCTTTTTGCATCAGGAAGATAATTGGTGTAACCAGCAGAATATGGATTGCTGAAGTAAATACGCCTCCAACCATCGGCAATACGATTGGTTTCATCATATCACTGCCAACGCCGGTACTCCATAATATGGGAACCAGCCCGAACAGGGTTACACACACGGTCATTATTTTTGGACGTAAGCGTTTTGCCGCACCGTGTATAACGTATTCTCTAAGGTCTTCGTTTGTAATGGTTTCACGACTGTTTCCTTTTAATAGCACCAATTGTTGCATGGCATCATTGAGGTAGATGACCATAACAATTCCTGTTTCGACAGCAAGACCAAACAGGGCAATAAATCCAACAGCAACAGCTACAGAAAGGTTTACACCCCATAGACTAATCATAAATACTCCTCCAATCAGAGCGAATGGAATACTGATGAGATTGAAGAAAGCCTCTCTCATAGAATGAAAAGCAAAATACATAGACAGAAATATGATAACTAATACAATGGGCATAATCCATTTCAGTGTTTGTTCGCCCCTTATAAGGTTTTCATATTGTCCACTCCACTCTAAAAAATATCCCTGTGGCATTTTAAGCATCATATTATTCAGCTTGGCTTTAGCTTCTTCTACTGTGCTGCCAAGGTCTCTTTCTCTAACGTTGAATAGAACTGTACCTCTTAACATTGCATTTTCAGAGTTAATCATTGGAGCCCCCTCTGATAGCTTAACATCTGCAACACTTCCTAATGGAATAGAGCCAAAATCCATTGTTTGAACGGGCAGGCGTTTAAGTGCTTCAATATTATTTCTGAAATCCTGTCCGTAACGGGCATTTACAGAGAAGCGCTGCCTTCCCTCAATGGTAGTGGTCAATTTCATACCACCCAACGCGCTTTCAACCAAATTGTTTACATCGTCTATGCTTATATTGTATCGGGCAATTTCATCTCGGTTTATAACAATATCAACATATTTACCTCCCGTTATTGGTTCTACATACATATCTTTAATACCTGCCACACCCTCAAGTTCCGTTTTGATTTTTTGCGATAATGAATAGATGCTATCGAGATTTTGACCATAAACTTTTATGCCAACATCGGTACGGATACCGGTTGACAGCATATTGATGCGGTTAATAATAGGCATTGTCCAACCATTTGTTACTCCGGGCATTTGAAGTTTCGCATTTAGTTCATTAATGATGTCATTCTTCTTTATTCCGTCCCGCCATTCATTTTGTGGTTTTAATAAAATGATAGTTTCAATCATACTGATTGGAGAATTGTCTGTAGCAGTATTCGCCCTGCCAGCTTTACCTAAAACGTGCGCTACTTCCGGTACAGATTTAATAATCTTATCCTGAACCTGCAATATTCGTTTGGCTTCTGAATTAGAAACATCGGGTAATGTAACGGGCATAAATAACAATGAACCCTCATCGAGTGGTGGCATAAATTCCCTGCCAAGATTTAATATCATTGGAATACTGATAATAAGTGCCACAATGTTGATACCCAATACCGTTTTTCGCCATTTTACACACCATTTTATAACAGGCTCGTAAAGCTTTTCCAAGCCCCGGTTTATCGGGTTTGTCTGCTCGCTTTTAAACTTGCCTTTCATAAAGAAAGAAATCAGCACCGGCGCAAGCGTGAGTACCAATAAAGCATCCACTACCATTATAAATGTTTTGGTATAAGCGAGCGGATGAAAAAGTTTTCCTTCCTGCCCCGTGAGTAGGAATACAGGTAGAAATGAAGTTATAATGATAATCGTTGAAAAGAATACGCCTCTTGAAACTTGCTTGCATGATTTCTCAATGATACTAAGTCGTACTTCCTCCGGAATCTTTTCATAGCCAACATTTTTATTGGCTTTCTTTTTAAACCATTTTATTTTCATGATGGGTCGGATGTTTTTTGTTTACGTTCATTTTGCCAAACGGAAAGATTTCTATAAGAATTCTCTGACATTATAATTCCGTTATCTACAATTACCCCGATTGCCAGCGCAATTCCGGTAAGGGACATAATATTGGATGATAAACCAAAAGCGTTCAATATGATAAAGCTGATGGCGATAGTAACCGGAATTTGAATAATGATACTTAATGCGCTCCGCCAATGGAATAGAAAAAGAATTACAATAAAGGCGACTACAATAATTTCCTCTGCGAGCTTATGTTTGATATTGTCGATAGCTGCTTCGATTAATGTGCTTCTATCATAAGAAGTTTTTAATGTTACGCCAGCAGGTAAACCTTTTTCAACATCTTTGATTTTTTCCTTAACAGCATTTATGACTTGGTCCGCATTTTCGCCATAGCGCATTACTACAATTCCCCCTACAACTTCTCCTTCTCCATTTTGGTCAAATATACCCAGCCGCAAATCTCCGCCCATTTGTACACTTCCTATGTCTTTTACTCTTACCGGAATGCCATTATAGTTGCCAACTGCAATTTTTTCAATATCAGCAGTATTCTTTATATACCCCAAACCTCGTATAATGTAAGCCATATCTGCCATTTCAAATTTGCGACCACCAACATCATTGTTGTTTGCTTTTACTTTATTCATTACATCCATAAGGGAGATATTGTAATACTGGAGCTTTACAGGGTCAACGACTAACTGATATTGTTTTTCGTATCCTCCAAAGGAGGCTACTTCTGCAACACCTGGTACAGTTTGCAGTGCTAACTTGATATACCAATCCTGCAATGCACGCTGCTCTCCGAGTTCCATCTGCGGTGCATCCAAATGATACCAGTATATATGACCAACGCCTGTCCCATCAGGACCAAGCGTTGGTACAACCTCCTGTGGCAATAGCCTTTGAGCATAATTAAGTCTTTCCATGACTCGTGTACGAGCCCAATAAACATCAACATCGTCATCGAAGATGATATACACGAAACTCATTCCGAACATTGATGTGCCTCTTACGTTCTTTACTTTGGGTATTCCCTGTAAGTTGCTTACTAAAGGGTAGGTTACTTGGTCTTCGATAGTCTGTGGACTGCGTCCCATCCATTCAGTGAAAACTATTACTTGGTTTTCACTTAGGTCAGGAATTGCATCTATCGGATTTTTCTTAACTGCTGAAATACCCCAAACAAGTAAACCGGCTGCTATAAGCAGCACGATATACCTGTTTTTCAAGGACAGTTCTATTATTTTTTGTACCATGATTTATTTTTCATTTTAATACTGCTTTTTTACAGAACCGCAGCTAATCATTTTTGAACCGTAGTAGGGGTTTTTGATTTCCTTGTTTGCACTGAACCAAACAGCACCCTTACCGTCATTGAACATCGGGCAATGGTCTTGATACAATGTTTGCGATGTACCGAACAAATCAATCAGGTCTTTCAAATCTTCGCCAAGCGAGGCTAAATGTTCCCGCTGGTGGTGGATGTTGCCGACATTTTCCCCGATATGTTCTGCGTGTTCTTTAGCATCGTCCGCTATGTCCATGTACTTTTTGTGCTTATCGGCAGGAACGGCTTTCATGTCCACTTTATTCAGGGTAGCTAACAGCTTTTTACCTGAACTGGCGGCAGCTTTGTCATCGTCCGAAACAAGGGCGTTCTTTAAGGACAGATAATCGGTAACTATGGGCGCAATAGAAAAGTTTTTTGCTTCTTCTTTTCCTGTTGCTGTTGCTTCCTGACCGCTCGGTGTTTCGCTCACAGCGGGCGCAGCTACCGTATCATCCTCTTTTGGTTGGGAAGCTGGCTGTTCTTGTGATACAACAGCAGTATCATTTGAAGACTGCTCGTTTTTGTTGGATGCCTGATTGCATGATACTGTTACAAATGCCATGATAACAGCAATGATTGATAATGTTATATTTTTCATTTTTATTTATTTTTTGATTTTTAAAAAACTTGCGTTAATAGCCACTACAATGGTGCTTACACTCATCAGCACAGCACCCATAGCGGGACTTAGAATAAAATTCGGATAGAGTACGCCCGCCGCAAGCGGTATTGCCACCACGTTGTAGCCAACCGCCCATATCAGGTTTTGTACCATTTTCTTGTAGGTAAGTCTGCCGAAGCCAATCAGCTTGACCACATCCCTCGGGTCGCTGTCCACCAATATGATATCGGCTGTTTCGGCAGCCACATCCGTACCGGAACCCACGGCAATGCCCACATCAGCCTGCGCCAGTGCCGGGGCATCATTCACACCGTCACCTGTCATGGCAACCACTTCACCTTTGTCCTGAAACTCCTTTACTTTCTCCTGCTTGTTATGCGGAAGCACGTTGGCCAAATACCCGTCCATACCCAATTTTCCGGCTACGGCAGCAGCAATCCTGTCGTTATCCCCGGTGAGCAGAAAGGACTTGATGCCCATTTTTTTGAGTTCCTCAATCGCCTGTGCCGAACCCTCACGGATACTGTCTGCCAAAGTAATGATGCCGATTACCCGGTCATCAATGAGGACAAAGTTGACCGTTTCTGCTTCCTGATTGATTTCGCTTGGTATTTCCGGCAGGGAAAGATGGTTTTCGGTGAAATAATTCGGACCGCCAGCTACGACATTTTTCGCGTTCACAACACCTTTAACACCTATGCCCTGCATATAGCTGAAGTTTTCAGACTTCCATAAGGCAAGGCTCTTTTCTTTCAATGTAGCCATAATGCCTTTTGCAATATGGTGTTCCGAATTTTGCTGTACTGCGGCAGCATACTGGATAACCTCATCGGCATTATATTCGTCTGTTAACGGTATAACCTTTTCTACGGCATGGGAACCTTTGGTGAGCGTTCCGGTCTTATCAAAAATGACAGTGGAAAGTTTTCGGGTGGTTTCAAATGCCGTACGGTTGCGGATGAGCAGGCCATTGGTCGCCGAAAGCGTTGTGGAAATGGCGACTACCAACGGGATAGCCACGCCCAATGCGTGCGGGCAGGCCGTTACCATTACCGTCACCATTCTTTCAAGCGCAAAGGCAATATCTCCACTGCTTGCATACCAATAGGCAAATGTGCCTATGCCCACGGCAATGGCAATAAAGGTGAGCCATTTGGCAACTTTGTCCGCAAGGTTCTGTGTATTGGACTTAGTAGCCTGCGCTACCTGCACAAGATTGATAACCCTGTTCAGGTAGCTGTCTTTTCCAACGGCTGTTACCTTAACTTTCAGCGCACCATCACCATTGATAGAGCCTGCGATGACCTTTCCGTCCTTTTCCTTTTTTACGGGGACACTTTCTCCGGTAAGCATACTTTCGTTGATATACGAAAGCCCCTCCAGTACCAATCCATCGGCTGGAATTTTTTCACCCGGTTTTATGATAGCCGTTTCACCGCTTTGCAGGTCTTCGAGCTTTATCTTTACGGCTTCTCCGCCACGTTCCACGGTAACATCGTTGGGCAGCAAAGCCACCAATGACTGTAATGCCCGTGAAGCAGCCATTTGGGAACGCATTTCCATCCAATGCCCTAACAGCATGATGTCAATGAGGGTTGCCAGTTCCCAAAAGAAGTCCATACCCTCCAAGCCAAATACAACGGCTACTGAATAGACATAGGCTACGGATATGGCGATGGCAACAAGTGTCATCATCCCTATGGCTTTGGCTTTCACCTCGCCAATCATTCCCTTTAGGAACGGCAAGCCTCCATAGCTATAAATCACCGTACCCAATGCCAGCAGCACATATTTATCTCCATTGAAAGCAAGGGAGAAAACCAACCATTGCTGTATCATGTGCGACAGGAGCAAGATAGGGATTGTAATTACAAGGCTTATCCAAAAACGTGTGAGGAAATCGCCTGTATGATGTCCCTCATGTTTATTAAAGTTTTCATCAGCATGGCCATGTTGAGAATGCCCGGAATGCCCATGTTCTGATGTGTGTTCATGAGAAACTGACGCACCGCCAACGGGAACCAATGCCATGCCACAGAGCGGGCATTTGCCCGGTTCGTCTTTTAGCACCTGTGGATGCATAGGACAAGTGTATTTTTTCATAACAAGGGGCTTTAAAAGTTATGTTGCACTTAATTTTTTTGCCATCTCATGGGTCATTTCTTCGGCATAAGTACCATAGGCATCAACAAGTACGCCTTTATTCTTACCATCATTAGACGATATGGTATAAATCACGGCATTGTTATCAGGACTGCTGTCGAGGCTTTCAAACCTATGAGTTTCCGTAACCGTAAAATCCTCCGGTTTTAGTTTCAGGCTCCTTGACGCACAGTACAGGCAGTCCGGCAACAGACTAAAGTCCATACTGTACCCACGTTGTCTTAGGTCTTTAAGCGCCTGCACCATGTCATTGTACTGTACCATAGCTTTCAGACCTGTTATTTAATGGTTTCAACTGTACTGCCGCAGGTAAGCATCTGTGAGCCGTAATATGGATTTTTAACGGCATTCTCTTTACTTAGCCAATTGGCTCCCTTACCTCCGTTGTACATAGGGCAGTGCTGGTAATAAACGGGGGTGTCCTGTTTAGAAACTTTGGCCAGTGTGTAGATGCTTCCCGAAAGTGCCGCAAAAGCACTTCTTTGTTTTGCAACATCTTTTGATTTTGAAATGCTTTCCGCATTGGCCGTTAAGTCCTGCATCACTTTCATCCAAGCCGTATGTTCCTCTGCTGATAGCTTATTCATATCGACTGCTTTAAGGGATGCAGCCATTTCAGCGGCTTTGGCAGATGCGGTCGCCGCATCGGTTTTTATCAAAGCGTCTTTCACTGAAAAGTAGTTGTCAAATACAGCTTTTAGCTGTGATTGGTTTTGGGCTGCATCTTTGTTAGCGGGTGCTGCCATTTGGCTATGGTCGTGATTGCCATGTCCGGCATTCATGTCCATTCCCGCCTCCTTGTTTTTGGCAACCGTCTTCACTGGTCTATCATACTGGCAGCAACCAGCCAGTTTAGCATATACGTCATCTGGCGCACGGAACTTCTCACTGTCATAACCAGCCAAAGCGATACGTTTCAGGATTTCATCCTGATTTGTTTTGTCGCCGTCATAGGTGAGCGTAGCCATCTTGGTATCTTTGTTCCAGTCCACGCTGGCTACCTTTTTTTCGTTACCTGCTTTTCGATGGTGGTTTTGCACATACCACAATTGCCATAAATTTTTACGGCTTCTGTTTTCGCATTCTTGATTTGTGCAAACACGTGTATTGATGATAGTAACACGGCGATTACCATCACTATTTTTGATAATGATTTCATAATAATATACATTTTCGGAAAAGGGGTATTAGCAAACCCATTTCCCTTGAATTTTAAATAAATAGTACAAATAGGGATTTGCAAAAGCCGAAATAGCTTTTGACAAGGCACACCTATGGCTATCAGGCCATAGTTTTAGCTTATTTTAGGCGGTTGCCAAATGGAAGAGTAGCCTGAAGAATAGTGGGCTTGCTTGAAACCGAATTTTTGCTTTTTAATTTCAGCAAATTGGTTTTTTGCACTTAATTCGATTGGGATTGGTAAGTATAGGGAGGTCGTTGAAGCACTGCATCTGCAAGAGCTATGTGAACAACCACCATCGCAGTTGCCGCTTTTGCATTTTTTGCAGGATTTGCCCTTGCAACCTTTTTTATGCTCTGATTTATTGGATTTCTCTTTTGAGCAGGAAGACCGCTCGGTTTTTGTTGAATTTTTGGAGCAGGCATAACTCTGACTTTGCATCATAAAGAAAACCAGACAGAACAACGTCAAAAGGCCTATATGTACTCTTAAATTTTTCAACGCAACAAAGTTACTAATAAAATTGATTTTTTATATCGTTATTACGATTTTTTTTTTTTATATAGGCAAAAAATTGATACCTAAATAAAAAATGCTATATGCACAGCAGCCAATCAAGCCTTTTTAGAATTGATAAAATGCCCTTTTTGGGCAATCTGACCTAATGGAAATTTGGTCGGAAAAAGGGCATTTAAAAGTTGCTGGCTTAGGCGTTCAAAGGTTCTATTTTGAAGCCTGCCTTTTGCACGGTGAATATTACTTCCTGCTCGGTAATGCCCTCTGACTTCACGGTAAGCACCTTGTCCTTATTGTTGGTGTCCACTTCCCAATGGCAAATGCCCTCTGCATTGTCCAGGTGCGGTTTTACAGATGCTATACAACCGCCACAATTAATGTTCGTCTTGAATTGAAATTGTTTATTTTCCATTGTTAATAAATTTTAGAGTTATTGATAACGCAAATTTCAGTGCTATTTAGTTCAGAATTATTGTGTAATTTCTTATTTGATTTTTACTGTTTTACTTCTTCCACTTCAACCGCAGGCTGTTACTTACCACGCTCACGCTGCTCAATGCCATTGCCGCACCCGCAATCATAGGGTTAAGCAGGAACCCGTTAATAGGATAAAGGATGCCAGCTGCCACCGGAATACCGATTAGGTTGTAAATAAATGCCCAAAACAGGTTTTGCTTGATGGTGGCTACGGTCTGTTTTGACAAACCTATTGCCTGCGGTATCTTGGTAAGGTCTGACGAGATGATGGTCATTTTGGCTACGTCCATTGCGATGTCTGAACCCTTGCCCATCGCAATGCTTACATCGGCTGTTGCCAATGCGGTACTGTCGTTGATACCATCCCCAACCATTGCTACAACTTTACCCTTGCTTTGTAGTTCTTTCACAAAATCGGCTTTGTGCTGTGGCAATACTTCTGCCTTGTAATGCTTGATGCCTGTTTGTTTGGCAATTGATTTGGCTGTTGCTTCGTTATCGCCTGTAAGCATATACAAATCAATTCCCATTTCCTGCATTTCCTTAATGGCTTCTACCGATGTTTCTTTTATCTTATCAGATATGGCAATTACGGAAAGTGCTTGTTGGCTGTCTGCAAACCAAATAACGGTTTTGGATTGTTTCCCCCATTCATCGGATTGCTTTAATAATTCATCTGCAATAATGATATTATTTTCTGCTAATAATTTTTTGTTTCCTACAAAATAGGTTTTGTTATTGTGATTGGCTTTTGCTCCTTTACCTGTAATACTGTCGAAGTTTGATAAATTAGTAGCTGTAATACCATCTAAATATTTTACTACTGCTTCTGCCAATGGATGTTCTGATTGTTTCTCGATACTTAAAAGAATATCTTTCGTTGTATCATCATTGTTCAGCCATTCGATACCTGTTACCTCCGGTCTGCCCTCTGTTATCGTTCCTGTTTTATCTAAAATAATGGCATCAACCTTTTTGGCTAATTCCAAACTTTCAGCATCTTTTATCAAAATACCGTTTTCAGCACCTTTGCCAACGCCAACCATTATAGCGGTAGGAGTAGCCAATCCCAAAGCACAGGGGCAGGCAATGACCAATACCGTAACAGAAGCTAACAATCCCTGCACTATGCCATTGTTGCCACCTAAAATAAACCACAGGATAAATGTAAGAATAGCAATCCCTATCACAACGGGAACAAAAATTCCTGCAATCTTATCTACCAACTTTTGTACTGGTGCTTTACTGCCTTGTGCATCCTGTACCATTTTGATGATATGGGCAAGCATTGTTTCTTTTCCGACTTTAACTGCTTTGAATTGAAAACTTCCTTTTTGGTTAATCGTTCCTGCAAATACTTTTTCGTTTTCTTTTTTCAGTACCGGAACAGGTTCACCGCTTAACATACTTTCGTCCACATACGAATTACCCGATGTTACCATACCGTCCACCGCAATTTTTTCGCCCGGCTTTACAAGGATAACATCGCCTGCGTTTACGTCTTCAATAGCGGTCTGCTTTTCTGTTCCGTCTGCCTGTATTACAATAACTGTTTTGGGTTGCAAGCCCATTAGTTTTTTTATGGCAGATGATGTATTGCCTTTGGCTTTTTCTTCCAATAATTTTCCTAACAGAATAAATGCGATAATTACGGCTGCGGCTTCAAAATAAACATGGGCGTGTAAACCCTTATTATGCCAAAATTCGGGAAACAACATATTGAATACGCTAAAAATATAGGCTATACCTGTACTCAATGCTACCAACGTATCCATATTGGCAGAACGGTGTTTTGCTTGTTTCCACGCATTGATGAAAAAATCTTTTCCCAACCACAATACCACAGGCGTAGAAAATGCCCACATAATTTGATTGGCATAAGGCATATCCATAAAGAACATACCGATAACAACGACAGGTAAAGACAAGATAGTTGCCCAAATGGTTTTGGTTTTTAGCTTCCGGAATTTTTGAGCGTGAATTACTTCTAATGTTTCCTGCTGTTTGGTTTCATCTTCCACCAATAAATCATAGCCAATGCTTTGTACCGCCTTTTGCAGTTTAATGGCATCGGTCATATTAGGAAGGTACTCAACGGTAAGATTTCCGGTTGCGAAGTTTACGGAAGCATCAACAACACCCTCCTGATACTTTACAATGCTTTCGGCACTGCCTGCACAAGAGGCGCAAGTCATACCCAATACAGGAAAGGATTTTTTTACAGCGGAAACGCCATATCCCAATGCTTTAATTGCTTTAACCGCTTCGCCTACTGCTTCGCTGTTCTCTACCGTGATAGCTGCCCTGCGGTTGTTTAGTTCTACTTTGTGGGTTGTGATGCCTGTTACCTGTGCTAATCCTTTTTCAACGATTAACGCACAATGTTCGCTCTCTACATCTTCCAAAGGAAGATAGACGGTTTCTTTATTATTAGTCGTTGCCATATTTCGCTTTGTTTTAATTAACAGTACAAAATTGGCAATTATATTAGGACAGGCTATTGTGGAATTTTGGGAATGATTTGTAAAATTTACAATTTATCTAAAGGCTTCCTTTTGTCTTCCTTTATTTGTTTGAAATAGCTCGGTGTTAGCCCTGTTACTTTTTTGAATTGGTTACTTAAATAGGCTACACTTGAATAGTTGAGGCGGAAAGCAATTTCACTCAAAGAGAGTTCATCATATACCAGTAGTTCCTTTACCTTTTCAATTTTTTGGGCAATAAAATACTTTTCAATAGTAGTGCCTTCTATCTCTGAAAATAAATTGGACAGGTGATTATAATCGTGATGTAATTTATTGCTTAACACCTCTGAAAGGTTGGTTTTCGCATCGTTATCCTGATGATGTACAAGTTCAATAATAATGTTCTTTATCTTTTCGATGATGCGGCTTTTCTTATCATCAATGATTTGAAACCCTAACCTTACGAGGGCTTCGCTCAATTTCTTTTTTTCTTCGACTGTAGGCTCTTCATCCAATGTTACTTCGCCAAGCCTGATACTCTTTACTCCCAAATCTAATTTGTCCAGCTCATTTTGCACCACCATATTACAGCGGTTACAAACCATATTTTTAATAAATAATGTCGTCATATTTTTGAAAAATTTACAAAGTTTACATTCGTAATTGGTTTACATTGTGTTTTTACACCTAATTTCGTCATTGTAATATTGTTTTACTGCATCTCCAATTATTCAGAATATTTAAGACAATATACGCCCTCTCGGAAGACTTTGTTTACAGTCTGTCAGCAACATTTTTGCCCGGCTTGAATAGGTGGACATTTTACTGTTCCATAGCTACAATATACGCAGCAATCACCTTGCAATGGCTTTAACCTTGTTTTACAATTTTCGCATTCATAAAAATATTGGCAAGCGTTTGTGGGCATCGTTTCCTCTTTTTTGTATCCACAGCTTGGGCAAGTTATTATTGATTGTAATCTAATTTCCATTATGATATAATTTTACTTTTAAGCGATTGCTGAGTTCAACTGATTAGTGCAATTTTTAAACAAAAGGCAAAAAAGCTTTTGAGGGCTTTTTGCCTTTTGA
>VFQO010001654.1_pt1 | contig 16128 bp, 17 predicted proteins | sample 3512331 | NCBI WGS metagenome assembly VFQO01 (sample SAMN10412371, study PRJNA504923) | tailings metagenome | isolation source: Replicate 3 from Balatoc abandoned mine | place: Philippines: Itogon, Benguet | collected 2017-08-28
CGGCATGATCGTCGTCGATCAGCGCGTAGAGCAGATGCTCGAGCGTCGCATATTCATGGTGACGCTCCGAGGCGGCCTTCAGCGCGTTATGTAATGTCTTTTCGAGGCTTTCCGAAAAGGACGGCATGGTCTTCATCTCCTTGCGGGGACCAGGCCGGGGAGAGCGGCCCCCTTAGAAATGCAACGTGGCGATGCCGCCGCCCCACCGCAAGGGAAAAGCGGATGGCACCCATGAAATTACGATGACGGGGGTTGCATTATGGTTAACAAGCCATTGATATTTTCGTGCGTGGGGGCGCAGCTTTCGTCCGAAGTTGTCAAACTTGTCGATATTACGACCCCGCGCGACAGGCAGCGGAGTGCCGCGGTATTGGATCGGCTTGTCGGTTATGGTGGCAGCGTATGCGGTCGCAAATTTGTAGGAAAGGCTTATTTGCGCCGTGTCTGCTTTGGGGTGAGGAGCTACCTTTCCCCTCTCCCGTCGGGAGAGGGATACGAAGGCTTGGTTGTGTAGCAACCTAGCCGAAGTTGGGTGAGGGGATCACCTTCCGATTAAGAAAACCAACCTTGGACACCCTCACCCAATCCTCTCCCAAGGAGAGAGGGCTTTATGGCCGCAACCGGTCGTTTTCCGACACTCCGGATTAACCCTCGCCCGCCCGGTCGACCATATCCATGAAATCGCGCGCCGTGTTGCGCTCGCCTTCATCCTTGAACGCCACATCAAGGTCGGGCGCGACGCCGAGCATGTACATCAGCGCCCATAACGCGAAGCGGCGGCCGGGGTTTGTCTCCAGGCCGAAGTCGACGCGCATGCGTTCGGTGCCCGCGGCATGCGCCTCGGGGTGGATCGCCGCCAGGTCGGCGGTCCCGAAATAGCGGCGGAGTTGTTCGTCGAAATCCATGGGGGTTCTTTTGGCTCGTTCGCGGCGGTTGGCAAGGCGTGTGGCGATTTTCCCTCCCCCTTTATGGGGGAGGCAGCGAAACTTGCCAGCTTGCTGGCTAGTTGCAGCGGTGGTGGTGCGCTCTCGTCCTGAAACGGCGTTGCGAGGACGCACCATCACCCCCATCCAACTTCGCCTAGCCACATTCGTGGCAAGGCTGCGTATCTTTCCCCCATCAAGGGGGAAGGGGTAATCGGAAAAATCGGCTCATCCGAAAGCCCCCTCGGTTGTCATTCGCGAAGGCGCCCGATAGGGCGGCCAGCGTGAAGACCAGCATCGACATCGGGACCGACGCAACGGGGCAGAGCGTGCGCATCGACGTGCAAGAACTGCTGGCGACGCGGCTGCTCGTCCAGGGCAATTCGGGGTCGGGCAAATCGCACCTGCTGCGCCGTATTCTCGAGGAAAGCGCCGCGCTGGTGCAGCAGATCGTGATCGATCCCGAGGGCGATTTCGTGACGCTGGCCGACGCTTACAGCCATGTCGTAATCAACGGCGGCGATTATAACGAGCGTGAGATCGCGGCGATGGGCGCGCGGATCCGCGAGCATCGCGCGTCGATCATCCTCAGCCTGGAATCGCTCGATATCGAGGCGCAGATGACCTGCGCTGCGGCGTTCCTGAACGCGCTGTTCGATGCGCCGCGAGAGCATTGGTTTCCGGCGCTGGTGGTGGTCGACGAGGCGCAGATGTTCGCGCCGAGCGTCGCGGGCGATGTGTCCGACACCGTCCGCCGCGCCAGCCTGTCGGCGATGACCAATCTGATGTGCCGCGGGCGCAAACGTGGTTTAGCTGGCGCGATCGCGACGCAGCGGCTGGCGAAGCTGGCGAAAAATGTCGCCGCTGAGGCGAGCAATTTCCTGATGGGGCGCACGTTCCTCGACATCGACATGGCGCGCGCCGCCGACCTGCTCGGCATGGAGCGGCGGCAGGCCGAGACGATCCGCGATCTGGAGCGCGGGCATTTCCTGGGGCTCGGCCCCGCGATCTCGCGCCGCCCGCTGAGCATCCGCATTGGCGCGACGCAGACCGCGACGCGGACGGGGACGCACAGCCTGATGCCATTGCCGGTCGCAGGCGGCGACGATATGCGGTCGATGCTGTTCACCGAAACGGAGGCGCCGACCGCGCCGCGCGTCTATGCGCCCGAGCCCGAGTCGGTCGCCGCGAGCGAAGTGCTCGAACGCATCGCAGCCGTCGAGGGGCTGCACGAAGACCGCGACGCCCCGGTGGTGCTCGACATCGTCGCCGCGGTCGAAGAAGCCGAGCAGAGCGACGCGGTGGTGGTCGCGACGCTGGCGGAGATGCTGGCCGACCCCGACAGCGCCTTTCAGCCCGAAGCCTTTCTGTACCAGGATTTTTCGGTCCGGTGCCGGATGGCGAAGCTGAAGAAGGTGCCGCTCGACCTCGCCGCGTTCCGCCGCCGCTTCGCGCTGGCCAAGGGCGGCGTGTTCGATCCGTCCGAGCCGCGCTGGGCTGAGGCGCTGCGCGTCGCTGAGCGGCTGCCCGACGATATGCTGGCGCCGTTCCTGCAGATCGCGCGCGCGGCGCTGGACGGCGAGCCCTGCCCCGACGACGAGGTGCTGGGCCGCGCCTATGGCAGCCACTCGCCCGGGCGCATCCGGCGGCTGGTGGACTATATGGAGAAGCAGGGCGCGATCGTCGTGCGATCCGATTTCGGCGGACGACGCTCGATCGGTATTCCCGAGCTGGGGCTGAGTACCGAGGCGGAATAGACGATTGCATTCCCTCCCCCTTGATGGGGGAGGCAGCGAGACTTGGCAGCTTGCTGCCTAGTCGCAGCGGTGGGGGTGCGCTCTCGATCTTGAACGATGTCGCAAGGACGCACCATCACCCCCATCCAACTTCGCCTAATCGCGTAGCGATAAGGCTGCGTATCCTTCCCCCATCAAGGGGGAAGGGGAAATCGCCCCTACCCCTTTTTGAACAGCGCGTCGGCAATCGCCTTGTGGCTCGTCGCGGCGGCGCGGTGCGCCTTGATGCGCTCGATCTCGGCCTCGAGCGTCGCGATGCGGTCGTCGAGTTCGTCGATCGACAGCGGATCGAGCGGCTGTTTGATCAGTGCCGCGACGATATCGTCGCGGCGGCGCGGAAGGTCGTCATCGTCCATGGCGTATCCTCCTGAAAATCTTTGCGACTGTTGACCCGCGTCGTCCCGCTGTCAATAAGGTCGGGCAGGGGCGGGGAATTGACGGGACCAGTGGGGGATTTTCTGACGTGACCAGCTTGCCAGAGAGCATGACCGCCATCGCCATCAAGGCGCCGGGCGGACCGGAGATGTTGCAGCCGGAGCAGCGACCGGTGCCGCAGCCTGCGCCCGGCGAGGTGCTGATCCGCGTCGCCGCGGCGGGGGTGAACCGCCCCGACGTGCTGCAGCGCATGGGCTATTATCCGCCGCCACCGGGGGCATCCGACCTGCCGGGGTTGGAGGTCGCCGGGACGATTGTCGCGGTCGGCCCCGGGGGCGATGCCGAACTGCTGGGGCAGGCGGTGTGCGCGCTGGTCGCGGGCGGCGGTTATGCCGAATATTGCGTCGCACCCGTCGGCAGCTGCCTGCCGGTGCCGCCGGGCTTTGTGATGGCCGAGGCGGCGGCGCTGCCCGAAACCATATTCACCGTGTGGCACAATCTGTTCGAGCGCGCATGGGTGAAGGAGGGCGACACGGTGCTGGTGCATGGCGGCACCAGCGGTATCGGCACGACCGCGATCGGGCTATGCAAATTGTTCGACATCAAGGTCGTCGTGACGTGCGGCAGCGCCGACAAATGCGCCGCGGCGCTGGCGCTGGGCGCGACCCAAGCGGTCGATTATTCGGCCGAGGATTATGTCGAGGCGGTCAAGGCGTTCACCGGCGGGCGCGGGGTCGATGCGGTGCTCGACATGGTCGGCGGCGACTATCTGCCGCGCAACCTGGCGTGTCTGGCCGAGGACGGACGGCACGTGACGATCGCGTTCCAGCGCGGGATGAAGGTCGAGATCGACATCGCCGATGTGATGCGCCGCCGCCTGACGCTGACCGGATCGACGCTGCGCGCGCGCAGTGCCGACTTCAAGGCCGCGCTGGCCGACGAGATTCACCGGACCTTGTGGCCCCGACTCGCCGAAGGCGGCTGGAAACCCGCGATGGACCAGCTTTTCCCGCTCACCGAAGCCAGCGCCGCGCATGCGCGGATGCAGGCGGGCGATCATGTCGGCAAGATCGTGCTGACGGTGGATTAGGGTCAGGCCCCTCGTCCGGGACCGGGCGCCGCACCGCGCCCCCTTGCTCCGCCCGCCAATCCGGTTTACAGCCGCCGCCATTATTCGGCCGCTCCGTGAGGGGCGGCCCTTTTATTTCCGCTTGGAGAAAATCGCCATGGCCACCGCCGATGCCACCCCGCTGATGCCGCATGCGACCGCCGCCTGGCTGGTCGACAACACCGGCCTGACCTTTGTCCAGATCGCCGAATATTGCGGCATCCATATCCTGGAAGTGCAGGCGATCGCCGACGAGACCGCCGCGACCAAATATACCGGCCGCGACCCGGTGCGCGCGCACGAACTGTCGATGGACGAAATCGAAAAGGGTCAGAACGACCCCAGCTACAAGCTCAAGATGAGCAAGCAGGCGCAGGACACGATCCGCCGCACCCGCGGCCCGCGTTACACCCCGGTCAGCAAGCGTCAGGACAAGCCCGACGGCATCGCGTGGATCCTGAAGAATCATCCCGAGGTTTCGGACGGCGCGATCGGCAAGCTGATCGGCACGACGCGCAACACCATCGGTGCGATCCGTGACCGCAGCCACTGGAACAGCGCCAATATCGTCGCCAAGGATCCGGTGACGCTGGGCCTCTGCTCGCAGCGCGAACTCGACGCCCTGGTCGCCAAGGCGGCGAAAAAGGCCGGGATCGAGGCGCCGACTGACAACCGCTTCGAAGGCGACCGCGAGGCGTTGCTCGAAGAGTTGCGCGCCGAACGCACCGCCGCCAACGAGGCGCGGGCGGCCGAAGCAGCCGAGGCCGCCGAAACCGACGGCGAAGCCTGATCGATGGCGGGCAGCGAGGACGACAATATCCCGGCGGCCAGCGGATCGCCGGACGCTTCGCTGACCCAGGACGACAGCTTTACCGCGACCAGCCACGCCGGGCTGACCTACCCCTGGGGCGATGCCGCGCCGGGGGCGGGCGAGACGATCCGCATTGCGGGCGGGATCAGCTGGGCACGCATCCCGATGCCGGGGTCGCTCGGCCATATCAACAGCTGGCTGCTCGACGATGACGCCGATGGCGCCGACGGGGTCGCGATCGTCGATACCGGCATCTGCCTGACCATGTGTTCGGACGCCTGGAAGGCGCTCTACGCCGGGGCGCTGAGCGGCAAGCGCATCACGCGCGTGATCGGCACCCACCTGCATCCCGATCATATCGGCCTGGCCGGGTGGATCGCGAAAAAGCAGGACGTGAAGCTGTGGATGACGCGCGGCGAGATGCTGACCGCGCGGGCGATCGTCGCCGATTCGTCCGACACCGCCCCCGACGAGTTGCTGGCGCAATCGCGCGCCGCGGGCTGGGACGAGGCCGCGATCGAGACGCAGCGGACGCGCGGATGGAATATGTTCCAACGCATGATCTTTGCGCTGCCGCGCAGCTATGTGCGGATCGAGGATGGCGACCGCATCGACCTGGGCGCGCACCAGTGGCGCGTCGTCGTCGGATCGGGACACAGCCCCGAACATGCCTGCCTGTGGAACGAGCAAGAGGGCGTGCTGGTGTCCGGCGATCAGGTGCTGCCGCGGATCAGTTCGAACGTGTCGGTGAACATCACCGAACCCGATGCCGACCCGCTGGGCGAATGGCTGGCGTCGATCGACAAGCTGCTGGCCACCGTGCCCGCCGACGTCACCGTGTGCCCGGCGCATGGCGAGCCGTTCAAGGGGCTGCACGTGCGGTTGATGGCGCTGCGCGACGAGCATCGCATGCGGCTGTATAATCTGGCGGAAGCTGCCGCGAAGGCGCCGATGCGCGCGGTGGATAGCTTCCCGTTGTTGTTCAACCGCCCGATCGGCGAGCATAATCAGGGGCTGGCGACCGGCGAGGCGTTGGCGCATTTGAAACGGCTGGAAGTCGAAGGCCGCGTCCGGCGCGAGGACCGCGACGGGGTGTGGTGGTATCACGGGGTGGCGTGAAGGCGCCGCTCCGACGGCGGTTCTCGGGCGGGGAGCCGACCTATGGATCCTCCCCATCGACTTGCGATGGGGAGGGGGACCGCCGCCGTAGGCGGTGGTGGAGGGGTGGCGACGCCGCGCCATTACCCCTCCGTCAGCGCTTCGCGCTGCCACCTCCCCATCGCAAGTCGATGGGGAGGATCGTCACGTCCGCAACCCGTCGATAGCCGCCGCCCCTCAATCGCGCCGTTGCATGATCCAGCTGAACGCCATCGCGTTGAAGATCGTATAGAGCCCATAGAGCATCAGCGCGGTGAACCAGTTGCGCGTCGCAATCGCCATCGCGCCGACGAGCAACAGAAATTCGAGGATATAGGTGATGTGCGGCCCCGCCTTGTCGGCGAGCGGTTTGACCATCTGCTGGATCAGCGGGTCGTCGCTTTCCATGAAGGCGCGGTGCATCGCGAAATTGGCGATGCCGGCGCAGAAAATGGCGATGAGGGCGATTACCATAGGTTTGCAAATGGCGCGGGCGGGGTGGAAATGCCAGCCTCTTTCGGGTTATAGCGCGGCATCGCACCGCTTTGGCATGGCGCCAAATATCGAACGAACCCGGCCTTGCGCCGCCAGCGAAGGACGTCTTCGGTGACATCTCTCCCCCGACTGGCCGCGCTATGCCTGCCGCTCGCCCTTGTCGCGTCGCCCGCGCACGCGGCGCAGGAGCCCGCCAATCCGCCGCAGCCGAACCCGGCGCTCGCCGATCCGGTGCTGGCCAATCCGATCCCGACCGCGCTGGTGCCGCTCGATGCACCGCTGCCCGATGCGGTGCGCGCGATGATCGAGGCCGCCTTTGCCAGCGGCGAGACGCCGGCGGTCGAAGCGGTCGCGCGCTTTGCGCGGCAGACCAACCCGGGCAACGTCGGCGAGATCGACGCGCTGCTCGCCTATTATCGCAGCGGCAACCCGCCGCCGCCCGATCCTATCGGCGAAATCCTGGCCGCTGCGATGGCGAGCGGCCGCGATGCCGATGTCGAGGCGGTCGGCCAGCTGGCCAAAAATACCCGGCCCGATGAGGCGGTCGAAATCGAGACGCGGCTGGCGGCCTATCGCGCCGAACGCCAGCGATTGAAGGACGAAGCCGCGGCGGCGGCGCGCGCCAAGCTGGCGGCGGCGAAATTCTGGCAGAACTGGAAGGGCGAGGGGCAGATCGGCGCGTCGCAGAGCAGCGGCAACACCAAATCCGCGGGGCTGAGCGCCGGGGTCGCGGTGGCGCGGCAAGGGATCGACTGGACCCACAAATTTCGCGCCCAGGCCGATTACCAGCGCACCAACGGCCGCACCTCGGTCGAACGCTATATCACTGAAATCGAACCGCAATATCGCGTCAACGACCGCGCCTTCGCCTTTGGGCTGGCGCGGTGGGAGCATGACCGTATCCTGGGCTATGACACGCGCTGGAACGTGTCGGGCGGGCTCGGATACAAGCTGGTCGATACCAAGACGATGTCGCTCAGCCTGAAGGGCGGCCCGGCGTGGCGGCAGACCGATTTCGTCAGCGGGCTGAACGACAGCGAGCTGACCGCGCTCGGCGGCATCGATTTCGGCTGGCAATTGTCACCGACCTTGCGACTGACCCAAGTCGCATCGACGATCGTCGGCGAGGCGAACAGCTCGACCAGCTCGTTGACCGCGCTCAATGCCAAGCTGACCGGCGCGCTGTCGGCGCGCATCGCCTATTCGGCGCAGATCGACACCAGCCCGCCGCCGGGGATCGAAAGCGTCGACACCCAGACGCGGTTTACGTTGGTGTACGGGTTTTAAGGCGTTGCGGGCGGGAACAGCGCGGCGATCGTGCCGCCCTTTGTCTTTGCCATCATCTCTATCTGCTGCCGACCTTCGTAATAAGGAATGGCCGGGTGATGAGAGCCGGAACCTTTCAAGCGGGCATATTCGGCTGCGGTCAGCCCGCTTTCCTGTGCGATATAGTCGGCATAGCCTTCGCTCTGCCACACCGGCAGCGACAACGCACGGACAAGGCCAATCGCGCGTTGCATGATGATGTGCGTGCGCTCGTGCGCGATCACGCCGCTCAGCTTACGCCGTCGACCGGTGGTGCCGCCATTAAATATCAGATCTTTGGCCGGATCGGCACGATTGAAGACGACGGCGTCGGACACGATCGTCGTGATCGGGCGAGCAAAAGCAAAAGCGCGGCGCGAGGATAGCGCGAGCATGTTCCAGCGCCACCCGCCGCCGGTCAGGAAAATGCGCGTTCCGGCAGGCGTGGTTACCCCCGTTTTTCGGGTCAAGACGTCGGCCCGGGCGAGTATGCGTTGCATATCGCGGGTTGCGAAGGTTGTTTCGGAATAAACGGTCGTGCCGCCAATCTGGGCGCGATAGGGAAAAGCGAGCAGTTGCGGCGCCACCACCGCCGCGCCCCAAAATGAACCGAGCAAGCCGATGGCGACCATCATCCGTCGCCGCCCCTTTGCGCCGACCGTCCAGCGCTTGCTGTCTGCGATTCTGTCCGTCATCGGTTCGGCTATTTGATCGCCGCCAGCGTGTAGAGAAATTCGGCGAAGCCCATCGTCGCGTCGACGAGTCCGGCGACCTTGGGATTGATCGAATCGATCAGATAATATTCGTCGGGGGCGTGCGCGCCCGATCCGTGGCCGGTGCCGAAATGCCCCGCCGGGATCGACACCGGCGGCGCGGTAAAGGTGGCCCCGGGCCAGCTGCCCGCGAGCCGCGCGTTGAGGTTGGTGGCGACCCCCATCTGTTTGTAGGTGGCGAGCGCGGTGCGGATCAGGCGGCTGTCCTCGGCGACCTCGGTCGGATCATAACCGCCCGAGACATTGACCTCGACATCCTGGAAGCCGTGCTTGTCGAGATGCGCGCGCAGTTTCTGCTCCGCCTCGGCGCGGGTCTGGTTGGGAACGAGGCGGAAATCGAGCTTGGCGACCGCGCGGCCCGGCAGGATCGTCTTGCCGCCGGGGCCGGTATAGCCCGCGACGAGCCCCTCGATATTGACCGTCGGTTCCTGCGCGAGGCGGATCAGCGCGTCGTCATAGGCGAGGTTGTCGATCCAGTGGGTGACGCCGAGCGCGGCCTTTTGCTGCGCCTCGTCGCCTGCCTTGGCGGCTTCGCGGATCAGGGCTTTCTCGCGGTCGGTCAGCGGGCGGACATTTTCGAACCAGCCCTCGATCGCGGGCCTGTTGCCGTCGGGGGTGACGAGTGTCTGGAGCGCCTGGACCAGCCGCCACGCGGGCGAATCGACCATCGCCTTCAGGCTGGAATGAATGTCGCCCTTGGGCCCGCGGCCCCATTTTTCGCCGCTGGCGACCAGTTCGAGTTCGATGATGCCCTTCGACCCCAGATTGACCGTGACGTTGCCGTTCTGGCCCTGCGAGGCAAAGGGGATGAAGATGCCGTCGCATTTCCGGAGCGCGGCGAGGATGTTGGGCTTGGTCGCGATCTGGCGGAAATGCGGCGAGCCGATCTCCTCCTCGCCTTCGCAGACGAGGACGATGTTGACCGGCAGCTTGGCCTTGGCAGCGCGGATCGCATGGAGCGCGGCGAGGAAGGCCGCCTCGGGCCCCTTCTGGTTCACCGCGCCGCGGCCCATGATCGCCTGGCCGAAACCGGGGCGCTCGACCATTCGCCCTTCGAGCGGCGGCGACGACCATTCGGCGGGGTCGAACTGCTTGACGTCGTACATGAAATAGATGCCGAGCGTGCGCGGCGCGCCGACATCGATGGTGCCGAACACCCCGGGATGGCCGTCGGTCGGGACGATCTCGACATTGCTGAACCCCGCGTCGCGCGCGAGTTCGGCCATATAGGCCGCGCCCTCGGCCATGTTGCGGTTTTCCGCGGCGATCGAGGGCAGCGCGATCCAGTCGCGGATCCGCTTGATCGAGGCGTCCTTGCCGGCCTCGGCGGCCTTGCGGATCGCGGCGCTCTGGCTGCTCGCGGCGAGCGCGGGGAAGGGCGCCATGACCGCAGCGCCCGCGCCGAGCATGGCGGCGCCGCGAATCAGGTCGCGGCGGTTCGGTCGGTCGGCGTTATAGAAATTCATGGCTTATCCCCCTGCGATATGTGGTTCGCGGGGAATGTTGGCGGATTATGCGTGGAAGGCAAGGCTCGCTCGCGCGCCCCGGTGGTCAAGCCGCGTTGCGAACCGCATAAATGGCAGGCCGATAGCGTGGCGGCGGCGGCGCTTCGCCGCGTTCGGCGGCAACATCAAGCCACAGCCGCATCGCGATTTCGATCTCGCGCGCGGCTTCCTCCGCGGTCGCGCCATGCGCACTGCAATGTTTGAGGTCGGGCACATCGGCGATCCAGCAATCGTCTTCGGCCGACCAGAACAGATTGATGTGATAATGAATGTTCATCGCTCGATAAAATCCAGTCCGTTGCTGTCGATCATATCAAGCAGTTGCCGGATTTGATAGGGCTTGGCGTCCTTGCCGCTTGGCTGAAGGTTCAGATTGCCCGGTACATCGGGATGCTGGAAGATGTGGTGGCTGCCACTTGTGCGCTTGAGTTCGAAACCGAAGGCTTCAGCGACGCGGCACAAATCCTTGAAATTGGCGCGGCCATTCAGGCGGATTTGGATGTAGAGTTTGGCAATGCCGGTCACGAGAGAAGCTCCGTCTGAGGAGTTTGACTCGTAAATGACGATGCTACGGCGCTCGAAATTAAATGTTTGTAATCCTCCGGTCGCTGGCGCTCACACCCCCGCCAGCAGCCCCTCGTCCTTGATCCGCTGCTGCCACAATTTCGGTGCGTTGACGTGGACGTTCTGACCTTCGCTGTCGACCGCCACCGTGACCGGGAAGTCCGCGACCTCGAACTCGTAGATCGCCTCCATGCCGAGGTCGGCGAAGCCGACGACCTTGCTGCCCTTGATCGCGCGCGCGACCAGATAGGCCGCGCCGCCGACCGCCATCAGATAGGCGCTCTTGTGCTTGGCGATCGATTGCGTCGCGGCGGGGCCGCGTTCGGCCTTGCCGACGCAGGCGAGCAGGCCCTGATCGAGCATCATGTCCATGAACTTGTCCATGCGCGTCGCGGTCGTCGGGCCGGCGGGGCCGACGATTTCCTCGCCGACCGGATCGACCGGGCCGACATAATAGATGACGCGATCGCGGAAAGTGACCGGCAGTTCTTCGCCTTTCGCCAGCATCTCGGCGATGCGTTTGTGCGCGGCGTCGCGGCCGGTGAGCATCTTGCCGTTGAGGAGGAGACGGTCGCCCTGTTTCCAGCTCGCGACCACTTCGGGGGTCAGAGTGTCGAGATCGACGCGGATTGCCGCCGTGTCGGGTTGCCAGTCGATCTGCGGATAGTCGGCGAGCACCGGCGGTTCGAGGAACGCCGGGCCGCTGCCGTCGAGCGTGACGTGCGCGTGGCGCGTCGCGGCGCAATTGGGGATCATCGCCACCGGCTTCGATGCAGCATGCGTCGGCCAGTCGGCGATCTTGACGTCGAGCACGGTGGCGAGGCCGCCGAGCCCCTGCGCGCCGATGCCCAGCGCGTTGACCTTTTCATAGAGCTCGATGCGCAGTTCCTCGGTCGGATTGCTCGGCCCGCGCGCGAGCAGCTCGGTCATGTCGATCGGGTCCATCAGCGACTGTTTCGCGAGCAGCATCGCCTTTTCCGCGGTGCCGCCGATGCCGATGCCGAGCATGCCGGGGGGGCACCAGCCGGCGCCCATCTGCGGCACCATTTCGAGCACCCAGTCGACGATCGAGTCCGACGGGTTCATCATCTTGAACTTCGACTTGTTCTCGCTGCCGCCGCCCTTCGCGGCGACGTCGATCACGACCTTTTCGCCCGGCACCATCTCGACATTGAGGACCGACGGCGTGTTGTCCTTGGTGTTGACGCGGCTGAATGCGGGATCGGCGAGGATCGAGGCGCGGAGCTTATTTTCGGGGTGGAGATAGGCTTTGCGGACCCCCTCGTCGACGACCTGCTGCAGGCTGCGCGGACTGTCGAGGCGGCAATCCATGCCCCATTTGATGAAGACGGTGACGATGCCGGTGTCCTGGCAGATCGGGCGATGCCCCTCGGCGCACATGCGGCTGTTCGACAATATCTGCGCCATCGCGTCCTTGGCGGCGGGCGAGACCTCGCGTTCATAGGCGGCGCCCAGCGCGCGAATATAGTCCATCGGGTGGAAATAGCTGATGTACTGGAGCGCGTCGGCGATGGTTTCGATGAGGTCGTCTTCGCGGATGATCACGGTGTTCATGTGCAGCCTTTCGCCCTTTGTCGGGATTCGCGGTTTCCCTAGACCCGCATGGGCAGGGTGGAAAGGGGTCAGGCGTGGCCCGGATCGACCAGCGGGCGTTGGGCCAGCGCGCCCCAGCTCCCCGCCGCCGCCAGTGCAAGCAACAACAGCCAGCCGCCCGCCGCCGAGGGGATCAGCGCCCAGGCGAAGGCGGCGGGGGTGATGATCGCCATGACGGTCGGGATCGCGGCGAGGATCGCGACGGTTCCGAACAGCGCCCACCAGCGGCCGAGCTGGGTCGCGGCGGCGCCGATCGCGACATTGGTCGCAGCGAGGAGAAGGAACTTCGCGGCCACCGGATAGGGAAGGCTGGCCATCGCGGGCGAATAGTCGCCCGCGGTAAAGGCGGCCTGGACGTCGAAGAGCAGCCAGTTTTCATAGGCATCGCACAGCGCCGCGGCGAGCGGGAGCGCCGCCGCGGCCAGCATCGCCCGCGCCCGTAGTTCGCGCCACAGCGCGAGGCAGCCGCTGGTCAGGAACCCCGCATAGAGCAGCATGTAGAGATAGTCCTGCTCGTTCCCGGCGCGCATCGCGGCGAGGCGCGTCACTTGTTGCGGGTCGGTGAAGAAGCCGAAGATCGCTTCGAGATCGGCCTGGCTTCCGGCAAATTCGAAAGCAAGCACCGGCGGCCCATAGCCCGGGGCGATGTCGTGCCCGGCTTGCGGGAACACCTGCGTCAGGTGGAGGCCGAACAGCGCGACGGCGATGCCGAAACCCAGCGTCCAGAACCACGCGCGCGTCGGGGCGGGCGGTCGCTCGCGTTGCGCTTCGATCCAATGTTGCAGCCCCCCGACCATCGCTTAGATGTCCGGCGGAGCGCGGCGGCTCACCTTATTGGCACTCGGCGCATTTGCCGCGCACTTCGATCACCGGGCGCTCGGCGGCGAAACCCGTGGCATCGGCGGCGGCGCGGACGCCGCTCGACAATTTGTCATTGTCGATATGCACCGCGCTGCCGCATTCGTCGCAGATCAGGAAGATGCAGTCGTGCAGGCAGCCGGGATGGCTGTTGGCGACAAAGGCATTGGCGCTCTCGACGCGGCGGACGAGGTTGTTCGCGACGAACAGGTCGAGGATGCGATAGACGCTGTTCGGGGCGACGCGCTTGCCGCGCTTTTGCGACACGATGTCGGCGATTTCATAGGCGCTGGCGGGTTTGCCGATCGCGGCGACGGCGTCAAAAATCTGCGCGCGCATGTCGGTCCACGCTTCGCCCGCACCCTCGAGCGCGGTCTGCGCCGCCTTGGCGAGCGAGGCGCCGCTGGCCTCGACGTGCGGATGATCATGCTTGCCCATTGGCGGTTCCTTATGCGCGGCAAATCCCGCGCCGACTATGCCCCATATGTAAGCAGTTTGACCCCGCGCCGCAAGCGGCGGACCGGTCCATTCCGGTACCGGAAATCAGTGCCGCGCGCGGCGGTTGAGGTCGTGGCCGAGCGCGACGACGGCGACGCCGATCATCGTCGCCAGCACTTCGCTGCCGTCGTGCGGCCGCGACAAGGCGCCCGCCATCATGCCGAGCCCGAAGCTGCCGACCGCGAACGGCATCATGTAGCCATGGCTGAGCACGCCCGAAACGAGGGTGATGAGTGCAAAGCCGATTGCGATGATCAGGCCGATTTCGTGGAACAGGTGATTGTCGAACGCGACCCCGACCGAGGCGATCGACGCGAACAGGACGGTGCTGGCCAGGCAATGGACGAGGCACAGCCCCGACAGGCCCATCGCCAGCTGGTCGCCCGATAGCGACGTCAGCGGCCGCGAATCGCGCGCAGCCCGCACCAGCGCGCCGAAACGCGTCGATACAGGGGCATGGCTGGCGACTTGGGTCACCCGATTCTCCATTGGGGCAATTGCGATGCCGGATATGGCATAACATGACAAAGGTTACAATGTCTCATTGCCCATATTTATCATGCCGGCCTTCGCCGGGACGCCGAACTTAGGAGACTGATGCTTCCTCCGCTCGCAGCGCCTTGCGATCGAGCTTGCCGATCATCGTCTTGGGCAGGTTCAGGCGCACTTCGACGGCTTTCACCCGCTCATGTTTGCCGAGCTGCGGGTTGAGCCACGCGGCGAGCGCTTCGCCCGAAATCTCGAAACCGTCCTCGAGCGTCACGAATGCCTTGGGCGCTTCGCCGCGGTAGGCGTCGGGGACGCCGAGCACGATCGCTTCCTTAACCGCGGGATGCTCGTAAAGCTGCGCCTCGATCACGCTCGGATAGACTTTGAAGCCGCCGACCGCGATCATGTCCTTCAGCCGATCGACGATGCGGATATAGCCGCCGTCCTCGACCACCGCGACGTCGCCGGTGCGCAGCCAGCCGTCGGTGGTGAAGCTGTCGAGATCGGCGTCGGGGCGGTTCCAATAGCCTTGCATGATCTGCGGCCCCTTGACCGCGAGTTCGCCGGGCTCGCCGTTGGGGGCGGCTTTCGTCGGATCTTCCTTGTCGAGCAGGCGGATGCGCGTCGCGGGCAGCGGCTGGCCGATCGTGCCGGGGCGGACCGGGCCGTCATAGGGATTGGTCGCGACGACGCCCGAACTTTCGGTGAGGCCATAGCCCTCGACCAGCGAAGCGCCGGTCGCGGCGGTGAATTTCTCGCGCAGCTCGGCAGGCATCGGCGCGCCGCCCGAGATGCAGATGCGCAGCGACGAAAAATCGGTCTTGGCGAGGTCGGGATGGTCGAGCAGCGCCTGATACATCGTCGGCACCCCAGGCAGCGCGGTGGTACGCGTGCGGGTGATCGCAGCCAGCGCCTGTTTGGCGTCGAAGCGCGGCAGCATCGTGATCGCGCCGCCGTTGAGGATCGTGCGATTGAGGACGCAGGTGTTGGCGAAAACGTGAAAGAAGGGCAGCACGCCGAGGATGCGGTCCTCGGCGGCATGATCGGGGTCGATCGCGTTCACCTGGCGTGCGTTGGCGGTCAGATTCTGGTGGGTCAGCTTGGCGCCCTTGGTGGTGCCGTGGGTGCTGCCGGTATATTGGATCAGCGCGATGTCGGCCTCGGCGTCGATCGCCACCGGATCGGGGCGGCCGTCGTTGGCGATCAGCGCCGAGAAGCGGATAACCCGCGGATCGGCGGGCAGCGGCGCGATCTCGGCGCGCTTGAACAGACGGTAGAGCACCGACTTGGCCTTGGGCAGCCCGCCGGCGACCGAGCCGACGACGAGCCGCTGGAGGCTCGATCCGTCGAGCACCTTGAGCGCGGTGGGGAGCAGCGCTGCGGCGCTGACCGTGAACAATATGTCGGTGCCCGAATCCTCGACCTGTTCCTCCAGTTCGCGGGCGGTGTAGAGCGGCGAGAAATTGACCACCGTCGCCCCGGCGGCGAGTGCGCCATAATAGGCCGCGACATAGTGCGGGACGTTGGGCAGGAACAGGCCGACGCGGCTGCCCTTGCCCAGCCCGAGTTGCTGGAGACCGCGGGCAACGCGCGCCGCACCGCGCGCGACCGCGTCATAGCTGAAGCGGCGGCCGAGGAAGTCGAGCATCGGCGCGTCGCCACGCCGCTCGACGCTGGCGGCGAACATCGCGGGCAGCGACAGCGGCGCGAAGGACTGGTCCCACATCGTCGGATGACGATAGTTGCTCGTCCAGGAAAATTCGCTGTCCATCGCCCGAAAAAATCCTCTCGTCCTTATGCCTTTGCGGCGGCTTTCCTGACACTAGGTCACCGACTCATTATGCCGCAACCAAATCCTGATTGAAGCAAGTTGGACA
>VFQO010001660.1_pt1 | contig 16112 bp, 11 predicted proteins | sample 3512331 | NCBI WGS metagenome assembly VFQO01 (sample SAMN10412371, study PRJNA504923) | tailings metagenome | isolation source: Replicate 3 from Balatoc abandoned mine | place: Philippines: Itogon, Benguet | collected 2017-08-28
GGATTTTTTCCTCAGCAATTTTCAAGCGCTCGGCAATCAGCTGACGGGGCAAGTAAGTGCCCATTTCTTCCTCGAAAACAATCGTCACTACCGAAAGGCCAAACTTGGAGATGGAGCGGATTTCCTTTACTCCCGGGAGGTTAGCCATTTCCAATTCGACGGGGTAGGTCAGGAATTTCTCCACATCCTCCGTTGCCAAATTGCGGGAAGTGGTGATGACCTGCACCTGATTATTGGTCACATCGGGCACAGCACCGATGGGCAGATGGGATAGGGCATAGATGCCAAAACCCGTCCATGCAGTGATAAAAATGAAAATGAGGAGTTTGTGGGAAATGCTCCACTGAATGATCCGATCCAGCATGAATCCTAGTCTAGGTGAGGGACAAATGTCCAAAACCCAGCTTAGGACTGCCTTAGGCGATTCTTAAGATTGGCTTAAGATTGGGAAGGAAAATCCAATCGAAAGGTACTGCCTACGTCTTTTTTACTGACCACAGACAGCTTGATTTGGGATTCTTGCGCTAACTTTTTGACAATGGCCAAGCCCAATCCCGTGCCGGGAATCCCCTGATCCAGCGCTTCTTTTTCTCTAAAGAACGGATCAAAAATCTGCTCCAAATGCTCCTCATCGATACCCGAACCCGAATCGGCAACTTCGATATAGGGGAAAGCTCCGGATTTGCCCACTCGAAGAAATATTTCTGAATCCTCAGGAGAATATTTAATGGCATTATGAAGCAAATTGTCCAAGATCATCTCCAAGGATTTCTCATTGGTGGTAATATAGATCGGCAGACTTACTTGAGACTGAAAGGTGATTTTCCGCTGTTGTTCAGATGAAATCTGATCTGCTTTTTCTTCCAAAAAGGTGATCAATTCCAGTTCTTCCTTGACCAGATTTTTAGCGTTTTCCACTCGTGCCAAAGCCAAAAGCTGATCGATCATCGCACTCATCCGATCGATGGTACCGAGCGCAGTTCTGATTTTTTGCTCGTATTCTTCCGAAGTTCTTGGCTTTCGAATCAACACTTCTAATGTACCACGAAGTACAGAAAGCGGCGTTCTCAACTCGTGTGAAGCATCTGAAGTAAACTGCTTTTCCCGCTTCATCGCCTGCTCCAATCGCCCAAGCAGGTCATTGATTGATCGGGTGAGCTGACCGATTTCATCTTCCAGTTCGGGCTCAGGCACTCGTTCGTTGAGGTTTTTCTGAGTGATCTGATTGGTTTTTTCAATGATTTCTTGAATGGGCTCGATACTTTTCCCGGCCAAAAAGCGCATGGTCAGGTAAAGTGAAATCAGGATCATAGGATAAAAAACCAGCAAGACATTCCGAAGATTATCCAACAATTCGCGGGTGTCATCAAATGACTTTGCTAAAAGCAAATAACCCTCATGTTTGCCTGCATTATAGAGCGGAATCTGCCTTGTCCGAACTTCACTTGAGCCGATTTTCTGAGTCCAGGCTTCATTTTTCAGGGATTTTTCGGGGGAAAAGCTCAGGTGATTTTCGCGCAGGTTGGGCGATCGATCCTTAGATTTACCCTCCAAATCCACGATTTCGATAAAAATCGGATTGAGTTGGATTTGGCTATGTTCCATTTCCTCCCACTCATCCATGTGTAGAAATCGGATTTCCCCATTGACCAGAAAAATCTGATCCTTGTGCTTATCCGTCTCGAGTTGGAGCTCGTAGTCGATATTGCGCACCACCGTGAAGCTCGCCACCAGGTAAATCAATACAAAAACGATCAGGATGATCAGCGCCGTGACCCAAGTCAGCCTTCTGGCTATCCGTTCTTTGTAGGCCGTCCTCATACCTCTTTTGCCATGTAGCCCACCCCACGGATGGTCTGAATGTAATCTTCGTCCCGACTGAGCTGAAGTTTTTTGCGGAGAGAATTGATAAATACATCAATCACCCCGGTGTTGTAGTCAAAGTGAATGTCCCACACGCTTTCGATGATTCGGGTACGACGACAGACCTTGTTTTTATTCCTGACCAAGTACTCGAGCAAAGCAAATTCTTTTTGCGTCAGCGGAACTTCTTCCCCATCTTTTAAGACCAAGTGCTTATCTGGAAAAATCTCCACGAGTCCCAAAGTAAGTTTTTCCTCAGTAGAAACCTTTCCTCGCAGCTGCACCCGAATCCGCATGAGTAATTCCTCGAAGTGAAAGGGCTTTTTGATGTAGTCATTAGCACCGCTTTGGAGGCCAAAAATGGTCTCATCGAGTGTATCCTTGGCAGTGAGAAAAATGATCGGAGTCTGCGGGAAGTCCTTTCGAAACTGACGGGTCAACTCGATACCGCTTATCCCCGGCACCATCCAGTCCAAGAGGAGCAAGTCGTAATTGCCGGAAAGGGCGAGTTCTAGGCCGATTTTTCCATTGTCCGCTACATCTACTGCAAAAGACTCCTCTTCCAATCCTTCCTTAAGGAAATTGGAGATTCCGGGTTCGTCCTCGACTACTAAGATTCGCATGGTGCAAGTTAAACGCTTTGGGAATTTATTCACCGCAGGGGCGGGGAGTACGCGGGGAAAAAGTGGTCAGTTGGCAGTCGCAGAGGTCAGTCTCAGTGATCAGTAGGCAGTCGCAGTTGGCATCCTGAAGACTGGTCACTGATCACTGAACACTTTTTTTAGTGGTTAATCTTTCTCAGCAGGAGCACTGACTACTCCCACCATCGAATCCGCCGTGCCATAGTACAACAGCCAGCTTCCATTGAAATACACCAAGCCTTCCAAAAAGGTCGTTCCCTCGGGATATTGACCTGATTTCTCAAATGGGAGTTCAGGTTGGATAAATGGCTCATAGGTTCTGTCAAGCAATTTCCAAGGCTCCTTTGGATCAAAAAGTGCCTGACCTCCAGTATAAACTCGGTTTCCTAGATTTTTCACACCCACTTGTTGGGAGTTACCCGCATTGTATAAAACTACAATTCCATCCTTGGTTAGAATCGGAGGTGGGCCTGCTTCTACCAACCATGAATCAAAAAATCCCGGTCTTGGACTCAGTACAGGCACTCGATTGCCTTCATGATTTTCCACGGGTTCCCAATTCACCAGATCATCAGAAGTAGCTAACCAAATGTGAGGCACGCCATAGTACATCCAGTATTTCCCATTAATCTTGGCAGCCACGAGCTTTCCATTCTTTAATTCCGTCACAATCGCACCCGACTTGGATTCGGTGTTATGATACTTGCCTTCTTTCCAATTTTCAAAAATCGGCCCGTGCTTTTCCCAAATTCTCAGATCCTTGGAAGTTGCCACGGCCAATCTAGGCACATCTCGGTTCCACTGGGTATAGGTCAAAACGTAAAGTCCATCTGAGGTTTCCACGATGCGTGGGTCTTCGGTTCCTCCAGTCCATTCGTAATTCTTTTGGGAGTCTTTTGTAGGATAAAAGATCGGTTCTTTTTCTCGTTCAAATTGAAATCCGTCAATAGAAAGCGCCAATCCCAATCTGGAAGTATGTCCACCGATTTCCTTTTCCCCCAATTTTTCCTCTGCCCGATAAATGACATGAACTTTTCCGTCCATTACGATCGCTGCGGGATTGAACGTAGCCATGGATTCCCAAGCGACTTTTCGACCTGACATGGGATCTTGAAAAGTGGTCGTTGCCAGAGGCGCAATAATTGGCTGTGCATCCGCCGGTCGCTGAAATGGTCCTAGCATCCAAGGCTTTTGCTGCGTAAAAGAAGAAATGGAAATCAAAAAAAGTGGTAGGAATAAATATTTTCTCATGACGCAAGTTAGGTTTCAAAGATGAATTCAGAAAGCTAAAAAAAATAGCTGAAATCAGTCGCAATTGGCAGATCACTGTTAACTGACCACTGAAAACTTGCTTCGGCGATTTGCCGCCATTGTAGCTCAAAAAAAGAGAAATAATCTTTGCCCCCACTTATTTTTCCTTTGAGAACTTTGCGGAAAAAAAAGGCTCCCTGCAACCAGAAAGCCCTTTTCGAAAAATCGAACCTTATTTTTAAGCCATTTCAGCAGCAGCGACTGGCGCTGTCTTCTTCGATCTAGTGGGCTTCTTTTTCTTTTTCTTGTTCAACCAAATCAGCGTACCGGTAATCGGCAAAGAAGTCGCAATCAAGCAACCTAGAAACCACAGGAACTTGGTAAACTGCCCGAAAATCTCCCCGGTATGCAGCGCTTTCACGGATCTTCCGATCTGCTGACGAACAGGCAAATCCCCAAACAGATTGGCTTCTTTCACTTCTAAATTTTCAGGATTTAACTTCAGCTGATCCGCGCCAGCCCGGGCAAAGAAACCGGTTCGGGACTTGCTGACAGACACCTCTCCTCCCGGCTTTTCAGGCAAGGTAATCCGCACATTTCCGGCATAATTGAGGTTTTTGTTTGCTGCAAGCAGAATCTCATCCAAGGACAAAACGTAAGTGGGTTGAGTAGCCTCTTCTGAAGGTATTTCTTCTTTTTTTGCCTGTTCAGGACTTGGACCTTTCTTTTCTTCCTTAGGAGCTTGATAGGTGTCCCAGGTTTTTTGCCAACCCGTCTTATACCACTGATAGGACCAAAATGGACCAGTCACCGCCATGATAAAGAGTGCTCCCAAGGAGTAAAACGCCAAGGTATTGTGTAGGTCATGATTCACTCGCTTCCAATTGCCAGACCATTTCACTTTCAAACCTTGCTTCCAGTTTTTGACTTTTTGAGGTACCCAGATCACCATTCCGGTGATGACTCCCAGGAGAAAAAGTAAGGTAGCCACTCCGTTGATGAAGCGGCCCAATTCCTGATTGGTCATGCTTTCCAAGAATGGCTTTTCGACTTTGTCCAAAAGTAACCAACGATGCAGGGAAAACATGTAACCCATAAATTCCTCTGTGCTGGTTTTTTCGACATTGTCCGCCAAGATTTTTCCGCTGTATGGATCTACATAAATCGTAGCGGGTCTTCCTTCACCTTCTTTTTTCACGGAAAACTGTACCGTTCTTCCCTCCTGCTGAAATACATTCACCCCGGCAATCTGTCCATTGACTTGACCTTCAAGACCGGACTTAAGTGCATCGAGGGATTGTGGAGTGCCCTGTTTTTCGACAAAATACCGCTCTGAATCAAAAAACTCACGGATCTCTGTATTGTACACATAGATGGTACCGCTCAAACATACTGCGATCACAATCAGACCACTAATCAGACCGGCATAGAGATGGATATCGTTGAGAAACTTACGGACAGACTTCCACATGAGGCTTATTTTTATTTGGAACAAATCTAAAAAGAGTTTTCTATTTAGAATTGATCTAATCCCAAAAATTTTCTAAGAGGAGAAATTTATTGCTTAAGCGGCACCTTTCAGCCTGATTGGTTCTTTCATAAAAAAAACAAGGATGGTTGGAAGGAAAAAATGAAATTTTATTCTGTTATTTTAACTAAAATCAGTTTAAAAACACATTTTTAAAATCAATTACTTCCAAATTCAATTTAAAATTCTGTATAAAAAAAGTTTATTTTTTCTATTGGACTTTTCAAATCGAGGCTTACTTTTGCGACTCAATCAATAATTAGATTTAATCTAAATAATAGGACGCTCTTCCTCTTTTTCTTCAACCCATGAAAAAACTCCTACTGCTGACAGCCCTACTATGGATTTCAGGCGAAGCTTTGGCTCAACGAGTCCATGTGAATGGAACAGTAAAAGATGACTATTCCCGTCAGCCACTCCCCGGCGCGACTATTCAAATTCAGAACACTGAAGCAACGGCAGTGACTGACAAAGAGGGGAAATTTAGAATGTACGCAGAGGTCGGAGACACACTTGAAGTCAAATTTTTAGGATTCAAAAAGGCTATCCTCATAGCACTAGCCAATGAGGCCATGCAGGAAATTTTCCTAAAGGAAGATTTCACCGAATTGACTGAGATAGAGGTAACTGGAGCCTTAGGAATAACCCGATCCGCAAAAGAACTGGGTTCCTCTGCGACCGTCATTTCTTCAGACAAACTCAATGAAGGAAAGACAGTCAACCCGCTTTTTGGATTGAGCTCCAAAGTAGCCGGGCTTCGGGTCAACATGTATGACTCTAAGGTGGATCCCGCAGTGCAAATTGTACTCCGGGGCAACCGAAGTCTACAACGCACAACCGGCATCGATGGGCGAAACCCAAATGAGCCAATCTATGTCCTTGATGGTGTACCCGTGCCAGATATCAGTCGTCTCAATCCAAATGATATCGAGTCGATTACGGTACTAAAAGGAGCCAATGCCGCAGCACTATATGGGTCAGAGGGTGTCAATGGTGCCATCATGATCACCACCAAACAGGGCAAAAAAGGCAAAGGCGAGATGAGAGTTGGGAATACGACTACTTTTTCAAATGTTTACCTTTTGCCTGAGGCACAGACCACGTATGGGCAGGGTTCAAATGGTGTATTTAGCCCGACGACTTTCGAGTCTTGGGGACCGGCATTTGACGGGACGATGAGACCCTTTGGAAGCGTATTGCCAGATGGCACCCAGCCCATGCTACGCTATGCGGCACCGGATCGAGACAATCGCCTCAATTTGTTTCAAACAGGCGTGAATGTGCAGAACGACGTTTCTTTTTCGGCGGGGGACGAGGTGTCGACCTATTTTCTCTCTGCTCAATACGTGGATCAAAAGGGAATCATCCCAGATGATGCCAATAAGCGCTACAACTTAAGGTTTAACGGAACGCGCGATTTTGGACGACTCAAAACATCCTACAACCTAAACTATATCGCAAATAACAAGGACATCACACCCGATGGCCCATGGATCTCTGCGTATCGCTATCCAGCCAACTTTGACTATGACCTAGTGAGGGAATGGGAAGACACCAATGCCCCGGGAAATCCACGAAACTACTTCATACCAAATGGGTCTTGGCTACGAAATCCATATTTCCTGATCGATAACATTCGAAATCAAAGCAATCAGCAGATTCTCAACGGAAAAATCGAATTCAACTACGCGGTGACCAAAGGAATTGATGTGCTCTACCGAGCGGGGATATATAATTTGACCGACGAAATCCGTGACTTCACCAACAAATACGAAGCTCCAGGCACACGAAATACGCCAGGTTCGGTCAATGACGGCTCGATTTTTTATCGCAGACTGAACTCTGATCTGATTCTGAATTTCAACAAGAAACTGGGCAAATGGAATACCCGACTGCTACTCGGTCAAAATATCCGTACGGACTACCGCAAGCAAACCAATGTGTCTGCCAGCAACCTACTCTATCGGGATATTATCAATCCCGGCAGCCGACAGGGAGAACTAGCCGGAGGGACTACCCTCACCGAGCAGCGTTCCATGGCGGTCTATGGAGAACTCACCGCTGGGTTTGACAACTTTCTTTACCTGACCTTGACCGGAAGAAATGACTGGACTTCTGTGCTCAGCGCCGCCAACCGATCTTATTTCTACCCAGGAGTAAGCGCATCGGTAATTTTGACGGAGGCGATTCCAGCTATCAGAGGTATCCGTGAAATCTCTTTTGCGAAGCTCTACTCCTCCTGGAACAAAACCGGAAATGTCACCCTGACTCCCTACCAACTCAACAATGCCTACACACAAACCAATGGCTTTCCATTTGGCTCGTCGATTGGCTTTTTGCCCAGCCTGACCAATCCCAATCCAAACATCCGTCCGGAGTTTGTGACATCCTATGAAGCGGGACTTCAGGTGGGACTCTTCAATCACAAAATATACCTCGAAGCAGCATACATCTACTCGGACTCCGATGGTCAGATTTCCAACGCCAATATCTCCCGTGCGACCGGCTACAATGCAACCCTAGTCAACTCAGGCCGCATGACCAACAACATCCTGGAGCTTAGCCTGACCGCTGACCTAATCCGACAAGAAGACCTAACACTCAGACTTACAGGAAACTACACCTACACCAACAATGTGGTGAAGGAGCTCTATGGTGGGGCGGCCTTCCGCCAAAACTTCCGTCAGTCCTATGCCATCGTGGGCGAGCAGTTTCCAAGCCTCTGGGTCAGTGACTATCAGCGGGATAGTCAAGGCCGGGTTGTCGTAGACCAAAATACCGGTGATCCTTTGGTCGCTACAGACAATGTACTGCTAGGTCCTATGGTACCTCCGCATATGTTTGGGTTCAATGTCGCAGCAGGTTACAAAGGATTCAGTCTCACTGCCCAGTTTGATGCACGCACAGGAGGGTGGTTCTATTCCGAGACGATTCCCCCCATGTATGAATTTGGCACACATCCCATCACGGCGGCGTATGGACGTCAGCCATTTGTGTGGCCAAACTCGGTGATCGAATCCGAGCCGGGCGTTTTTACCCCAAATACAGACCTGCAGACCTCTTCCGGAGGAAAGGAGTTTTGGACCCGACAAGGGGCAGTGCAAAGCAATACGGCTGCCAAGGCGGATTTTCTAAAATTGAGAGAACTGGCACTTACCTACACCGTGCCGGCAAACTTACTAGCCAAGCAAAATGCTATTCAGTCCATGACTCTCGGCGTGGTCGGTACTAATCTGTTTATCATCCGAGACAAATCCAATAACATCGGTGATCCGGAATACCTCTACAACAACACGGACGGATACTACAGCTTCCGGCAAGTCCCTCCCATGAGAACCTACGGATTCACCGTCAACATGACCTTCTAATACCAGCCATTCAGGAATACCACTCATGAAAAAGTCAATACTCTATTCACTAGCCCTGCTGATCGGTATGCAGTTCACCGCCTGTGATGCATTTTTGGATGTCAACTCCAATCCCAACAGTCCTATCTCGGACAATCTTCCCCTGAGCGCCAAACTCCCCGCCGCTTTGGTGGCAACGGTAAATCAAGAAACTCTCCAAATCAACCAAATCGGGGGATTTTGGGGTGGCTACTGGGGCACTAGCAACGAGGGAGCCAATGTATTTTTTGACCTGAAAACCTACAACGGACCCGGTCTGAGAAGTCAGCGCGAAGGGATTCCGGTTTGGGAAAATGGTTACAACAATATTCTCTATTTCCGCCTGATACAGACAGAAGCCGAAGCCAAAAGTGAGCTGTTTTACGCCGGCGTTTCGAAAATCATGCAAGGGTGGATTTTTCTACGACTCGTAGATTTCTACAATAACATTCCTTTTGATCAAGCTGCACAAGGCACGAACTTTCTTAATCCTGAGTACGAAAGCGGACAAGTGGTCTATGACAAATCGCTTGATCTGATCAATCAAGGCATGGCAGACCTGAAGGCCTCTATCACTCCTACCTCGGCAAATGCCGGCGATGTGATGTTTGCCGGCAATACTAACCTTTGGTTGAAATTTGCCAATACTGTAAAACTCCGAGCACTGATTCGTCAGAGCGAAAAAGGTGATGCTGCCTACATCAGCCGACAAATCCAAACTATCCAGCAGGAAGGAAGCGGATTTTTGGGCTTAGGTGAAAATGCCCAAATCAACCCAGGATATCTCAACACGGCTGGCAAACTCAATCCGTTTTGGGAAAGCTACTATCGTGATGTGCAGGGCAATACCACAGCCAATCATCTGAACATCCGTCCGACCAACTATTTGGTGGAAAAAATGAAAAATCTAAGCGATCCGAGGCTCTTATCTCTCTATCAGCCCGTCGATGGCGAGGTCAATGGAGTGATCTTTGGGAATCCTGATGCAGGAAATCCTGTCTATGCTGCATCCGCTACGTCAGCGTTTCGTGGTCCTTCGGAAAGCAACAATCAGCCGACTGGACTTTTTCACTCCTTCAACCAGCCTTCTATCCTAATGAGCAGCACCGAAAGTCTCTTTTTGCAAGCTGAGGCCGCAAATCGGGGATGGATATCCGGCGATGTGGAGGTACTTTATGAGTCGGCTATCCGATCATCTTTCCAATACTTCAAGACCGATCTGAGCGAATTGGACCCTTATCTCAACCAAGAATCGGTCAAATTCGACGGAACTATTGCTCGAATCATCGAGCAAAAATGGCTCGCGCTCAACTCAGTCAGCAGCATTGAAGCATGGAATGACTACCGGCGATTGGGACTACCCAACTACCCGGCCACGGCAGCATCCGGCATCTCTGACAGACCTTCCCGCCTGATGTACCCGGAAACTGAACGTGGCACCAATCTGGAAAATGTAGAAGCCCAAGGAAGCGACGACCTCAGCAGTAAAGTCTGGTGGATGAATTGAACAAAATCCGACTAAAAAAAGCCCAATCTGCGAATCAGATTGGGCTTTTTTTTGAAAACTCAGGAGGAAAAACGAAGTGTAAATCCATCCTAATTTTCATTAGGTCCTGTTTTACTTTTCTCCAAAAGTCCCTCCGATCTACCCACAATATCCCTGATCACCGAATCGAGCTCTTCAGCTGATTTGCGAAGCATGGCAAGGAGTTTTTTCAATTCCATCAGATCATCTTCTTCTTGACTATCAATCACATTCATCAAACCCATCAACCTAGCCAAAGGTGCTCTGACTACATGACTCTGAATCCAGGCAATCTCTCTCAATCGGTTATTTTGGTTTTCGATGGTCTGGATTTTCAACGTGGTATCAGTGATATCTTGGGAGAAAGCAGCCGCACCAATCACCTTGGTTCCCATTGAAATCGGTGTAATTACTGTGGACAAATGAACTTGGCCACCATCGATGGAGAATTGCTCCAGTATTGAAATCGTCTCCCCCTGAAATACGCGCCGGTAATAGGATCTCCACGTTTCCAGAAACTCGCCGGTGAATATCCTAAGAATGGGCTCTCCTACCTGCGCCTCATTAAGATGAATCCGCTTAAACCGATCCAAGAAAGCCGAGTTGGCATAAAGTAGTTTTTCCTCTAAATCCACCGCCCAGATACTTTCGGAGGTACTTTCCATGATGGCATCGAGTATGGCCCGGCTTTCCCGGATTTTGCTTTTGATGGTCTTGATCTGGGTGATATCTGCAAAACTCGCCATCACTTGTCTGGGCTTTCCATGTGCATCCAAAAATTCAGGGATGGCATCTATCATGATCCATGTGGTCTCTTTTTTCTGATCCGACCTTATGCCCATGATCACATTTCTCACTTCCTTTCCGGTATGCAGCGCGATCATGGCCGGATGGTCCTGACCCGGAAATGGACTGCCATCCTCATGAATCGACTGCCATGAGGGGTCAATGGAGGTTTTTCCCAAAATTTGGTCTTTTGTCAAGCCGAGGATTTTTTCAGCAGCGGGATTGGCTTCGATGATTTGGCCTGTCTGATCGTGATAGACGATCCCCTGTACGAGATGATTGAAAAGGTTCCAATAGTTGATTTGATGGATCAGGTCAAAAGTCGCCGATCCTTGTTCTCCTTTCGAATGAGATCCTTCTGATTCAGGAAGAAGCACAGCATTGAGCGCCAAACCCACTCCCGAGGCAAAATCCGGAGGAAGTGGATTTTTGAGTCCAAAAAGTGCTAACTGAAAAAGTCGAGCACCTTCAGGGAGAGGAAGATTGACTACCGTCCAGCCGGATTTTTCTAGAGTTGAGGTATCGTTGTAAACTAATTCACTTGATTCCAGCAGCTCAGGTTCGGAGGTCCAAAGTCGGACTATCCCTAGTTGTTTTTGTTCAAAAAATGCCAGCTTCTCTACACCCACGATCATTTTCAAGGAATGCAAAAGCTGAGTGAGTTTGCTCATTCGATCTATAGTGTAAACAGCCCTTTTGTTTTTCTCCTCTAGCCCATCATCGGATGAGCGTTCAGGATCTTCATTTGCTTGCATTTCTACGCTGACTTGATCCCAATCTGCCTTGTCGAGGCTTCTTGGCATTGTGAAATTTAAAAGTCAAAAAATTAAATCAATTAAAAAATAAATCATTTTTATGACCCAAATTACTTGTTTTAACCTAATGAAAATCAATTTGTTTCATTACTAAAAAACTATACTTAATCAAAAATACTGGAGGAACCTCCAAGATTACGAGCTGCCAAAGCATGAGGCAAAATCTCTTGAATCCATTCAGAGAAATTGGGCTCAGATGGGTATATTTCCGCACCAATCACCTACCCATGTTCAAAAAACAGTTATTCGCATTAGGATTAGTCATCAGCACATTTTTTTCATGCGAACAAAAATCCAGCGAACCCGATCCTCGACTCCATCAAAACGAGCACTTCAAAACGCTGCTCGATGCACACGGAGATTGGTCAAAATGGGTCGAGGCCAAGGCCTTTTCCTACGCTATGGTCCATGAGACCACCTTGGAGTGGGAAAATCACTATTTCAATCTACTGACGGGTCAGGCCCGCATCGATGCAGACCTTTGGCAGGCCGGCAATGATGGAGAAAAAGTCTGGATCAGTCCCAACAGACAAGTATTTCCGGGTCAATCGGTTCAGTTTTATCACAAGCTTTATTTCACTTTTTTCACCTTGCCCTACGTACTCACTGACACCACTGTGAGGGTCAGCCCGATTGAAAATCAAGTGGTCAACGGCACTGCCTATGAAGCCCTGGAAGCCAAGATGGGAGCAAAATACACCGGCCCCTCGGATCGCTACCTGCTACTCAAAAACCCAGAAACGGGACGATTGGAGTACGTGATTTTCTCCGTCAACTTCAATAACTCCACTGCCCCACCCAACATTCTCAAATACGAGGACTATCGTGATGCAGGAGGATTGGTGTTCCCGAGGGTTATCACAGGCTATGATTACCAAAACGACTCTATAGGAAGAGTCCGGTATCAGGTGAGTTTTTCGGATGTCTTTTTGGTGGAAAAAGCCATGGACGACGAGCTTTTTGCAATGCCTAAAAAACAAGCCGTGGTTGCCAACTGATCACTTGGTACGGTGAAGGAGCTTGATATCCACCCGAGTGAAAAGCCGAGACTCTGCCCCAGCCGAAAAAGTCCCCTGCACGGGTAGTGTACGCTTCGGATTGGGATGCGTAGCGAGCGGAATATGATGATGATCGGTCAGTAATCCCAAACTGGGGTCTAACCCAATCCAACCTGCCCCCGGCAAAAAAACCTCCACCCATCCATGCAGCTCATGCCCTTCCTCCAGCTCGGGATTAAACGCATAGCCACTCACAAATCTCGCCGCTAACCCAATCTCCCGCAGCATCTCCATCTGCATCAAAGCTAGGTCTCGACACGACCCTTCTTTTGCAGCAAAAGTGTGGTAAGCTTCCCAAATATTCTCTTCTTGCCTCACTTGATGCGTCCAGTTTTGATGAATTATGTGGGTGAGTTTCACCAGAAAATCCACGAGACCTGTGGAGGATTCTTTGATTTCTTTGAGAAAATCAAAAAAAAGAAACTCCTCGTTTTCCTTCAAAAAGGGAATTAAAAAAGCGGTGTTTTCTTCATAGGAAAATTGAAAAAAGGGATCACTCCATCCCAAATCCTCGAAGTTTTTGTCCAAAATAAATCCAAAGGGATTAAACTCTTTGAGTTTAAATATCCATTCGGTGGAGATTTCGAGTGCACTTGTCTCACCCGAAAACCAGCTCTGCACATACCAGTTCCCAGCCAAATCCTGCCGGAAATTTTGACCTTCAGGGTGAGGGAGGATCTGCACCTTCTGATGCTCGATCCGGAAGTAGGGCCTATGCTGCGGCTGCAGATAGATCTTATGCACCCCCAACTTTACGGGCGCCGAATACTGATAATCGGTATGATGCGAAACCTGAATCAGCATGATTAGGAGTTTAAATTTTCGGTTTCCTGGTGGGCAAAGGGATGAGTCAGCATTTCAGAAGGTAGCTCTTCGATGGCATTTTTCAGGCGATCATTCCAAAAAAGAGAAATATGCTCCAAGGTCTTCTGATCAAATCGAATCTCCTGAGTGAAATATTCGCCGTTTTTGAGCATCACCACATCGATCGGAAAGTCCACATCATTGGCCGAAATCCTCGTGGCATCAAAGGCCAAGAAGGCACATTTCAAGGCATAGTCAAGCGAATCCTCGTAATGCAGTGACCGCTTCAAAACGGGATGACCAAAGCCCGTATTACCGATGATCACAAAGGGTGTCCCTCTGCGGATCTCGATCCAGTTGCCCTGAGGATAGAGCAAATACAGCTTTGGCTCCGGATCATCCTGGAGCTGTCCGCCGATGATGGAAAAGAGATTAAACTGAAATCCCGCCTCTTCCAGGTAGGTTTTATCTTCTTTGGCGACGATTTTGACTTGATTACCAAATTCATTGACCGCCTGATACATTTTAGAAAACTGATCGTCCTTCAGGGCAATGACTTCAGAGAAATACGTGATGGCCTTGTCTCGCACGGATCGGAGCCCCGAGGTCATGATGAAAAAGGAATGCTTTTTCTTATTGACAGTGAATACCTTTTTGGAAGATGTTGTTTCATTGCCCGAGGTGATTCGGGTATCTGACAGGCCCACGAGGCCGTTTTTGGTTTTGATGCCGAGGCAAAAGGTCATGAGGGATAATTAGGAATTGAAAATTACGTTTTCCTTGAGTCGGAAAAAGTTGCTGTCAATCAGATCGGAAATATGGTTGATTTTCAGCTGGAGTGTATCCAAATATTCATGAAGGCCTACAGAAATTATATCATCGACCTCTGCAAACTCTAAGCGGGACTTCAACTCTCCCATAGCTTTCTCAGCAGAGTTTTTAAATCCTTCGGAAGTATTCCCAGAAATGCAGTGGAGATAGCGTTCGGCTTCCTTTAGACAGTAATAAATCGACCTCGGGAAATACTTATTCAACACCAAAAACTCCACCACACCCGAAGGATCGATGGTGCCATACAATCTTCGATAGGTATTGAAACCAGTCACCGACTTGAGCAGTGCGGTCCAGTGAAGAAAATCCAAAGGCGTCCCCACTTCCAGCGGAGAAGGTAAAAGAATGTGGTATTTCACATCCAAAATCCTAGACGTCTTATCCGCTCGCTCCAGCATTTGACCGAGCTGTCGAAAATACCATCCTTCGGTTCGCGCCACCGTGGCATCTGCCAGCCCATAAATGAGAAGGATTTGATTTTTGACTGAATCAAAAAATTGCCTTGGATCTTCTTTTTTCCAGACTTTTTTCTCGAGTCCTGTCTGGAGCATATAGTAGAGTTCATTAGCTTTTTCCCAAGTCTCTTTACTGAGATTTTCTCGGATTATTCTTGCATTTTCTCGGGCTCTGGTCACTGCAGAGAGCATGGAGTTAGGATTCTCTTGGTCAAAAGCTAAAAAGTGCATCACCTCATGCCGGTCATAGGTTTTGTGCTTCTTGAGATAAACCTCCAAATCTCCTGTGGCCGCTACCAAAGGCTCCCACTGCTCCTTGAGATCCATCGGAAGATCTTGCATAAGATTAAAATTGACATCAATAAATCGGGCATAATTCTCAGCCCGCTCCAGATATCTTCCTAGCCAATAAATATGATTAGCGACTCGACTCAGCATCGTGATGATGATTAATTATATAAAACCCAAGTATCCTTGCTTCCTCCACCTTGGGAACTATTCACTACGAGTGAACCTTTTTTCAGTGCCACTCGGGTTAGGGCTCCAGGGATCACTTCAATATTTTCCCCATACAAGATATAGGGCCTAAGGTCCACATGACGCGCATCAATCCCCTCCTCAATCAGACAAGGAACTGTCGAAAGAGAAAGTGTCGGCTGAGCAATGTAATTGTTGGGGTTTTCAGAAATCAATTTTCGGAATTTCACGTGTTCTTCAGCGCTTGCTTTAGGCCCGATCAGCATACCATATCCTCCTGCAGCGTTGGTCTCTTTCACCACCAACTCGTGAATATGTTCCAATACGAAAGCCCGGTCCTTTTCCTCCCTGCATAGGTAAGTGGGAACATTGTGAAGAATGGGTGCTTCATTTAAGTAATATTGAATGATTCGAGGCACATAGGCATATACGGCTTTGTCATCCGCCACTCCTGTACCCGGAGCATTGGCAAAGGCGACGTTTCCAGCTTGATAGGCTTCAAAAACACCGGGAATTCCAAGCATAGAATCAGGATTGAATGTCAGGGGATCCAAATAAGAATCGTCAATGCGGCGGTAGATTACATCGATTTGCTCCAGTCCCTTCGTAGTCTGCATATAAACTTTCTTATCCTTGACCACCAGATCTTGACCGGTGACTAACTCTACCCCCATCTGTAAGGCCAAATAGGA
>VFQO010001661.1_pt1 | contig 16111 bp, 18 predicted proteins | sample 3512331 | NCBI WGS metagenome assembly VFQO01 (sample SAMN10412371, study PRJNA504923) | tailings metagenome | isolation source: Replicate 3 from Balatoc abandoned mine | place: Philippines: Itogon, Benguet | collected 2017-08-28
CGCGACCGACAGCCTCGACGGGCACCTCGCGCGCAGCCGCAACCTCGTGACCGACCTCGGGGTGCTGCTCGATCCGATCGCCGACAAGGTGCTCACGGGCGCCGCCCTCGTGATGCTCGCCGTCCTCGCCGAGCTGCCCTGGTGGGTCGTGGCGGTGATCCTCGTTCGCGAGTGGGGCATCACGCTCTTCCGCTTCCTCATGCTCCGCGACCGCGTCATCCCCGCATCTCGCGGCGGCAAACTCAAGACCGTGGTGCAGTCGGTCGCGATCTCGTTCGCGCTCCTCCCGCTCTGGAACCTCCTCGGCGAGTGGGTGCACTGGCTGAACGGCGCCCTCATGACGGCCGCTGTGATCCTCACGGTCGTGACGGGTCTCGACTACCTCCGCCAGGCCCGCGTCCAGAACCGCCGGGCCGAGTGATCCCGACGCGGCGATCGGGCGGGGCGGATGCCGCTGCCGAGGTCGTGCACCGGCTCACGGCCGCGCATCGCACCGTCGCGGTCGCCGAGTCGCTCACGGGCGGCCGGGTCATGGCGACCCTCGTCGACGTCCCCGGAGCCTCCGCGGTCGTCCGCGGCGGCGTCGTCGCCTACGCGACGCCGCTCAAGTCGTCCCTCCTCGACGTCGACGCGGGTCTTCTCGCCGCGCGCGGGCCGGTCGATCCGGCCGTGGCCGCGGCTATGGCCGAGGGTGCGCGCCGCACGGCCGCCGTCGAGGGCGCGTCGGCCGATGTCGGACTCGCGACGACCGGGGTGGCCGGACCGGATGCCCAGGGCGACGCCCCGGTCGGGCTCGTGTTCGTCGCGGTCTCCGACGATGCGGGCACGGAGGTGCGCGAGCTGCGACTCGAGGGCGATCGGGAGGCGATCCGCGGGGCCGCCGTCGGGGCGGTGCTCGCCCTCCTGCTGGAGCGCCTTGACGCTCGCGGGGAGAGCTGAGTCGGGGAGGCTCAACTTCGACGCCTCGCGGGAATAGCTGTGGTGACGGTCGTGTTACAGACAGCAGACTGACACGCGTCATCCAGGCGCAGCCGGTTAGAGTCGGAGCATCTCGGCGGTGGGATACAGTGATCCACCCGGTGCCCGCACCGACCGCGAGTTCAGGCAGAAGAAGGAGGCACCCATGGTTCTCGTCCGACAGGAAATCGGTGAGGTCCTCCGCGATGTCCGCCTGCAGAAGGGCCGCACCCTCCGCCAGGTCGCCAGTCGCGCGAGCGTCGCTCTCGGCTATCTCAGCGAGGTCGAGCGCGGGCAGAAGGAGGCCAGCAGCGAGATCCTCGCCTCGGTCGCCGATGCCCTCGACACCCCGATCTCGGTCATCATGCGCGAGGTCGGCGACCGCCTCGCCGTCATCGAAGGCCTCACGACCGTCCCCGACACCCTCCCCGACGAGCTCGTCGCGGAGTTCGACGCCGACCTCGCGGTCCGTTAGTCGATCTGCTCGGTTCCGCAGCCCCGCCGGTGCGCCGGCGGGGCTGTTCCGCGTCCGCGGAGTCTCGACGGCCGTGACTAGGGTGGTCGGGTGACCCGCAGCGAGTTCTCCCGCGCCGTCGTCGACGAGTTCGGCGAGGCCTACGGGCGCACGCTCGTGCGCGATCTCGTGCTCACTCCTCTCGGCGAGCGGACCGCCGAGCAGGCGCTCTCGGCGGGCGTCGCACCGCGCGACATCTGGTTCGCGCTGTGCGCCGAGATGGATGTCCCGCGCGAGCGCTGGTACGGCGCGGGCCGGCCCGAGCCGCGTCGCTGAGCGCCTCTGCGCCCGTGCCGGTGGGGCGAGAAGTGTGCGCTCGCGCGTGACACGCCGACCGCTCGATCATTCGAACATTCGTTCGGTTCGCGCGTAGACTCCTCCACAGCGGCTCTCGAACACGAGTGGTGCACGGATCCCGTACGGAAGCCCCCGATGTCGGGGGTCGTGCGTACCGTCGTCCTCGTCGGCGATCGTCGTCACCGCCTTGTCGCAGAGCGATCAGCCCGGCTCCATCGGCTCGTCGTCGCGCGGCAGCCGACAGGCAGCAGCTCACTACGCGAAGGAGACCGCAATGCCCTCACCCGCAGACCGCGAGAAGGCCCTCGAGACCGCTCTCGCCCAGATCGACCGACAGTTCGGCAAGGGCACCGTCATGCGCCTCGGCTCGGACGAGCGCGCGCCCGTCGCGGTCATCCCGACCGGCTCGATCGCCCTCGACGTCGCCCTCGGCATCGGCGGCCTCCCCAAGGGGCGCATCATCGAGATCTACGGCCCGGAATCCTCGGGCAAGACCACGCTCACGCTCCACGCCATCGCGAACGTGCAGCGCGCCGGCGGCATCGCGGCGTTCATCGACGCCGAGCACGCCCTCGACCCCGAGTACGCCAAGAAGCTCGGTGTCGACATCGACCAGCTGCTCGTGTCGCAGCCCGACACGGGTGAGCAGGCGCTCGAGATCGCCGACATGCTCGTGCGCTCGGGCTCGATCGACCTCGTCGTCGTCGACTCCGTCGCCGCGCTCGTGCCGCGCGCCGAGATCGAAGGCGAGATGGGCGACTCGCACGTCGGCCTCCAGGCCCGCCTCATGTCGCAGGCGCTGCGCAAGCTCACCGGTGGGCTCAACCAGACGCAGACCTCGATGATCTTCATCAACCAGCTGCGCGAGAAGATCGGCGTGTTCTTCGGCAGCCCCGAGACCACCGCCGGTGGCAAGGCGCTGAAGTTCTACGCCTCGGTGCGACTCGACATCCGCCGCATCGAGACCCTGAAGGATGGCACCGAGGCCGTCGGCAACCGCACCCGCGTGAAGGTCGTCAAGAACAAGATGGCGCCGCCGTTCAAGCAGGCCGAGTTCGACATCCTCTACGGCGTCGGCATCTCGCGCGAGGGCAGCCTCATCGACTTCGGCGTCGAGCACGAGATCGTGCGCAAGTCGGGCGCCTGGTACACCTACGACGGCGACCAGCTCGGCCAGGGCAAGGAGAACGCACGGAAGTTCCTGCTCGAGAACCCCTCCGTGGCGGAGGAGATCGAGCGCAAGATCCTCGCCAAGCTCGGCATCGGCGCGGCGGCCGCCGCAGTCGAGGCCGGCGCTCCGGTCGACTCGATCCAGCAGAAGATCGCGCAGCGCAAGGCGGCGGGCGCGTAATCGTGCCCCACGACCCCCAGCGCGCCGGGCAGGGGGCGACCGACAACGTCGCCTTCCTGCCCGGGGTGCGTGAGGCCGACGCGCAGCGGGCCGAGAACGTCACGCTCCACGCGCTCACCCGGCGCGGCCTCTCGCGCGGCGAGGTCGTCGATCTGCTGCGTCGCCGCGAGATCGACCCGATCGTCGCGCAGGCCGAGGTCGAGCGACTCGAGCGCGTCGGGCTCATCGACGACGCGGCGCTGGCCGCCACCCTCGTCGAGAGGCTCGTCGAGCGCAAGAAACTGGGCCCGGCGGCCCTGCGCGCCGAGCTCGGCCGACGGCGGCTCGACCCGGCCACGATCGAGGCGGCTCTCGCCGACGGCGCCCCCGACGACGAGGGGGCCCTCGTGGCAGAGCTCGTCGCCGATCGCGCGCGCCGACTCGGCGACGTCGATCGTGACACCGCCCAGCGCCGGCTGCTCTCCTACCTCGCGCGCAAGGGGCACGGCGGGTCGATCGCTCGCGACGCCGTCCGTTCGGCGCTCGACGAGCTCGGGCTCGAGCGGGCACCGCGGCAGGCCTTCGGCGCGGGGCGGGGCGGCGTCGGAGCCGGCCGCGCCGACTCCGGCCTCAGTCGTCGCGGGGCGGGCTCGACGCCTCGCCTCGGAGGGCGCCGTTCCGGCGACGGCCCCGCCCGCGTCGCCTTCGAGTAGCCGCCGTAGACTCGAGGGCACCATGAGCACGACCCTCCCGCGCCCCGAACTCGCCGCGCCCGCCGCGCTCGCAGCCGATCGCGTGCGCACCTACGAGGTGCGCACCTACGGCTGCCAGATGAACGTCCACGACTCGGAGCGACTCAGCGGATCGCTCGAGGCCGCGGGGTACGTGCGGGCGGAGGGTGGCACGACGGCCGACGTCGTCGTCATCAACACCTGCGCCGTGCGCGAGAACGCCGACAACAAGCTCTACGGCAACCTCGGGCACCTCGCCGGCGTGAAGCGCGAGCGCGGCGGCGATCTGCAGATCGCGGTCGGCGGGTGCCTGGCGCAGAAGGACAAGTCGGTCATCCTCGAGAAGGCCCCGTGGGTCGACGTCGTGTTCGGCACGCACAACATGGGCTCGCTCCCCGCGCTGCTCGAGCGCGCCCGGCACAACGGTGAGGCGCAGCTGGAGATCCTCGAGTCGCTCGAGGTGTTCCCCTCGACGCTGCCGACCCGCCGCGACTCCAGCTACAGCGGCTGGGTCAGCATCTCGGTGGGCTGCAACAACACCTGCACCTTCTGCATCGTGCCGAGCCTGCGCGGCAAGGAGAAAGACCGCCGCCCCGGCGAGATCCTCGCCGAGATCCAAGCGCTCGTCGACGACGGCGCGATCGAGGTCACGCTCCTCGGGCAGAACGTCAACTCCTACGGCGTCGAGTTCGGCGACCGACTCGCCTTCGGCAAGCTCCTGCGCGCGGCCGGCCAGATCGAGGGCCTCGAGCGCATCCGCTTCACGAGCCCCCACCCGGCCGCCTTCACCGACGACGTCATCGACGCGATGGCCGAGACGCCCGCCGTCATGCCGCAGCTGCACATGCCCCTGCAGTCGGGCTCGGATCGCATCCTCAGATCGATGCGCCGGTCGTACCGCAGCGAGAAGTTCCTCGGCATCCTCGACCGGGTGCGCGCGCGCATCCCGAATGCCGCCATCAGCACCGACATCATCGTCGGCTTCCCCGGCGAGACGGAGGAGGACTTCGCCGACACGCTGCGGGTCGTCGAGGCCGCGCGTTTCGCGAGCGCCTTCACCTTCCAGTACTCCATCCGCCCCGGCACCCCGGCGGCGACGATGCCCGACCAGGTGCCGAAGGAGGTCGTGCAGGAGCGCTACGACCGCCTGATCGCGCTGCAGGAGCGCATCAGCCTGGAGGAGAACCAGCGCCAGGTCGGCCGTGAGGTGCAGGTGCTCATCTCCACGGGCGAGGGCAAGAAGGATGCCGCGACCGAGCGCATCTCGGGCCGCGCGGAGGACAGCCGCCTCGTGCACGTCGCCGTGCCCGCCGGCAGCGAGCGACCCCGCCCTGGCGACGTCGTGACCGCCACGATCACGCACGCCGCGCCGTTCCACCTGCTCGCCGACGAGACCGCGCCGCTGCGCGTCCGCCGCACCCGCGCCGGCGACGCCTGGGATCGCCAGCAGGCCGAGAGCTGCGCCGTGCCGACGCCGGCCAGCGCGACCGCCGGGCAGGGGCCGCGAGTCTCGCTCGGGCTGCCCACGGTTCGGGTCGCGACGAGTCCGATCTACGACGCCGGCGACGGGGAACGCCGCTCGCTGCTGTGATCGTCGCCGTGGTCGGCGCCACGGGCACCGGCAAGAGCGCGCTGAGCCTCGACCTCGCCGAGCGGCTCGCCGCCCGCGGCCTCCGCGCGGAGGTCGTCAACGGCGACGCCATGCAGCTCTACCGCGGCATGGACATCGGCACGGCGAAGCTGCCCGTGTCCGAGCGACGCGGCATCGCGCACCACCTTCTCGACGTGCTCGACGTCACCGACGAGGCCTCCGTCGCGCGGTATCAGCAGGATGCCCGGGGCGCGATCGACGGCATCCTCACCCGCGGCGCCGTGCCCATCCTCGTCGGCGGCTCCATGCTCTACGTGGCCGCCGTGCTCACCGACTTCCGGTTCCCGGGCACGGACCAGGTCGTGCGGGCGCGGTGGGAGTCGGTGCTCGCCGAGCGCGGCACGACCGAGCTGTTCCTCGAGCTGCAGCGGCGCGACCCCGAGGCGGCGGCCGCGATCGGGCCCCACAACGCCCGCCGCATCGTGCGCGCGCTCGAGGTCATCGAGCTCACGGGTGAGCCATTCAGCGTGGGCCTCGCCGCGCGCGACACCCCGTGGCGGCCCTACCGGCAGTTCGGCGTCGCGCTCGACCGACCGGCCCTCGTCGAGCGCCTCGACGCGCGCGTCGCCGGCATGTGGGCTCAGGGCCTCCTCGACGAGGTCGCAGCCCTGCGCGAGCGAGGCCTCGAGCGGGGCGCGACCGCGAGCCGCGCGATCGGCTACGCCCAGGCGCTCGGCCAGCTGCGCGGCGAGCTCGGCGAGAGCGAGGCGATCACCGAGACGGCGGCGCTGACGCGGCGGTACGCGCGGCGGCAGCTGAGCTGGTTCCGCCGTGACCGCACGATCGAGTGGGTCGAGGCGCTCGACCCCGGCCTCGCGCAGCGGGTCGAGCAGCGTGTGCTCGAGGCGCTCGAGCACGACGACGCAGCCGCGGCAGGCGCCTGACGCGCCCGTAGACTCGGGGCATGGCCACGAGCATCCGTTTCACGAAGGGGCACGGCACGGGCAACGACTTCGTGCTCTACGCCGACCCCGAGGGCCAGCACGCGCTCAGCGCGCAGCAGCTCGCGGCCATCGCCGATCGCCGGTTCGGCGTCGGCGGCGATGGCGTGATCCGCGCCGTGCGCTCGGCGAACCTGCCCGACGGCGCGGCCGCGCTCGCGGAGGACGCGGACGCCGAATGGTTCATGGACTACGTCAACAGCGACGGCAGCGTCAGCGAGATGTGCGGCAACGGCATCCGCGTGTTCGTGCGCTACCTGCTGGAGACGGGGCTCGCCGAGCTCGAGCCCGGGCAGAGCATCGCGATCGGCACCCGCGCCGGTGTGCGCGACGTGCAGCGCCTCACCGACGGCTTCGCCGTCGACCTGGGGCGGTGGCGCCTCGCCGGCGGTGAGCCGCTCGTGCGGGCGCGCGAGCTGCCCGTCGCCCGGCCCGGCCTCGGCATCGACGTCGGCAACCCGCACGTGGTCGTCGCTGTCGCGAGCGACGACGAGCTCGCCGCGATCGACCTCAGTCGGGCGCCCGAGGTCGAGCCTGCCCCGCCCGCCGGCGCGAACGTCGAGTTCGTCGTGCCGGGCGACCCGCTCGTGGTCGACGGGGTCGGCCGCATCCGCATGCGCGTGCACGAGCGCGGCAGCGGCGAAACCCTCTCGTGCGGCACCGGCGCCGTCGCGTCGGCGCTCGCGGTGCGCCACTGGGCCGGAGCGCACGCCCCGAACGAGTGGCGCGTCGAGGTGCCGGGCGGGGTGCTCGGGGTGCGCATGTTCCCGACCGAGGATGGCGAGCACGTCGCGCTGAGCGGCCCCGCCGAGCTGGTCTTCGAGGGCGAGCTGCGCGTCTGAGCGTCGCGCGGCGCTCGCGCCGAGCATCCGCCGCTAGTCGGTCTCGATGACGGGGATGGCCCCCGTGACCGCGCCCCTGCGGCGCACCCGCAGCACGCGGAACCCCTTGCTCGTTGCCGCGCGCTGGGCCCGCAGGTCGTTGAGCTCGGCGTCGATCCAGCGCTGCAGCGAGTCAGCCCCGAGGTTGCGGGCGACGACGAGCCAGGCGTCGGAGGCGTCGGCCAGTCGAGGCAGCCAGCCCCGCAGCATCGCGTGCAGCTCGTTCTTGCCGACCCGGATCGGCGGGTTCGACCAGATCGTGCGGAAGGTGACGTCGTCGGGAACATCCTCGGGCCGCACGGCGTTGACGTTCGTGAGGCCCAGCGTGGAGGCATTGCGGCGCGTGAGCTCGAGGGCGCGTTCGTTGACGTCGACCGCCCACACAGTCGCTCGCGGCGACTCAAGCGCGAGGGTCAGGGCGATCGGCCCCCAGCCGCAGCCGAGGTCGAGCAGCTGACCGCCCGGGGGAGGCGGCGGCACGGAACCGAGCAGCACCCGGGTGCCCACGTCGAGCGCTCCGGGGCTGAACACGCCGCCCGACGTCACGACCTCCACGTCGCGACCGGCGAGCGTCACCGGCAGCGTCCTGATGACCATCTCACTCTGCGGCTGCGCGCTGAAGTAGTGGTCGGACGACATGGCCAGAATCTACCGAATAGCGAGAGAGTATGGTGAAGCGGATGACCGAGAAGACCACCGCCCACGGCGACGAGAGCCCTCGCGCCACGAGCCCGGTCGGCGACGACGCCGAGACGGATGCGGTGGCCCGCGTGCTCGCGAGCGCTGAGTCGCGTGCGCGCTCGGTCACGCTCCACGGCCAGCGCGCCGCCGCCCTGCAGGCCGACGACGCGTACCTCGACGATCGCGACGGCGACCAGTTCGACCGCGAGGATCGCGCGGCCCTGCGCCGCGTGCGCGGCCTCTCGACCGAGCTCGACGACGTCACCGAGGTCGAGTACCGGCAGCTGCGCCTGGAGAACGTGGTGCTCATCGGCGTGTACTCCGGCGGCTCACTCGTCGATGCCGAGAACTCGCTGCGCGAGCTCGCCGCCCTCGCCGAGACGGCCGGCGCGGTCGTGCTCGACGGTCTGCTGCAGCGTCGACCGCACCCCGACCCGAGCACGTATCTCGGCAAGGGCAAGGCGGCCGAGCTCGCGCTCATCGTCGCCGAGCTCGGTGCCGACACCGTCATCGCCGACACCGAGCTCGCTCCGAGCCAGCGTCGCGCCCTGGAGGACGTCGTCAAGGTGAAGGTCATCGACCGCACCGCGGTGATCCTCGACATCTTCAGCCAGCACGCGAAGAGCCGCGAGGGCAAGGCGCAGGTCGAGCTCGCGCAGCTCGAGTACCTCCTGCCGCGCCTGCGCGGCTGGGGCGAGTCGATGTCGCGCCAGGCCGGTGGGCAGGTCGGCGGGGCGGGCGCCGGCATGGGCAGCCGAGGCCCGGGTGAGACGAAGATGGAGCTCGACCGGCGCCGCATCCACAGCCGCATGGCGAAGCTGCGCAAGCAGATCAAGGGCTTCGCACCCGCTCGAGCGGCGAAGCGCGCCAACCGCGACCGCTTCACGGTGCCGAGCGTCGCGATCGCTGGCTACACCAACGCCGGCAAGTCGAGCCTGCTGAACCGCATCACGCGCGCCGGCGTGCTCGTCGAGAACGCCCTGTTCGCCACGCTCGACGCGACCGTGCGCAAGTCGTCGACGCCCGACGGCCGCCCGTTCACGATCGCCGACACCGTCGGCTTCGTGCGCAACCTTCCGCACCAGCTCGTGGAGGCGTTCCGCTCGACGCTGGAGGAGATCGCAGAGTCGGACGTCATCGTGCACGTCGTCGACGGGGCCCACCCCGACCCCGCCGCGCAGATCGCGACCGTGCGCGACGTCATCGGCGAGGTCGACGCGAGGCACATCCCCGAGATCATCGCCTTCAACAAGGCCGACCTGCTCGACGACGACGCGCGGCTCGTGCTGCGTGGGCTCGAGCCGGGCGCCGTGTTCGTCTCGGCGAAGACCGGCGAGGGCGTCGACGAGCTGCGGGCGCGCATCGCCGAGCTGCTGCCCAACCCGGAGGTCGAGCTGCGGCTGCTGATCCCGTTCGACCGCGGCGACCTCGTGGCGCTGCTGCACGAGCGCGGCCGCATCGTCGAGACCGACTACGACGAGCGCGGCACGCGCGTGCACGCCTTCGTGAACCCGCAGTTCACGGGCCCGTTCGAGCCCTTCGCGGTCGTCGACGCGTAGCCGCGGCGACGATCGCCGACTCGGGTCGGGCCGCTCCGCGGCGGTTCAGACCGAGCGCAGCACCGCGACGACCTTGCCGAGAATCGTCGCGTAGTCGCCCAGGATCGGCTCGAACGCCGAGTTGCGCGGCAGCAGCCAGGTGTGGCCGTCGCGCTGTTTGAAGACCTTCACGGTCGCCTCGTCGTCGAGCATCGCCGCGACGATCTCGCCGTTCTCGGCGGTCGACTGCTGCCGCACGACGACCCAGTCGCCATCGCAGATCGCCGCGTCGATCATCGAGTCGCCGACGACCTTGAGCATGAACAGCTCGCCCTTGCCGACGAGCTGGCGGGGGAGGGGGAAGACCTCCTCGACCTGCTGGTCGGCGGTGATCGGGATGCCCGCGGCGATGCGCCCGACGAGCGGCACCATGGCGGCGTCGCCGACCGCCGGGCCCGTCGGCGCCTCCGAGGCGGCGGATGCGGGGGCCTCGACGTCGATGAGCACCTCGAGAGCGCGGGGACGGTTCGGGTCGCGGCGCACGTAGCCCGCGAGCTCGAGCTGGCCCAGCTGGTGCGAGACGCTCGACATCGACGAGAGGCCGACCGCCTCGCCGATCTCGCGCATCGACGGCGGGTACCCGCGCTGCGCCACCGAGGCCTGGATGACTCCGAGGATGGCGCGCTGCTTGTCGCTCAGGGTCGTGCGGCGTCGCGTGCCGGGCGCGCTCGCGCTCTCGGCGGTCGTCTCGTCGGCCATCGTCGGCTCCGTTCCGGTGCGGGCAGTCGGGCCGCACGGTCGGCGGCACGAATGTCGGTGGTCGCTGGTGGAGTACCAGTGAGCTTTCGAAACTGTATCCGCCCCGGGCCGTCCGTTCAAACACCCGTTCGAACGTGTCGCATCCCATGAGGGTCGGATTCGACCTCGAGGCTTGAATCTGTGTTCGATCGAATGTATGTTCGGAACACAGGTTCGCAGGGCTCTCCCGGCCGAGAGCGCTGCATCCCCGGCGGTCCCCGCCGCCGGGGGCCTGTCGACATCCTCACCCGAGGAACCCAGGAGGACCGGATGACCGCCATCGCCCTTGCCGAGCTCGCAGCCCCCCGCACGCGCCTCCGCATCACGCGGCGTGGCCGCGCCGTCCTCGCCGGCGTCGTCGCCGCCCCGTTCGTCGTCGCCGTGTTCACCTCGGTGCTCGGCGGGGCGGCGGCGACGGCCACTTCCACGGTCATCGACGCACCCCCGACGGTCGTCACCGTCGAGGCGGGGCAATCGCTGTGGCAGATCGCCGCGATCGTCGCCCCCGAGGCGAACCCGGCCGACGTCGTCGCCGACCTCATCGCGCACAACGCGCTCGAGAGCGGCAGCGTGCTGCCCGGCCAGACGCTCGTGCTGCCCGAGCGCTACGCCGACTGACGGCGTCGCGTCGACCGAGCGCGCGGCCCCGGCCGGCCGGACGCGCGGTCGCCAGCACCTAGCATGGGCTGAGTGACGTCCCTCGCCGACCTCCCCATCCGCGACGACCTCCGCGGCCTCACGCCGTACGGTGCTCCGCAGAAGCCCGTGCGCATTGCGCTCAACGTCAACGAGAACACGCATCCTGTGCCGGAGGAGGTCGTAGCGCACGTCACCTCGGCCGTCGAGCGCGCGATGCGCAGCATCAACCGCTACCCCGATCGCGAGTTCACGCTGCTGCGCGAGAACCTCGCGGCCTACGTGGGCGAGGGCACGACGCCCGAGCAGATCTGGGCCGCGAACGGCTCGAACGAGATCATCCAGCACCTGCTGCAGGCCTTCGGCGGCCCAGGCCGCAGCGTGCTCGGCTTCCCGCCCACCTACTCGATGCACGCGATCATCGCCGCGGGGACTGGCACGCGCTGGGTCGCCGCCGAGCGCGACGCCGACTACCGGCTGAGCCCCGCGACGGCTGCCGCGGCCGTCGAGCGCGAGAACCCGGATCTCGTCTTCCTCTGCGCCCCGAACAACCCGACGGGCACGGCCCTCGGCCTCGACACGATCGCCGCGGTCTATGAGGCCAGCCGTGGCATCGTCATGGTCGACGAGGCCTACGCCGAGTTCATGCCCGAGGGCGAGCCCTCGGCGCTGAGCCTGCTCGAGGGGCGCCCGCGCCTGGTGGTCTCGCGCACCATGAGCAAGGCCTTCGCGTTCGCCGGCGGTCGCCTCGGCTACCTGGTCGCCGATCCGGCGATCGCGGATGCCCTCCGCCTCGTCCGGCTGCCCTACCACCTCTCCGCCCTCAGCCAGGCGGCCGCGGTCGCCGCGCTCGAGCACGCCCCGGCGATGCTCGCGACGGTCGGAACGATCCGCGAGCAGCGCGACCGTCTGCTCGTCGAGCTCGCTCGGCTCGGGTACGCGCCGCACGAGAGCTGGGCGAACTTCGTGCTGTTCGGCGGCGTCGACGACCCGCGCGCGACGTTCGAGTACCTGCTCGCGCACGACATCCTCGTGCGCGACGTGGGCATCCCGCACCACCTCCGCGTGACGGCCGGCACCGAGGCCGAGACGACGGAGTTCCTCGAGGTGCTCGGTAGGATGAACCGGTGACTTCACCGCGCACCGCCGAGCTCGTCCGTGAGACGAGCGAGTCGAGCATCCGCCTCGCGATCGACCTCGACGGCACCGGCCGCTCCTCGATCTCGACGACCGTGCCGTTCTTCGACCACATGCTGACGGCGTTCGCGAAGCACGCCCTCGTCGACCTCGAGGTCGAGGCGACGGGCGACACCCACATCGACGTGCACCACACGGTGGAGGACACCGGCATCGTGCTGGGCCAGGCCATCGTGCGCGCGCTCGGCGACAAGTCGGGCATCGCGCGCTTCGGCGACGCCCTCGTGCCGCTCGACGACGCGCTCGCGCAGGCGGTCGTCGACGTCTCGGGCCGGCCGTACCTGGTGCACTCGGGCGAGCCGGCGGGCTTCGAGTTCCACCTGATCGGCGGCCACTTCACCGGCTCGATGATCCGCCACGTCTTCGAGGCGATCACGATGCACGCGGCGCTCACGGTGCACCTGCGCGTGCTCGCCGGTCGCGACCCGCACCACATCGCCGAGGCCGAGTTCAAGGCCTTCGCCCGCGCTTTCCGCCAGGCGGTGCAGCCCGACGCGCGCGTGCAGGGCGTGCCGTCAACCAAGGGCGCCCTCTGATCGTGAGCGCGCGCCCCTCCGTCGTCGTGCTCGACTACGGCTCCGGCAACATCCACTCGGCCGCGAAGGCGCTCGAGGCCGCCGGCGCCGACGTCGAGATCTCCGCCGACCGCGGCCGCGTGCGCGACGCCGACGGTCTGCTCGTGCCGGGCGTGGGTGCCTTCGGCGCCGTCATGGCAGCCCTGAAGAGCGTGCGCGGCGACGAGCTCATCGATCGCCGCCTCGCCGGCGGGCGCCCGGTGCTCGGCATCTGCGTGGGCATGCAGGTCATGTTCGAGCGCGGCGACGAGCGCGGCCTGCTGACCGAGGGCCTGGGCGAATGGCCGGGCACGGTGACCGAACTCGATGCCCCCGTGCTGCCGCACATGGGCTGGAACACGGTGGATGCTCCGCCGCAGTCGCGCCTGTTCGAGGGCCTGCACGACGAGCGCTTCTACTTCGTGCACTCCTACGCCGCGCGCGACTGGAGCCTGGAGATCACGAACCCGAAGATCCCCGCTCCGGCGGTCACGTGGGCCGATCACGGCGGTCGCTTCGTCGCCGCCGTCGAGAACGGCCCGCTGAGCGCGACGCAGTTCCACCCCGAGAAGTCGGGCGAGGCCGGTCTGCGGCTGCTCAGCAACTGGCTGCGCACCCTGTAGCGGTCAGCGGCCCACGAGAAGGGGAGTACGATTCTGTGCTTGTCTGCGGGCCGATCGGGTACCCCACCGCACCATCTCCGCACGAATCCACCTCGAGAAAGACAGTCATGAGCGAGTTCTCCCGCATCCCCGCCCTCACCCTGCTGCCGGCGGTGGATGTCGCGGGCGGCAAGGCGGTGCGACTGACGCAGGGCGAGGCCGGCACGGAGACGGCGTACGGCGACCCGGTCGACGCGGCGCTCGAGTGGGCGAACGACGGCGCCGAGTGGATCCACCTCGTCGACCTCGACGCGGCGTTCGGTCGCGGCAACAACCGCAAGATCATCCAGAAGGTCGTCAAGGCCACCCCGAAGCACGTCAACATCGAGCTCTCCGGCGGCATCCGTGATGACAAGAGTCTCGAGGCCGCGCTCGCGACGGGCGCCAAGCGCATCAACCTCGGCACGGCCGCTCTCGAGAACCCCGAGTGGGCCGCCCACGTCATCGCCGAGTACGGCGAGGCGATCGCGGTCGGTCTCGACGTGCGCGGCACGACGCTCGCCGCCCGCGGCTGGACGGAGGAGGGAGGCGACCTCTGGCAGGTGCTCGAGCGCCTCGAGGAGGCCGGTTGCGCCCGCTACGTCGTCACCGACGTCACGAAGGATGGCACGCTCAAGGGCCCGAACCTCGACCTCCTGCGCCAGGTCATGGAGCGCACCCACCGCCCCGTCATCGCCTCCGGCGGGGTCTCGAGCCTCGACGACATCGCCGCGCTGCGCGACCTCGTGCCGCTCGGGCTCGAGGGCGCGATCGTCGGCAAGGCGCTCTACGCGGGCGCGTTCACGCTGCCCGAGGCGCTCGACGTCGCCGGCAACTGATCCGCATCGTGAGCGGCGCCGCATGACCGCGACCGACTCGGCGGGCCAGCCCTGGGCGGGGCGGTCCTTCACGCCCAATCCCGCGGCGGGCGACGACGGCTCGGCCCCCGAGGCCTTCGTCGAGGGGATGCGCGCCTTCCGCGCCGGTGAGCTGGCGGCGAGCGGCCTCGTCGACGTCCTCCGCTACTGCCGCTTCCTCATCCCGCTCGTCGCGGTCGCGGGGGAGGAGGGCCTCACCGAGACCGGGCAGCGCGTCGACAAGACGCAGGAGCTGTCGATCATCACCGTCGCGGGCCCCGATGGCCGCCCGATCCTGCCCGTCTTCTCCTGCGTCGCCGCGATGACCCGCTGGCGCCCGGATGCCCGGCCGGTGCCCGCGACCGCGCAGCGAGTCGCCCTCGCCGCCGCGAGCGAGCGCACCGACCGCGTCGTGATCGACGCGCGCGGCGACGAGCTCGTGCTGCCGCGACCGGCCGTCTGGGCGATCGCCCGCGGCACCGCGTGGGTGCCGGCCCTCGACGACCCCGAGGTGGTCGAGGCCATCACGGCTCCCGCCGAGCAGCACGACGGCGTGGTGGCCGTCGCGCTCGTGGGCGGCGACCCGGAGCTGCGCGGCAGCGGGCCGGAGGTCGTCGTGCGCCTCGCCCTCGAGCCGGGCGTCGAAGGCGAGCGCCTGCGGGAGACGATCGGCGCGATGAGCGCGCGATGGGCATCCGACCCGATCGTCGCGGAGCGCGTCGACGCGATCGCGGTGCAGCCGGTCGTGCTGCCCGCGAGCGACGGCTGACGCCGGGTCGGGCGGTCTAGGAGACCGGGCCCGTCCACTTCTCGCCGGGGCCCTGGCCGGGGGCGTCAGGGAAGGGCGAGGCCTCGCGGAAGGCGAGCTGCACCGAGCGCAGGCCGTCGCGCAGCACGCGCGCGTGGTGGTCGCCGAGCTCGGGCGCCGAGGCCGTGATGAGGCCGGCGAGGGCGGTGATGAGCTTGCGCGCCTCGGCGAGGTCGATCTCCTCCTCGCCCTGCTCGGAGAGGCCGCACTTCACGGCGGCCGCGCTCAGCAGGTGCACCGCGACGGTGTTGATGATCTCGACGGCGGGCACCTCGGCGATGTCGCGCGAGGCCTCCGAGCCGAGGTCGGTCGCGTCGTTCAGGGGCTCGCTCATGAGGCTCTCCGGTGTCGGGGGCGGCCGCGGCTTTCCGCGGCGGCGCGGGACTGCTACTCTTATGCGGGCTCCGGGGCCAGATCCCCGGTACGAAAGTGGAGGACTCCTCCCACCCGCGCTTGACCGCTTCACTAGGTTACCGGGTCAGATCACCCCGCTCGATCGGCAGCAGTGCCGGGCGAGGGCCGCGGGTGAGCACGGCACTGCCGTGCGGAGGATCCTCTTTCGACCACTCACGACAGAGGAGACTCGCATCAGCGAACCGAGAACGAACGACCGCATCCGCGTGCCCGAGGTCCGACTCGTCGGCCCCGGTGGCGAGCAGGTCGGCGTCGTCAAGATCGAGGTGGCCCTGCGGTTGGCGCAGGAGGCCGACCTCGATCTCGTCGAGGTCGCTCCGAACTCGAAGCCGCCCGTGGTCAAGATCATGGACTACGGCAAGTTCAAGTACGAGGCGGCGCAGAAGGCCAAGGAGGCCCGCCGCAACCAGGCGAACACCATCCTCAAGGAGGTGCGCTTCCGCCTGAAGATCGACAAGCACGACTACGAGACCAAGCGCAAGCGCGCCGAGGGCTTCCTCAAGGATGGCGACAAGGTCAAGGCGATGATTCTGTTCCGCGGTCGCGAGCAGTCGCGCCCCGAGCAGGGCGTGCGCCTGCTGCAGCGCTTCGCGGAGGACGTCGCCGAGTTCGGCAGCGTCGAGTCGACGCCGACGATCGACGGCCGCAACATGGTCATGATCATCGGCCCGCTCAAGAACAAGGC
>VFQO010001663.1_pt1 | contig 16092 bp, 16 predicted proteins | sample 3512331 | NCBI WGS metagenome assembly VFQO01 (sample SAMN10412371, study PRJNA504923) | tailings metagenome | isolation source: Replicate 3 from Balatoc abandoned mine | place: Philippines: Itogon, Benguet | collected 2017-08-28
GCCCGCATCGGTCGGCATCCGCCCCGCGCTGGTATGCGGCGCGGCGAGCAGGCCCGCCATTTCCAGATCGGCCAGCACCGAACGGATCGAGGCGGGCGAGAGGTTGAGCGTGCCATCCGCCGCCAGCGTCTTGGAGCCGACCGGCTGCCCGCTTTCGATATATTCCTCCACCACCCGCCGGAAAATCTCGCGGGCGCGCTGAGTCAATTCGGTGACTGGGAGCGAGGTCATGGGGTCAATCTTAGTCTTTGCGCTTGCCGCGACAAGTGGCCCACGCCTAATGGCCCCCAAGCCTCAAACGGAGTTCTCCATGCGCCCTTCAGGACGCGCGCCCGATGAAATGCGCGCCATCACCATCGAAACCGGTTTCACCCGCCACGCCGAAGGATCGGTGCTGATCGGCTTCGGCGATACCAAGGTGCTGTGCACCGCCAGCGTCGAGAAGGGCGTGCCGCCGTGGCTGCGCGGCAAGGGCGAAGGCTGGGTGACGGGGGAGTATTCGATGCTCCCGCGCGCCACCCACACCCGGGGGCAGCGTGAAGCGGCCAAGGGCAAGCAGTCGGGCCGCACCCAGGAAATCCAGCGGTTGATCGGCAGGAGCTTGCGCGCCGTGGTCGATCTCCAGAAGCTCGGCGAGCGGCAGATCACCCTCGATTGCGACGTGATCCAGGCCGATGGCGGCACCCGCACCGCCGCGATTTCCGGCGCGTGGATCGCGCTGCGGCTCGCGGTCAACGGGTTGATGGCCTCTGGCGACATCAAGCATGATCCGATTGCTGCGCAGGTCGCCGGCATCTCCTGCGGCATCTACAAGGGCACCCCCGTCCTCGATCTCGATTACGACGAGGATTCGAACGCCGAGGCCGACGGCAATTTCGTGCTGCTTTCGGGCGGCAAGATCGCCGAAGTTCAGGCCACCGCCGAGGGCGCGACCTATGACGAGGAAGGCCTGCTGCGGCTGCTGCGCCTCGCCCGCATCGGCGCCGACCGGATCTTCGCGGCGCAAGCGGACGCGGTGAAGTGACCAGAAGGCTCGGCTCCGGCACGCTGGTGATTGCCACGCATAATGCGGGCAAGCTGAAGGAGATTTCGGCGCTGCTCGATCCCTACGGGGTCAAGTGCATCTCCGCCGGATCACTGGGCCTGCCCGAACCGGCCGAGACCGGCACCACCTTTGCCCAGAACGCGCTGATCAAGGCGCGCGCGGCGGCAGAGGCTTCGGGGCTGGCCGCGCTCGCCGACGATAGCGGACTTTCGGTCGCCGCGCTCGACGGGCGCCCCGGGGTCTACACCGCCGACTGGGCCGAGCGGCAGTGGTTCGAGGGCGCGCCGGGCCGCGACTGGTACATGGCGATGGGCAAGGTCGAGGGGATGCTGGCCGAGAAGGGCGCAGGCGTCGATCGCTCCGCCGCGTTCCACTGCGTCCTCGCCATCGCATGGCCCGACGGCGACTATGCGATCTACGAGGGCAAGTGCGAGGGCTCGCTGACGTGGCCCCCGCGCGGGCAAATGGGCTTCGGATATGATCCCGTGTTCGTGCCGACCGGCAGCGCGCTGACCTTCGCCGAAATTGCGCCTCAGGAAAAGCACGCCGTCAGCCACCGCGCCGATGCTTTCGCCAAGCTGGTCGCCGAACAGTTCGGCTAGGCAGGCCTAACGCCGCGCGACGTGCTCGCGCGGGTCGATGCGGTGTCCCCAGACATTCCCCGCCGGCCAGTAGCGGCACACCAGCACTTCATCGCTGGCGGTATGCGCCACCGCGCAGCCGACTTCGCGGGTCTGCGGCCAGATGATCTGGGTGTAATGCGCCACATCGCTCCAGCGCCCGGTGCGCGAGACATCGGGGAAATTGCCGGGGCGAAAATGGCGCTTTTCCGCGAGGAAGAAGCCGACCTTCTCCCACGCGGTCCAGTATCCCTTCGGCCCGCGCCACAGGTTCTCGCCCTGCCCGCGGCGCTGATCGGGCGAGGCGTGATCATAGAGGTCATTGCGCGCCAGATGCCGCACCCAGCCCGCCGCATCGCGCGCCAGCCTGTCGCTCCATGCGAGCGGCGGCAGGCCGACATCGTCGCGGGCAAGGTTATGCGCATCGAGCCAGTCCCGCTGGTCGGGATGATGATCGCCCGAGGCTTGCGGCAGGGCTGGCGCGGCTGTCATAAGCAGGCCAAGGCAGACAAGGCGGGCGATGGTGCTCAAGCGGGGAACCTTCCTTTCGGGCAGGGACTATCCCGGCAAACGATTAAGCGAGGCTGAAAATTCCACCTGTGGCGCGCGCGCTCTACATCCACTGGCCCTTCTGCGCGAAGAAATGCCCCTATTGCGACTTCAACTCGCATGTGCGCGAAGGCGTGGACGTGGCGGGCTGGCAGGCGGCGCTGATTGCCGACATGCGGGCCGAGGCCGAAGTGGCTGGCGGCGAGACGCTCACCTCGATCTTTTTCGGCGGCGGCACGCCTTCGCTGATGCCGCCCGGGCTGGTCGCGGCGCTGCTGGCCGAGGCCGAACGGCTGTGGGGCTTCGATCCGGGAATCGAGATTACGCTTGAGGCCAATCCCTCCTCGGTCGAGGCGGCGAATTTTGCCGCGCTGGCGGGTGCGGGGGTAAATCGCGTGTCGCTGGGGGTGCAGTCGCTGGACGATGCCGAACTTGCGTTCCTTGGACGGCTGCACGGGGCGGACGAGGCACTGGCGGCGCTGGAGACGGCGCAGAGGCATTTTGCCCGCGTCAGCTTCGACATGATCTATGCCCTGCCCGGCCATACGCCCGAACTGTGGGAGGCGCGCCTCACGCGCGCGCTGGGGTTCGGAACGGGGCATCTTTCGCTCTACCAGCTCACCATCGAGCCCGGCACCCGCTTTGCCAGCGATGTCCGGCGCGGGCGGTTGGTGCCGCTCGATGATGACGAGGCTGCCCAACTTTTCAGCATCACCCAGAGCCTCACCGAAGCGGCCGGAATGCCTGCCTACGAAACGAGCAACCATGCCCGCCCGGGCGAGGAGAGCCGCCACAACCTCGCCTATTGGCGCTATCAGGATTACGCCGGGATCGGCCCCGGCGCGCATGGCCGGCGCGGCGGCGTGGCGACGGTGCGGCACAAGAAACCGGAGAACTTTCTGAAAGCAGTGAGCGAACAGGGCAACGGCATTGCCGAGGCCCGCGCGCTGCCGACTACTGATCAGGCGGCCGAGGCGCTGTTGATGGGGCTGCGGCTGACCGAGGGCATCGATCTCGCCGCGCTCTCGGCGCGCTTTGCCTTTCCGGTGGCGGGGCTGGTTGATGAAGCATCCCTCGCCCGTCTCGCCGCGCTCGGGCTGATGTGGCGCGAGGGCGCGCGGATAGGGGTTGCGCCGGCGGGGCGCGGGGTGCTCGATGCGCTGCTGGCCGAGGTCGTGGCCGACACGCTGGTTGCGGCATGAGCGCGCCCGATCTGATCGCAAGCTGGCAGGCGCACCTTGCCGACAACCGCCGCCGCTCAACCCACACCGTGCGCGCCTATGTCGCGGCTGCGCAAAGGCTGGTCGCAGCGAATGGCCTTGCCGACTGGCAGGCCGTCGCCCGCACCGAGGCGCATCATCTGCGAACCTTCCTCGCCGCGCGCCGTGCTGAAGGATTGGGCAATGCCAGCGCCGCGCGCGAGCTTTCCGCGCTCAAGGCCTTCATCGCCTTTGCCCGGGCGCAGGCCGGCGACCCTGACCCGGCTGCCCCGCGCCTGCGCGGCCCGCGTCTCAAGAAGGGCTTGCCCCGCCCCGTTACCCCCGACGAGGCGGTCAATCTCACCGAACTGACCGGTGACCTTGCAGGCGAAGACTGGATCGGCGCGCGCGACCGGGCGGTGTTGCTGCTGATGTACGGCTCGGGCCTGCGGATTGCCGAAGCGCTGTCGCTGACGGGCCGCGATGCGGTGATGGGCGAGGTGCTGCAGGTGACCGGCAAGGGCGGCAAGCAGCGCATGGTGCCGGTGCTGCCGATCACCCGCGCGGCGGTGGCGGAATATGCGCGGGCCTGCCCGTGGCCGCTGACCCCTGCCGAACCGCTGTTCCGCGGAGCCAAGGGCGGGCCGCTCTCGCAGGGCATGGTGCAGAAGGCCATGGCGCAGGCGCGCCGCGCACTCGGCCTGCCCGACACGGCGACCCCGCACGCGCTTCGGCACTCCTTCGCCACCCACCTGCTAAGCGCGGGCGCGGACCTGCGGAGCTTGCAGGAACTGCTCGGTCACGCCTCGCTGGGATCGACCCAGATCTACACCCGCGTCGATGCGGCGAGCCTGCTCGACAATTACCGCAAGGCCCACCCGCGCGGCTAGGCGGGACGCGGACTAGTCGTTTTCGTTCTTCTCGAAGGCGGCAACCGGCTTCCATGTCACGAAGCGGTAGACGTAGATCGCCACCCCGGCGAGCACCAGCGCGACGATGGCATAGCCTGCGAGCGTCTCGTAACGGTCGATCAGCCCCGCCAGCGCCCGCCCGCCGAGGATCAGGAGGCCGTTCCAGATCAGCGATCCGAGGAAGGTGAACATGCTGAAGCGCCACACGCTCATCCGCGCAAGACCCGCCGGCAGCGAGACGATGGTGCGCAGCAGCGGCGAGAAGCGCAGCAGAAACACGATCCAGTCGCCATACTTGCGGAAGATGTCGCGCGCCTTGGTGAACTCGTCCCACTCGAAAGTCAGGATCCGGCCCCAGCGGTCGATCACCTTCTTGAGCGTCTCCTCGCTCCAGCGATAGCCCAGCCAGTACCAGAACAGGTTGCCGACCACCGTGCCCGCCGTGGCGATCAGCCACAGCGCGATCCCGTTCATCTTGCCCTGCGCCACCAGCACGCCCGCCGCCCCGAGGATCACCTCGGAAGGCACCGGAGGGAACACGTTTTCGAGGATCATCAGCACGAAAATGCCGAGGTAGCCGCCCTTGTCGAGCAGGGTGAGCAGGAGTTCGGTCATCGGCCCTTTCCGTCAGTTGTGATCGGCAGCCGCGCGCCGCTCGGCCAAGCGGCGCTCGATCGCATCCCAGATCATCGCCGCCGTATCAGTGTTGTTGAACCGGTCAATCGCGACGATGCCGGTGGGCGAGGTGACGTTGATCTCGGTCAGCCATTGCCCGCCGATCACGTCGATCCCCACGAAGGTGAGGCCGAGGCGCTTCAGGTCAGGCCCGAGCGCGTCGCAGATTTCCTGCTCGCGCTCGGTGAGCTGCGTCGGCTGCGCGCTGCCGCCCATCGCGAGGTTGGAGCGGAACTCGCCCTCGCCCGGAATGCGGTTGATGGCGCCCGCGACTTCGCCGTCGACCAGCACGATCCGCTTGTCCCCCCTTGCCACCTCGGGAAGGAAGGGCTGGACCATGTGCGGTTCGGGCCAGGTCTGGTTGAACACCTCGAACAGCGCGGTGAGGTTCTCGCCATTCTCCGGCACGCGGAAGATCGCCTTGCCGCCATTGCCGTGGATCGGCTTGACCACGATCGCGCCGTGCCTGTCCATGAAGCGCCGCACCTCGTCCACCGAGCGCGTCACCAGCGTCGGCGGCATGAAGTGGCGATAGTTGAGCACCATCACCTTTTCCGGAGAGTTGCGGACATTGGCAGGATCATTGACCACCAGCGTATGCGGCGCGATGCGTTCCAGCATGTGGGTGGCGGTGATGTAGCCCATGTGGAACGGCGGGTCCTGCCGCATCAGCACGACATCGACATCCTTGCCGAGATCGAGCCGCACCTGTTCGCCGCGGGTGAAGTGATTGCCCTCGACCCGCTGCACCGTCACCGGAAAGGCATGGGCGAACAGGCGGTCGCCCTCGTCGAGGGTGAGGCTTTCGACATGGTATTCATAGACGGTGTAGCCGCGCGCCTGTGCGGCCAGCATCAGCGCAAAGGAGCTGTCGCCGGCGATGTTGATCCGGTCGATGGGGTCCATCTGGACGGCGATACGCAAGGTCATTCATCGGGCTCCGAGGGAATCAGCCGAAAGGCATCCAGGCGTTTTCGATGTGGGTCGGCTTGCGGCCCGGTGCAAGCAGGATCACGTCGATGCGGATATCCTCGCCATGGCACGCATAGTCCTGCCACACCAGCTCGACCGCCGCCGCCACGCGGGCAAGCCGGCGCTCGTCGATGGCATCGCCAAGGCTGGCTGCCCGCGCGCGCCATTTGACCTCGACGAAGGCGATGAGGCCCGTGCGCTTGGCAATCAGGTCGATTTCGCCCGCCTTGGTCTTGACCCGCTCGGCCACGATCCGCCAGCCCTGCTGTGCCAGCCACATCGCCGCCTCCGCCTCGCCCGCGCGGCCGCGCTGGTCGGCCTCGTGGCGCTGCTCGGGGGTGCGGGGCGTGGTCATGCGTCCTTGAGCTCCAGCGCCCGGGCATAGAGCACCGCGCGGTCGATGCCGGTCGCCTTGGCAACAATGCCCGCTGCCTTGCCCGGCCCCGCTTCGGCAAGCGCCGCGCGCAGCAGGGCATCGGTGTCCAGCACCGGAGCCTCGTCCTCGCCCGGGGGACCGATCAGCAGCACGATCTCGCCCCTGGGCGGGTGCGCAGCGTAGTGATCAGCCAGTGCGGAGGCGGTGCCGATGCGGCATTCCTCGTGCAGCTTGGTGAGTTCGCGCGCCACCGCCACCTCGCGCTGCGGCCAGAGCCCGGCAATGGCGCGCAACGACTTTTCGAGCCGCGGGGCGGTTTCATAGAACACCAGGGTGGCAGCGATGTTCGCCAACCCTTCGAGCGTCTCGCTGCGCGCCTTGTCCTTTGCCGGCAGGAAACCGGCAAACAGGAAGCGGTCGGACGGCAGGCCCGCCATCGCCAGCGCAGATATCGCGGCGCAGGGGCCGGGGATGCTGGACACCGTCACCCCTGCCGCGCGCGCCTCGCGCACCAGACGATAGCCCGGGTCCGAGATCAGCGGCGTGCCCGCATCGCTCACCAGCGCAACCGGTGCCTGCCTCGCCTCGTCGATGATCCGCGCCCGCATTTCCGGCGAGGCGTGATCGTCAAGCCGCTGGAGCCGCGCCTTGATCCCCAGATGTTTCAGCAGCTTGCCTGTCACCCGCGTATCCTCGCAGGCCACCAGCGCCGCGCCTTGCAGCACGGCGATGGCGCGCAGGGTGATGTCGCCAAGATTGCCAATCGGGGTCGCCACGATATACAGCCCGGGTTCGGGCATCCCTGCGGGGATGGATGGAAGCGCGCGCGTCATGTCGTGCGGAGCATTGAAGCACAAGCGAGGGGTCGGCAAGGATGAACCACAGCAAAGCGCCGAAATGGGCAGGATGGCTTGCGGCCGCCGCCGGCGTTCTGAACCGTCGCACCCTCGCGCTGGCAGGCGCGGCGCTGCTGACCGGAGCCTGCGCCGTCGTTCCCAAGAGCACCGCGCCGGCCACCACTGCTCCCCCTGCGCCCGCGCCCGAACCCTCGGCGACGGCGCTGCCGACCGATTCCGGCCGTCACCGCATCGCGCTGCTGGTGCCGATGAGCGGCGAGACCGCACCCGTGGGTCAGGCCATCGCCAATGCCACCACCATGGCGCTGCTCGATACCAATGCCGACAATCTGCGCATCACCACCTATGACACCTCGGCCGGGATCGCGGCTGCCGCGCGCCAGGCGATTGCCGATGGCAACAAGCTGATCCTCGGCCCGCTGATGGCCGATGCCGTTCCTGCGGTGCAGCCCGTTGCCCGTGCCGCCGGCGTGCCGGTGATCACCTTCTCCAACGATACCAGCGTCGCCTCGGCCGATGTCTTCGTGATGGGCCACAATCCCGATCAATCGATCCGCCGCTCGGTCGAATTCGCCCGCTCGCGAGGCGCCACCCGCTTCGCCGCGCTGCTGCCCGAGGGCGACTATGGCACCCGCTCGGCCTCGGCGCTCGGCAATGCCCTGCGCGATTTCGGCGGCGTGCTGGCGCGCAAGGAAAGCTATGCCCGGGGCAACACCTCGATCGTGAGCGCGGCCCAGCGGCTGCGCGCCGCCGGCGGCTATGACGCGGTTCTGATCGCCGACAGCGCAAGGCTGGGGATCGAGGCGGCGGACGAATTGCAGCGCGGTTCGGGGCAGCGCACCCGCATCATCGGCACCGAACTGTGGAGCGGCGAAACCGTGCTCGCCCGCGCCGCTTCGATGGAAGGGGCGATCTTCGCGGCGGTCTCCGACCAGCGCTACAAGCGCTTTGCCGAAAGCTACGAAACCCGTTTCGGCACCAAACCCTACCGCATCGCGACGCTCGGCTATGATGCCGTGCTGCTGACCTTGCGGGTGGCGCGCGAGTGGAAGGTCGGCAGCCCCTTCCCCAAGGGCGAGCTCTATGATCGCGGCGGGTTCCTCGGGGTCGACGGGCCGTTCCGCTTTGCCCGGGGCGGCATTGTCGAGCGCGCGCTCGAAGTGCGCGAGGTGCGCGGCGGCGATGTGGTGGCGGTCGATCCGGCGCCCACCGGCTTCGGGAAGTGAGTGCGCAAAACCCCCGGGGGTGACTTGTGACCGGCGCGGGCGCGGGCCTATAGTCCGCGCCATGTCCGAAACCTCTCCCGACGATCTCTTCGCCAACACCCCCACCTCCAGCGGCGATTACAACGCTTCCGCGATCGAGGTGCTCGAAGGGCTGGAGCCCGTGCGCCGCCGCCCCGGCATGTATATCGGCGGGACCGACGACCGTGCGCTCCACCACCTTGCCGCCGAAGTGCTCGACAACGCGATGGACGAGGCGGTCGCCGGCCATGCCACCCGGATCGAGATGCGGCTGGATGAAGGCAATCGGCTCTCCATCGCCGATAACGGCCGCGGCATTCCGGTGGACGAACACCCCAAGTTCCCGGGCAAGTCGACGCTGGAAGTGATCCTCGCGACGCTCCATTCGGGCGGCAAGTTCTCCGGCAAGGCCTATGCCACCAGCGGGGGCCTGCACGGTGTGGGGGTGAGCGTCGTCAATGCCCTGTCCTCGCACACCCGCGTCGAAGTGGCGCGCGACAGGCAGCTCTATGCGCAGGAATTCTCGCGCGGGATCACGCAAGGCGCGCTCCAGACCCTCGGTGCGGCGCCCAACCGGCGCGGCACCACCGTCAGCTTCACGCCCGACACCGAGATCTTCGGGGATCGCCAGTTCAACCCCAAGCGCCTGTTCAAGCTCGCCCGCTCCAAGGCCTATCTCTTCGCAGGGGTCGAAATCCGCTGGAAATGCGCGCCCGGTCTCGCGAGCGAGGAGGTGCCGGCCGAAGCCACATTCAAGTTCCCCGGAGGGCTAGCGGATCACCTGGCCGAACAGGTCGGCAGCCGCGAATGCGTCACCGCGCAGCCCTTCACCGGCGCGCAGGAATTCCCGCAGGTCGATGGCATCGGGCAAGGCCGGGTCGAATGGGCGATTGCCTGGCCGCTCTATTCCGACGGGTCGACCAGCTGGTATTGCAACACCGTGCCCACCCCCGATGGCGGCACCCACGAACAGGGCCTGCGCACGGCGCTCACCCGCGCTTTGCGCGCTTTCGGCGAGCTGGTCGGCGCGAAAAAGGCCAAGGACATCACCGCCGACGACGTGATGACCGGCGCGGAAGTCATGCTGTCGGTCTTCATCCGCGATCCGCAGTTCCAGTCGCAGACCAAGGATCGCCTCACCTCGCCCGAGGCCGCGCGGCTGGTCGAGAACGCGGTGCGCGACCATTTCGACCACTTCCTCGCCGACAACATGGAGCGCGGAAAGGCGCTGCTGGGCGAAGTGATGGAGCGCATGGACGAGCGCCTCAAGCGCAAGGCCGAGCGCGAGATCAAGCGCAAGAGCGCGACCAACGCCAAGAAGCTGCGCCTGCCCGGCAAGCTCACCGATTGCTCGGGCGAAGGGGGACGCGAGACTGAGCTGTTCATCGTCGAGGGGGACTCGGCAGGCGGCAGCGCCAAGCAGGCGCGCGACCGCAAGAGCCAGGCGATCCTGCCCATCCGCGGCAAGATCCTCAACGTCGCCTCGGCCACCAACGACAAGATCCGCGCCAATTCCGAAATCGCCGACCTCGCACTGGCGCTGGGCTGCGGCACCCGAAAGGACTGCAACGCCGACAATCTGCGCTATGACCGCATCATCATCATGACCGACGCCGACGTCGACGGGGCCCACATCGCAACCCTGCTGATGACCTTCTTCTTCCAGGAGATGCCCGACATCGTGAGGAAGGGCCACCTGTTCCTCGCCCAGCCTCCGCTCTACCGTCTCACCGCGGGCAAGGAGAGCCGCTACGCCCGCGACGATGCCCACCGCGCCGAGCTGGAAGCCACGGTGTTCAAGGGCAAGAAGGTGGAGGTCGCCCGGTTCAAGGGTCTTGGCGAGATGAACCCGCAGCAATTGCGCGAAACCACCATGGCACCCGAAACCCGCAGCCTGATCCGCATCACCCTGCCGCAGGAATTCGAACAGCGCGCAGGGATTGCGCGGCTGGTCGACGAGCTGATGGGCCGCAACCCCGAACACCGCTTCAACTTCATCCAGAACCGCGCGGGCGATGTCGACCGCGATCTGATCGACGCCTGAGGCGGGATTTCCGGTCGCCAGCGAAAAAGTCGCACGCCCTTGTAAGCGATCCGCCGCGGCGGAGACTAAAGGGGCATGACCGAAGCGATCGAACAACTCTACCGGCAGGCTGGCGCGCAATTTGCGCCCGCCCTTGCGCGCCTCGCCCGCTCGGTCGAGCGCGACGCGGACAAGGCGCGCGATCTCGAACAGGAGATGCACTGCGCGCTGTGGACCAGCCTTGCGCGGTTTGCGGGGCAGTGCAGCCTCAAGACGTGGGTCTACCGTGTCGCGCACAATGTCGCCGCCGATCATGTTGCCCGCGCGGCGCGCGGACCCAGGCGGGTGCCGCTCGAGGAGGTCGAGGCTCTGCCATCGCCCGGCAACATCGAGGCCGAGGCCGGAGAGGCGCTGGTGCTGGCACAGGTGGGCGAGCTGATCCGCCGTCTGCCGCCCGTCGACATGCAGGTCATCGTGCTGTGGCTGGAAGGCGAGAGCGCAGCGGCGATTGCCGAGATCACCGGGCTGTCGGCGGGCGCGGTCAATGTCCGCGTGCACCGGATCAAGGCCCTGCTGGCCAGCCATTTCAACCCCGACAAACAAACGGAGAGCGACGCATGAGCAACGCCCCCTTCCCCCTTTGGACCGCCGCCGACGCCGATGCGGCCTTCACCGATCCCGCCGCCTGCGCCGCACGGGCAAGTGCCTTCGAGCGCACCATCAAGCGCCGTAACCGCCGCGAGCGCATTGCCGGGTGGATCCAGCTGCCGGTGTGGGCCGGGCTCGCTGGGTTCTTCCTGTGTCAGGGCGAATGGCTCACCGGAATCTCGCTGCTGCTGTGCGGCGCGGGCGTGCTGGTGGTGCTTCGCAACCTTGCCCGGCGGGCGGGCAATCTTCCGGCCCTGCCCGAGGAGCCCTGTCTTGCCCATCTCGAACGGCAATACAGCCACCAGCGCAAAGCGCTCGAAAGCGTGCCCTTGTGGTATGTCGGCCCGCTGGTGCCGGGCACGCTCGCCTTCTTCGCCGCCGTCACCTTCCGGACAGCGCAGAACAAGGGGTGGAGCGCGGCGATCGACGGGGCGCTGTCTCCGTTCGGGATCACATTCGGGGTGTTCCTCGCGGTGATCCTGCTCAACCGCTTCGCCGCACGCCGCATCGCGGCCGACATCGCGCGGCTCAAGGCGCTGGCTCATGACGGCCAAACAACCTAGACCTTGCCTCAAACACAGGGAGCAAAGCCCATGATCCGCAATCTCTTTCTCGGCATCGCGCTGGTGGCGGGCATCGCTGCTGCCGCCCCGCTCGCCGCGCAGGATCCTGTCCCTGCACTCGCCGAGGCGCCGACCCCGCTGGAGGAGCGCAGCGCGCAGGTCGTGATGCTGCTCAATGGCGAGGCCGTGCCCGAGGACGTGTTCAGCCGCGAATTCCAGGCCGCAATCCCTGCCGCCCAGATCAGGGCGCTCTCAGCCAGCTTCGTTGCCCAGTTCGGCGCGGCGGTGGCGGTCGATCTGCTCAGCCCGCGTGACGGAACCCGCGCAGTGCTCCACATCCGCTTCGAACGCGGGCTGGCGAAGGGCAGCATCGCGATCGAGCCCGGACAGGACAATCGCGTCAGCGAACTGCTGTTCACCTCGGTCGATTCGCTCGCGGTTGCGGGCGACACGCCCGAGAAGATCGCTGCAGACCTTGCTGCCCTGCCCGGCACCGTCAACGCATGGTTCGCCCCGCTTGACGGCGGTGCGCCGCTGATCGCCATCGGCGCCGACAAGCCGCTCGCGCTGGGTTCCACCTTCAAGCTCTATGTCCTTGCCGCGCTGGCGGAGGACGTGAAGGCCGGACGGCGCAAGTGGAGCGACGTGGTGCCGCTCAGCGAGAAAAGCTATCCCAGTGGGCGCTTGCAGGACTGGCCGCAGGGCGCGCCGCTGACGCTGCACACACTGGCCAGCCTGATGATATCGATCAGCGACAACACCGCCACCGACCAACTGATCACAGTGCTGGGCCGCCAGCGCATCCTCAAGCTGATGAAGGACAGCGGCCACGCCTATCCGGGCGCGAACGATCCGTTCCTCACAACGCGCGAGCTGTTCGTGCTCAAGACGATGGACCCGGTGTTTCTCGATCGCTGGCGCACCAAATCGCCCGACGCGATCACCGCTGCCGAGGTGCTGATGCAAGTCGCCAATCCCTCGCTCGACGAGGTCAATGCCGCCTTCGCGCAAGGCCCCAAGGCGATCGACGTCGAATGGTTCGCCAGCCCTGCCGACCTGGCGAAGCTGCTCGCCCACATGCGCAAGACCGCCGATCCCGCGGTGTTCGACATCATGGCGATCAACCCTTCGGCCACGCCCGCGATCAAGGCCAACTGGCCCTATGCCGGGTTCAAGGGCGGGAGCGAGCCGGGGGTGATGAACCTCACCTGGCTTCTCACCGACAAGGCCGGGCGTGACTGGGTGCTGACGCTCGGGTGGAACAACCCCGCCGCCGCGCTCGACGAAGGCCAACTGGAGGGGCTGGCCCAGCGCATCCTGTTGCTGCCTCGCTGATTTGGCAGGACTCGCCCCCTTGCGCCGCGCCAAACGCGCCCTTATCGCTGGCAGCGAAATTCAGTCTCACAGGAAAACTCATGACCGATCAGCCGCAGCGTTTCGAAGGCACCAAGTCCTATATCGCGACCGAGGATCTCAAGGTCGCCGTCAACGCCGCCGTGCTGCTGCGTCGGCCGCTGCTGGTGAAGGGCGAACCCGGCACCGGCAAGACCGTGCTGGCGCACGAAATCTCCAAGGCGCTTGATGCCCCGCTGATCGAATGGAACATCAAGTCCACCACCAAGGCGCAGCAGGGCCTCTACGAGTATGACGCGGTCGCCCGTCTGCGCGATGGTCAGCTCGGCGACGAGCGCGTCCACGACATCAGCAACTACATCAAGAAGGGCAAGCTGTGGGAGGCCTTCACCTCCGAGAAGCTGCCCGTGCTGCTGATCGACGAGATCGACAAGGCCGATATCGAATTCCCGAACGACCTGTTGCAGGAACTCGATCGCATGAGCTTCGACGTCTACGAGACGATGGAGCGGATCGAGGCCAAGGTGCGCCCGATCGTCGTCATCACCTCGAACAACGAAAAGGAGCTGCCCGACGCCTTCCTGCGCCGCTGCTTCTTCCACTACATCAAGTTCCCCGATCGCGAGACGATGCAGGAGATCATCGACGTCCACTTCCCCGGCATCCAGAAGGTGCTGGTGAAGAAAGCGATGGATATCTTCTACGACCTGCGCGAAGTGCCGGGGCTAAAGAAGAAGCCCTCGACCAGCGAACTGCTCGACTGGCTCAAGCTGCTGCTGAACGAGGATATGCCGCTGGAGGTATTGCAGGACAAGAACCCGGCGAGCGCGATCCCGCCGCTGCACGGCGCGCTGCTCAAGAACGAACAGGACATCATGCTGTTCGAACGGCTGGCGTTCATGGCGCGGCGCAACCCGAGCTGAGGCTGGCAGCGCGCACGCCCCCGCGGGGGCGTTGCACGGTCATTGCCGGGTCATTGTGCGATCATTGCAAGGTCTTTCCGGTGTTTCACGTGGAACACCGGCAGGCTACCTGTGCGGCTCAATCGAAGCTGTAGGCCAGCTCGAAATCGCCCCAGCGCCGTCCGCCGATCACCAGCGGAACATAGACGTTGCGCACCACGAAGTAGCTCTGCCCGTCGCCTTCCTGGCGGTAGACCGCCATCATGTAGGGCGCGCTGCTCGCCTTGGCCTTGCGGTCGATCGGTTCGAGCATGATACGCCCGTTGCGGCAGAACTGGGTGTCGTGGTTGACGTCGCCGGTCGGTGTGCGGGACTTTTCGGTGAGGTGGGTCGGGAGGAAGCCGTTCATGTCGGTGCAGGCCGCGGCCAGCACGCGCGGGTCGCCCGCTTTCGCACGATCGAGGAACGGGCGCCATTCGGCATGGGCCCAGTCCGTCAGGCGGGTGCGGAACAGCTGCGGGTTGGTGCCCGGGATCGCCACGTAATCGGTATCGAACAGCGCCGCCATCGTCACCGCGCCAGAGGCCAGCGCGGCTTCGGTGTGCGCGGCAAGCTCGGCCATCATCGCCTGCGCCTGCGCCACCATCGCGCTGTCTTCGGGGCTGAGGCCGGCCTGCACGATGCGGTCGAACATTTCGGAGGCGGTGAATTCCAGCTCCTCCATCTTGCGGTGCGCGCCGTGGAGACGGTCTTCATTGCTGCGCGCGGCGGCATCGAAGCTGGTGAGCACGCGCTGCACCTTGTCGACGTGGCCGGAGATGGTGCCGGTGGACCGGGCAATGACGTCGTTCTGCTTGTCGACCTCTTCCACCAGCCCGCCGACGCTGGCCATGGTGGCCTCGATCCGTGCGACCGAAGCCTTGGCCTCGCCGCTCGCCCGCGCGCCGGCTTCGATCCGGCCGATCACCATTTCCGCTTCGCCGCCCAGCGCGTCGATGGTCTGGGCGATTTCCTCGGTCGCCTTGCGGGTGTCGTTGGCAAGGCTCTTCACCTCGCTCGCCACCACCGCGAAGGTGCGGCCGGCGTCCCCTGCGCGCATCGCCTCGATCGTGGCGTTGAGGGCGAGGATGTTGGTCGTCTCGGCGATGTTGTCGATGTCCTGCGCGCTGCGGCGCACCTGCTCCATCGCGGCGGAAAAGCTGGTGACGTGCTGGCCGAGGGTTTCCACCAGTTCGATCAGCCCGCCGATCTGCGCCAGCGAGGACTGGATCAGCGCCGTGCCTTCGGCAAGACGGTCGATCGCGCGTTCGGACAGCAGCCGTGCTTCGTCGCTCGCCTCGGCCACCTTGGTCTGGTCGGCTTCCAGCGCACGGACGGTTTCGGCCAGAGCCTCGTGCTCCGAACGCAGCGTCTTGGACGAGGCGATCACCGCCTCGACCACGCCGGCGACATCGGTGCAGCCCACCGTCACCGCACCGCAGCTCTCCGGGATCATCCCCAGCGCGTGGGCATTGGCGGTGTCGATAGCGATCTGTTGCATGGTGATATGCGGCCCCTTGTTGTGCCGACTTCCCTAGCCGCAAGATGGTAAGCGAAGCGTTAAGCCCTGCCTCTTTGTCCCCTCAAGAATGGGGGCTGGTCAGGCCAGCGCCTGCGGGTTAAGCACCGCCCATGTTTTTCAATTTCGTCGACGAGCTGAGGGCCGCCGGGATCGGCGCCTCTTTCAAGGAGCACCTCACGCTGCTGGAGGCGCTCGACAAGGATGTGATCGAGCAGACGCCCGAGGCGTTCTATTACCTCTCGCGCGCCACCTTCGTGAAGGATGAAGGCCTGCTCGACCGCTTCGACCAGGTGTTCCACAAGGTCTTCAAGGGGATCATGACCGATTACGGCCAGAACCCGGTCGACATTCCCGAGGACTGGCTGAAGGCCGTTGCCGAGAAGTTCCTCACGCCCGAGGAGATGGAGAAGATCAAGTCGCTCGGCGACTGGGACGAGATCATGGAGACGCTCAAGAAGCGGCTCGAGGAACAGGAAAAGCGCCACCAGGGCGGCAACAAGTGGATCGGCACCGGGGGCACCTCGCCCTTCGGCAATTCGGGCTACAACCCCGAAGGCGTGCGCATCGGCGGCGAGAGCAAGCACGGGCGCGCGA
>VFQO010001664.1_pt1 | contig 16092 bp, 18 predicted proteins | sample 3512331 | NCBI WGS metagenome assembly VFQO01 (sample SAMN10412371, study PRJNA504923) | tailings metagenome | isolation source: Replicate 3 from Balatoc abandoned mine | place: Philippines: Itogon, Benguet | collected 2017-08-28
TGTGTTCAGACCGAGTTTGCAGGGGCGGCCTGTCGTCGTGCTGAGCAACAACGATGGATGTGCCATCAGCCGCAGTGACGAGGCGAGGGCGCTTGCGATCAAGATGGGCCAGCCTTTCCATGAGTTTCGGCAGCTGGAGGACCGGGCGGGCCTCGTCAGCCTGAGCGCGAATTTCACCTTGTATGGCGATATGAGCGACAGGATGATGACGTTGGCTGCAGGCCTCGGACCAGGCCAGGAAATCTACAGCATCGATGAATGCTTCATCGACCTGCAGGGCGTGCGGGACCAGGTGGCCCGCGCGCGTGCCATTCGTGCCCGCATTCATCGGTGGATCGGCATCCCGACGTGCATTGGGATTGCTCCCACAAAGACGCTGGCCAAGCTCGCTAACCACATCGCCAAGAGTGCGGAACGAAAGCCCGGCAGCTATCCTGCCCAGCATGCTCAGGTATGTCATTTGGGGATGCTTCCAGCGCCTGAGGTGCAAGATCTGCTCGCAGCAACGCCAGTGGGTGACGTTTGGGGGGTCGGTCCCAAGATAGGTGCCCAGCTGCGTGATGCTGGCGTGAATACAGCGCTTGACCTGACTAAGCTCGATCCGGCATCGGTGCGCCGCCGTTGGTCAGTTGTGCTTGAGCGCACCGTGCGAGAGCTGCAAGGCATGTCTTGCATCGATCTGGAGGATGCGCCATCCCCAAAACAAGAAATCGCAGTCACGCGGTCGTTCGGACGCCCAGTGCGAGAGCTGCAGCAGCTCATGGAGGCCGTGAGTGAATTCTCGGCTCGCGCGGCCGAGAAACTGAGGCGGCAAGGAAGTCTTGCGGGCTGCGTTCGGGTGTTCGCCCACACCTCGCCTTTTCGACCGGGGCCTCGCTGGGCGAAGTCGTTGGTGGTGCCGCTGCGCCGCCCGACTGCTGATACCGGCCGGATCACGGAAGCTGCAATGCTGGGTCTGGAATTGATCTTTGAGCCTGGCTACGACCTGGCAAAAGCGGGGGTCATGCTGCTGGATCTGTGCGACGGCAGCATCCTGCAAGGTGAGCTTGATTTAGAAGACGAGCCAGATCGTGATCGCGGCCAGCTGATGGTCGCCATTGATCGGATCAACGCGCGATGGGGGAAGTCCACTGTTCGGCAGGGCAGCACGGGGACGGTCGCGGCAAAGCGCGACTGGATGATGCGGCAAGAGAGGCGGACACCGCACTACACGACCTGTCTTGCGGATGTGCCTGTGGCGCGTGCGTGACGTTCACTGTGTAGTCTGTCACTGCCTAATTCCTGTTGCGACTGTAACGGTGCGATATATGATCAATAAAACCGCGCGCCTGCAGGCGATCTGTACGTAAGCACTTTTTTGAATGAGAGGTATGTGATGAAAAAGTTATTAATCATGGCTGCTTTGCTTCATTACTCAGTTTGCGGCATGGCTGCAGTTACCTCTATGGGTGATAGAAGCTGTGGTAAGTGGATTGAAGGAAGAAAATCGCCTGATGCTCCTTACGCGCTGGCTCATGAAAGCTGGCTTGCTGGATATTTGTCCGGATATGCGGCGGCTACCGGGAGTGACTTTCTTAGCAAAGCGGATGGGCCAGAATTGGTGCAATGGATAACAAAATTTTGCATGGATAACCCATCAAAAAATGTTAGTGCAGGCGCCAAGGAAATCGCATCAATTTTAAATCGACGCAAGTGAGGATTGCAAAGATTGCATTTTGATAAAAAAGGAAGATCATGAAAACTACATCAAACTTCGATGAGTGGCTGGACGCGGCAGACCCATGCGATGCACCCAATGTCGCAGGTCTCGTTGAAGCGGTTGAGCAAGAATGCGAATCTTCTGGTTTTAAGGCAGAACGCGCCCCGAATGGAAAACTGATCGTATCTGCTGATGGCCTCGAGTTGAAATTGGTGCTGTTATCAAAAGAAGCAGAAGGCGCATTCGTAAGGCGGATACACGCTCGCTTTGTTCCTAGTGGGATGAGTGCCGAAATCGCTGCGGCAATGGACCATCTTAACGACCAAGATTGATAGCGAAGCCAGCCAGTAACTGGAATCTGAGGAAATAAATGGCAAAAAACGAACGTCACACCGAAGCGCTGTCGCCAGAATGTGAGGCCATCCTTGCCCAAAGAGGGATGCATTCCCTTGGGGATCATAAGGATGAATCGGACCCTGTGGATATTTTCACTATCGATGGTGATTTAGTGCTTTCTCAGGTGCCGCGAAATATACCACCTTATTACCTGAATCGTCTCGTCGAGATCGGGCTCCAAGCCCTTGAAAATAAACAAAGCCACAGACTGAAAATAGAGTCAGAGATCGAGATTTTTCGCAAGCGCCTAACGGCAATCCGTGACCAATATGGTTCGCACGAAAGCGAACCCGCCTGGGTTGAAATTGAAGATAAAGCGCGCAGGGCTGTTTCCAGACTAGGGAAAGTTCGTAATGCTCTTGACGAGCTGAGCAATGAATTTGCGCTGGTAGAAAAAAGAGTTCGTCAGCTGGTTGCCATCGAGCGAGAAAACAACGCGCTGCGTACGCGGGCAGGTCAAAAAGAAGTGGCGGTTTGCCATCAACTGCTCAACGAGCTTTCACGTAGTTCACTCAAGAAGTTAAGTTGAAAAAAATATAGGCAAGCGCAGCGCGTCAGACGCCATGGGCGCCGGTGGGCAAGGGGGTGCGAGGTGTGGGAATGTGGGCAAGTCGCAGGCTTGTCCATATTTCCATGCCGACCCCCGCTTGTCCACGGGATCGAGAACCTATTTGGTCTCTATCTCAAGGCCGATGGCGCGTACTGCTAACCCTTTGGTTCCGGGTTGGAGGGCCAGCGTGAAGAGGTAGGCAATCACGAGCACGAAGATGAGGCGGTATGCGTGTTTCATGCCTCTCATCATGTTGTCACGACCAGAAAACGCGCTGCGGCCAAATTTCGCCAAAGGATGCAGTGATAGGCTATCGGGCCGTGATTGAGACTTTGAGCGCGCCCCTTGGCGACAAATTGGATGTGAAGATGCCCGACGAAATTGAACTACCCGACAGCCTGGCTTCCGACCCAAAGGCTACAGAGCTGCTGCGCGTGTGGTCGTCAGACCCCGGAAACATCAGCGTGCTACTGAACAAGAGCTTCGATCCGGGCCTGCCGGCGTTCGCATTTTGGGGCATGCTCATGGCGGACATCCTGCGCCATGCCTCACGGGATGACGAATCTCTCCCGCCCAAGATAGCAGCCATGATGCTCAGCGAGCTCGGGACCCCGGCAACCTATGGTGAGAACCCGGTAGACCTGCGGCAGGTTCTCGCTTTGCTTGAGAAGCTGCAGGAGGGAAAGATGCACACGCCTCCTATGGCGCACTAGCCTTGATAGATACAATCTATCTTATGTCAAATTGACGCACGGACGGGCATTTTTGAAGTGGTGTTCACTAACAATGCTAGCGTTCGTGATCGCGGCCGCGTGATGCTGGTGCAGGTGGGGAGATTTGATCAGACACGCCCCTATCGGATGATGGGCCGCGTTCAATTGATCGCGCCAAGTTCTCGCGCAACCTCTCCATCACTATCGTTTGCTCGGCCCTAGTCAGGTGCTGACCTTCAACTTGTTTTTTCAGCGCATCGAGCTGAATGAAACTGGCCTCCAACTCCGGGTGCAGCTTGACGGCTTCTTGTCGTGATAGCTCTCTGAACGCAGCGCTTCGGGCTTCGCGTTCAAGGCGTTGAACAACTTCCTCCGGTGGGATTTTCCCCTTGTCAAAGGCGTAGGTGATCCGCGCATAGGTGCCGGTATCAAAGTCCCGCTTTGGGCCTAATGCCTTGTCGTGGATGACAAAGCCAGCCTCGCCAATTTCCTGCAGCGTGTGGAGTGAGGTTTGGTCCACGATCTTGCCGCTGTAGCCGCGCCCATGCTGGGCTGCAGCCTCTGAAATCGTGATGCTTGGTGCTGAGCCCTTGGCAACGGCCTCAAGCTGCTCTAACGAGGCCTGGCGCGCCCGGTACGGGGCAGCAAACTGCGATTCCACCCACTGGGGCGCATTGGGCTCAATCAGTACGTCAGGGCCATTCTTGGTGACGACACGAATGGGAGTCGTGCCCGAGTTGTCAAAGATCAGAGCCTTATCGGAGTGCTCTACGGCCGCAGGAAGCAGCTGCATCGCGCTGTGATAGCGCTTGCGCACTGTGTCGGGTTCGACAGCATGCCCGCCCAGGGCAACGCGGTTGCTGACGCGGGCCACGTTCTTTTCGGCATCGTCCGTTGTGACGAAGACCAGTGCAACCTGAAAGCCGCGTTCTCGCGCCTGCGTGAGCAGCGCAACTTTTTCCGGCGTGGACATGACCGACTCGAAAGCAAACGAGTGACCGGACTGCAGGGCTATGAGACGCCGAGACTCCGCCAATTCCGCGGCTTTGATGTTGCGTGTTTGGTAGTCTGGAATCTGAGATTCCATGCTTTTGGCGATGTCATCAGCGTTGATGTACTCGCCGGAAAAACCCAACGCTGGGTTCTTCAACACTTGTGCATTGATGGAGGATTTGCCGGAGCCATTTGGCCCTGCAAACACGAACATTACGGGCGCAGAATTTTCCTTCTGCCCATCATCTGACCGGCTCATCAAGCCCGCTTTTTTTTTGGCTCAATGTCGGTTGATTTTGCCGGTGTTGCAGCACTGGACGAGAGGGGTGCGCTGAGCGGGGTTTGCACTGCCGGGCTACTGGCATAGCCCTCGACAGGGAGTCCAGCTGCGCGGGTGCGTGCAACTGCCTCAGCAATGCCCTTGCGAGCATCGTCCACCAGCCCATCGCCGAAAAAATAGCTGTCGAACTGTGTTGCTGTAGCCATGGCACGACCCTTTCCAGGATGGATTTTACGCCTGGGAGTTGATTTCAAAGAGGGAACGGTCCTTGCCTGCAATCCAAGCAGGGGGTTTGCCGCGTCCCGACCATGTGACGCCCGTCGCAGGATCGCGGTACTTCGGTGCGACTTTTGCGCGCTCGCGGCGCACGGCAGTTCGAGCACCGCTGGGCATGATCTCCTGCGCCGTGATGCCGTACTGATCCATGAGGTCACGGATCTGCTGGATAGCTGAATCCAGTTCTTCTTTGCGCGCTTGCTCGATCTTCTGATCCAGCTCGGTGCGCTGCTTTAGCAGTTCGCTATAGGTTGAATTCATTGTGGGAAGGATTCGTGGGTTGCGCCAGTGCGTGCGAATGTCCAAGTGGCGGGAGCAAGGACAAACCGCATAGTATGTACGCTTTCTATTGCAACGAAATCCCTCTCAAGGTTTGGCAGACTGTAGTAATCACCTATTTTCTCAGCCTTGATGGGTTCTCCTGTTGGCGTGGTGAAGCGGTATTCAACCCCTGCCCTGCCCTCAAACAAGGTCCGTTGGGCATACACCCATGCCCGGGCAGTACCAACATGCCCTGATGCAATGTAGTGCGGGCTGGTGGCTACGCCACTCGTGAATTCCTGGGTTGCACAGCCGCCAAGAGTCAGGGCGGATAAAACGATGAGAAGTGCAGTTTTCATTGCATTTGCCTTTGATTAGCGTCCGAATTCTTTTTCACGATGGCGATGGGCTGCCGCTTCTTTTTCGAGGTCGCGATCCTGGCTCCGTTCATTGACCTGGACCTGCGGAATGTGGCCCCGCTCGATGGAGCTGTGCGCGTTCTTGTTGATGCGTGCCATCACCACTTTTGCCTCTTCACCAGACAGCTGTTCTTTTTCCACATGGCGCCGCGCCGCTTCTACCCCTGCATAGGCTCCAGCCAAGTCGGGGAATTTCTGCATCGCCGTTTCCGGCCGCTCGTTCTTGAAGGCCTCGGCCTTGTCCTGCTCGCGTGTCCTATGTCCTTCAACGCTGTTGGAGGTTTCGCGGCCGCGAAATTCGGACTTGCTCTGGATGGCAGCAAGCCGTGCTTTGTCGGCATCCGTGGGTGAATAGCCGCGCACATGCATTCCCCTTGCTGCAGCTTCCATCCAAACCTCCCGTTTAAAAGTTTCGCTGCCGGTGACACGTATCTCGTCCCAGCCGCGTGCTTGTGCGATACGCACCATGGAATCGGCGACTGCAGCGCTGTTTGTTTGAGTCTCCAGCTTGGACCCACGATCACGGAAGGCAACGGCTTCTGGATTGCGCTGGAAGTGGTATTGGTCCCCCACCTTGAGATACTTCGCCGCAACGTCCTGGGGAACGATGGGCGGGCGATCATCCTCAGCCGGGCTGAAAACCTCATCCGATTGAACTTCGTTCTCGCCTCCGTCGGCCCCCTGCCCTGCGCTTTTTTCAGGCTTGCGTTGGTCTTTGGCGATTGCGTTCAGCGCCTCTTGACGGTGCTCGGCCAGTTCCTTTGCAGCGGCCTCGGTGTCCGCCTCGCGCCTTGCAGCAACGGATGCGAGCGCTTCGGGATCGAGGATCGAACCCTTCCGCTCTTCCTTGGCCATCATCCGGCGATTGTTTTCATCGGGTGAGAGCCCGTATTCATTCACTAAGGCTTCGCCTTTCAGCGAGCCGCTAGGTTCGCTGTGGGCCAGGATGAAGGCGGCGTTCTTGTCGCCCACGGCGTCAGCCAACCCTTCAGAGTCCAGCTCTCGAAGCTGCGCGACGGGTTTTTCATCGAGCATGAAATTGACGTTGAAATGTCGATTTCCGTTAACGTCAACACGCTCGAATTGAATGGCTGTGGCCGGTTGGTCGTTGATTTGCATGACGCCGTAAGCAGGGGAGCGAGGATAATTTTCATTATTCGATTTGCGCGGCTTTTCAGCATTGCTAATGATTTGCTCTTGAGACATATTAAATCCGTTCTCGATTATTCGCAGTGGATTCTAGATTAGGAAGCCTTGTTCACGGCTTAGCTGATCTGCAAATTCGTGTAACTTGTCGATGGTGCGCTCCCCTACCGGGGGCGCTTTGATGCGTGAAAGGTTCAAAGCGAAATCAATTTCCGCAATCTTGGGATAGTCATCAGGAACAAATGCGCGGGTCCTCACGGAGTCTTTGTCAACTCGTTCAATTGCGCCTTCTGCGGAAGCGATAATGTCCTGATAGTGTTCTATGTTGAGTAATGGCACTGGAGCGGCAAGCTCACCGGCTCGCATGGCATCATCCATTTCCTGCTTGGTTGGAATGCGACTGCCTATTGCGTTCAACGAAGGTGAAACGTCTTTCAGTCGATCCATGAATTTCGCGTCCGCGAAATATTTAACTTTCTTGGCCTGAATCGGAAGTACGTTTTCCAAGACGATCAACTCAGTTTCTTGTCCTAGCGACGTAATTTCTTGCGGTAAAAGCAGGGCTCTACGCTGGTCGCTGACACTCTCAGAGGAATTTCGTTTTTTGAATATTTCGGTGTTTCTTGATTTAGAGGCGCTTTTTGTGGTGGTGTACCCCAGCCATTCGGAAATATCACGGGCAGTTTCCGTCTCGGAGGCCTTTGGGGGGAAAACTATGTTGAGGGCATGATTGGTTCGAAAGGTTTCTGCTGCTTCCCGGCCATAAACGTCCGTGAGTTGTGCCGGACTTTGAATGATCGGCATCATCCGAAGTCCATAACCTGCGATGAAACTAATACCCTTGCTTAGAATATTCACCTTGCCCATGGAAGTAAATTCATCCATCAAAAGAAGACAGGTAAATTTAAGATCGGGGTTTTGAGACGGTAATTCCCGCGTATTCAGATCAACGAGCTGTTGGAAGAACAGGTTGATTAGGGGGGCCATGCGCTCCAAGTTGTCGGGCGTGATGCCGATGAAAACCGACATTTTTCGTTTGCGAAGCTCGCGCAAATCGAAATCGTTGTCGCTGGTGGCTGCGTCAATCGCCGGATTCATCCACAGTTCAAGACGGGAGCGGAAGGAGGTCATGATCCCGCTGCGCGTGTTTTCGCTGGCGATAGAGGTGTAGCTTTGCAGGCCCCTGATGCACGCGCCGGAGAGTCCCCTTCCAGCCTCTCGACGGTCCCTGATCGCCTTGTCGAAGTAGTCTTTCCCGTCGCCGTCAGTCAATGTCTCCCGCAATACCTGGCCGAGTGTCACCGGCTTGCCCGGTGACTCCAGCAGAAGCAGTACAACACCCAAGAACAAGCTCCGAGGTGTAGCCGTCCAAATCGGATCGGTCCCTTGCAGATCAGGGAAGACCATGTTTGCGATCTTCTGAATGTCGTCAATTCGCTTGCCTGGGTCTTCGCTGATGTAGCCCAACGGGTTATAGCGATGCGTCCTTCCGTCGCTTGCTCCTGGATTGAACAAGTAGCAGCGCTGACCGTACTTGCGGCGATAGCCGCTGGTGATATCCCAGTTTTCCCGCTTGATATCGAGAACCACACAGCTTTCGGGCCAGGTTAGAAGATTGGGGATAACTACTGAGACACCCTTTCCGGAGCGCGTAGGCGCTGAGAGCAGCACATGCTGGGCACCGTCAAACATTAGGTAGTCAGAGCCCTTTTTACCGACAATTATTCCTTTCGTGCCAAGCAGGCCTGCTTTGCGTATTTCTCTGGAGGAAGCAAATCGAGCATCGCCATGCAGACTTCGTTTCTCAGGCTTGAAAAAGAATGCCAATGGCAGAATTAGCGCAGCCGTACCGAGGCCCGCGCCAGACCAAAGCCAATTTTCAATATGCTTTTGTCCACCGTAGTGCACAGCATATTGAATGAACGTCAATGCGTTGACTTTATTGAAGTCTCTGCCTACGCCAGCCAGGACAACTGCTCCAGCTATGTGGAGCCATACAAAAATAACAGCGACCGCAAGGCCGACCCAAAGTATGGGCTTAAGCCATCTGTTGGCGTTTAAATTCAGGGTCATAGAAGATTTCACGAACTTTCCAACGATCCATGTAGACCACAACATCAATCGTTGTGTAGAGACGTTTCTTAATATCGTTAGTTTCGAGGTGAGCGCCTGTGCGCGAGTCTTTAATGAACGCGGTCAATTGCTCAAAAGTTTCCCATGCGCCATTAGCGTGCATGGTGCTGATGCTGCCGGGGTGGCCGGTATTGATCGACTTAACAAACTCCCAGGCTTCATCGCCTCGCAATTCGGCAAGTAAAATCCGGTCAGGCTTCATCCGCAAGCATGATGCAAGCGATTGCTTGGCCGTCACCTTTGAGCCGCCTTCGTCTTCGCGTGCATAGAGCAAATGGACCTTGTTTGGCACGTCATCCATAAAAAGCTCGTGCACGTCCTCAATCGTGACAAGCCGCTCAGTCTTTGGGATAGAGTGAATAAGGCTGCGAGTCAGTGTTGTTTTGCCGGAACCCGTTTTGCCCACAATGAGCAAATTTCGTTTTGTTAAAACAACTTTATGCAGGAACTCTTTAATCTGACGATTTTTTTTGAGTTCCAGCAATTCGATTTCAAAAGGGCGTAGTCCGTCAGAAGCATCGTCTACTTCCGCGAAAGCTCCGCTTTCTTCCAATTCGTCCAGCGTCTTATCTGTCATGCTGGGTTTACGGATGGTCATCGAAACCGTATTAGCGAGACAGGCCGGAGGAATAATCACTTGAACCCGTTCGCCGTCGGGCAACGCAGCCGACAGAATGGGGCGATCAATCGAAATATCTTTTTCGTTGTAGGTGGCAATGAGCTGCCCTATGTGCAGGCAGCTTTGATAGGTCAATTCAGGCGCGGCATGGCGAATCCAGCCCGTAGGGCCTTCTGTCCATATCTCCCCAGGCTTGTTGATTGCCACCTCGGTAACGTCGCCCGCAAGGTGGCTATAGATTGGCTTGAGGTACGTGTCCAGCATCGCGCGCCGCACGAGCCGTTCCCCGCTGTGGGAGGTCGGCTGTGCAGCAGCAGCGCTTGTGTCGTGAGCGCTGGTGATCGTCATTGAACAGCTCGCAGCCCGTAGACGTCGCTGAAATCGAGATCTCGGGCCATCAGTACCTGGATGTGCTGGCCTTGGTTGACGATCAAGGTAGATGGGATGGATGCTTGCTCCTTGAGCATGGCGCCGACGATCTGCTCTCCCGATTGAACTGTCCCTGTGTAAATGTTGGTCTGATCGCCGCCGTCACCCGGCTTTTTGGTCCGGTTGTTGGCAATGATGTTTACCGTGTCTTTCAGGAAGCTGGTCATGATCGCAGCACCAAACCGCTCCCAAAAATGGTTATCAACGTAGCCGCTGATGCCGCTGCGGCCGAGCGAATCGGTGCTTGGGGAGTTGAGGTTCACCACGACCCCTGCAGGTGTCTTTGCGCGCGTCCAGAGAAGGAACATGCGTGCTTGGCCGCGCTGGAGTGATCCGGCGTATTCGCCCACCAATTGGGTCCCGCGATCCAGAAGCAAAACTCGCCCGTTGTCGGAATAAACGTCGCGCGTTAGGCGGCAAGTTGTCATGCCGGGCACGCTCGAATCAATGGCCGTTTCAAGTGCGCAATCAAGCGTTGAACCCTTGGCCAAGAGATAGTCCCGGCGCGGAAGTACAGTGGCTGAAACCGCTTCGGTGATAGTCGGTTTTAGTCTCTGGCCAAGAGCGTTCTGGTGGGCTGCGGAGGTCACCATGCCGCCGTCTTCGATGGAGTTGCCATCGGGGCCGATGAACCCAGTCCCGCCACCCTGGCCCATGCCTTGCCCACCGCCCTGCCCCATCAACTGGGCCATGCGTTCCTGCTCGGCTTGCTGCCTGCCCGTGGGGCCTGCAGCGCGGGCTCCGCCGCCACTGCCACTGCCGGAGCTGCCGCCCTGGGCGACAAGGTTCCCGGCCATTTTCCTCTTCCAAATATCGTCCTCTTTCTCAGCTTGGACCACCTCTGCTTTCGGCGCCAGGGTTGTAGGTGGTTCTGGCGGAGCTGGAACGATCAGCGCAGGCAGGCGATTTGACACCTTCGTGTCCTCCCCTTTTTTGACCGGGGGAGCTGGATTTCGCATCACGGCGACGGTTGCCGCCACAGCCAGAAGGCCCATGAACACATAACCAGCGGCTGTGATGAGTTTGTTGCCGCCGCGCTTTCGATTCAGTGAGGGCAAATCGGCGTTATCGTCAAAATCATCAGCAGGACGGCCCTGCCCGTTTTCGCGTCCGCGATAACCTTGGTCCTGGCCGCGCCAGTCATCCTTGCGATCTTCGCCAGCCGTCGAATTGTTGTTTTGATCCTGGCTCATTTAGTTGACCTCCTTGATGACACGCTCAACGTCAGGCGCGACAGTGCCGGTTAGATTGTTTGCTCCGCCCGTCCGGTCGTAGGATTTATTCCACACGCTGGCAACAAAATCGCCTTTTCTGAGAGTGATTTTTTCAGCTAAACGGTGAATCACAATCGTGTTCCCGCTGGTGACATGAGTATTAACCAATGATTCTTTGCCGGTTTCATCGGTTTCATAAACGGCTGGCATAGCGGAGTTGTTGTTAAAAATTAAATACGTGAAACGACCGTCGTCGTATGCGCCGCTCGGACTTACTTCTTGATGGCCCGCCACCCAATAGTCCATGTTGTGGCCGTTTCGGGAGGGTGCGCGCGCGAGCCTGTTTTTGACATCTTCGCGGCGTGCCTTTTCAGCCTCCGCTCTTGCTCGTGCATTCGAATTTGCATCTTCTTCGTCAGGATACCGAAACGACAATGAGTAAATCAATTCTCGGTTTGCCCAGGCCTTTTGATTTTTCTCCGTCAAAACTACAACAACGAAGTGATAAGTTCTCCTGTTGGTGATGACCGTTATATTTGTATCGCCTTCCTTTGCAGTTGGCTTTATGAATAGATTGTTTCCACGCGGAATAACTTTCCAAGCAAGATCGTCGCCAACAGCTACATCCTTGATTTGCTCTGATTCGCTAAATTTGATGTGTGTTGAAACCCCAAAAAATGTATTGAGACGGACAACATTTTTTGGGCTATATGTGACAACGCGAACGCGGGGGTCAGCTGCTCCGGGTTCTGGTGTCGTTTCAGCCATGGCACCAGAGAGCAGAATCATTGCCAGGGCGGCAGTCAGTATCTTTTTCATAGATGAGGCCTCAATTAGAACTTGCTGCGCTTGCTGGCGATGAGGCCAATGGTGCCGGAATTTCAGTAGAGGAATCTGCGACCATGGGCATTGGCGCAATACTTGGTTCTGGAGGTTTGTACGCCTGTTTCTCAACAGCGGTAAGTGACTCCGGGTCCGTGCGATAGTCAATCACTTGATAGCCCAGCGGATTAATGGCTCTGTCCGCGTCCGACATAGGCGCACCTACAAATTTGAACGTCACAGTTGAAGCCCAGTGAGAAAGCTCAGGCCTGTCAGTGCCACGCACAACCTCTTTCACGTACCGAACCAGAGCGACATTCGGTTTAATGAAGGAAGTTGATTTCACTGTAATATTGACTTTAGCGTATTTGCCGTACACAACCAAAGGCGATTGTGGATTTTTTGGCGTGAAGTAGTCGAAATACCGTTGCTGCTCCGTGTTGCCGCTGAGAAGGCCGACAGTTCTGTAATTCACGTCTGCAATTTCGCGGAAATAACCTTCGCGCGCTCGGACATAGAGCTGAGCAAAATACTTGTTAACTGCCTCGTTATACGTTGTGTCGCCGCCTTTGAGAGCGTGAACTACGTCGATGACACCAGTCGAGTTATCAACCCGAATGACATACGGTTCAACCGTTTTGAGCGGGACGAGCGCGGCAACTGCGCCAACACAGAGACACGCAAGGAGCAGGCTGACACCGGCCACGCGCCACGCGAGTTGACGAGACTTTTGTTCTGTGTGGACCCTATCTGTTTCCCAAGATCGAACCTCGGACACATACTTGTCAATCTCGGAGGGATTCTTTGATTTAAGTTTTGTCATTTCACGTACTTGATGAATGCGAGGTCGCGGTTATTTGCGGGATCGGGTTTATATATTACTTCATAAATCCCATTGCCTTGTTTTCCTATTTCGAAGAGCGCCTTTTCTAATGTAACTTGTCGTAGATCGACATTCACAAGGCCCTGACGCTGCTTTTCTCCTGAAGCAGGGAGAATAGTCAGTTGAGGCTGTACTTCGCGCAATGCCTCAATAGCGCGTTCAGGATCACCTCGATACTTGAAATCAAACACCTTGGCGATAAGCGTCGATGGGGGTTTGAAGTCAGGGGTATTGATGGGCCGATACGGTCCGCTCACGCCTGCCGGTGGTTTTGGAGAATTTGCACAACCCGACAACAGAGCAGCAGCAATGAAAAGGAATGTGAGGGATTTCATAATATTCAAATGGTTAGTTTCGCGTCCGCGAAATTTCAATCTTTAGAAACGGTATTTTTCCGTTCACCTCGCATACGCCTTGCAGCTGCAGCCGCCGCCCTGGCAGGAAGAGAAGGGTTATTTGCAGCCCATCGAGCATTCACAGCAGCTTGGCGCCGTCTCCCTCGCCATTCGGTGAGCGATCTACCGGAACCGAGTCGGTAAGCCTGGCTGGAAGCGCCTCTAATCTTTGCGTATGCCCACCCTATCGCTCCCATGGTGCTGACTGCGGTTCCACCGCTTAATGCAGCTGCTATGGAGCTGACCTGCAGAAGCAACAGAAAAATCACAGCGCAAACAGCTAGGAGCATGATCGCGTCAATAAACGGAGGTTTTCCGCTATTCATCGTTGATACAGCGGTGTTTATTGATGTGTCGAGGTAGGAGCCAGTGAGTTTGAGAATCGCGGAAGTGAGGATGATTACAAATCCAAAATTCAATGCCTGACCTATCCACGAATCAAAGAATCGTTTGCTGCTCTCAAACATCAAAACGAGTATAAAAATGGGGCCTACAGCCAAGACTACAGCGAGAGCCATTTTTGCTAGGACAAATAAGAAAGCTGCATAACCTGTCAATATGACACTGGCAATCCGAATTAGCCAAGAAACAATCAAGCATGGGATATCAGGTATCCCAATTGCATAAGCGTTATCTTCTGCCGCTTGCTCCCATTTGTTGCTGTAAACCCACAATTTCTCAAAAATGGTGTCCAGGAAGCTGATTTTGTCGGTTTGGTTTCCTCCGGCAATCGTTGAGGCAAGCGCGTCCGGTGATTGCCAAAGCCAATCAACAAGGAACTGCGAGTAGAAGCCGACCGATAATGCAATGGCGCATATCACAGCCAACTTAACTATCCGCGTTACTCCATCGGTGACTGGTTCAGTAATCACGCCTCGAATCATTGACCAACCCCAGAACATGATGTAGATCATCAGCAGGGTTGTCGCTACAGGTGTAATTGCTCCAATAACAGCGGCGGAAGTGGAGCTTATGTATGATTGAAGAGGCGCAGTGACCGCTTCCATCAACGACGTGTAAAAACCAGCCATTTGATTTCACTTCCCGAATAGTTCGGCTTCGCTTCTGACGTTTCCAAGCGATCCCTTCTGAGCACGTCCTTCCGCGAGAGCCTTTTTTCTCTTGCTGTCAATCGCATTCATGCAGCGGACATGCATTCGGAAATCGCCACGACAGTTCGTTTCGATATATGCTGAGAGTTCGGCGACGGTGGCTGTGGTGGTGTCGATTTCAGGAGGTGCCGATTCCTTGCAACCGAACAACCCCAAGAGAATTGCAATTGAAATAATTTTGAATTTCATTTCATTTTCCAAAAAGTTCGGCTTCTGTTCGAATGTCTGCGAATGAACCGGGTGCATTGCGCATTTCCTTGACGTTCGCTCGGCCTTGCGCAGTTTGTTTGCGTTGTTGAATTTCCTGCAAGTTTTTCAACATTGCAATTTTGGTGGCCTCGTTCTGCATCATTACTTGCTCGGCCTGAATACGCGCCTGTAAGTCAGCCATGTCCTTTGCATCCGGGGTACTTGCGTCATTGATTTTGTCGAGCAATACCTGAATGTCGCCAAAGCGCCTGCTTGCCTGCTTATAGCTTTCTAGTGCCATTGCCTCATCAATAGCCAATTGATCCCTGCGCTGCTTATCAAGGTTGGCGCTGCCAATTGGATTGTCGAGCGCGCCCCGCAGTGCTTGCCAGTCACCATATCCTTGGCTCAAAACGTTCTTATATTCATCTGGCAAGTATCGACGGAGTTGAGGATTGTTCACCAAACTTGCCATCCCCCGCATTCCGTTCAGACTGCGATATTCTTCAACGAGTTGGTTGTACTCTTCCACCATTTGAATATATTGCGCTGCCCAGGACGCGATTTGAGTTGTTTCCTTGGCAATATTGCTTGAACCACCAAAGCCAAGGAATGCAGACGCTGGGGAGGCTGTAAACGCCAATGTGGCGGCGGTTGCAATTGCTGTAAATGTGCGTTTGATATTCATGCTGCGATTCTTTCTCTGCGGATTTTGTGGAATTCAGGCAACCAGATTGCGGGATCTTCCCCGAGCTGGGCTACTAGCTGCTCAGCCAATAGGGATGTGGCCGTGTTGCCTGAAAGTACGGCCAATTCATCATCAAAGCCTCTGAGATCGAGTTCGGCAACAACCGAGTTTGATCCTTGTTTGATTAGGAACCTGCGCGACTTTTCTGGAAGATCGCGGATAAGTTCATATTCTTTTTCAGACAGCTTGAAGTGCTTGATGTAATCGTCCCTGTCCGCTTCGGGATTGGGGAGGAATATTTTTGTCGCTGTTTGTTCAATGATGGCAAATGCGATGGGCGACCGGATAACCTGCTTTGGCGCTTGCGTAAAGCAAACCAGAAATCCGTCTTGTTTCCGGATGGTCACCAGCTTGTTTTTCACGAAATCCTCGAATTCTGGGTCGTCTAGTAGCTTCCAGAATTCATCCATGAAAATAACGACCCGGCGACCGTCAAACAGAGATTCAATCCGGTGCATCAAATACATGATGATTGGAGTTCTGGTTTCTGCGTTTTCCAGAAACTCGGTCACATCAAAACCCAGGATTGCGTTTTCCTGTACGTCTAGCGTGTCTTCAACGTTGTCCAGTGCCCAGCCGAGAGGCCCGAATCCGTGGCACCAGCGCGCGAGGCGCATGTAAATGCCGTTTTGCTCCGTGGGATTCAGGAACTGCATGATTGCGCTGAGGCGCCGCTGAGCCTTCGGAACAGCCGGATTCATCACCCCGGCTATTGCCTTCGCAATTTCGGCTTCTTCCCGTGGGGTGATGGGCATGCCTTCACGCCGCACCAAGAAACGAACCAGGTTCTCCAGAAACGTGATGTTGTTGGGCGT
>VFQO010001665.1_pt1 | contig 16092 bp, 13 predicted proteins | sample 3512331 | NCBI WGS metagenome assembly VFQO01 (sample SAMN10412371, study PRJNA504923) | tailings metagenome | isolation source: Replicate 3 from Balatoc abandoned mine | place: Philippines: Itogon, Benguet | collected 2017-08-28
TTTTCGAGCAGGAGGGCTTTTACCTCGCCCAGTTCAGCCCGTGCTGCGGCCAGACTGACCAGGGGGTAGGGGCCGACAGAGTAAGTTTTTTCCTTGCCTTCGATGCGGTACTTCACGCGCCAGGTCGCCCCGCCGGCTGGGGTAATGAACAGGTACAGCCCGCCACCGTCCGCCAGCTTCTTGCCGCCCTCCGCTTTGGCGGCAAAGGCTTTTACCGCTTTATCCGTGAGTTTGCCTCCGATACCCCCAGCCATGATTTTTCCTCCGGTTCGATTTCAACAAATACCCCCATCGATACCCCCATGATAGTTGGACGGCATGGGATAAAGCAAGACCGGAATAGACGCTTGGCACAAGGGAAGGCAAAGAAAAACGCCGTCACTTGGACGGCGTTGGATGGTGCTGGGGGTATTGATGGTGGAGCCGGCGGGAATCGAACCCGCGTCCGCAAGCCCTCTACAGGCAGTTCTACATACTTATTCCGGTCATTTTATTTTGACCCGATGCACGCCGGCCGGACAGGCTGGCATCAGGCGAGTGGCCTTGATTTAACGTTTGACCAAGCCACCCGGGCAAACGCGATTTCATGTTGATTAACCCACTGCCGGTTTTACCCGGCCCGGCCCATGAACGATCCGGTGTGGGTCCTGGCCTTAAGCGGCCAGGGCGTAGTTTTCGTCGTTGGCGACTATAAGTTTTCAGTTGGATTTACGAGGTGCTCTGACCCTCGGTATGCCCTGCTCTGCTTTGCGACCCACGTCGAAGCCAGGTCGGCCCCTGGGAAACTTTGCAAATCAGATTGTAGTACCTGAGATGGGGTTGGGGGTAAAAAGTTCAAGTCCCGAGAAACTTGATGAGGTCCTGCGGCTGGCGGATGAAGCCGTCGGCGCCCCAGGCCCCGGGATCGTCGCTCTCGCCCAGATAGCCGTAATGGGCGACGACGCAGGGCATGCTGGCGTTCCTGGCAGCCGCGACGTCGCGCTCGGCATCGCCCACGTACAGGCAGTGCTGCGGCGCGATGCCGATCAGTTCGCTGGCGTGGAGCAGGGGGCCGGGATGGGGCTTGGGTTCGGGACAGGTGTCGCCGGAAACGATGCAGGCGGCGCGCTCTGCAAGATCCAGCAGCGACAGCAGCGGCTCGGTGAAGCGCGCGGGCTTGTTGGTGACGACGCCCCAGGGCAGGCGGCGCGCTTCCAGTTCGGCCAGGGCCTCGGCCATGCCGTCGAACAGGCGCGAATGCTTGCACAGGTTGTCGGCATACAACTGCAGGAATTCCTGGCGCATGGGGTTGAAGCCGCTGTCTTCGGGCTTGATGCCGAAGCCCAGCATCAAGAGGCCGCGCGCGCCGTGCGAAGCCTGCGGGCGGATGGCATCGAATTCCAGCGGCGGCAGGCCGTGCAGGCCGCGCTGCAGGTTCAGGGCGTAGCCGAGGTCGGGGGCGGTGTCGACCAGGGTGCCGTCGAGGTCGAAGAGGACTGCCTGAATTGCCATCAATTTGCCGCCTGCTTGCGGCAGGCCATGAGGTAATTCACGCCGGTGTCGTTTTCCAGCGCGTAAACCTTGGTAAGCGGGTTGTAGGTCATGCCGATCAGGTCGACGACCTCCAGGCCGGCGCCGCGGGCGAAGCCGGCGAGTTCCGCCGGCTGGATGAACTTGGCGTAGTCATGCGTGCCCCTGGGCAGCATTTTCAGCAGGTATTCCGCGCCCAGCACGGCGAAGGCATAGCTCTTGAGATTGCGGTTCAAGGTCGAGAAGAACACCCAGCCGCCGGGTTTGGCGAGCTGCGCGCAGGCCTGCACGATGGAGGCGGGACTGGGCACGTGTTCGAGCATTTCCATGCAGGTGACGGCGTCGTAGGCGGCCGGACTCTCTGCGGCCATGTCCTCGGCGGCGATGTGGCGGTAGTCGACCTTGTGCCCGGATTCCAGCAGGTGCAGGCGCGCGACCTTGAGCGCTTTTTCGCCGAGGTCGATGCCGGTGACCTCGGCGCCCTTGTCGGCCATGGACTCGCTGAGGATGCCGCCGCCGCAGCCGACGTCGATGACGCGCTTGCCGGCGAGCCGGGCATGGCGGTCGATCCAGTCCAGGCGCAGCGGGTTGATGTCGTGCAGTGGCTTGAATTCCGAGTTCGGGTCCCACCAGCGGTGGGCGAGTTCGGAAAACTTGTTAATTTCGGTGGCGTCGACGTTGCTCATGGTGGGTTGCATAGTGGTCAGGCCGCTAGTTTATCGCGCCAGTAGGCGATGCGCGCCTTCAGGTCGGGCAGGTTGATGGAAGTCAGACGCCCGTCGGCGTACTTGAGTTCACCGCCGACCCAGACGTGGCTGACCTGTTCGCGCCCGGCGGCGTAGACCAACTGGGACACCGGGTCGAAAACCGGCTGGGTATTGGGGCTGCTCAGGTCGACGGCGGCCATGTCCGCCCATTTGCCGGCTTCGAGCGAACCGATCTGGTTGTCCAGGCCGAGGGCGCGGGCGCCGTCGAGGGTGGCGGCTTCCAGCGCCTTGGCGGCGGGCAGGGCGGCGGCGTCGCCGGAGATGCCCTTGGCCAGCAGGGCGGCCAGGCGCATTTCCGAGAACATGTCGAGACGGTTGTTGCTGGCGGCGCCATCGGTGCCGAGGCCGAAGTTGACGCCGGCATCGAGCCATTTCTTCACTGCCGGCAGACCGCTGGCGAGCTTCAGGGCTGCCGCCGAGCAGTGGGCGATGTGGCAGCCGTATTTGGCCAGGGTCTCGATTTCCCCGTCCAGCAGGTGGATGGCGTGCACCGCGATCAGTTTCGGCGACAGCAGGCCGGCGGCGGCGATGCGCTCCAGCGGCCGCACCTGGTACCGGTCGAGACTGTCCTGGATTTCCTGTGCGGTTTCGTGCAGGTGGATGTGCACCGGCACGTCGAGTTGTTCGGCCAGCACGGCGATGCGGCCCAGCATGTCGTCGCCCACGGTGTAGGGGGCGTGCGGCGCGAAGGTGAAGGACAGGCGCTCCTCGCCCTTGTAGCGGTCGCGCACGGCCAGGCCCTTGTTGAGGTAATCCTCGGCATCGCTGGCATAGCTGGTGGGAAAGTCGATCACGATCATGCCCAGCGCGGCGCGCATGCCGGCGCTCAGCGCGGCGTCGGCCGCCGCGCCGGGAAAGAAGTACATTTCGTTGAAGCAGGTGGTGCCGGAAGCCAGCATCTCGGCACAGGCGAGCCGCGTGCCGTCGCGCACGAAGTCTGCCGAGGCGGTTTTCTGCTCGGCCGGCCAGATTTTCGTGGTCAGCCACTGCATCAGCGGCAGGTCGTCGCCATAGCCGCGGAACAGGCTCATGGCGGCATGGGTGTGCAGATTGACCAGGCCCGGGATCAGGGCGTGCTCGGGCAGTGCCACGGTCTCGCGCGCGGCGAAACGGCTGGCGGCCTCGGCCGGGCAGATGTCCACGATGCGCCCGCCCTTGACCGCAAGGGCGTGGTTTTCCAGCACGCCGGCAGGGGCGACGGGGATGATCCAGCGGGGAAAAATCAGCAAATCAACAGGTTGTGCCATGGGGAATTCGATCGGGTTTACTCGGGCATTGTCTCCATAAAGCCTGCGGGAGGGAAGCAGGCGGCCCCGGCGCCGGGGTGAAACCGGGTCCGGCGGTCGCCGCAGCGACCATGCTAAAATCCCGGCTTTTGATACACGACAAGCGGGTCCATGGAACAGTTCGCCAAAGAAACCCTGCCTATCAGCCTGGAAGAGGAGATGCGCCGCTCTTATCTCGATTACGCCATGAGCGTGATCGTGGGACGCGCGCTGCCGGATGTCAGAGACGGCCTCAAGCCGGTGCACCGCCGCGTGCTCTACGCCATGAGCGAGCTGTCCAACGACTGGAACAAGCCCTACAAGAAGTCGGCGCGCATCGTCGGCGACGTCATCGGTAAGTACCATCCGCACGGCGACACCGCGGTCTACGACACCATCGTGCGCATGGCCCAGGACTTTTCCCTGCGCTACATGCTGGTCGACGGCCAGGGCAACTTCGGCTCCATCGACGGCGACAACGCCGCCGCCATGCGTTACACCGAAATCCGCATGGCGAAGATCGCCCACGAGATGCTGGCCGACATCGACCGCGAAACCGTCGACTTCGGCCCCAACTACGACGGTTCCGAGCAGGAGCCGCTGGTGCTGCCGGCGAAGATACCCAACCTGCTGATCAACGGCTCGTCCGGCATCGCCGTGGGCATGGCGACCAACATCCCGCCGCACAACCTGAACGAAGTCGGCAAGGCCTGCCTGGCCCTGCTGGAAAACCCGGAAACCAGCATCGACGAACTGATCGAGCTGGTGCCGGCGCCGGATTTCCCCACCGCCGGCATCATCTACGGCCTGTCCGGCGTGCGCGAGGGCTATCGTACCGGCCGCGGCCGCGTGATCATGCGCGCCAAGTGCCATTTCGAGGACATCGGCAAGGGCGAGCGCCAGGCCATCATCATCGACGAACTGCCCTACCAGGTGAACAAGGCCAATTTGCTGATCAAGATCGGCGAACTGGTGCGCGACAAGCGTATCGAAGGCATTTCGGATTTGCGCGACGAGTCCGACAAGTCCGGCATGCGCGTGGTCATCGAACTCAAGCGGGGTGAAAACGCCGACGTGATCCTGAACAATCTGTACAAGGACACGCAGATGCAGGACACCTTCGGCATGAACATGGTGGCGCTGGTCGACGGACAACCCAGATTGCTCAACCTGAAGCAGATGCTCGACGCCTTCCTGCGCCACCGCCGCGAGGTGGTGACGCGGCGCACGGTGTTCGAGCTGAGGAAGGCGCGCGAGCGCGGCCACATCCTCGAAGGCCTGGCGGTGGCGCTGTCCAACGTTGACGAGATCATCCAGATCATCAAGTCTTCCGAAACGCCGCCCATCGCCAGGGAAAAATTGATGGGCCGCGCCTGGCGCTCGGCGCTGGTGGAGGAGATGCTGGCACGCGTCGAGCCCGATTTCTCGCGCCCGGCCGGTCTTGCACCGCAATACGGCCTGCACGCGGACGGCTACCACCTGTCCGACGTCCAGGCCCAGCGCATCCTGGAAATGCAGCTGCAGCGCCTGACCAACCTGGAGCAGGACAAGATCGTCGGCGAGTACAAGGAAGTCATGGAGCGCATCGCCGATCTGCTCGACATCCTTGCCAATTCCGCGCGCGTCACCCAGATCATCCGCGACGAGCTGACCCTGGTCATGGAGCAGTTCGGCGACAAGCGCCGTTCCGAGATCGTCACCGACACCCAGGATCTTTCGGTGGAGGATCTGATTGCGCCGGAAGACATGGTGGTGACACTGTCGCACACCGGCTACATCAAGACCCAGCCGATGGACGATTACCGCGCGCAGAAGCGCGGCGGACGCGGCAAGCAGGCGGCCGGCACCAAGGACGATGATTTCATCGAGAAGCTGTTCGTGGCGAACACCCACGACTACATCCTGTGCTTCTCCAACCGCGGCCGCATGTACTGGCTCAAGGTCTACAACGTGCCGCAGGGCGGCCGCGCCTCCCGCGGCAAGCCCATCGTCAACCTGCTGCCGCTGGTTGAAGGCGAGAAGATCAACACCCTGCTGCCGGTGAAGACCTTCGATGACGACCATTACGTGTTCATGGCCACCGCCAACGGCATCGTCAAGAAGACGCCGCTCACCGAGTTCTCGCGCCCGCGCACGGCCGGCATCATCGCGGTCGGGCTGGACGACGGCGATTTCATGATCGGCGCTGCCATCACCGACGGCCGCCACGACGTCATGCTGTTCTCCGACGGCGGCAAGGCGGTACGCTTCGACGAAAACGACGTGCGCCCCATGGGCCGCAATGCCCGCGGCGTCATCGGCATGCGCCTCGGCGAAGGCAAGAAGGTGATTTCGCTGCTGGTGGCGGAGAACGAAACCGACTCGGTGCTGACTGCTACCGAAAATGGCTATGGCAAACGCACCCTGATCACCGAATACACCCGCCACGCGCGCGGCACCCAGGGCATGATCGCGATCCAGACCACGGCCAGGAACGGCAAGGTGGTGGCGGCCACCCTGGTCACGGAAGACGACGAGATCATGCTGATTACCGACGGCGGCGTGCTGATCCGCACGCGCGTCAAGGAAATCCGCGAAATGGGCCGCGCCACCCAGGGCGTCACGCTCATCAACCTGGACGAGGGGCAGAAGCTGATCGGCATCGAATCGATCCAGGAAGGCGAGGACGGCGAATAATGCTGGGCTGGCTGCGCGACACCCTCCGCAAACCAGAAGGCCGCGCCGCCCGGCATCCGCATTACCTCGAAATCATGGTGGCCCGCAGCGGCCATCCTGCGCACACCTTCCGCATCAATCTCGATACCCTGAAGCGAGTCGGCCAGGGCCTGGGCGTGCTGTTCCTGGCCTGGTTCGGCGGTACCTTCTACGTGGCCTATTCGCATGTCTCCAACATGGAAGCGATCGCACTGGCCGACCAGCAGGCCGAGAAAATCGCCCTGCTCGAGTCGGGCTACGTGAAGCTCGCAGAGGAAAAGCAGAGCATGGGCTGGTATGTCATCAATCTGCGGGAACGGGTCGAGCAGCTGGCGACGCGCGTGCACGGGCTGGTGAATCATGCCGAGAACGAGTTTCCCGTGGAAGCCGAAAAGCCGAAGGGCGGCATGGCGATTCCGCTCGATGCCGCCAGCGCTTCGCAGATCATGCGCACCGAGTTTTCCCTGCTGGATGATCGCCTGGAAAGTCTTTTGCCCGAACTGGAAACCACGCTGGCGCGCGAGATTTCGCGTCCGGTGGGCACACCGATCGCAGGCGGCATCGACATCAGCTCGCGCTATGGGCTGCGTTCCAATCCGTTCGGGCGCGGCCACGAATTCCATAACGGCATCGATTTCGTCGTCGACCGCGGTACGCCGGTGCTGGCGACGGGCCCCGGCATCGTCGAGGCGGCCGGCTACGACGGACCCAACGGCAATCGCATCGCCATCGACCACGGTTTCGGCTATCGCAGCGTGTACGCCCACCTGTCCAGCCTGAACGTGAAACCGGGCGAAGAGGTCGCGCGCGGGCAGGTCATCGGCCTGTCCGGCAATACCGGGCGATCGAGCGGGCCGCACCTGCATTACACCTTGTACTACCGCGGGCAGACGGTTGATCCGGCACGCTACGTGAAAGCCGATTGAACAAGGGAGGCGACATGGTTTTCAAGACCAGAGCGGTCAAGCACGACAACAAGGCCGACACCCAGAACCTGGCGATGACCTTCGTCAGCAAGGGCAGCGAGGTCAAGGGCGACATCAGCGCGGCCGGCAACCTGCGCGTGGACGGCATCGTTCGCGGCAGTGTCCGCGCGCTGGGCGACATCGAGGTATCGCTGGGCGGCGTCATCGAAGGCAAGGATGTGCGCGCCCGCAACATCATCATCCATGGCGTGGTCAAGGCCACGCTGACTGCCGAGGAGCAGTTGCGCATCCACGCCCAGGGCGAAGTGCACGGCGATGTCACCGCCCAGGCCCTGGACATCGAATCGGGCGCGCGTTTTGTCGGCCACAGCAATACCGGCAAGCCGAGCGCGGACATACTTGCAATCGACAACACGGTAAAGAAGGAAAAATGAGCACCATCTACAATTTCAGCGCTGGCCCCGCGGTATTGCCCAAGGCCGTTTTGCAGCAGGTTCAGCAGGAACTGGTGGACTGGCACGGATGCGGCATGTCGGTGATGGAAATGTCGCACCGCGGCAAGGAGTTCATGGGCATCGCCGCCGAGGCCGAAGCCGACCTGCGCGCGCTGATGGGCATTCCGTCCGGCTACAAGGTGCTGTTTCTGCAGGGCGGGGCGTCCAGCCAGTTCGCCATGGTGCCGATGAACCTGCTGCGCGGCAAGGCTTCCGCCGACTACCTCAACACCGGGGAATGGTCGAAGAAGGCGATCAAGGAAGCCAAGCGATACGGCGCGGCCAACGTGGTCGCTTCCAGCGAGGACAAGAACTTTTCCTATGCGCCGGCACAGAGCGAGTGGAAGCTCGACCCCAACGCGGCCTACGTGCACTACACGCCCAACGAAACCATCGGCGGCGTGGAAATGTTCTGGACGCCGGACACCGGCAGCGTGCCGCTGGTCGCCGACATGTCCTCCAACATCCTGTCGCGCCCGATCGACGTGTCGAAATACGGCCTGATCTATGCCGGCGCGCAGAAGAACATCGGCCCGGCCGGCCTCACCATCGTCATTGTGCGCGAGGACCTGCTCGGCCAGACCGTGGCCGGCACGCCGACCATGTTCGACTACAAGACCCACGCCGACAACGATTCCATGTACAACACGCCGCCGACCTTCGCCATGTATGTCGCCGGCCTGGTGTTCAAGTGGATAGCCGCGCAGGGCGGCCTCGCCGCCATGGAGAAAATCAACCGCGAGAAGGCCGGCCTGCTGTACGACTGCATGGACGGCACCGATTTCTACAACTCGCCGGTGGCGAAGGACAACCGCTCGCTGATGAACGTGCCGTTCACGCTGAAAGACGCGGCGCTCGACGAGGCTTTCCTCAAAGGGGCCAAGGAGCGCGGCCTGCTGCAGCTGAAGGGCCACCGTTCGGTGGGCGGCATGCGCGCCTCCATCTACAACGCCATGCCGAAAGCCGGCGTGCAGGCGCTGGTCGACTACATGCGCGAATTCGAGAAGCAGAACGGTTGACGCCATGAGCCAGGCCCACAAGATACTCACCCTCAACGCCATCTCCGCCAAGGGGCTGGCGCGCCTGCCGCAAAGCTACACGGTGGGCGGCGACGTGGCGGAACCGGATGCCATCCTGGTGCGCTCGCACAATATGCACGACATGGCCATTCCCGCCAGCGTCAGGGCCATCGGCCGCGCTGGCGCCGGCACCAACAACATTCCCGTGAAAGCCATGAGCGAGCGCGGCGTGCCGGTGTTCAACGCGCCCGGCGCCAACGCCAACGCGGTGAAGGAGCTGGTCATCGCCGGCATGCTGATGGGCGTGCGCAACCTGGTGCCCGCGGTCAAGTTCAGCGAGGGCCTCACCGGCACCGACGAGGAAATCCACAAGGCGACCGAGGCCGGCAAGAAGAACTTCGCCGGCGGCGAACTGCCGGGCCGCACGCTCGGCGTGATAGGGCTGGGCGCCATCGGTTCGCTGGTGGCGGATGCCGCCATCAAGCTCGGCATGAACGTGGTCGGCTTCGACCCCGGCATCACTGTCGAAGCCGCCTGGCGGCTGCCGGCGCAGGTGAAAAAGGCGGCGAGCGTGGAGGACCTCCTGCGCCAGAGCGACTTCGTCTCCCTGCACGTGCCGCTGATCGACGCCACGAAGAACCTCATCAATGCCGAGCGCATCGCCGCCTTGCGCCACGGCGCCATCCTGCTCAACTTCGCGCGCGAAGGCACGGTGGACAACGCCGCCGTGGTCGAGGCGCTGAATGCCGGCAAGCTTGCCGCCTATATCTGCGACTTTCCGGCCAATGCGCTGAAGAACAATGCCAGGGTCGTGACCCTGCCGCATCTTGGGGCCTCGACGGAAGAGGCCGAGGAGAACTGCGCCATCATGGTGGCGCAGCAGGTGGCGGATTTCCTGGAGAACGGCAGCATCCTCAATTCGGTCAACTTCCCCAATGTGGAAATGGGCCGCGAATCGGCCTACCGCCTGGCGGTGGCCAATGCCAACGTGCCCAACATGGTGGGCTCGATCACCTCCACTCTGGCCGAGGCCGGCCTCAACATCCACAACATGGTCAACAAGTCCAAGGGCGACATGGCCTATACCCTGGTCGACGTGGACAGCGCGGTGACCAATGCCGTGCTGCAGAAGCTGGCCGCCATCGAAGGCGTTCTCAACGTGCGCTACCTGCCTGCCGATGAGTGACGAACTGGTTAAATTGCGCGACCGGATCGACGCGCTCGACAGCGAGCTGCTGCGACTCCTGAACGAGCGCGCCAAGCTCGCGCAGGCGGTCGGCCACATCAAGAACGGCCAGATATACCGCGCCGAGCGCGAGGCCCAGGTGCTGCACCGCCTGGTTGCCGAAAACCCGGGCCCGCTCAAGCCTGACAACATCGAGCGTTTGTTCCGCGAGGTCATGTCGGCGTGCCGCGACCTGGAACAGCACCTGCGCATCGCCTACCTGGGGCCGCAGGGCACCTTCAGTCAGGCGGCGGCCTTCAAGCAGTTCGGCCACGCCGTGGGCGAGGTGCCGTGCGCCACCATCGACGAGGCTTTTCGTGCGGTGGAAACCGGGCGTGCGGACTATGCCGTGGTGCCGGTGGAAAACTCGACCGAGGGCACGGTCTCGCGCACCCTGGATCTGATCGTCGGCAGCCCGCTGAAAATTTGCGGCGAAGTGCTGCTGCCGGTCCACCAGAATCTGCTGCGCAAGTCTGAAAACATGGAGGGCATTGCCAGGGTGTATGGGCACGCCCAGTCGCTCGCGCAATGCCAGAACTGGCTCAACAAGAACCTGCCCAATATCGAGCGCGTGAGCGTGGTTAGCAATGCCGAAGGCGCGCGCCTGGCGGCCGGCGATCCTTCGGCTGCCGCCATCGCCGGCGAGAACGCCGCGCAAGCCTATGGCCTCGCCATTGTCGTGCCGCGCATCGAGGACGAGCCCAACAACACCACGCGTTTCCTCGTGCTGTCCGACCACGACACGCTGCCTTCCGGGCGCGACAAGACTTCTCTGGTGATGTCGGCGCCCAACGTGCCGGGCTCGGTGGTCAAGCTGTTGCAGCCGCTGGCGGATGCCGGCGTGTCGATGACCCGCTTCGAATCCCGCCCTGCCAAAGTCGCCAACTGGGAATACCTGTTCTTCGTCGACATCGAAGGCCATCGCGACGATCCAACGGTCGCCGCCGCGCTGAAGGAAGTCACGGCGCGCGCCGCCATGGTCAAGCTGCTGGGTTCCTACCCGGCCGCGCGCTGAGGCACACTCCGGCATGCTTTCACCTCAGGATATGTTTGACATCGATGTCTGCGGGCATGTCGCGCCGCACGTGAAGGCGATTGCGCCCTATGTGCCGGGCAAGCCGATCTCCGAACTGGCGCGTGAATACGGCCTGGACGAGTCTGCCATCGTCAAGCTCGCCTCCAACGAAAACCCGCTCGGCCCCAGCCCCAAAGGCCTGGCGGCGGCACAGGATGCGCTCAAGGACATCGCGCTGTATCCGGACGGCGCCGGTTTTTCGCTCAAGGCGGCGCTGTGCCGCAAGCTCGGCGTGGCGCAGGAAAACATCGTGCTCGGCAATGGTTCCAACGATGTGCTCGACATGGCTGCGCGTGCCTTTCTCGGCCCGGGCGGCTCGGCCGTGTATGCGCAGCATGCCTTTGCCGTGTATCCCATCGCCACCCTGACCGTGGGTGCTGCGGGCATCGAAGTGCCAGCCAGGGACTACGGCCACGACCTTGCCGCCATGCGCGCAGCCATCCGCGACGACACGCGGGTGGTGTGGATCGCCAATCCCAACAATCCCACCGGCACCTTCCTGCCGTGGGCCGAGATCGAGGCCTTCCTGCACGAGTTGCCGCGCCAGGTGCTGGTGGTGCTGGACGAAGCCTACGGCGAATACCTGCCGCCGGCGAATCGCTACGACACCGTGGCCCTGATCGGGCGTTATCCCAATCTGCTCATTTCGCGCACCTTCTCCAAAGCCTATGGCCTGGCCGGACTGCGTGTGGGCTACGGCCTGGCGCAGCCGCGAGTGATCGACCTGCTCAATCGCGTGCGCCACCCCTTCAATACCAACGCGCCTGCACTGGTTGCGGCCGAGGCTGCACTCGACGATGCAGAGTTCCTCGAGCAAAGCTACCGGTTGAACATTGCCGGGCTGCAGCAACTGGCGACGGGGCTGGCCGTGCTGGGCATCGGGCATGTTCCATCCTGGGGCAATTTCATGCTGGCGAAAGTGGGCGATGCCGCGCGCATCAACCAGGCGCTGCTGAAAAGCGGGGTGATCGTACGCCCGGTCGGTGGTTACGGCCTGCCCGAATTCCTGCGTGTCTCCGTCGGGCTGGAGGCGCAGAATGCACGCTTTCTCGAAGCGCTGAAAGCGTGTCTGTGAACCTGCCCATTCGACGCCTTGCCATTGTCGGTACCGGCCTGATCGGCGGCTCGCTGGCGCTTGCGCTCAAGCAGGCCGGCGAAGTCGGCGAGGTCGTCGGCCTCGGTCGCCGGCGCGAAACCCTGGAACAGGCGAAATCACTCGGCCTGATCGACGTGATCGCCGAAACGCCCGCGCAAATCGGCGATGCCGACGTCGTCATGCTGGCCACGCCGATGGCGCAGATGCAGGCTGTGCTGCGCGACATCTCGCCGCACCTGGGCGAGCGCACCCTCATCACCGACGCCGGCAGCACCAAGTGCGATGTCATCGCCGCCGCACGCGAACTGCTGGGTGCGAAATTTCCGCGCTTCGTGCCCGGCCATCCGATTGCCGGGGCCGAGAGCAACGGCCCGCAGGCAGCGCGGCCCGACCTGTTCATCGGCCGCAACGTGGTCTTGTGCCCGCAGCCGGAAACCGACCCGGCCGCAACAGCGCGCATCACGGCGCTTTGGCAGGCGACGGGCGCGCGGGTGGATCAGATGGACGCCGCGCGTCACGACCGCATTTTTGCCGCCGTCAGCCATTTGCCGCATCTTGCCGCATTCGCGCTGGTGGACGAGCTCGCGGCGCGCGCCGATTCCGCCGATTTCTTCCGCTTCGCCGCCACCGGTTTTCGCGATTTCACCCGCATTGCCGGCAGCAGCCCCGAGTTGTGGCGCGATGTCGCGCTGGCCAACCGCGATGCCCTGCTGAAGGAACTTGCGGCGTACCAGGGCAAGCTCGACGAAATCCGCCAGGCGGTGGAGAAGGGCGATGCAGCCGCGCTGGAACAAATCTTCAGCCGGGCCAGCAAGGCGCGACGAAACTGGGGCAATGAATGATGCTCAAATCAGAATTACAACCGAATTGACACAGAGGCAGCAGAGGAAACAGAGTAGATCAAGAGCTTTCAAGACAGATTTCCTCTGTTCCCTCTGTTCCCTCTGTGTTTAAAAATGGAATTCATCGATCTTCCCGCCTACAAATCCGCCTCCGGCATGGTCAAGCTGCCGGGCTCGAAAAGCATTTCCAACCGCGTGCTGCTGCTGTCGGCGCTGGCTTCCGGCACTACGGAAATCAGGGAACTGCTGGATTCGGACGATACCCAGGTCATGCTCGAGTCGCTCTCGCGCCTGGGGGTGAAGTGGCAGCGTCATGCCGGCACCGACAACTATCGGGTGGAAGGCATCGGCGGCGTGTTTCCGGTCAAGCAGGCGGAGCTCTTCCTCGGCAACGCCGGTACCGCCTTTCGCTCGCTCACCGCGGCCTGCGCGCTGTCGGGCGGCGACTATGTGCTGAAAGGCGTGGCGCGCATGCACGAGCGCCCGATCGGCGACCTGGTGGACGGCCTCAGACAGCTTGGCGCGCGCATCGATTATCTCGGCAACGAAGGATTTCCCCCCCTGCATGTCCATCCCGCTCAGCCAGGCGATGCCGCGGAAGTGAGCGTGAAGGGCAATGTGTCCAGCCAGTTCCTGACCGGTCTGCTGATGTCGGCGCCTTTGCTCGGCAGAAGCGTCACCATCAGGGTCGAAGGCGAGCTGATCTCCAGGCCCTACATCAAGATCACCCTGGGACTCATGGCCAAATTCGGCATCAAGGTCGAGCAACAGGGCTGGGAGCGTTTCACCGTGCCTGCTGCCACGTACCAAAGCCCGGGCGAGATCGAGGTTGAAGGCGATGCTTCCTCGGCTTCCTATTTTCTTGCCGCCGGCGCCCTCGGCCATGGTCCGGTACGGGTGCAGGGCGTGGGCCGCAATGCGCTGCAGGGGGATGTGCAGTTTGCCGCCGCGCTCGCCCGCATGGGCGCGGAAGTCGGCATGGGCCCGAACTGGATCGAGGCGCAGCTGCCGTGCAGCGAGAAGATCCGCGCCGTCGACATGGACTGCAACCACATCCCGGACGCCGCCATGACCCTGGCCGTGCTGGCGCTGTTCGCCGACGCCCCGTCTACCCTGCGCAACATCGCTTCCTGGCGCGTCAAGGAAACCGACCGCATCGCCGCCATGGCCACCGAGTTGCGAAAATTCGGCGCCGAGGTGGAGGAGGGCGCGGACTACCTGAAAATCGTTCCGCCCAAACAGCTCCGGGCCGATGTCGCCGTCGACACCTATGACGATCACCGCATGGCCATGTGCTTCTCGCTGGTGACCGTGGGCGGCGTGCCGGTGCGCATCAACGACCCCAGGTGCGTGAACAAGACCTTCCCGGCTTATTTCGACGTGCTGGCCACCATCACCGGCCAGCCCGCGGCCTGCAAGCTGGTCAGGTAATACGGAAATTCGGTTGAACAAGGAGGACAACGAGGACAAGAGGAAAACCAAATGCGTTCCTGATGTCCTTGCTTTGCCTTACTCCTGTCCTCTTGTCCTCTTTGTGAAATGAATATGGACACTCCCATCATCACCATCGACGGCCCTTCCGCCTCCGGCAAGGGCACCATCGCCGAGAAAGTGGCGGAAACACTGGGCTTTCATGTGCTCGATTCCGGCGCGCTCTACCGCCTGACGGCGCTCCACGCCATGCGCCAGGGCGTCGACTGGTCAGACGAGGCCGCGCTGGCGGCGCTGGCTGCCGGCCTGCCGGCCGAATTCCGCCAGGGCGAGGTCTGGCTGGCCGGCGACAAGGTGAGCCAGGCCATCCGCGCCGAGGACGTGGGCGAGGGCGCCTCGAAAGTGGCGGCGCTGCCGGCGGTGCGCGAGGCCCTGCTGGCGCGCCAGCGTGCCTATGTTCAGGCGCCCGGGCTGGTGGCCGACGGCCGCGACATGGGCACGGTGGTTTTCCCCGCGGCGCAGACCAAGGTTTTCCTCACCGCCAGCCCCGAGGCGAGGGCGGAAAGACGCTATAAACAGTTGATCGAAAAGGGAAACTCTGCTAATCTCCCCGACTTGGTCCGCGACATGCGGGCACGGGACGAGCGCGATACCCGGCGTGCCGTGGCGCCCTTGAAGCCGGCGCCAGACGCCCTGGTGCTGGACTCCACCACGATGAGCATCGAACAGGTGGTGGAAGCGGTGATTGAACGCTATCGCGCCTCCCGGATTTGAAACAAACGCAGTAACTGAACGAGCGCCGGCCCTCGCAGGCTGGCATGTGTACAACCAACCCCCCACTCGCAAGAGTGACCAGAAGGTCTTTTTACATGTCTGCTACCCAAACCTCCGCTGCCTCCAACGAAAGCTTTGCCGCCCTGTTCGAGGAATCCCTCAATCGCCAGGAAATGCGCCAGGGCGAAGTCATCACCGCCGAAGTGGTGAGCGTCGATGACAATTTCGTTGTGGTCAACGCCGGCCTCAAGTCCGAGAGCCTGATTCCCACCGAGGAATTCAAGAACGACCGCGGAGAAATCGAAGTCAAGGCCGGCGATTTCGTGCAAGTCGCCATCGAATCCCTGGAAGACGGTTTCGGCTCCACCAAGCTGTCGCGCGACCGCGCCAAGCGCCTCGCCGCGTGGCTGGACCTGGAAGCCGCCATGAACGAAGGCCGCATCGTCTCCGGCCTGGTTGCCGGCAAGGTCAAGGGTGGCCTCACCGTGCTGATGAACGGCCTGCGCGCCTTCCTGCCCGGTTCGCTGGTCGACATGCGCCCGATCAAGGACACCACGCCTTACGAAAACAAGGAACTGGAATTCAAGGTCATCAAGCTCGACCGCAAGCGCAACAACGTGGTGGTTTCCCGCCGCGCCGTGCTTGAAGAGACCATGGGCGCCGACCGCGAAGCCCTGATGGAAAGCCTCAAGGAAGGCACCGTCGTCAAGGGCGTGGTCAAGAACATCACCGACTACGGTGCGTTCGTCGACCTCGGCGGCATCGACGGCCTGCTGCATATCACCGACATGGCCTGGCGCCGCGTCAAGCACCCCTCCGAAGTGGTGCAGGTCGGCCAGGAAATCGAAGCCAAGATCCTCAAGTTCGACCAGGAAAAGAACCGCGTCTCGCTGGGCATCAAGCAGCTGGGCGACGATCCTTGGGTCGGCATCGCCCGTCGCTACCCGCAGGGCACCCGCATGTTCGGCAAGGTGG
>VFQO010001666.1_pt1 | contig 16086 bp, 16 predicted proteins | sample 3512331 | NCBI WGS metagenome assembly VFQO01 (sample SAMN10412371, study PRJNA504923) | tailings metagenome | isolation source: Replicate 3 from Balatoc abandoned mine | place: Philippines: Itogon, Benguet | collected 2017-08-28
CGCCGATCATCACGTCATCGTTGCGGGGGTCAACGTCCTTCTTCTCCATCTTGACCATGAGGCGCGCCAGCGCGGCGTACATCTTGGCCGGGTCCTGGAGGTCCAGCGCAGCGGCCAGGGTCTCCACGGAACCACCCGAGTGGCCTGCGGGCTTGCCGGCGCTGCCGTTCGAGAACTTCGACTGGGCGAGCTGGGCAGCCTTGATGGCCTGGATGAAGAAGGTCTGGTCCCAAAACTTGGCAATCTCCTTGCCCTGCTCGGTCGCAACCTCCTGGCGCACGTCGATGTTCGTGGTGAACACCTCCAGCACAGAGAACACCTCGCGTGCCAGCACAACCGTATCGACGGTCACGCTGTTCTTTGCGAAGTCGGACTTGGTGCCGTCCGGCTGCTGGCCCGGGGTGAGCTTCTGCAGCGAGGACTTGCCCACGGCGCGGTTGGTGAACGTGTCGGTGCCACGGACGGTGCGAACCGGGATCAGGTTCTGCATGATCGAGCGGCGGGCAATCGTGCCCTCCACCATGCCGGTAAACTCCTCGATGACCAGCTCACGGGTGTCGCCCGTTTGGTTCTGCTGGTTCGGGATGTTGACGTTGAAAACGTCGTCGAGTGCCATGTGGCCTCCTGGTTAAAGCGGGCCACATGGGGCCCTGGGTTGAACATCCGCCTGAACGTGCGGCGGGTTGATCGGTATATGTACCGAATCAATACCCGGCGCGTTTGCTCTGGATGCGGCGCTCTTGCAGGGCGTGGTACTCTCGACTGCCGGTGATGTCCCGGCCGCGGTGCGACGCCTGGAGCTTGCGCACCTCCTCGGCGTAGGCACGGGCGGTCAGCGGCTGGAAGTCCGAACCGCCGTCGCCGGCCCCGTCCTTGACGGCCGACTTGGTGGGCGCCTGGGACAGGCCCGGGGAGCCGGCGCGGCGGTACGCCTCGGCGAGGTACTTGGCTGCGGCCCGCGCCTGCACGCCGCCCTGGGCGAACATGGAGTTGATCTTCTCCTTCTCCTCGGGCGTGGCGGTCTTACCTGCCCAGGCTGCGGCGGCGTCCCACACCTGCTTGCTGCCAAACTCCATCGTCACGATGTCGAGGTTGGCCTTCTCGCGCTGGGTCTCGTTGGCTTGGTGCCGCTCGTGGGCCTGCTTGGCAAGGCCGATGAACTTCTCGTAGCCCTTCGTCTTGTCGCCCAGGGCAGCCAGCTTCGCCTCCAGCAGCGTGAAGTCGCCAGCGCGGGCGGCTTCCATCGCGGGGTCGCTGTAGCTGATGCCCGCGGACTTCACGAAGTCCAGCGCAAGGTCGAGGCCGGGGTCCCCGGTGACGGGGAAGTCCTCGTCCGCACCCGCCGCTGGGGCGGGAGCCGCTGCGGGAGCCGGTGCCGGGGCCGCAGGGGCCGGGGCGGGGGCAACAGGTGCAGCGGGTGCAGGCGCTGGGGCAGCGGGGGTGCTGCCGTCAGGTGCGCTGTAGCGCGTCGAAACCGAAACCGGTGCCGGGGCGCCGGGCTGCGCGTTGATGGGCGCGGCCGGGGCGGGGGCGGGGGCGTTCGTGATTTCCGTGGTCATGCGTTTCCTTGGGTCATGTTGCGGGCGGCGGCTTCGGCGCCCATTGATGCAGCTTCTTGCGCCTGCGCTTCCGCGGTGGCGGCTTGCTTCTGCTCGGGGGTTGCGAGGTACTTCTGAGCGTCACATCCGTTGCCGTGGAACACATCCTGGAGGATAGCGCGCCAGTTCAGCTCGGCTGCGAACGGGGACTGCGTGAGGGTCTGCAGTTGTGCGAGGTCCGTCAGGGCCCCGCGCAGCGCAGCGAGGTCGCCGTTGCGGGACAGTGCGTCGAGGCCGGTGACAATCGAGAGCTGGACCTTGGTCTTGCCCAGCTTGAAGTCGATACGGTGCAGCAGCCACACCGCAATCTTGCGTTGCAGCGAGGAGGCGAGTCGGGTGTACACACCGCCCAGGCCAGTCTCCAGCTCCACGGCCTGTTGCCGAATCTCCTCGGCCGTCACGCGCTCGGCATCACGGGTGATCGCGGTGCCAAGCAGGAAGCCCTGGCCGATGCGACGGACGTAGGTGTCCGCAATCTCGCGGATCGTGCGCAGGTCGGTCTGCCCACCGTGCGACACCAGCGTGAGGTCGCCGTCCTCGCCAGCCAGCACGGCCCCGTTCTCGCTCTCCTCGAACTCGCGAGGCTGCGTGGCGGCGCCGGGCTTGAGCAGCCAGCGGAACTCGGACGCCAGGATGGCGGCCTCGACCTCGGCCTTGGACATCATGCTCAGAGACGCGAAGTCTCCCGCGAAGTCCTCCACAAGGCCGGTCCCGTAGTGCCCGCGGGGGCGCAGGTTCCAGACCAGGGGCAGCCAGGGGCAGTCGTCCAGCTCGTACAGGCCGTCGTAGCCCTTGCCCGTGAGCTTCACCTCGTTGATCCAGGTCGTCTCGACCAGCTTCTTGCCGACGCGCTGAATCCAGTGGTACACGCAGACCTTGGCGTCCGGCGTGGCCGTCCCCTTGGCTGCGGTGTAGGCTGCCTGGGCCTCGGGCTCCAGCTCGTCGAACAGCACGTTCTCACGCACGATCAACTGCTGGATGCCGCCGCGGGCCGTGCGCCGGATCACGTAGTCGCGGGCGTTGTAGCCCACCAGCTCGTCGCCCTTGGGGGCGTACAGCAGGAAGTTGCCCAGGACCACGAGGTTGAGCAGCACGTCGAACAGCAGGGCGCGTGCGCCCTCGATGCTGTCCAGCTCGCGGCTGGCCTTGCGCTCACCGGCAGCAAGTAGGCTGTCCACCTGTTCCTCCTCGATACCGAGGACGCTGGTCACTTCGGCCATCGCGTCGGCGTCCAGGGCCATCCGCATGAACGGGCGGCTCGGGGCGAACATGGTGAGCATCAGCCGGTTGGTGATGTGGTTGCTCGCCATCGCGCCCACGCTTTGGTAGTCGTGGGCCATTTCCGTCGTCAGCTCGTCCAGGCCGTTGGGCAGGAACAGGCGGGGATGCGTGTAGGCCGCGTACTTCTCGAAGCGGGTGCGCAGCGCAGCGCGGAGGCCGTCGAGCCGCGTGAACTCGGAATGTGCGGTCTTGCTCACAGGCTCTCCTTAGATGCGGACCGACAGGCCGGGGACCACCTTGGGCCGCTTACGGGTGTCGAGCTGGCCGTCGGCGCGGGGTGCGAAGTCACCGGCCTGCTGCGGCTGGTTTGCGGCCTCGACCTCGGCCTCCTCCGCAACCTTCGCGGACTTGGCTGCGGCCTCCAGGTCTCGGCCTTGGGCAGCGCCCTGGGCGAGGTCCACGGCGCCGCGGACTACGGCGCTCGCCTGGGCGTACTGGCTCTCCTGACGGGTCACTCCCAGTTGTGCGCGCTGGATGTCCATGTCGATGCCGCCCGAGTACAGGGTCGTGCCGAACTTCCGGTACTGCGCCAGCATACTGAAGCCCTCGGGGTTCTGCCGGGCGTACTCCTGCATTTCGCGCTTGCGTTGCTGCAGGCTCTGCAGTTTGTTGTACGGGTCTGCCATGCGTCCTCCTTAAATGCGAATGACGCCGGGCGCCGTGTTGGGATTCTGGTATGCACGGCGGCGGCGGGTCGGGGATTCCTCCCCACCCTCCTCGCCGATGTCCACCTGGGCCTCCTCCGTTGGCGTCTGCTGCATCAGGCGCACTTGCTCCTCGACGCGGGCCCGCTCTTGGGCAAGTCGGGCCTGCTGCGCGGTTTGTTGTGCGACCGCCTGGGCCTGTCGTTGCGTGGCCTGGGCGGAGTCGCGCATGGACTGGGCCTGCAGCTCGGCCATCTGGCGTTGGGCCTTGTCGTCGATGCCAAACAGTTTCTTGACGAAGCTCATGTAACTTCCTTGTAATTGACGTGGGCTTCCGTGGCGTAGCCGTAGCGGCCCAGGTAGCGGGAATAGGTGGCGTCATGCGTCACCAGGGATGTGCCAATGGCGACCCCAGCGCAGCCGTGCAGCCGCGCCGTCTCCTCCATGAAGGCAGTGACCCGCTGCATGTCAATCGGTTGGTCGTCGAGCGAGAACAGTAGCTCCTCCGCAAGGATGGGCCGGTCAGCCCACCACTGCAGGCCGATCTGGTACATCAAGAAGGCGTTGCCGATCTTGACGCAGGTGCTGCTGGTCTTGCCCTGCATCGTGAGCCACACATGCAGGAGCGCCTTTGAGGCGTTGGTGTTGGCGAGCCACGTCTTGGGCCCGCGCTTCTCCCACATGCGCAGGTGGTGCTCGATGCTGTCCAGGTCAGCGGCCGACCACGAACCCGTTTCGCAGGATGCCAAGGACGTGCTGCATCCCGAGGAGGTATGCAGCTTGGAGGTCTGTGGTTGTGCTTCCGACGAGGGTGTGGGCATTGGCTTCTTTCTCCAGCTTGCGGTAGGTGTCGGGATCGAGGCGCATGACCTCGCGGACCTGGGGAGTTTCGGACTGCTTGTTCATTGGCGTTGGGTCGGTATATGTACCGGAAAGCCGCGTGGCAATTCAGTCCATATACCGATAATGGTTACGAGAAGAAGTGCTCGGAGGCGATCACTTCGTTGAGGTCCAGGTCTCCCCTGGCCGGGGGTGCGGGCACCACCGGGTAGCGGTCAGCAAACTCCTGAATGGGATCATGCTGTGTGTACATATCCACGAAGGTAACGCGCAGAAGGGTGTAGAGCTTCTGTGTGTCAGCCGCATGGGTGCCGTAGTCGTCATGAATCATGGCGAGCGCATCTATCCCCAGCCGTAGGCTGAGACTCGCCGTGAGGTGCAGGTGCGCAGCGTCGCATGAGTGCACGAAGTTGGGGGCAAGCCCCTGGCAGTGCCTGCTCACGCTTGGATCGTCAGCCTCGCTCACCACCTTGAGCTTCATGGAGCCATGAACCCTGGTAGTGATCCGGTGCTCCTCCACCTCGAAGTAGGTCTGAGTAGCCAGGAAGCCCGAGGGAGTCTCCCATGCGATGACACCTTCATCATGGTCTCCAGCCTTGACGATGGCACGGGCTGCTGCCTTGAGCCAGTCCATAGCCTCCCGGCTCTTGACTACCACATCGCCGATGGCTTCCCATGCGTGCTCCACAAGCACCTGCGCTGCCTTGAGCTGCTGGTCCTTGGGGCACCAGGGAGCCTTCCCCTTGCGGATGAAGTCCTCCAGCACGTAGGTCACGGCGCTACGCTTGGTGATCCCGTAGGGTGTGGTCATCACGGTACGCTTGACTGCCTCCCGCGGTACTCCGTGCCTTGCCCACTCACGGGCCAGCTCGTCGTCTGCGGCTGAAAGCCGTAGCTCTGTGGCTCGTGCCACCTGCTCGTAAATGTCCTGGCGTTCGGGCAGGTTGAGCAGGTTCGTGGCGCGTCCACCCACCTCGTCGCGCAGCATGGCCGAGAAGTTCTGCAGGCCGTTGCAGGAGCCGTCCAGCGAGACAGCAATGCGGGACTCGAAGTCGTCACCCAGGCGCTGCCACTCGGCGTACTCAAACGCCCAGGCCAGGAACTGCAGCGGGCTGTCGCAGTCCATCCAGTCGTCGTTGCCCTCGGGGTCAGCCGCGATGTCCATGATCTGCTGGTGACGGTCACGCACCCACTGCACGCGGTCACGCAGCGGGGCCTTGTCGAAGCCCCACTTGTTCGCACCGTGGATCATGAACCAGTCCTTCGCGTCCTGGTCCAGCAGCGGCTTACCGTGAGCGAACTGGATCAGCGCCTTCTGCAGGTCCGAGCCCTGGGGGTTCAGGCCGTAGGTCAGCGGGTACAGTCGGCCACGGCTGTCCGCGAAGTACACGAAGTACAGCTCGGGGTAGTGCCGGAACATGCCGGCCGCCCGGGTCGCGGAGTAGAACCGGGAGTACATGACGCCGCGCAGTTTGCGCTGGGTGTACCACTCAGCCATCTGGCGTTTCCACAGCTTGAACTCGGCCTCCTGCTTGGCCGTGCGGGCGTCTGGGTCAGCCTCCTCACGCAACCACTCAGGCGGCGCCGGGCGCTCCTTCTCGTGGCTGGTGACAATCTCGCCCATGTCACGGTACTTGCTGATGCGCCACGCGATGTCGAGGATGCGGGTGTTGACGCGCCACGCAGTCCGCTGCAGGGCGTTGACGGCGGACGTGACCACCTCCCACTTGGGGTGCTGCATCAGCAGCTCACGCGCCGCACCGTGGGCCTTGACGAGGAACGGGTGCGCTCGGCGCATGTCCGGCGTGTGGTAGCCACCGCCAGCCAGCCCGTGCCAGTCACGCGGCGGGGCCACGCAGGGCCCGTACACGGGGCTCGTGATCGCCACGATGTCCTTGATGCGGTCCACGAGGTCGCGTGCGGTGGGGCTCAGGCGGACCTCCATCGGGGCCAGCTTGCCGGGACGGCGGGCACCCGTGTGGTCCACGGGCGGCTGGTCAGTGTCGATCATGCCCAGGCGGGCAAGGCAGTCCACGAGGAAGCCGCCCACCTGATCGCGTGCGCCCACGCCCCACTCGGCCCAGTCGATGCCAGCCTTGCGGGCCTGCATCTTGTACACCGTCATGCGGTGCTTCACGGCCTTGGACCGCTTGCGGTTGAAATCGTTGGCGAGCGTGTAGTACAGCTCGGGGTTGGCCGTGGCGATCTGTGCCAGGACCAGCTCCTGGTGGATGATCGTGCCAGCGGCGCCGGACACGCGACGCAGGGTCGCATGCTCCAGGCCACCCAGCACACTGTTGAGCACGCTGCGCACGGCCAGGAACGCCACGGCCAGCGGGTCAAGGGGCTTGAGCAGGGCGGCGTGCGCCTGGAACCTGCCCGCCCCCTTGACCTCCCAGGACTCGCGCACCATGTCCGCCAGGGGCAGCACGTACTCGCGGTAGATGGCCTGCCCGTAGGGGTTACGGGAAGCCTCGCCGGCCTCCTCGGCCCGTTGCATCAGGTTCTCAGCGCGTTGCACGCCACCGCGGTACATGCGCAGTTCTACCTCCTCCTGGGACAGCAGCTCGGTCACTCGTCGGCCTCCAGTTTGTCGTCGCGTATGCCCTTGAAGCGAGGCTCGCGCAGCTTGCCGTCCTCGGTCAGGCCCATGAACTCGACCTCGATGATCTTGCCCTGGGCCTCGTCGCCGGTCAGCGAGTGCGGCACGCCGCTGCCCACATGGGTGACGACGCCGCGGTACTCGACCGCCAGGGTCAGCACCTCGCGGCCGGTCTTGTCGCCCTTGGCGGTATGCGTTGCCACGACGCGCAGGTCCAGGCTCTGCGTGGGCTTGACCTTGATCAGCTCGCCGTACTTGCTGGGCTCTGGCCGCCAGCCGGCCAGCGGGTCGCGCAGGATCAGGCCGTCGTAGCCGCCGCGTGCCACCCACTGCTGGGCCAGGGCCACGGGGTCGTTGCCGTAGGTTCCAGGGGTGTAGCTCTCGGCCAGCATCAGGTTTGGGTAGGCGTGCTGGGCTCGGAACAGCATGTGCTGCAGCGCGGACAGGCGGTCGGCGTAGCGGTACTCGGTGCCCCGCGAGAAGGCGGGGGCCGGTAGCAGGTCGAACACCACGAACACGAGGTCGGTCGCCGGGTCGTGCTGGCGGAACTTGCCACTGATGGCAGGGAACGGCGTGCCCGGAATCCACGCTTCGCCGAGCAACACGGCGTCGCGGCCAAACAGGCTGACGGCTTGGTCGATGATGTGCTGCACACTGCGCACGCGCTCGCCAGTGCGGCTCAGGGCCTGCTGGGTCTCGGTGTTGACGATCAGGTTGCAGCCGTCGTACTTGCGCTGCGCGATGTGCGTATGCGTCAGGTCCGCCAGCCGCTTGCCCTTGCGCCACGCTGCGGCCTGCTTGTCGAACTCAGTTGCCTTGAGGATGATGTAGCCCATTCGGGTTCCTTTGCGACGATGCGGACCTCCACGAGGCCCGGGGTTTTCCCGGCAGGGAAGTTCTGGCCCGCCATCTGTGCGGCGTAGCGCACGGCGTCGGACCATGTGGGGCCCACCTCGCCGACAACGGCGATGCCCACACCCTGCGTCTTGTAGTCGATGATCACTCGTACTCCTCCAACTGCGCCGCCACGCAGCCGACCAGCTCCACGAACGGCCTGCCCGACAACTCGGCAGCGCGGTCGTTCATGCAGTTGCAGAAGTCGTCGATCTGTTCGTCGGTCAGGCCGAACTTGAGCAGCGTGCCGCGCAGTAGCTGTCCGCGTTCCTCGATGTCGATGGGACCGTCACCCTTGCTGAGAAGGGAGGCGATCACGAAGGCGTCGCCTTTGGTGGTCATGCGAAGTATCCTCGGATGCGCGCCGCGAGGCGCTGGTTGAACTCGCGCAGGTTGGTGTCGAACCAGCGCCGCACCACGTAGCTGCGTGCCACGCTGATGATCGTGAAGAACACGCCGATCAACAGCCCGTCCCCCAGGCTGATGGGGAAGCCGAGCGCGGGTAGGATCGTCATGTTCGCCACGAGGTTAATGCCGAAGCCGATGGCGATGTTGGTCAGCGCCTCAATGAAGGACTCAAGCCGTGTCTGCATCGCGGCCCTTTGCTCGCGCCAGCTCTGCCAGGAACAGGCCGTTGCAGTTGAGGTGGTCGATGTGCAGCAGGCCGGTCTCGCCGTCTCGGGCGTCGAGGCCATGCTCCAGGATTTCGTCGAGGTGGCGCTGCAGGCCGTCGAGGTATCGGCGCTCGTTGTCCTCGACTTGACGCCAGGAGTGCGCGGCGTACTTCTTGGCGCCGAACTCCAGCACGTCCACCACACCGCGCACGGCGGCCAGCATGCCCTGCTTGGACATGAGCAGGGACCAGCGGCGCTTGCCCTTGTCGAACTTGAGGCCACCGGCCTGCCCCTCGGCGGGGGCCGAGGCGTAGGCAGGTGTGGGTTGCGAGGCGGGAGCCGGCGCCGCGTCGTAGTCCACGCCAGCGATGGCGGCGCGGAAGTAGTACGCGGCGTGAGACGCTTCCATCCCCCCGTACTCGGCCAGCCTGATGCTGCGGCCGAACACATCCGTGACGGTCGCCAAGTCGCCGACCTTCATGCCACAGTGGCGGTCGTGCATGCGCACAACTTTGTCGCCAACTTTGAAGGGATTGGTCCAGCCGTCGCCGGGAATCTTGCTGTAGTCGATCATTGGGACAGCAGAGCCTTTCGCTTGGTGGGGGAGTTGATGGTGTAGCGCGAGCGAGACCAGCCGCCGCAGTCGTGACAGCGGTAGCGGTGGTACTGGCCCACCTGGGTGTACTCGTAGCCGCGCTGCTCGACGTGCTCGCTGCCGCATCGGCCGCAGCGGCGCTTGTCGTCGGGGTAGTAGATCGCCACGTTGGGGTGGCCCACTGCCCAAGCCCGCATGTTCAGGTACACCTGCTCGGTGGCCCGCACGTCGTCGATGTTGTACAGCCGCATGGCACGCCACGCATGGGGGTTGCCGGCGAGGCATTCCTTCCACAGGTCGAAGCCCGGGAACTCGTTGTGCTTGCGCTTCTTGATCGTGGACAGGTAGGTGGACAGCCACTCCAGCTTGTTGCTCGTGAAGCCGAACACGTCCTTGGCGATCAACATGGTGTCGATCACCTTGACCGGCGAGTACGGCGGGAAGCCGTGCATCACCATGCGGGCGTTGATCTTCTTGAGGTCGAAGCGTTTGCCGTTCTGTGCGATCACGAAGTCGGCCTCGTCGAGCAGCGCCCACAGCTCGGCGAGCAGGGAGCTGTCGTCACGGAAGTCGTCCTGCTCGGACACGTCGCGGTAGATCACGTCGCGCTGGCCCAGGTGTTTGGCGCAGAAGGACAGCACGGTCCACTCGTCGCCGATCTGGTTCAAGCCGATGTTCTCTTTCCACAAGCGCCAGTGCATCGACTGCAGCGGGCTCGTCTCGATGTCGAGGGTGATGATCTTGGGTCCCGTTGTCATGCTGCCTTCTTGGTTGCGCGGCGCTTACGCGCCAGCTTGTTGGCCCGCTCGCGCTTCTCGTCTGCGCTGCGGTGCGTGGGGTGGAGGGGGCGGGAGGTGTGGTCGGCCGTGATGTACGTCCACACGCCGGACAGGAAGCGACGCAGCCTCGCGTCCTTGAGCATGTTGCGCGCCCTGTTGTTCTCTATGTGCCCCAGCATGGCGTTGCAGCCACGGTGCAGCACGCCGCGAACGTGGCCCGTCTTGTGGTCATGGTCGAGCACGGCGTCGTCCGGCGACACGCGGTCACAGCAGAGCATGCAGTGCCCGCCTTGTTCCTCAAGCGCGGTCGCTCGGTACGCCGCTACCTCCGAGGCTTTCAGCTTGTGCATAAGCATCCTTGATGCGTTGTTGGAAAATGTCGATGGTGGCCCGCAGGCCCGCCGCGCCAGTGCGCCTCCAGAAGTCACCGCACCATGCGTCCGCATCTGTGCGCAGCCACAGCAGCATAGCCTGCTCGACCAGACGCTCGCGCCAGTCCTCGGGGTACGTCGCAGCGTAGCAGGTGCGCAGCACCAGCCATCCCTCCTCGGGGTTCTTGGCCTGGGCCAGTAGGCCCTCGGCTGTCTTGGGTCCGACGGGCTTGCCGTTGAACTTGGGCAGGCCCGGGATGTTGTCCGCCGTGTCACCCTGCAGCATCTGCAGGAAGAACCACTTGAGGCCGTACACCTTGCCGTTGCTGCCGACCAGCTCCCACGTCCCAAGCGGGACCTCGGTGATCGAGAAGTCCTGCCAGTCGATGTGTACGCCGGGCAGCATACGCATGTCCTTGTCACCGCTGGCGATGACAACGGGGCGCCCGTGCTTGGCAAGCTCATGGTAGGCGCACAGCGCCATGCCGTCGTCGGCCTCGCGGCTTGCCCACACCTTGGTGCGGTACGTGGTCTGCGTCTGACACCACTCACGCAGGTAGCCCCAGTTCTTGGGCCGGCGCCCGCTGCTGCGGTTGCCCTGGTACGGCTTGGTCACAGCGATGATCCGCCTGTCACCCTTGGTGCTGCCGTCGTCGGTCAGGTGCAGGACCACGGACTCCGCGCCAGTCAGCTCGCGCATCGTCTCGATGCGGCCAGCAGCACGGAGCCGGGACTCCTCCACCGTCGTCTCCTCGTTGCCGCCCGCCCAGTAGCAGAGCAGGTCAGCATCGAGGTGCATGGTGCGCCCAGGCACCACAGGCGGGAGGGCCCGCACTGTGGTGGGCGCAGCCTCGGCGGCGTCAGCCACCGCTTGCTGCATCCAGTCCTGCATCAGAAGTTCGCCAGCGGATCGTCACTCGGGGAAGCGGCAGGCGCACTCTTGGTCGAGGCCGCCGCAGTGGCAGCCTCGGCTTTTCCCGCTTCTGCCTGCGCACCCAGGTTCAGGGCGACGCCCTTGGTCTGCAGGTAGTTGTGGATCGGCGAGCCCACGAAGTTGGCCGCGGCCTTGATCTTCTCCTGAAACACGTTCTTGGACTTGGCCGGGGCCGTCACCTTGCCGTCCTTGTCCTTGCGCTCGGGGTACTCGCCGTCGATGAACAGGGTGTCCCACAGCTTACCGATGATGTCGGGCGCCGCGTTCCAGGTGAAGAAGCGGATGGGGCTGACGGGCGGATCGACCGGCACCTCGGTGATGGTGCCGTCGATGGGGTTGGTGAAGCGCGGTGGCTTGATCGCCAGCACACCCGAGTCATCCTTGAGGCGGACGAAGGGGGCCTTGCCCGGCTCCTTCGCCGGGTCGTGTGCGATGTCCAGGAGGAACGCCTTGCCCAGCAGTTGCGAGAAGTGCTTGGCCTGCCCGTCCCAGTTCATGCGGACGAACGCCTTGTACAGGCCGGCCTTCTCGTTGAGCTGGCCGTAGTTCGCAGCCGCGTTGCTGCGGAACGTCACACGGATCGGCTGCTTCTGGCCGTCGGCGCCGACCTCGGGCTCGTACTTGGGACCGGACAGCTCGAAGATCAGCTCGACCTGGGGCTTGACCATGCGGGGCTTGCCGGCCCCGACGCTGACCTCGTGGTTGCCGGTCTCGACGTAGCCGATGAAGCGGGCACGGGCGGTGCCAACCGGGGGCGGGGCGTAGTCACCGCCGCCACCGGCCGTGGTCTCGTTCAGGTTGGGGCCGGTCTCGGCGACTTGGTTGGCGAGGGCGAGGATGTCGATGCTCATGCGGGGTCCTTGTAGGTAAGATTGAGGATGATCTGTCGGATGACCGACTGTGGTACACCAAAGCGGCGAGCAAGCGCCCGCTGTCCCGTTGGTGAGTGGGTGCCGTGGGCCTTGCCCCCGGGTTGGTAGAGGCGACGAATCTCTTGCGCGTCCGCCAGTGTCAGGGCTTTGTGAGGATTGCCTGCTCGTCCGCGCTCTACCTTATCTCGCATGTTGTCAGCATGCGTGCCAAGTAGCAGGTGGTCGGGATTTATGCAGCGCGGGTTGTCGCAAGCGTGGCGAACTGACCAGCCGCGCATCTTGGCAAGGGGCATCCCGTAGTGCCGGCTAAACACGACCCGGTGCAGGAGGCTTCCGTGCGTATGGCCGTAGCCGTCCTTGTTTCCTTTCTGCCCGTGGTCAAGGCAACTCGAATGATGGCTTGTGGTTTCCAATGTACTCCTTTCGCAGCAGTGCCCGGTATTGCTCCATCGCAGGTTGGAACTCGGGGTCCTTGAAGGCGGACTCCTCGCCCATGTTGCGACCGTGCACGGTATCGCTCGGGACGGGGAGGGGGAGCGGCCACTTGAAGTACCACTCCATGAACGTGCTCGCCTCCAGCATGCAGGCATGCAGCAGGGCGCCAGCTTCGACACGCACGGACTCGTGAGCGTCGGCGTACTGTGCGTCGTGCACCGTGTTGACCAGCAGGGCGAGGCCATTGAAGTTGCCGGTGCGGTAGAAGGCGCGGATCGCCAGCCACATTGCAGCCTTCATCCACTCGCCGCCCTCGCCCTGCACTTCGTAGTTCTTGATTTCCGTGGGCGAGAACGAAGTGCGCTGGCCGCGCTGCACCTGGAACTCCAGGGCCGGTGACTCCATGTACGTGTACCGCTTGCCGTCCGGCGTGCTGACTTGCGACAGCCCGAGCTGGCACATGAGTGCGGGGAACTTGGGGTGCGGCACGACGCGGCTGGTCGGCACGCGGTTCGCCTCAATCTCCTTGGTCCGCGCCTCGAAGTACGCATCAATCTCGGGGTAACGCGCCTGCTCCGCAGCGATCAGCGCCTCGACTTCCTCGATGGGCATGCCCGTGGACTCGGCGATCTTCTTCGGGCCCGCGCCGTATGCACGCTGAAACGAGAACACCTTGGCACCCGTGCGCTTGTAGTCCCACTCCTGGTCGAACTTGTCACCCTTGCACAGGGCGAACACCTCGCCGTACTCCATGTGCTCCTTGAGGGCGAGGCGCATGCAGTGCAGGTCGATCCCGTTCTTGAGGTCGAGGATCAGGTTGGCGCAGTGCGTGAGGATGGCCTGGACGTACACCTCCAGCGACGAGAAGTCGGACTGCAGGATGTACCCGGCCGTGCCCCAGCGGGACTCGAACACCTGCTTCACGTCGGACTTGTTGCCCTTCGGAATGTTCTGCAGGTTCGGGTTGCTCGACGAGAACCGGCCAGTCACCGTGCTCGTGTGGTTGAGCATGTGGTGAATGATCGAGTCCGGCTGCACCAAGGTGAGCATGCCCACGTCGATGCCGTCCTTATCCTTGCGGATGAAGTACGTGCCGAGGTCCTTGTCCATCGCCTTGACCGACGCGAGGTCCTTGAGGAACGGGATGTTCCTGTTGCCCAGCGACTCGATCACGTCGGCGCTCACCGAGTACAGGCCCTCGGTGCTGCTGGCCCAGTCCTCGTTGGGCTGCGTGAACCCGGGGAACGCCAGCTCGCACTTCGCCATGCGGCTCTTGGTCTTGGTGATGTCATCGACCTTGACCTTCTTGGTCTTGGGCTCGCCCTTGTTCTTGCCGCTGGCGTACACCACGGCACCGCCGCCAGTCAGCCCGTGGTCGAGCCTCTGCCACGCGGAAAGTTCCATCGTGGTGCCGTCCTGCAGCAGCACATGGGTCTCGTCCTTCTGCGCATAGGCGAACAGGTGCGCAGCCTGCGGCTTCTCCTCGGGGCTGAACCATGTGGTGCGTCCGTCCTTGAGGTCGTACTGCCGACGCTCGTACCCGATGGTGCCGCCAAAGATAAGCGGGCTCAGGTGGTAGCGGTTCGTCCAGTTGAACGGGAACGGCAGGTCCTTGGGCAGGTACTCGGCGAGGCGCTGCTCGGCGGCGGCCAGCTTCTCGGCCAGCTTGGCGGCAAGCTCGTGGCCCAGCGGCACGTTGACGAACATGCCGTTGCGTTCCATTTCCACGGTGGCGCACAGGCTGCCCATGTTGAGCAGGATGCTACGGCTCTGACCCTGCTTGCGGGTACGCTCCACCTGCTTCAAGAAGATCAGCTCGGTGTTGCCAATGTCGCCCTCGCGACGCTCGCCGTTGGGCAGCGTCTCGCCCAGCAGGTAGCGGGTCAGCAGGTCCGGGTCGATGTCCTCGGTGGGCACGCCCGCTTCCCACAGGCGCTTGACTTCATCGACCTTGAGGTCGCCGCCGTAGCGCACGGCCAGCTCGTCAAGCGACAGCATGTGGCTGGCCTGCTGCTGCCCTTCGAGCAGGTACTCCGCAAGTTGCACGTCCCACACCAGCCCGCCACGCTCGACGTACTGCATCCACGCAGCGTACACGTCGGGGTTCTTGAGCAGGTGCAGCAAGTCGAACTTGATGTTGGCACCCACGATGAACTGCGTGCCCGGGTTGCGCAGCGTGTCCACCAGCCACGGGTACTCCTGGCTGTCGGGCGTGAGGCGCTGGCCCCACGGCGCGGCGTCGGACTTGCGCTTGCATCCGACCATGACCACCCAGTTGCGTGGGTCGAAGGGGTTGGCCTTGCGCTTGTAGCTGGTGTGCGTCGTGGTCTCGATGTCCACGATGGCGTAGGTCATAGCGTCCCCTTCCGCACGAAGATAACCCCCTGCCTGTGCAGGGCGTAGCCCGCCAGGGACCTGCGGGTACTGGTGCAGGGCGCAGGGTCGCAAGCCTCCCTGAGTTCATCGAAAGCGCAGTGGGCACAGACCGAGCCTGCGTTGCGGGGCGCAGGGATAGCCTTGTACTTCACGCCGTCCACGACGACGTTACCCTTCTTGGTGATGCGAACATCCATCACAAACTCCTCGGCATGTTGTAGCGACCGCGCTCGCCATCGAACAGGACTTCGGTTCTCGGGTCGCGGGGCCCGCCGAATCGGTGCAGCTTGTTCTTGGTCATGCCAATGAACCGGCTGTGTTGGAGCGAGTCGTTGTTGCTCGCGCCAATGGTGACGATGAACTCGGCCGCGCCCTGCTTGCCCGTCTTGCTGTCCTTCAACATGGACAGCGTGGGGTACAGCTCGCCGTCACCGTCGGCGCTGATCTGGCTGGTCGCCAGGATCGGTGCGTCGTACTTGACGGACAGGATGCGGGACCATTGGTACATCGCTTCGAGCAGTTGGTCCGTGCGCTCGCCGCCGTTGGTTGTGCCACCGCCGAACTTGATGTTGTCCACCATGTCGAACACGGTCAGCGCAAACGGGATGCGGCGCAGTATGTCCTCGACCTCGTGCGACCAGAAGTCGTGGATGTCGATGACCCGGATCAGGTCGATGCGCCCGCCCATCGCCTCGGCGTACAGCTCGTCGAGGCGGTGCGCATGGGTGCTGGCCTTGGACTTGGGCGGCTGCTGCACGCACTCGACCAGCTCGGGGATGGTCATGTTCAGTGCGCTCTGGTACAGCCGCTGCACGATTCGCTTGCCGGGGCCCTCGTTGTTCAGCCACAGGATGTGCCGCTGGTTGTTATACATGGCTGCCACCTGCGGTGCCATGTGCGTCAACTCGCTGGTCAGGAACGTGGTCTTGCCCTTGTCCGGGCGGCCGGCGATGATGCCGAAGTCGCCGCCGCGCATCGGGCGCATGCTCATGTTCAGACAGTCGAGCCGCCAGTGCAGGCCGGTGTCATCCTTCTCCGCTTGCAACAAGTCGGCGATCTTGTCCTCGACCCACGGCACCCTGACCTTGCGGTTGGTGCGGGACTCGAAGTCCTCGACGGCGCTGCGCAGTCTGGTGTACAGGTCCACCTCCTCGCCAGCGTTCCAACGCTGTAGCAAGTCGGCCACCTGGATGGCGGTGTCGGCCACGGCGGCCAGCCTCATGCAGAACCCGCGCGACGTGAAGGCGCGGC
>VFQO010010881.1_pt1 | contig 16086 bp, 26 predicted proteins | sample 3512331 | NCBI WGS metagenome assembly VFQO01 (sample SAMN10412371, study PRJNA504923) | tailings metagenome | isolation source: Replicate 3 from Balatoc abandoned mine | place: Philippines: Itogon, Benguet | collected 2017-08-28
ACATAAATCGACATATCTTATATTGGTGGACAACCATTATGGCTTTATTAACCAAAAGAGAAATTATTGTTGTGTAATGAATGCTCATCAGAGGGTGAGACATTGACTTATTTGGGTCAGATATTTTGTCCATTGAATGCTAAGCATTGTTACAATAGAATTATGTACTTGTTTTACTGTGAGGTAATGATTTTTATTTACATGTAAGAAATGCCGTCGTACATTCAAATGCATAAAGCAACAAACAGATTAAAACTGGTAGCCATTAGTATAATAAAAGAAGTCATAAAAAAAGTACAAATCAATCAGCCAGTAATCATTCTAAATCGAAAGCGATGCAATTGAAAGAAAGTAGCTCTTGAAAATAATGAACCGATCGAAAATATAAGTCGAGGAATAAATCATTCTCTAAGAATAAGGTGAGAATGATGAAGACGAATAAGAAGGATAATAAGTCGTTACGGTGGAAAAAATGACAGGTTAAGAGATGATGAATAAACTTGCTTAAATATAGAAGGCGAAAAAGAATAGGGAATATACAGAAAAGGAAATCTAATAAATTAATAGAAAATTTTAAGCGTTGAAAATGTAAGAAAAGGAAGAGAAATAATAAATGACAACAAAATAAATAGCTGGTAATAAAAAGGATCATGTATTCGAACAATATGTAAGAACTATTAAAGCCTTGAACAATCCTGTTATGATTTACTCAAACATTGCAGTTCCTTACAATAAGTCTCCCTTAAATCCAAAACATACATGCAAGTTTTGTAACAATAAGTTAGAGTTGGAAATCCAGTTGACTGAAAAGATTTTGTTATGTAGTAAAAGTTTGGCAATCTTAGACTGGGGAAGTATTTTCATCTATGCCTGCACAGCCAGCTGCAAATAAAGCGAATAAGAATGTGTTGTCTCACAATATGAGTTTGATGCCGTCTCTTAAGAATAAATCACAAAGCTTAAAAAGACCAAAAAGAACAGAAAGAAAAATAAGAACAAATCCTTATCAAAAGAAAAAAGAAGACAATAAAAGTAAGGAGAGATGAAGGAAATAGAGCCCAAAATTATTTCAAGTAAAAAAGAATAAAGTTAAAATAAGGATGGTTCTGAGTAAGAAGGTGACTGGGATTGATTGATATTCTTAAACGAAAAAAGGAGAATTGATATTTTATCATTTTTAATTTGTTAACCAAATTTTCCAAAACTTATTATGTAAATAAAAAATTTCCTATAATTTCTTTACCCACTAAAATCGTATTAAACCAAAAAACATAATATAACTTCTTTTAAATCAATAAGGTAAATAAAAAAGAAATAATCCTTAATCCAAAAAAATGCCACCAAAACCACCACCAAAACAAACCCCAGCACAACAAGGTCCTGTATTATCAAGTATTTCATTATTATAAACAAAGAGCTTTAACAACAGGGTGTTGATGCAGCACAAAAGATCCAAGACACTGAGTCATAATAATATCGTCTTAACCTTCGTAAATAGCTACGTTAGCTTGATAAATCATTCAAATAGTAACAAAAACTTCTTGCTTATTTTAAGTAATAACGCTAAAGATTGAACTATAATTGGATCATAGCTAAAAAGTCATTAGAAGACAAAAAGAGCGAACTGATCAATAAGGAAAGAGAAATTTAAGATCTTAAGTAAAATCATGTTATGACTTTGAATTTGTACAAACAAAAGTAACTTTTTTTCTAATAAAATTTAGGATCAAACATATTTTATTGATTAATCAAGATCAGCAAAGTTAACTGAGGAAAGATGTCGAAGTGACATTGAAACAATTGTAGGATTAACACAGGATAAAAGAGAGAGCGTTGAAAACTGATGTCAGAGCTTTGCATGTTACTTTAAAAGAGCAATAAGTTTCACAGGAAAATTATACCTTTGCTCTTAAGGCGGAAAATGATAAGCGTCAGACTTAATTGAGACAATAATTTGAACGTAGGGCAACAGATTTGAAGAAAAAGTACGACTTGAAAATGCAGCAGAGCGGCGATTGTCAGTAAGGGATGGCTTGTTTCTTGTGTGCAGGCGGCAGCGGTGCCATGGTGCTTGCTGCTGCTTGCAGAGCCAAGCACGGCTGCAGGAACGCGAGCACAACATGAGCCGAGCGCGCCACATAGGACCAGCAAGCAGCCCATCACAAAATGGGGCTGCATATAAATGAGCAACAGCGCACCATGTGGATCATGGGTCCCTTGCCCAGGATACTCAAACACACACATGCGCGTGGCAATGAGCTTCAGCTCATTCAAGACTCAACTCAGCCTCCTTTTGCAATCAAGCGCACCATGTGGATCATGGGCCCCTCAGGGCCGACCGGCAGGCCCGACCCCACCGCCGTGGCCGCCGACAGGAACTTGACGGCAAATGTGCGTATATTGAGGATCTGCGAATGTTTGAAAAAAAGGGAAGAAGCAGTTTGGTGAGAGGAACTTGACGGCAAAGGTGCGTATATTGAGGATTTGCGGGCATTTGAAAGTGACCCCGTGCGGTGCTGCAAGGACTGGTGACGCGACTGGCGGTCACAAAACACAGCATGCACATCCCAGCTTAGCATGCATAGCACAGGGCAGCTTGGGCGCGAGGCAACCATTGAGGTAGGCAGTCACTATTGCCTGTGCATCACCAGGCCATGCAGCCACAGCATGCACAGCATATCAGCACAGCACAGCATCGCATGCCTTGGGCATGAAGCAGCCATTGAGGTAGGCGGTCACTTCCGCCACGCCCGCCCCTCCCGCTTCTGGCGCTATATTCACCACCTGCAGGCAGCGAGTCAACGGCAAGGACTGCGTGAGCCGCAGCAGCCGACGGCCTTGCCACTGCTGGCCCTGAGCAGCTACAAGCAAGCTGCCCTGCTTCCTGTGGATCGCGGCAACAACACAGCCAGCAGAGCCTGCACAATCGGCCAAGCGGCAGCGCCAGCGCACCAGCCAAGTTGAGGCGTAGACCAGGGCCAGCGAGAAGGTGATGTTGAACACCCAGCCAACGATGACGTGGGTGTGGGACAGCAGCCAACTGCAAACGGGCGGAGACAACACAGCATGGAGCACGTGAAAATGGTAGCAGGGGGCGCAGGGCACGGCAGCATGCCAACCCAGTAGGACAAACGGCAGCAGCAGCATCGCCCCCACAGCCACTTTCAACACCAGCAAAGCAGCGCCCTCCTCATCTTGGTTATCGCGTGCCGTGGCACTGAATAGCCGCCAACAAGCGCGGGAGGTATGCCAAAGCAGCAGCAGCAGCAGCAGCAGCAGTGATGCCCTCCCTGTCTTGCTCACCGTGTGCCGTGGTACTTGATGGCTGCCAGGATGTGCACCGACAGGTGCAGGAAGTATCCCACCAGCCCCACCGCCACGCCGATCAGCGCCATCATGAGCCAGCGGTCCCAGTAGCGGCCCCAGGGCTGCAGGGTGGGGGAACATGCAGGGCAACGCTGTTCGGAAGGGAAATTGGGTGCACTGCAGCGCCACCATCAGCCAGTGGTCACAGTAGCGGCCCCAGGGGTGCAATGCGGTGTGGGGTGCAAGCGGCACAGGGCAGCATGGTGGCAACACGAGTGCGCAGCACAACATGCGCTGCTGTGTACGACTAGCAGCCTGAACCACTGCGGCGCAGCAGCAGGGACGCGGCAAGCCTCTGTGCCTGCATGCTCTAGCACCCACGAATGGTTCCATTGAATGATGAGCACCGCAGCCAGCACCCACCTGGGCGGCCAGCCAGTGGCGGTAGACGCGGGAGGAGGGCGCCAGGTAGTCAATGGACTGAAACTGCTTCAGCCGCGCCCGCTCCTCTTGCGTGTACTGCATTCAGCGGGGCGCGAACGACCACAGCGAGCGCAATTAGCAACAGGTGAGGCAACCAGCCTGCGCGGTCGGAGCAGTCCGCACAGGCTAAGCACCCGCTCCTTTTGTGTTTACTGCAGTGGGCAGTCTAAGCAGGCTGCTGGTTGGAATGGCTGGCGACACATGCAGGCCGGCAGCAGGCACAAGAGGTTGGCAGCAAACATCTGGTGATGGTGCTCGGGGTGGGCAACCAGCATCACCACATGTCCCTGCCACGACAGCGGCAGTAGGCAAGCCAAGACCACCAGCATAACTTCAGTAAGCATGGGCAACCTCAGTAAGCATGTCCAAAGGGCAAGATACTTGCAGGCAGCAGCAATGCAGTCAAAAACAGGTGCAGGTGAGACCGAATCAGAGCACAGCACCAGCTCGAGGCTGCGCCGCCATGTGATGAATCGGCTGCACGGTACCACGCAACAAGGCCGGCAACAAGCCTGACACACGGCACAAACACACACCCTATGGTTGACCGCGGCTGCCTCCAGATCGTTGCCGCGCCGCAGCAGCTGGTTGAGGGCTGCCCGCCAGCCGCCGCGCGACTCTCCGCCACGGCCAAAGCTGAACGCAGCCCAGAGGTCGGAGGCGGCGCCGGCGCTCTCCCGTGCACCGCCCTCGCCATCTGTGACCTCTGAGCCGTCGCCTACATGGCTGCTGGCGGCTGTCGCGGCGCCGCCGTGGCTGCCGTTGACTGGCGGCACAGGCACGGTTATGTCTGGCGGCGCTGCAGTGGGAGAGCGGGGTGGCGGCACGGCGGCGGCGGCAGCGGCGGCGGTGAGCAGCAGGGGGTGGCGCTGCGAGCTTTGGGCCAGCCTGCAGTCACGTTACGATGCGATCGCCAGCTGGAACAGCCGCAGGCAGCGGAAGAGCAAGCCGGGAGGCGCGGGCAACCGCGAACTCACTGTCCTCCTCGCTGCTGATGAGGCGGAAGGCGGGGGCGGGGCCCCGCCCGTCCATGGTGCCGTGGATCTGCTGCCCAGGCCGCTCGGCTGCCGCAAACGGGAGAGGTGCAGGGGCCACTTGCAGGGGAGCTGCTGGGGCTGTATTTGGGCGACGCCTGGTGTATTTTGGCAATGCACGCAGCGCAGGACTGCCTAGGCCCGTGCTGGGCGCCCGCTTGATTGCAGCCCGGCTTGCTGATCGAGCGTCCCAGCGGCGCTCATACACTCAGAAAGTGATCCACAGCCGATCCAAGCGCCAACCAGCTTGCATCGCCTCCCCTGCAGCGCGAGCGCTTCCAGCCCTCGCACTTCGCTGACCCTGCATGGCCAGCCCGCACGCCATGGCGCGCCCACGCAGAGCCGCAGCCACCCGCAGCGCGTTGCGCCACGAGGAGGACGAGGGGGAGGAGTTCGACCTGCAAATCGACGATGAGGAGGAGGAGCCGGCCCCCAGGCGGGGCAGGCGCGCTGGCAAGGGTGCGCAATCAGCACGGAAGCCCTGCAGCAGCCCCTTGTCTGCGCGCCGCCGCAGCCGTCGCCGCCTGCCTCGTTGCATTTCGAAGACGGCAGCTTGTGCTGCTCCTTATTGCTGCAGCGCCCGTGGAGGCAGATGAGGAAGATTATGACCCAGGGGCCGACGAGGACGCAGCAGAGGAGCAGCGGCAGCAGCTGGCGGCGGGGCGGCGACGAGGGCGGTCGGGTGCGTCCTGCGGTTTGTCCGCCGCTTTGAAGCACGTGCCTTTGTGCTTGCATGCTAATCCGCGCATGCACCTGTGCTCATTACATCAAAGCGTGCTGGCTGCTCATGCGCTGGGTCGTGCTAAACTTATCCCATGCACCTGCCCACTGTAGCCAACCACAACGATGCAGAGGCGGGACCCTCCAAGCGAGGCCGGCGCGGCGCTGCAGTGGTGAAGCAGGAACCTGAAGGTGGGTGCTGCTGCTTCTCACATGCTGTGGCCCTGATCTTGACTCCTGCTGCTATACAGCTGGGTGCTCCTGTTGTGGCCTGCAACTTGCCTGCAATGCTTGTACTGCGCTTCTGCGCAATAAGTCCAGCTGCCGGGGATGGCACTTGATGCCGGCACGGTTGATGTGATGTCCCAACAGGCGACCAAGCGGGGCCCAGCAGGCGAGGTGGGGCTGCGGCAGCAGCAGCAGCAGCGGCAGCAGCGGCAGACGGGCCAAGGGGAGCAGCAGCAGCGGATGGGCAGCCGCGGGCCACAGCCCGCGAGCTGCGAGCCGTTACTGAGAAGGTGGGTGCTGGCCGTGCGGGAATGGCTGTTGGTTTGCTGTTACCGGAAGTCAGCGGTGGGCGCAGCAGCAGCTGTCACTGGCTGATTTGACGTGCCCTGCACCCATATGGATGCAATGAGAACATGAGGACGTATCTGTACGTATTCCGCCGCAGATAGCGGAGTACCGGCGGGTGCGGGACCACGAGGCGGAGCGAGCAGAGGGCAAGGTGTCGCGGCCGGTAAGGCTGGCTGGTCCTGGCTGGCTCGGCCTTCCCGCTGCTGTTGCAGTTTGCAAGACATGACAGGCTGCTGGCTTGCACCACAGCGTCGGGATGAGGCCCGTTATGCTGAGCAGCGTCTCTGTCCTGTGCGCCTTGCATGTCTCGGGTAGCAGTTCCTTGCACACCCAACTTGCCCTCCCCCTGCTGGCTGCACTGCTCTGCAGGCGCTGGAGCAGGCGTCACGAGCAGTTGTACGGTACATGCTGTTTGCACACAGCGAGAAGCCGGGGGTCCCTGTGCGGCGCTCCGGTGAGCGACAGCTCTTGTTGATCTCACATTGCTTCGGCCTACGCGCGCTTCAGCTGCCGCTGTCGCTGTCGCTGCCGCTGCCTGCTGCTGCCTACACCTCCGCTGCTGCTGCTGCTGCTGCTGCTGCTGCGTATGCCGCCGTCACCACAAGCAACTGCTCTTTGACCTTTGTACATGTGCAGAGCTTGCGACGGTGATCACCGCTCGCTTCCCCAACCTCAAGTCCAAGGCGGTGGTCAGCAAGTGAGGCAGTATAGTTGCTTTGTGTGACTGTGTGCTGAATGTACTGTGCCTTGTTGTATTCCGGCCTGAGCAGCTGCTGTCCTTGTGCAGGCCTGCGCAGCAAGGCCTGTTCACTGTGGCTTGATACCCACGGGTTTGCTTTATTGTGCACACCTGCCCTGCCTCCGGACCACTTGCAGCTACGTGATTGCGCACGCGACACACTACCTCATCGAGAGCATGGGGCTGGAGATGGCGAGCGTGCCCAAGCTGGCGGCGCGAGCGCGGGCGGGGGAGGGTGAGTCAGGGAATAGGCTGGGCGTATTGGGCACAGGCTGGGATTGGAGGGAAGGCGAGACGCGCACAGCACGAATGGTCCAGCGCTTGTGGGGCGCTGATCACGCCTGGTTCTCACGCCTCCCTGCCTGTGTCTGCCCTTCCTGTCCAACCTTCCAGGCGCGGAGGAGGGTCTGCCGCAGTACGTGCTGCGCAGCATTGTGCCGCCGGCTCTGCGGGCAGGTGAGCCTGCTGCTGCTGCTGCTGCTGCTGCTGCTGCTGCTGCTGACGCTGCTGCTGTGGATTTGCGCTTGTCACGCATAATGTTGCTGCCACAGTCGCCACCGCTGCCTTGCGTGCCAATGCTGCAGCTGCTGCTCTGACGTTCAATGATTGCATGCGAGGTGCATGTCTGCTTATTTATCCCTCAAGCCACTATCACCCTGCAGCTTACGTGCTGGACAGCGATCAGTCGGCGGAGCGCGGCCTGCTCGTGGTAGTGCTGGCGCTCATCCAGCTGGCGGGCGGCAAGCTTGGGGAGGGTGAGCCTTCAGCAGTGGCTTTGGCTGGAATGGCAATGCTTTTGCCGTGAATTTATAGTCTGTCTGATGGTGGTGCTGGCGCTCATCAGGCGATCAGGCGGGAGGCAAGCTGGGAGAAGGTGAGCTTTTGGCCCCTGCTGCTACCTTGCTCTTGTGCCACTTGACATGCGTTGCATTTGCTTCAGGTGTGGTGCTGGCGAGCTGGGGAAGAGTGAGCTGTGCGAGTTTGCTATGATGCTGCCTGCTGACTTGGAAGACATCTGGATCAGGTGTGTTGCTCTGTGCATGGTGGTGCTGGCGCTGGTCCAGCTGGCGCGGCAAGCTGGGAGAAGGTGAGCTGTTTGTATTTGCTTGCTGCCTGGCTTTTCTGCGTACTCCCGTCTGCAGCTGCAGAGTGCAGGCTGATGCATGCACATCTGCACTGCCACCACGCCTGGTGCCACGATCCCTCAAATCTGCCCTTGTGCTTGCACCACCATGTGGTGTGCAGATGAGCTGTGGGCTCAGCTGGGGGAGCTGGGCATCGACCGAGAGGTGCCGCACCCCGCCTTTGGCCGCACAGCGGAGCAGCTGAAGGCCTTCTGCACGCAGCGGTGAGTGGGGGCTGGGTGGTGATTGTTGGTGCAGGCAGCTGAGGCAGCTGGAGCAAACGGGGCGGCTGCTGCTGCTGTCATGAAGCAGCAGTTTGCGTGGGATCGAGCTGCTGGTGCCGCTGCCGGCCGCTGGCACCTTAGCTGCTACAGGCCAGCAAGATGCAAGTCCCTCCGCTCAACATTTAAACAGTCGCCGCCATCCTCCCTTCGGAATGCGGTGCAGGTACATCCAGGTCAGCAAGACCCAGGGGCCCGAGGGAGAGACAACGACCTACCACTTTGCGGAGCAGGTGCGACTGGCTGCTGCTGCTGCCCCGCTGCTGCTGCTGCTGGCTGCTGCGGCTGCGTGCACAACTCTCGGGGCTGTGCCGCCCGGATGCGTCCCTTTTCATAGTCGCACACACGGGCAACTCATCAGTGCCTGCGCATCCCTTGCACTTTTCCTCTGCCCGCAGGCGGCGGGCGACCATGCAGAGATCAGCCAGGAGGCCATCACGCGCTTCATCGAGGAGCAGTTTGCGGGCCAGTAATCGACCCCAACAGCCTGAAGTCACCAGATGACCTGGGCAGCAGATGACTTGAAGTGTAGCTTTTGAAATGCCAAGCCTGCGTGCTGCGGGCGGGAAATGCCGTGTTTTTCTGGGCCTGTGCCGGACTGTTTCTTAGCACTTGGGCGCAGAATCGTGACGTCATTTAAAGCAATGAGTGAGATGGGTGCAGCGGCACAAAACCAAAATGTCAGCAGGGCATCTTGAAAATCAGATTGCCACCCCAACCACCCAAGCTAACAAGAATTCACTGGCAGCTGACCTGTCTTCAGTGCCGCTGCTGCTGCCATGAGAGCCTCACAGCTCTGCCGCCAGGCCTGCCCCTGCTTCAGCCGCTGCCACTCCCGCTGCGCCCAGCTTGTGTTGGCTGCCCAGGTGAGTGAGCTTGGACAGCACAACGTCGGCCAGCGCATGCCGCCTGCGGAGGGGTGAGGGAGATGAGGCGGTAAGGCGGTAAGGCGGTAAGTCATCCATTGTCCAGATCCAACACTCACAAGCGGTGCAAGGCAGGGCGGCTGCACAGAAGCTTGCATGCGCGTGTGTCAGCACTGCATACACCGTGGCCTCTCCCACACCTGATGGGTGGATCAAAAGTGTCGAACGCTGCATCCACCTCAGCGGCATCTCCGCCAGGAGCAATGTGGTTGCCCTCAGCGGCGGCCAGCTGGCGGCGCGCTCCATCCAGCGCCTGCTTGGCGGCTGCTTCGGGATCCTGCAGGGGCGGCGGCAATCTGGCTGTATGTGCAGTTCCGCAGGTGAAACGCTCGCTTTCAAAGCGGCAGTGGACTGTGGCATGCGTTGCAGCGGCACACCGTTGCAAGTGAGCAGCTGCGTGCCAGCAGGGAGGAGCCGCATGGATGCCTTCGCCCTGCAGCAGCTCCCACCCTGCTTGCATGCACTTGGAGCGATGCACCATGCCGCCAAGCTCACCGCTGCCGCCGCGGCTGCCGCCTGCTGCGCGCTGCCCATGCCCAGCTCGATCACTTGGTCTGCCAGGCGGGCGAGGCGGGGATCCTCCCACAGCCACTCTGCAGCAAGATGAAAACCGAAAGGGATGCGCACGGTGGCACTGCTTTGGGTTCCCGCCTAGATGGACACCAGCTTGCCGCCATACGGAATCCTGCATGCCACCACACACGCACACACACGCACCCAAGCAACCCTAACGGCTCACAGCTGCACGCCGTGCGGCACACCCTTGAGCTCGCACCCACCTGCATGCACGCGCTGCCGCACGAGCTGCGCCACTCGCGGCTCCGGATGCTGCCCTGCCGCTACCCGCTCCATGACCGACTGAGGGGGAATAGACACTCCAGATAATGAGACGTGAGAGGTAGCAGGCATGGCAGCAAAGCATGTCATGCGCATGCCATGCACATGACATGGCTCAGCACGGCAGGGCAGGGCAGGGCATGCACATGGCATGGCACGGCTGCTGTGCACACGAGCTGACAATGCCAGGCGTGGCATATGGCATGGCATAGTTGCAGCGCATGGCATTGCTTGCCTCTACCTTAACAACGAACGCCTCACAGGCGCCCGTGCGCCGCAACATCAGCACGCTCCACTTCTCTGCACCCCGCCTCGATCAGCGCATCCGCCAGGCTGTCAGGGTCGGTGTAGCTGCAGAGGATGAACGCAGCCAGGCAAGCAGTATGCAGCAGGCCAAGCATGTAGCAGTGGCGGCACCGGTCTTCCATGGCAGGGCGTGGCATGGCATGGGGCGGCATGGCATTGGGAGGCACTAAAGTGCATGACCAAGACCTGACCTGGCATGGCATGGCATGAACATGGCATGGCATGGCGTGGCATGGCATGGCATGACCAGCAGCAGGTGCAGCTGCAGGGCGGCCAGCATGAGCCACTGCCTGCCCCTTGCCGCCTGACACCGGTCGCAGCCAATCACCTGGCCATGTCATGGGGCGTCATGCGTGCTTTGCCTCCTGCCAGTATGCTGGCTGCCAGGTCCAGATAGTGAGCGTCGGGCTCGCTGCGTGGCACGGTGCCGCTGCGTGGCGCCATGCTGGCGAGCGCTCTGCTGAGAGAGCGGCGGCGGCGGCGGCTGGACGACCACGGATCAACTGCTCAGCAGCCTGCATGTATTACAGAGGGAGGGTTAATATAGTCTGCAGCTTTGTGGACTGATGCACGGCTAGAGCTCTCTGAAGGGGCCATGAAGCAAGGCTGTGCAGCGGGCGAGGGCAGGCTCGAGAGGCGGCGCGGTGGTGCGCAGCAGCAGCGCAGCTGACAGGCTGCTTGCCGTGCGGCTGCTCGTATCTCATCATGAGAATAACCCATCGCACCTGAGGGCTTGGCAGCCCAGGCAAAGCCTGCACAAGCAACTTGCCGGCGCGTAGGGTTTGCCTGGGTGTGCCCCTGGTCGCTCCAGTCGGTTGGGAATGATGGACTGAACTCTACGACCGATCTGGCGAGCCTAACACGCCTTGCCGAGACGAAAAACGGCCAATGCAAGAGGCGGCGGCGGCGCAGCACAGCAGCGGTGCCCATGTGCGCGGCCCTGGTGCTGCAAAGTGATCACGCCTCTCGAATAGCTGTGCCAAAACACCACACAGACCATAAACAGCTCGCAGCGGCCGCACGTGATGGCGGCGGCGCAGGGAGAGGCGGCAGCGCCGCTCATGCTGCAGAGACGCATCACAGGGGGCGGCAACGGTGCTGTGGGCAGACCGCCGGGCGTGCCCAAGGCCAAGCCGATAGTGCTCATCGATGAGACTGGTGAGCAGGGCCGTTTGCAGACTGGTCGGCCGATGCATGCAATGTGGTCAGTCCGTGAAGTCGATCTGAGCCGCAGTGCGGTGTGGCACTTGCCGCCGCCGCTGTCGCCGCCGCCAACCGTGCCCGCTGCCGATCAACTCCTGCCTCGTGCCCTCTGCCCGCCTGCTCTGCAGGTCATGTATCCTACACCACCCTGCGCAAGCAGGCGCTCGTCACTGAGCTGCAGGTGCGTGTTGAAAGTGGCGGAGGGCAGCACTGGGGCTGCCAGTCTGGGGTCGGTTGCCTGCTACGTAATGCCTGCAATAGCTGCGCAATTGCACCGCAGCCTTCCAGCGTTCGGCTTGCTGTATGCCAGACGCCAAGACGTGCTTGCGCATTGTATCCCTCTGCAGCTGCGGCACCGCGACATCCGAGCACTAGACCCCGCGGTGCAGCTGCCTTGTGAGCAACCACCGCAACATGCACAGCCTGTGACTGCTGCTGCAGCCGCCTGCTGCCGTTCAAGCTGGCCTAGCGGCGGGATGGGAGCATGCAAGAGATGCTGCATGCTGATGAGCGCTGTCCCCCAGCCCATGAACCCCACGCCTTTCGGCAAACAGTGGCGCTCTATTCCATGCAGACCCATCAACCATCTTCATCCGCACGCAGGCTCTTGCTGCAGCTGCCATTCCAGCACCACTGTCTTGTGATGCATCACGGGTGCTCCCCTTGTGATGCAGACCCTTCGGCCAACCTACACCCGCAAGCAGGCTCTTGCATCAGCTTCCGTTCCTGCACCTATCGTCTTAAAACAGAAGATCGCTCCCCCCAATTTTATGCAGACCCATCGGCCATCTTCATCCGCAAGCAGGCGCTGGTACTGAACCTGGAGGGTCTCAAGCTGCTCATCAGCAAGTGAGTCCTTGCATGAATCCACTGTGGTGCTGCTAGCTGTACGCGGTGACTTGTTAGGCGCTGGTGCTGCACCTGGAGGGCCTCAAGCTGCTGATCAGCAAGTGAGTGACATCCTATGATCACGCACTGTTTGAAGAGACAGCTTGATCTGCCGAGCAGCAGCAGCTGTTGTGCTCAGGGTTGATTGGCCAACATGGTGATGGGCCTTGCAGGGACAACACTAGTAGTCATCAGCATGCCATCTCCAACAGACCTGCCGTGGCGAATTTAGGACCGTCTTGAATGCATACTCCACTTGCAGGGACAAGACGCTGGTGCCCTCCCCAACCGACCTACAGTAGCTGGCACCTTGTGTCGCGTCGCATTGCCATCTTCATGGCACATCGTCTTATCATGTGCTTGCAGGGACAAGACGCTGGTGATCAGCGTGCCCTCCCCAACAGACCTGGCGGCGCGGCTGCCGCCAGACTTGAACAACCCCATCGTGGTGCAGCTGAGGTGGGCTGGGATTCATTGCAACGCCGCCATGGATATCCAGGGGAGTGGCGCGAGCTGCTGCATCCTTTGCTTGTGCAGTGGCCTCGATTCCGCTGGAATCCAGCTGCTGGCCCAGTGTTTCCCTTGGCTTGCCTGTGCCACCACGCCGTTCATGCCAGCTCATGCCCCACCGACCGATCTGCGCAGCAACCACATTGCGGCTTCCAAGTTCCCATTTGGCGACGGCCATGGTGCGGCACGCTGTGCCTGGCCTGCATGCGGTGCTGTGCTTGGTCTGCATGCTGCGCCATGACTGGCCTGCTATGTACTCCTGTTTGGCCTGCCAACCCTATATGCGGGGCATGCACACTATGTGTCGGTTGGTCGCCAGCCCTCGTCAGCCTGTCGATCAAGCTGCCGCCCCTGCCCGCCTTGCCTGCTGAAGGGTACGAGGGCGGCATGTCAGGGGCTGCCAGCTTCATGCATGTCATGCGTGCACCACTGGGTTAAACCTGCTGCTTCTCCTGCCGCCCGCTTTACTTGCAGGGTACGAGGGCGGCATGTCTGGGGCGGCCAGCTATATGTCACTGGAGGAGCTGAAGCACATGGAGGCAAGTTGATGCCCGGCTTTGCACAGGCAGCTGCATGTTCTGCAGTGGTTGTGTGCCTGATGAGCTACCTGCATCCGCCGGGAGGGCAGCCAGTTGCAACGGCCCTCCACATCTCTCAGCACGCATCTTTCACGTATGCACGGCCTATCCTCCAACCCTGTGCAGGCCATGCCCTACGAGCTGCGCGCCCTGGAAGCGGCCCCGCTGGTGTCATTCTATTGCGATTTTTTCTGCTGCCCAATGGCATATCTATGTCTCCCCATTTCTTGCAGGCCATGCCCTACGAGCTGCGCGCCCTGGAAGCGGCCCTGCTGGTGCTGGTCAGAATTCTGCAGCACGAAACCGCGGCGCTGGAGAGCACCACGCTGCCAGGTGAGGCGTAATTTCGTTTGGTAAGGCCTCCTTATCCTAGGTGTCATCAGGATGCATTGGAAGCATGAGACAGCAGAGCTGGAGAGCACCCCGCTGCCAAGTGGGGACCCTTGAGGCAGCCTACAGCTTTAAGCATTGCTCAGCAGCGTGCAGCTGCAGGGGCAAAGCTGCCGTGCCTTTGTCCCTGACACATGTCACTTGTGCTGCAGTCCTGGTGCGCATTCGGCGCTCTGTTGCGCGGCCTGACCCAGAGCAGCTGTACAGGCTTTCTTCTTCTCAACATGCTTCTTACCATGGTCGGATTCATCGTTCCGCTCCCCTGTTTAACAGTGCTGGCGCGCATCCGGTGCTCGGTGGCAACCTGGAGCAGCTGCGCGTGCTTCTTCTATTCCAATATGCATGTAATCACAGTCGAATGATGCACCACCCCTCCCCTGTTCAGTCCTGGCGCGCATCCGGCGCTCGGTGGCACGGCCCGACTTGGAGCAGCTGTATGAGATCCAGAACAAGCTGGACAAGAGCATCGCGCGCATGGGCAAGATCAAGGCAAGCACGCTGTGCTGTGCTACGCTGTGCTGCGCTGCGCTGGGTTGCATTGTGGCGTGCCAGGCGACAAGACCATCGCACGCACGGGCAAGATCGAGGCGAGCATGCTGTGCTGCGCTGCGCTGCACCGTCCCACCGACTGCCGCGGCCGTGGCCGCACCAGTAGACGCATGACGATGCGTGCTATCGTTAAAGCCAAACCGAAAAATCTGCTTTCTGCAGGAGATTCTAGAGGAGCTGCTGGATGACGAGATGCAGATGGCGGGCATGTGCCTTTCGAGGTATGTCTGCCACCAGTCAAGTGCACGGTGGCTGCTTGCGCAGCTTTGGCGCAACTGGTAGTGCATAAAAATGCACCGTCGGCTGCCAGCTAGCGTGCGGCTGCTGGCAGGCCACGCTGGGTGCCGGTTGCCATGCCACGCATGCTGCTCGAGGTGAGCCGGCGCACCAGTTCAGGTCGGCAGAGAGAGAAGAAGAGTGAAGGCAGAGAGAGAAGACGAGCGAACTGAAGCAAGGCAGTTTGGTTCGTCTCCCCGCCCACCCCTGCAGGCTGGAGGGCGGCAGCCCCAAGGCCTGCTCCGAGCCGGGCGGCAGCTGTGGGCTGGAGGAGGGGGGCAGCGGCAAATGCGAGCAGGTGCGTGTGCCTGGGGGCCGGGAGTACACAAGCGACATTGGGTTCGAAATGCACCCCAAACGGCTGGCTGCCTGCTGTGCATGCTGAAAATCTTGGAGCGTTGATTTTTCGATCTGCCGAACGCGTCACCCGCAGACCGCGCTAGACATGGACCGAGACGAAGTTGGGGAGGCGGAGGATTTGGTGGAGGCCTACTGGCTGCAGGTGCGCTTGTTCAGCGGGCAAGCATGAGTTTTGGTTTAGCTGTGCGGCACAGAATACAGGTTGGGCGAGGCGGAGGACTTGGTGGAGGCCTACTGGCTGCAGGTGGGCTGCTGCTGCTGCTGCTGCTGCTGCTGAGCCGCAACAGCGTGCTGCCCTTCGGTGACCTTAAATTGCTTGGATTGGATGGGGAGGGGGAAGGATTGGTGGCGGCGGCCTGCTGGCTGCAGGTGGGGCAGTAGCGTCATTGGTGGGCGATTGTGGTACCACTGTTTCCTGGAAAGTTCAGCTGCTGGGTGCGAGCTACCCTTATTCCATAGCCAATTGAGTGCAATTTGCAACGCACTCACTGGATCCCACCATTCCCTTGCCACCCGCAGGTCGACTCCTCGCTGAGCCGGCTCAAGATCCTGCAGGCAAGCGGCAGCTGTGCATGCAGTAGCTGTGGGGAGAGCGGTGCATGCCGTGCAAACAGCATGTCGCAGGTGGTGATAAGGAGCACATGTGCATGCAGCAGCTGGACGAGAGCAGCTGCCTGCTTCGCGCAAGAGCAGCAGCGGGTGTGTCCTGCCACCGCTGCTCCACAGGCAGCTGCACTTGGTTTCGGCTGTTGAGCTCGTGATTCCCACCGTTCCTATGATTGCAGGAGCGCATCGTCAACACAGAGCACCTTGTGAACCTGGATTTGGACGCCAAGCGAAACGCTCTGGTGAGTCGAGGGAGCAAGCAGCCCTGTGCTCGCTGGCCAGGCAGGACGCAGCAGCCGTCGATCGCTGCAGGTGGGGCATGTTGGATCTCAGTGGCCAGAGAGATAAATGCCACTGATTAGTAGCAGCAGCTCACACAGCCTGCTGCCCAGGG
>VFQO010001667.1_pt1 | contig 16076 bp, 11 predicted proteins | sample 3512331 | NCBI WGS metagenome assembly VFQO01 (sample SAMN10412371, study PRJNA504923) | tailings metagenome | isolation source: Replicate 3 from Balatoc abandoned mine | place: Philippines: Itogon, Benguet | collected 2017-08-28
GCCACGATGCTCGGCCAGCTGCACCTCATCCGCGCCTTCGAGGAGCGCGTGCTCGACCTCGCCGCCGAGGGTCTCGTGCACGGCCCCGCCCACTCGTCGATCGGGCAGGAGGGCGGCGCCGTCGGCTCGATCGTGAACCTGCGCTCGAGCGACGCCGTCAACGGCTCGCACCGCGGCCACCACCAGTTCCTCGCGAAGGCGCTCGCGCACGTCGCGCAGAACGGCCTGCAGCTCGACGCGCTCGTCACCGCCGACATCCAGACGGTGCTGCAGAAGACGCTCGCCGAGATCCTCGGCCTCGCGCAGGGCTACTGCCGCGGCCGCGGCGGCTCGATGCACCTGCAGTGGTTCGAGGCCGGCGCGCTCGGCACCAACGCCATCGTCGGCGGCGGCGCCCCCATGGCCACCGGCAACGCCTGGGCCCAGAAGCAGGCGGGCACGACCGACCTCACGATCAACTACTTCGGCGACGGCGCCGCGCAGATCGGCTCGGTGCTCGAGTCGATGAACCTCGCCGCGGCGTGGAAGCTGCCCGTCTGCTTCTTCATCGAGAACAATCTCTACGCCGTCTCGACCCGCATCGAGGAGGCCGTCGCCGACACGCGCCTGTCGGTGCGCGGCCAGGGCTTCGGCATCCCCTCCTGGCGCGTCGACGGCATGGACCCGCTCGCCGTGCACCTCGCGATGGAGGAGGCCGCGGCGGTCATGCGCAGCGGCGGCGGCCCGACCATCATCGAGGCCGAGGTCTACCGCTTCTTCCACCAGAACGGCCCGTACCCGGGCAGCGCCTTCGGCTACCGCACGAAGGAGGAGGAAGAGGAGTGGAAGGGCCGCGACCCGCTCGACCGCGTCGCGCGCGAGATGATCAAGCGCGGCCTCATCGACGAGGCCGGCGTCGCGAGCGTGCGCGCCCAGTCCGTCGCGGCGATGGATGCGGCCACTGCTGAGCTGCTCGAGGCCGACCCCGACAAGCAGGGTCGCCGCCGCATCCGCCCCGAGCTCTGGCCCGACCCCGAGTTCGTCAACGTCGGCGTGCGCGGCGACGGCAGCGAGCTCGAGGGGATGCGCGTGCTCGAGCCCAGCGCCTCCGACGCCGCACGCCAGCCGATGAAGTTCGTCGACGCCGTCGCCGAGGTGATGGGGCGCCGGATGGCCGAGGACGAGCGCATCGTGGTGCTCGGCGAGGACATCCACCGGCTCAAGGGCGGCACGAACGGCGCGACCAAGGGCCTCGCCGACGCGCACCCCGACCGCGTGCTCGGCACCCCGATCAGCGAGAACGCCTTCATGGGCCTCGGCGGCGGGCTCGCCCTCGACGGCCGCTACCGGCCCGTCGTCGAGTTCATGTATCCCGACTTCATGTGGGTCGCCGCCGACCAGGTGTTCAACCAGGTGGGCAAGGCGCGCCACATGTTCGGCGGCGACAATCCGGTGCCGCTCGTGCTGCGCACGAAGGTCGCGATGGGCTCGGGCTACGGCTCGCAGCACCTCATGGACCCGGCCGGCGTCTTCGCCACGAGCCCCGGCTGGCGCATCGTCGCCCCGTCGACGGCCGCCGACTACGTCGGCCTCATGAACGCCGCGCTCGCCCTGCAGGATCCGGTGCTCGTCATCGAGCACGTCGACCTCTACGCCGAGAAGGACGAGATCATCGCCGGCGACCTCGACTACATCATCCCGCCGGGCACCGCCGCGGTGCGCCGCGAGGGCAGCGAGATGACCGTCATCAGCTACCTCTCGATGGTCAAGCACTGCCTCGAGGCGATCGAGCAGACGGGGGCGGATGCTGAGCTCATCGACCTGCGCTGGCTCGACCGCGCCTCGCTCGACTGGGCGACCATCGAGGCGAGCGTGAAGAAGACCAACGCGGTGCTCATCGTCGAGCAGGGAGCCCAGGGCACCAGCTACGGCGGCTGGCTCGCCGACGAGATCCAGCAGCGCCTGTTCGACTGGCTCGATCAGCCCGTGCAGCGCGTGACGGGCGCCGAGTCGTCGCCGTCGATCTCGCGCATCCTCGAGCGCGCCGCGATCGCCCGCACCGAGGAGGTCGTCGCCGGCATCGAGACCGTGCGGCGCAACGCGGGAGGGGCGCGCTGATGTCCACCACCATCCGCATGCCCGAGGTGCTCGCCAACGTCACCGAGGCGGCCGTGCAGAAGTGGCTCGTCGCGCCCGGCGACGAGGTCGCTGTCGGTCAGCCGTTCGCCGAGATCGAGACCGAGAAGGCCGTCGTGGAGTTCGCGGCCGAGACGGCGGGCACCGTGCTCGAACTGCTCGTGGGGGAGGGCGACTCGATCGACGTCGGCGCCCCCATCGCCATCGTGGGTGAGGCGGGGGAGGTGGCACTTCCCGCAGACCCCGCAGCGGCTCCGGCCGCTGAGGGCTCCGGCGGGGTCGCTGCGGCGGCCCCGTCGGACCCGGAATCCGGCGCGCCCGTGCTCGACGCCGCGGCACCGGTGGCGGATGCGGCCGCGGCCGCGCAGACCTCGGCCGGGCCCGTCGAGGCCACGACCGGCGCCGGCGGAGCATCCGCGCCCGGCGAGGGCTCGGGCCGTCGCTTCGTGAGCCCCCTCGTGCGGCGCCTCGCGCGCGAGCACGGCATCGACCTCTCGACCGTCACCGGCTCCGGCCCCGACGGGCGCATCGTGCGGCGCGACATCCAGGCGCTGCTCGACGGCTCGGCCCCGGCGGCGACCCCGGCGGTCGCCGCGACGCCCGCGCCCGCTGCCGACGCGCCCGCCGCGCCCGCCCCGGCGCGCCCCGCGCAGCCCGCCCCGGAGGGCGCCACCGTCGTGCCGCACAGCCGCATGCGCGCCACCATCGCCCGCCGGCTCACCGAGAGCAAGAGCTCGGTGCCGCACTTCTACCTCACCGCCGACTGCCGGGTCGACGCGCTGCTCGACATGCGCCGGCAGATCAACGCGGGCGGTCAGGTGAAGGTCAGCGTCAACGACCTCGTCGTCAAGGCCGTCGCCGGCGCGTTCGTCGACGTGCCCGAGGCGAACCGCACGTGGAGCGATGAGGGCATGGTCATCCACGACGCGGTCGACATCGGCATCGCCGTCTCGCTCGACGACGGGCTCGTCGTGCCGGTCGTGCGCGGCGTCGAGGGGCTGAGCGTCTCCGCGCTCGGCGCTCGCATCGCCGAGCTCGCCGGCCGCGGTCGTGAGGGGCGCCTGAAGCTCGACGAGCTCGAGGGCGGCAGCTTCACCGTCTCGAACCTCGGCATGTTCGGCACGCAGAGCTTCTCGGCGATCATCAACCCGCCGCACGCGGGCATCCTCGCCGTCGGCGCCGCGTCGGCCAGGCCCGTCGTCGTCGACGGCGCGCTCGAGGTCGGGCAGGTCATGACCGTGACGCTCTCGGCCGACCACCGGGCGTGGGATGGCGCGCTCGCCGCGCGCTGGCTCGCCGCGTTCGTCGCCCGCATCGAGCACCCGCTGAGCATCCTCGCCTAGCGGGAGGCCCCGCTCACACCTTGTCGCGCCACGACCCGCGCGGGGCATCCTCGTCATCGACGACGTCGATCGCGTCGGTGTCGAGGGGCAGCGCGATCGACTCGGTCGGCGGGGCGATCATCGTCGCCTCGTCGCGACGGTGACGCAGCACGGTGTCGATGTACGAGCTCAGCGCCTCGGCGAGCGGGATCGCCCGAGCCTCGTTCTGCGACAGGAACCACCGGTGCTCCAGCAGCTGGTGGAACACCTCGGGCCCCTCGAGCTTGCCCTTGAGCTCGCGCGGGATCGCCCGCACGACCGGCTCGAAGACGCGCACGAGCCACTCGTGGGCGACCTGCTCCTCGTCGACCGACTTGTCGGGGTAGGTCGCCGCCGAGTACGAGTCGAGGTCGTTGAGCAGGCGCCTGGCCTGGTTCTCGCCCGCGTCGATGCCGGTGAGGCGCAGCAGTCGGCGGGTGTGGTGGCCGGCGTCGACGACCTTGGGCTGGATGCGCACCTCGGTCGAGTCGCCGTCCGTCCTGATCGCGAGCTCCTCGATGTCGAAGCCGAGGTCGTTGAGCCGCTCGACGCGCTGCGTGATGCGCCAGCGCTCGGAGCGGTCGAACGACTCCCAGCCGGTGAGCTCGGTCCAGAGGGTGCGGTACGACTCGATGATGCCGTTGCTGACCTCGATCGCGTCGATGTTCTCGTCGAGGCGCCCGCCGGCCTCCAGGTCGAGCAGCTCGCCGGCGATGTTGACGCGACCGATCTCGAGGTCGTTCTCGCGCTGGCCGTTCGACAGGCCGCCCTCGTAGAGCTGCCCGGTCTCGGCGTCGACGAGGTACGCTGCGAAGGCCCCCGCGTCGCGGCGGAAGAGCGTGTTCGACAGCGACACGTCGCCCCAGAAGAAGCCCGCGATGTGCAGGCGCACGAGCAGCACCGCGAGCGCGTCGACGAGGCGCGTCGCCGTGTCGGGCCGCAGCGTCTGCGAGTACAGCGCCCGGTAGGGCAACGAGAAGCGCAGATGCCGGGTGACGAGCACCGGCAGCAGGGGCGTGCCGTCGTCGTCGACGCGGCCGGTGATGACGGCGACCGGTTCGACGCAGGGGATCTCCAGGCGCTGCAGCGTGCGCAGCATCTCGTACTCGCGGCGCGCCATCTCCTCCGTCGTCTCCTTGATGGCGATGACGGCGCCGCTGAGGTGCACGAAGCGCACCAGGTGGCGCGAGATGCCCTTCGGCAGCGAGGCGATCGTGTCGTCCGGCCAGGTGTCGAGCGGCAGGTGCCACGGCAGGTCGAGCAGACCGGGGTCGACGACGGCCGAGGTGATGCTGAGCGAGGCGCTCATGGGCTGATCCTTCCCGAGAACGCCGCGAGGGCGGGCGCGTCCGGCGACGCGACCCGCCCTCGGGCGTGCAGTGCTGCTGCGGTCAGTGCGTGATCGGCGCGCGGTTGAGGCGCTGGCCGCTCGCCGTGTCGAAGACGTGCACGTGCTTCGGCTCGGGCGTGACCACGACGGTCTCGCCGGCGTTGGGGTGCACGCGGCCGTCGACGCGGGCGACGACGTCGACGCGCTGGCCGTTGACCTCGGTGTGGCCGTAGAGGTAGCCGTCGGCGCCGAGCTCCTCGACGACGTCGACCTCGACGGTGAGACCCTGCGTGCCGGCGGCCCCGACGATGAGGTCCTCCGGGCGCACGCCGACGGTGACGACCTGCTCGCTCGCCCCGGCGAGGGTCTCGCGGTCGACCGCGGCGACGCCGGAGCCGAACGAGACGCCGCCGTCGACGACGTTGGCGGGGAAGAGGTTCATGGCGGGCGAGCCGATGAAGCCGGCGACGAAGACGTTGTTCGGCGTCTCGTACAGCTCGCGCGGCGTGCCGACCTGCTGCAGGATGCCGTCCTTCAGCACCGCGATGCGGTCTCCCATGGTGAGGGCCTCGGTCTGGTCGTGCGTGACGTAGACCGTCGTGACGCCGAGGCGCCGCTGCAGCGAGGCGATCTGGGTGCGGGTCTGCACGCGCAGCTTCGCGTCGAGGTTCGACAGCGGCTCGTCCATGAGGAACACCTGCGGCTGGCGCACGATCGCGCGACCCATGGCGACGCGCTGACGCTGGCCGCCCGAGAGGGCCTTGGGCTTGCGGTCGAGGTAGGGCTCGAGGTCGAGCAGCTTCGCGGCCTCGAGCACGCGGGTGGCGCGCTCCTCCTTGCCGACGCCGGCGATCTTGAGCGCGAAGCCCATGTTCTCGGCGACGGTCATGTGCGGGTAGAGCGCGTAGTTCTGGAACACCATCGCGATGTCGCGGTCCTTCGGCGGCACGTCGGTGACGTCGCGGTCGCCGATGAGGATGCGACCGTCGTTGACCTCCTCGAGGCCCGCGAGCATGCGCAGGGTGGTGGACTTGCCGCAGCCCGAGGGGCCGACGAGCACGAGGAACTCGCCGTCCGCGATCTGCAGATCGATCGCGTCGACCGCGGGAACGGTCGAGCCGGGGTACAGGCGAGTGGCCTTGTCGAATGTGACGGATGCCATGCTGATGCTTCTCCTTCACCGGCAGGTACGTGCCGGACGATCCGTTGTGAATGGATGAGTGACCGTGAGTCACGGTGAGCGACGCTGGTCACCGCTCGTCAGTATGCCACTGCTTCGGCCGATCGCCGCATCGGGGGATGCCCGTCGGCCTTCGGCGACGCGGCCGACGGTGCTGAGGCATCCTCTTCGACTGGCCGCACCCCGTCGCCCGCCGTACTATCCTTCGGGGCGCCCTGCGCCCGCCGACCCGAGTGCGCGCGAGCCGTGCGCGCCCCGTGACGAAGAGGAACCATGAGCGACAGCGGAACCGCCCGCGCGAAGCAGTCGAAGGACGCGCGTCGCGCCGACGCCCGCGAGAAGGCTCGCCAGCTCCGCGCCGAGCACAAGAAGAAGGAGCGCCGCAACCGGTGGCTGCTCCAGGGCGGCATCGGCCTGGGCCTCATCGCCCTCATCACGACGGTCATCCTCGTCATCACGACGGGCGCCCCGAACCCCGTCGGCGGCCCGCGCAACATGGCCAGCGACGGCATCAAGATCACCGAGGGCCTCACGGCGGTGCAGACGCCGGGCCTCGCTCACGACGCCGAGCCGGTGCCGAGCGAGCCGAACGAGCCCGGCGTGGTCGCCATCACGATCTGGATCGACTACCTCTGCTCCGTGTGCGGCGAGTTCGAGGCCGAGAACGGCGAGCTCATCCGCACGCTCGTCGAGTCGGGCGCCGCGACGGTCGAGTACCACCCCATCGCGATCCTCACGAGCCTGTCGGCGGGCACCCAGTACTCGCTGCGGGCCGCGAACGCCGCCGCCTGCGTCGCCAACTACAACCCCGACGCCTTCTTCGACTTCAACCAGGCGCTCTTCGTCGACCAGCCGGAGGAGGGCACGGAGGGCCTGACCGACGACGAGCTGCTGCAGCGGGCGCGCGACGCCGGCGCCATCTCGACCTCGCTCGAGCGCTGCATCGACGACGGCCGCTTCTACGACTGGGTCAAGGCGGCCACCACGCGCGCCGGCAACGGCCCGCTGCCGGTCGAGGGCACCGAGGTCGAGAGCGTGCGCGGCACGCCGACCGTGCTCGTCAACGGCGAGCTCTACACGCCCTCCTACCCCTTCGACTCGACCGAGTTCTCGCAGTTCGTGCTGAGCGCCGCCGGCGACGAGTTCGCCGAGTCGCCCTCGCCCTCGCCCTCCCCGTCCGCGACGCCTTAGGGCCCCGTCGGGCGCCGCAGTAGTCTGAGGTGCCGCCGCTGCCCCGTTAGCTCAGCTGGTAGAGCAGCTGTCTTGTAAACAGCAGGTCGCAGGTTCGAATCCTGTACGGGGCTCTTCTCCGCCCCCAGTCCTGGGGTGATCCGTTCGGTTTCCGACCATCGCCCCTTGGCGTTTCGGCACTCGAGTCGTACGGTGAGAACACGCAGCCGGGGGGCTGCGCCGGACGGCCGGGGGGCCGTTCGATTCGATGATGGTTTCGGGGGGAACCTGTCATGCTGCGGTCTGTTCTCGTAGGTTCTGCGCTCGCCGCGAGCGCCATCCTGCTCGCTCCCGTGATCGGGGGCAGCGTCGCCGTCGACGACGTGCTCAGTGCGCGCACCGTCTCCGACGGCGTCTCGGCCATCACGATCGTCGACGAGTCGCCGAGCGACTCGACAGCGTTCGTCGAGATGCGCCAGCGCGCCACGTCGTCGAGCTCGACGGGCTCGTCGAGCGACGACGACACCGACTCGAGCGCGAGCGACAGCCCGGCCCCGAGCGAGAGCGGCGACGCCGGCTCCGGCTCGACCGAGGCGGGCGGCGCGAGCACGGGTGGCTCGAGCTCGGGCGGCTCGAACGGCACGGGTTCCGGCAGCGCCGGCGGCTCGACCGGCGGCGCCTCGGGCGGCTCGACCGGCGGCGCCTCGGGCGGCTCGACCGGCGGCACCTCGTCCGCCTCCGGCGGCACGACCGCTCCGATCCAGCCGAAGCCCTCGGGTCCCGCTCCGGCGCCGGCTCCGACGCAGGCCCCGCCTGCACCGGCCCCGACGCAGGCCGCGCCTGCGCCGCAGCCGACCGTGACGACGCCGGCCTGCGCCGGCATGCCTGGCGGCTCCACCCCGGGCGCCCCGAGCCGCACCTCTGCTGGCGGCGTTGCGGGCACGACCTCGGCCGACCTCGCCTCCTTCGCGCAGCGCTTCAACGAGATCCGCGTGGCGAACTGCCTGCCGCCGGTGCCCTTCTCGAACATCCGCTACGACTCCTGCATGGAGGACCGCCTGTTCTGGATGGCGGAGGACCCCTCCACCGACCCGATGAGCGCCTGGGGCCACGTGGGCAGCGTGCGCAGCGACGGCGTGCCGAGCGTCGGCTGCGACGGCAATCTCGCCGGCGGCTCGAACAACTCCGGAGCGACGGTCGCGCAGAAGTGGTGGGATTCCTCCGGCCACCGCGCCTCGCTCTACAAGCCGACCTACACCGGCAGCACCGCGGGCGTCTGCATCCTCTTCGCGATGACGCACGGCGGCGTGCCGAACGAGCCCTACAGCTTCACTCGCGCCGCCGCGCGCTGGGTGAACTGCTAGGCGCACCAGACCCCCCGTGAGGCCCTCGGGCCGCAACCGCTGAACCGCAGCGCTGACGAGCGGGCTCGCCACTAGGCTGAGCCCGCTCGTTGGGGTTCCGGATCCCCGCGGCGGAGAGGGGCTCGACGATGGCACGACCCGGCTGGGGCATCCTCGCCCCCGGAGGCATCGCGCACGCGTTCGCGCGCGACATCATCGCCGAGGGCTTCACGGTGGCCGCGGTCGGGTCGCGGCGCCTGGAGTCGGCGCGGGCCTTCGCGGCCGAGCACGGCATCCCCGCCGCCCACGGCTCGTACGAGCAGCTCGTCGCCGACCCGAGCGTCGACATCGTCTACGTCGCGAGCCCGCACTCCCACCACGCCGAGCACGCCCTGCTCGCGATCGAGGCCGGCAAGCACGTGCTCGTCGAGAAGGCCTTCACGCTCACCCAGGCGCAGGCGCAGCGGGTCGCCGACGCGGCGGCGGCGCGCGGAGTCGTGGTCATGGAGGCGATGTGGTCGCGGTTCCTGCCGCACATGACGCGCATCCGCGAGCTCGTGCGCGGCGGCGCGCTCGGCGAGGTGCGCACGGTCATCGCCGACCACACGCAGTCGCTGCCGCTCGACCCGCAGCACCGGCTGCAGAACCCCGAGCTCGGCGGCGGCGCGCTCCTCGATCTCGGCATCTACCCGGTGTCGTTCGCGGTCGACGTGCTCGGGCTGCCGATTGGCGTCCAGGCCCACGCGGCGCTCACGCCGACGGGCGTCGACCGGCAGACGGCGATGATCCTCGAGCACGAGGGCGGCCGCCAGGCGGTGCTGCACTGCGCGCTCGACACCGCGGGCCCGACCCGGGCATCCGTCATCGGCACCGAGGGGTTCATCGACGTCGACGGCGCCTTCTACGGCGCGACCACGGCGACCCTGCGCGCCCCCGACGGCTCGGTGCGCGAGCGGATCGCGCCCGAGGTGCGCCAGCGCGGCATGCAGTTCCAGGCCGCCGAGCTCGAGGCGCGCGTGGCGGGTGCCGCGCCGACGACGCTGCCGATCGAGGAGTCGGTGGCGATCATGGGCGTGCTCGACGAGGTGCGGCGCCAGGTCGGCGTGCGGTACCCGGCCGACGACGAGGCCTGAGCGCCCCGCGCGTATCCTGGCCGGGTGACAGGCCCGGATGCTCGCGACGCGCTCCCCGACGCGGCGCCGCAGAGCGGCGCGAGCCGCCCCGCGAGGGCCGGCCGCCACCCGCGCGCGCTCCTGATCGCGGCGGTCTCGACGGTCTCTGTCCTCCTCGGAGGCGCCGCGCTCGCCTCCGGCGCCGCGGTCGGCGCCGCGCGTGCGCCGCAGGCCGCCGAGCCGTCGCCGACGGCCTCGAGCGCTTCGCCGTCGCCGAGCCCCGAGCCGACGCGTGCGCAGCCCACGCTCGCGGTCGAGCCGAGCCGCCTGCGCACGTGCTCGGTCGCCTCGTTCGCCGCCGACGGCCGCCTGGGCGACTTTGTCGGCGCGGTCGTCAACGCCTCGACGGGTGAGCTGCTGTTCGACCGAGCGGCGACGACGCCGGCGCGGCACGGCAGCGTGCTGAAGGTGCTCACGGCGGCGGCCGCGCTGCGCGTGCTCGGCCCGGGCTATCAGCTGTCGACGCGCGTGGTCGCGGGCCCCGAGCCGGGTCAGGTGGTGCTCGTCGGCGGCGGCGACGCCACGCTGAGCGCGCTCGCCCCCGGCCAGGAGAGCGTCTACCGCGGCGCCCCGAAGCTCGCCGATCTGGCGGCGCAGACGGTGGCCGCCTACGCCGCCGCGAACCCCGACGCCCCGGCGATCACGCAGGTGCTCGTCGATGCGAGCTACTGGAACCCCGCCGACAAGTGGGATTCCAGCTGGGCGCGCAGCGAGCAGACGATCGGCTACCACTCCGAGGTGACGGCCCTGCAGGTCGACGGCGATCGGCAGAACCCGGCACTCGACACGAGCCCGCGCTCGACCGATCCGGTCACGCGCGCCGGTGAGGCCTTCGCCCTCGCGCTCGACGCCGCGGGCAACCCGGGCGGGCGACCGGTGGTCGCGCCGGGTGCGGCGAGCGGCGGCGCCGAGCTCACGCTCGTGCGCTCGCAGCCGGTGAGCGTGCTCATCGAGAAGATGCTCATGAACTCCGACAACACGCTCGCCGAGATGCTCGCGCGCGTCGTGTCGAAAGAGTCGGGCTTCGACGGCCCGGCCGCCTCGCTCACCCAGGCCTTCGCGGCGGCGCTGCAGCCGTACGGCGTGCCCCTCGACCCCGGCATGGTCATCCGTGATGGTTCGGGGCTCAGCCACCTCAACGCGGTCTCGCCGCAGTACTACGCCCAGCTCATGACGAAGGTCGCGGCGGGCGCCGAGTACCTGCCGGTGCTCTCGGCCGGCCTGCCGGTGGCGGGCCGCTCCGGTTCGCTCGCGAGCCGCTTCGCGGGGCCGGCGGCGGATGCCCGGGGCGCGGTCGCGGCGAAGACCGGCTGGATCGACACCGCCTACTCGCTCTCGGGCATCGTGCGCGCGGCCGACGGCTCGACCCTGACCTTCGCCTTCTCGGCGATCGGCAACGTCGACGGCTCGGCCCGCGCCGCGCTCGACCAGCTCACGGCCGCGGTGTACCGCTGCGGCGACAACCTCGCCAACGGCTGACGCCGCCCACTCCGACGGAGGAACCATGCCCCGCGCTCTGCTCATCGTCGACGTGCAGAACGACTTCTGCGAGGGAGGCGCGCTCGGAGTCGACGGCGGCGCCGCGGTGGCCGCCCGCATCACCGAGCACGCCAGGGCGCACCGCGACGACTACGCGCTCGTCATCGCCTCGCGCGACTGGCACGACGGCGAGTCCGACAACGGCGGGCATTTCGCGACGGATGCTGCTCCCGACTTCGTGACGACCTGGCCGGTGCACTGCGTGGCCGGCACGCCGGGCGCCGAGTACCACCCGGCGATCGACACCGCGCTCATCGCCGTGCACGTGCGCAAAGGACAGGGTCGGCCCTCGTACTCGGCTTTCGAGGGCACGGTCGACGACGGGCGGATGCTCGGCGCCGTGCTCGACGAGGCCGGCGTCGACGAGCTCGACGTCGTGGGCATCGCGACCGACCACTGCGTGCGTGCCTCGGCGCTCGACGCCCTCGCCGGCGGGCGCCGCGTGCGCGTGCTGACCGACCTCGTCGCGGGCGTCGCGCCCGAGCCGAGCCGGGCGGCGCTCGCCGAGGTCGCCGCCGCCGGCGCGCGCGTCGAGCCCGCGGCATCCTGACCCGCGCGCGCCTCGGTCCCGGGCATCCCGTCGGGCCGCGCGCCCGAACCGAATGCCCACCCGCCCGACGACGTGCCCTGACGACAGCACCGTGCGAACGGGCGCACGCTCCTGACGCAAGCGCACGCGCTGGGCGCCGACGCGGCACCCAGCCCCGCCCGGCTACACCAGCAGCTGGTGCTTCGCGAGGTCGCGGTAGAGCGGCACGTCGCGCACGAGCTCGCTGTGCGTGCCGGTGCCGACGACGCGCCCGTGGTCGAGCACGACGATGAGGTCGCTGTCGACGACGGTCGAGAGCCGGTGGGCGATGACGATGAGGGTGCGATCCTCGGCGACGGCGTCGATCGCCTCGCGCATGAGCTGCTCGTTGCGCCCGTCGAGCGACGACGTCGACTCGTCGAGCAGCAGGATCGGGGGAGCGGCGAGCAGCGCCCGCGCGATCGCGAGCCGCTGACGCTCGCCGCCGGAGAGCATGACCCCGTCCTCCCCGACGGGCGCGTCGAGCCCCTGCGGCGAGCGGTCGAGCACTTCGCCGAGGTTGACCGAGCGCAGCACGGCCGCGCACTGCTCGTCGCTCGCGTCGGGCGTGCCGAGCAGCAGGTTGTCGCGCAGCGTGCCGGCGAGCACGGGGGCGTCCTGCTCGACGTAGCCGAGGCGCGCGCGCAGCTCGGCGCGGTCGAGGGCGCGGATGTCGACGCCGCCCATGCGGATGACGCCCGCCGTCGGGTCGTAGAACCGCTCGATGAGCGCGAGCACGGTCGACTTACCCGCACCGCTCGGCCCGACGAGGGCGACGCGAGCCCCGCGCGGCACGGCGAACGTCACGCCGCGCAGCACGCGCGCGTCGACGGGGGCGACCTCCTCGCCGGCCGCGCGACGCGTGGCGACGAGCGCGGCCTCCGCCTCGGCCGCGGCCTTCTCTCCCTCGGTGCGGTGGGCCCGCTCGGGGTACGCGAACTCGACGTCGTGGAACGACACCGCCGCGTCGGTGGGCTCGTCGGCGGTCGGCACGACGTCGGCGTCGGCCTCGGTCTCGCTCGGCAGCGCGACGATCTCCTGGATGCGCCCGAGCGCGCCGAGCGCCGAGTTCACCGACGTGATGGCCCCGAACGCCTGCCCGAGCGGCCCGATGAGCAGGAACAGGAACAGGATGAACGCGACGAGGTCACCGATCTCGATCGCGCCCGTCGCGACGCGGAAGCCGCCGACGCCGAGCACGACGAGAAACGACACCTGCAGCGCGATCGACGAGATGGGCACGACGAGCGCCGAGATGCGCGCGACGCGGATGCCCTGCTCCCAGGCCCCACGGGCATCCTCCTCGACGGCCGCGATCTCGCGCTCGGTCGCGTTCGCGGCCCGCACGGTGCGCACCGCCGAGATGGCCCGCTCGACGGCGGCGGCGAGGTCGCCGACCTTCTCCTGCGCGGCGCGCGAGGCGACGCGGATGCGCTGCGAGAGCAGCACGACCGTGACGACCGCGATCACCACGACGAGCAGCGTGAGCCCGAGCAGCACCGGGTCGATGACCGCCATCGCGATGAGCGCGCCCACGAAGGTGAGGCTGCCGCCGATGGCCTCGACGAGGCCCTGCGTGAGCACGGCGCGCAGCAGCGTCGTGTCGCTGCCGACGCGGCTGACGAGGTCGCCGGTGCGGCGCTCGTCGAACTGCGCGATGGGCAGGTTGAGCAGGCGGCGCACGAGGGTGCGGCGGCTCGACAGAACGACCCCCTCGCCCGTGCGCTGCAGCAGGTAGTGCCCGAAGCCACTGAGCAGGCCGGCCGCGATGACGAGGGCGACGAGCGCGACGACGAGCGGCCCGAGGGTCTCGCCGGCCTCGACGCGGGCGATGACCTGGCTGACGAGCAGCGGCTGCGCGAGTGAGGCGATCGCGCCGAGCACGCTGATGACGATGACCCACGACAGCACGGTGCGGTGCTCGAGCAGGTACGGCAGCAGCTGTCGGAAGGTCGCGCGCGGCCCGCCCTCGTCGCCGCGGCCGCGCCCGAGCCCCCGGCGTGACGGGCGGGTGGATGCACTGCTGGTGCTCATGCCTCCATCCTGGCCGAGCCCGCCTTCGTGCGCGCCGTGCTCGGCCCGCGCGCGTTCGCGCGGCCCCCGTCGCGGTGTCGGAGCGCGGGTCTATGCTCGACTCCCGTGCCAGAGCCCGTCATCACCGCCCGTCAGCTCTCGAAGCAGTACGGCGACTTCACCGCCGTCGACGGCATCGACTTCGACGTCGCGCCCGGTGAGTCGTTCGGTCTGCTCGGCCCGAACGGCGCGGGCAAGTCGACGACGATGCGCATGGTCGGCGCGGTATCGACGCGCAGCGGCGGCGAACTGCGCATCCTCGGCCTCGACCCCGACCAGCACGGACCCGACATCCGCTCGCAGCTCGGCGTCGTGCCGCAGCAGGACAACCTGGACCAGGAGCTTCGCGTGCGCGACAACCTCCTGGTCTACGGTCGCTACTTCGGCCTGCCCCGCGGCGTGATCGCCGAGCGGGCGGATGCCCTCCTCGAGTTCGCGCAGCTGGCCGACCGCGCCAAGGCCAAGGTCGACGACCTCTCCGGCGGCATGAAGCGCCGCCTGACGATCGCCCGTGCGCTCATCAACGAGCCGCGCATCCTGCTGCTCGACGAGCCGACGACGGGGCTCGACCCGCAGGCGCGGCACATCCTGTGGGATCGCCTGTTCCGCCTCAAGGAGCAGGGCACGACGCTCGTGCTCACGACCCACTACATGGATGAGGCCGAGCAGCTCTGCGACCGCCTCGTCGTGGTCGACAAGGGCCGCATCATGGCCGAGGGGTCGCCGGCGGCGCTCATCCGCGAGTACTCCAGCCGCGAGGTGCTCGAGGTGCGCTTCGGCAGCGATAAGAATGCCGAGGCGGCCGAGCGGCTGCAGGGCATCGGCGATCGCCTGGAGGTGCTGCCCGACCGCATCCTCGTCTACAGCGAGAACGGCGAGGCCGAGCTCGAGCGCATCACGCAGCTGGGCCTGGAGCCGATCACCTCGCTCGTGCGCCGCTCGAGCCTGGAGGACGTCTTCCTGCGCCTCACCGGCCGAAGCCTGATCGAATGACCGCCCTCGACCCGACCCCCTCCGACCCCGCGGCCGGCGCGCTCAGCGAGGATGCCCGGCGCGCGCTCGCCGGCGGCGCGGCCCCGCGCCGGTTCGGCGCCTGGTACGTCGCCGAGCACCGCATCCGCGCCATGCGGGGCTACCTGCAGTCGGCGATCGTCACGAGCATCGGCAACCCGCTCGTGTACCTCTTCGCCCTCGGCATCGGCCTCGCGAGCCTCGTGCCGCAGGGCGTCGGCGAGGTCAGCTACCTCGTCTTCGTCGCGCCGGCGCTGCTCGCGACGGCGGCCGTGACGGTCGCTGCCGACGAGACGACCTACCCGATGCTCGCGGGCTTCAAGTGGAACCCGGTCTTCTTCGGCATGAACGCCTCGCCCGTGACGGGCACGCAGATCAGCGCGGGCATCATGATCGCGATCACGGTGCGTCTGCTCGCCACGGTCGCGATCTACTTCGCCGTCATGCTGCTGTTCGGCGCGGTGCCGCTCGCGACGGGCGTGCTCGCGATCCCGGTCGCGGTGGCGACGGGGCTCGCGGTCGGCGGCCTCATCGGTGCCTACGCCTCGCGCATCGAGGATGACCGCGGGCAGCTGCCGATGCTCATGCGCTTCGGCGTCACGCCCATGTTCCTGTTCTCGGGCACGTTCTTCCCGCTCGAGACCCTGCCGCCGTGGCTGCAGTGGATCGGCTGGGTCTCGCCGCTGTGGCACGGCAGCGAGCTCGGCCGCGTCGTGTCGTACGGCTACGACGAGCCCGCGTGGCTCACCGCCGTTCACGTCGTCTACCTCGCCGTACTCATCGTCGTCGGCCTGCGCCTCGTCGCGACCGCCTTCACGAGGAGGCTGAACAAGTGACCGCGACCCAGGCGCCCGGCACGGGCATCCGCCGCCCCGCCCGCGCCCTCTACGCCGGCAACGCGCGCGCGGTCGTCGCGCGCGGTCTGCTCGCCACGCGCAGCTCGAACCTGCTCGTCGTCGTGTCGGGCTTCTTCGAGCCGGTGTTCTACCTGCTCTCGCTCGGCATCGGCTTCGGCGCGCTCGTCGGCACCGTGGCGACGAGCACGGGGCAGGAGGTGCCGTACGCGGCCTACATCGCCCCGGCGCTGCTCGCCGTCTCGGCGATGAACGGCGCGATCTACGACTCCACCTGGAACGCCTTCTTCAAGCTCAACTACTCCAAGCTCTACCAGGGCATGCTCACGACGAGCCTCGGCCCGCTCGACGTCGCGCTCG
>VFQO010001668.1_pt1 | contig 16074 bp, 13 predicted proteins | sample 3512331 | NCBI WGS metagenome assembly VFQO01 (sample SAMN10412371, study PRJNA504923) | tailings metagenome | isolation source: Replicate 3 from Balatoc abandoned mine | place: Philippines: Itogon, Benguet | collected 2017-08-28
TCGCGGCTGCGCACCTTGAGCAGCTCCAGCCCGCGCTGGCCGCCGATGGCCTCGTTGGCTTCCCATTCCTCCAGCGCTTCGATCCAGTCCTGCACGGCGCTGCGCTGGTCTTCGCAGATTTCGTCGAGTTGGTGCAGCGAGATGCGCGCATCCAGCAGAGAGGCCCAGTTCATGAAGCGCGTGCGCGGGCTGAGCAGTTCGCTCTGCCAGTGATCGAGCTGGCGCGTGAGCTCGCGGCGCAGGTCGAGGTAGCCGTCCACCATCTGGTTGACGATGCGCAGCATGAGATCCGCCGGGCTGGCGGGCAAGCCCGCGCCCACCGTGCGCGCGGTGTTGGCCGCGCTGGCCAGCAGCCGCGCCGAGTACTGGTCCAGCACACCGCAACTGGCGGGGTGCACGGTCAGCAGCACGCGGTCGAACACCGCGAAGCCCACCGGGCTGGTGTCGATGCGGCGCAGCACCGGCGGGCCACCGCGGCGCACCGGCTCGGTCAGCACCGCACCGGGCTGGCCGAGGTCGGCCTCGGCCTGGCCAGCGGCCAGCCGGCGGAACACCAGAAGGTCGTATTGCGAGGTGTAGTCGTAGTGCGAGGGCAACTGGTTGTTGAGCAGGTCGCTCACGTGCAGGTCCACCAGCGTGGTGCCGCACATCACCTGCAGGGCGGCCTGGATGTTGCCGTGTTCCAGTTCGAACTCGCGCCGGCCGCAGGCCACCCACAGGAAGCCGCGCGGCGGCAGCACCATCGGCAGGCCGGCCGATTCGTTGACGGCGCCGGGCTGGACGTGAAAGACCCGCATGGGTGCCCCGGCGTCAGCCGCGCAGCAGCCGCGCGGCGTCGCGCGCGAAGTAGGTGAGGATGCCGTCGGCCCCGGCGCGCTTGAAGGCAAGCAGGCTCTCCATCATCACCGCGTCGTGGTCGAGCCAGCCGTTCTGCGCAGCGGCCTTGAGCATCGCGTATTCGCCGCTCACCTGGTAGGCAAAGGTCGGCATCGCGAACTCATCGCGCACGCGGCGAACGATGTCCAGGTAGGGCATGCCGGGTTTGACCATCACCATGTCCGCGCCCTCGGCGATGTCCATCGCCACCTCGCGCAGCGCCTCGTCGGTGTTGCCCGGGTCCATCTGGTAGACCTTCTTGTCGGCCTTGCCCAGGTTGGCGGCCGAGCCCACGGCGTCGCGGAACGGCCCGTAGAAGGCGCTGGCGTACTTGGCGCTGTAGGCCATGATGCGCGTGTGCACGTGGCCCGCGGCCTCCAGCGCGCTGCGGATGGCGCCGATGCGCCCGTCCATCATGTCGCTCGGCGCCACGATGTCCACACCCGCGGCGGCCTGCGTGAGCGCCTGCTGCACCAGGATGGCGACGGTGGGGTCGTTGAGGATGTAGTTGTGCTCGTCGAGCACGCCGTCCTGGCCGTGGCTGGTGTACGGGTCCAGCGCCACGTCGGTCATCACGCCCAGTTGCGGAAAGTTCGCCTTGAGCGCCCGCACCACGCGCGGTATCAGACCGTCGGCGTTCATGGCTTCCTGGCCGTCGGGCGTCTTGAGCGAGGGGTCGATCACCGGAAACAGCGCCATCACCGGAATGCCCAGCTTCGCGCAGTCCTCGGCCACGGGCAGCAGCAGGTCCAGGCTCAGCCGCTCCACGCCGGGCATGGAGCCCACGGCTTCACGGCGGTTCTGGCCGTCCAGCACGAACACCGGGTAGATCAGGTCCGAGGGGTGCAGCCGGTGCTCGCGCACCAGTTCGCGGGTGAAGGTATCGCGGCGCAGGCGGCGCGGGCGGGCGGCGGGGTAGGGGGCGGGGGTATGCATGGTGGCATTGTGGCAAACAGGTGCCTGTTGATGGCGTGGCTTGCCAAGTGTGCGGCAACGCACGAAACGTAGACATTCCCGCTACCAGCCCCTGGTTTGAACGCTTGTTCTAGTGCAGATTTCGTTACATCGCCCGTGCGGGAACGCACAATGGGCGGCTTTGCACGGCCCAGGGGCCCCGCAAACCACGGACAGACGAGCCTTGAAACACCGAATGGCCACACCCAAGAAAGACCAGCCCGGCGCTGCAGGCGCCGCGGGCGCGTTGCGCAGCAACGAGCCCTGGTCGCTCTCCGAGCACGCGCCGGCCTTGCTGGCCGCCGCCGCCGAGCAGATCGGCGACGCCCTGCAGGACCTGCAGAATGGCGTCGATCAACTGCAGTCGCAACACAAGCTGGGCGCACAGGCGCAATGGACGCTGGGCGTGCCGCTGGCGCGCATCAAGCGCCTCACGGTCGTGATGCAGCAACTGCAGCGTTTCCATGCCGGGCGGATTCGCCAATCCCACGAGAAGATCGATCTGTCACGCCTGGCCGAGGACAGCCTGCAGGAGCGTCGCAAGGAATTCGCGCTGATGGGCGTGGAGATGCGCCGCAAGGTCAAGCCGGTGGATGTGCTGATCGACCCCACGGTGGCGCACGCTTTCCTCAATGCCCTGATCGACTGGGCCTTGCCGCTGGGCCGGCGCATCGACGTGCGCGTGGATGTGAACCACTGGCCGCCGCACGCGCGCCTGCAGGTGCGGGTCCACGGCGACGGCGTACCGCCTTCTTCGTCCGCCGCGTCGCTGGACAACCTCGACTGGGCGCTGACGCGCCAGATCGCGTCCACGGCTGGCGGCATCGACCTGCAGCGTGAGGTCACGCCGGAAGGCATCACCTGCACGGCGCTGTTCCAGCGCACCGCGCAGTCGGTGGACGGCATCTCCGCGATCGAGCTGTCCGACGATCAATCGTCGATGTTCAAGTCGCTGCAAAGCGTGTACGCGCTGGTGGTCTCGCCTTCGCTGCAGATCCGCGCCGATGTGCGCGACGCGCTGCGCGAAATCGGCGTGAGCGCCGACAGCGTGGTCGACCTGTTGCAGGCGGGCGAGGCGGTGGCGCATCGCGCACCGAGCATCATCGTCATCGATGCCACCCTCAAGGGCCCCGAGTTCGACGCTTTCCGACGCGAGGTGGCGCGTCACGCGATGGACATGCCGTTCGTGGAAATCTCCTCCGACGACACCTCCTTCGACATGTCCGGCTTTGGTGAGACGTCCATGGCCAAGGTCGGCCGCGGCAACATCCGCGAGGCGCTGGGCACCGCGGTCATGTTCGAGCTCGCGAAATCGATCTGAACCACCGGTTTGAGGCGCGGTCGATGAGACCGCAAAAGAGAAGGGCGCCCTCGGGCGCCCTTCTCGCTGGCGGTTCGGAGGGTCTCAGCCCGCCGCCTTCACCTTCAAGCGCCACGCGTGCAGCAGCGGCTCGGTGTAGCCGCTGGGCTGTTCCTTGCCCTTGAACACCAGGTCCAGGGCAGCCTGGTAGGCCATGCTGGTCTTGGCGTTGCCGGCCATGGGGCGGTAGAGCTTGTCACCGGCGTTCTGCTTGTCCACCTTGGCGGCCATGCGCTCGAAGGTCTCGCGCACCTGGGCTTCGGTCACCACGCCGTGGTGCAGCCAGTTGGCGATGTGCTGGCTGCTGATGCGCAGCGTGGCGCGGTCTTCCATCAGGCCCACGTCGTTGATGTCGGGCACCTTGGAGCAGCCCACGCCCTGGTCGACCCAGCGAACCACGTAGCCCAGGATGCCCTGCACGTTGTTGTCCAGCTCGGCCTGCTTCTCGGCCGCGCTCCAGTTGGGGTTGGTGCTCACCGGCACGGTGAGCAGGCCGGTCAGCAGGTTGTCGCGTTCCTTGTCGGCGTCGATCTTCTCCAGCTGCTTCTGCACGTCGCGCACCAGCACCTGGTGGTAGTGCATGGCGTGCAGCGTGGCGCCGGTGGGGCTGGGCACCCAGGCGGTGTTGGCGCCGGCCTTGGGGTGGCCGATCTTTTGCTCCAGCATGGCTTTCATCAGGTCGGGCATGGCCCACATGCCCTTGCCGATCTGCGCCTTGCCGCGCAGGCCGCAGGCCAGACCCACCAGCACGTTGTTGCGCTCGTAGGCCTGGATCCAGGCGCTGGTCTTCATGTCGCCCTTGCGCACCATGGGGCCGGCAAGCATGGCGGTGTGCATCTCGTCGCCGGTGCGATCCAGGAAGCCGGTGTTGATGAAGGCCACGCGGTCGGCAGCGGCCGCGATGCAGGCCTTCAGGTTCACCGAGGTGCGGCGCTCCTCGTCCATGATGCCCAGCTTCACCGTGGCCTGTGGCAGGCCCAGCAACTGCTCCACGCGACCGAACAGCTCGGCCGCGAAGGCCACCTCCTTCGGGCCGTGCATCTTGGGCTTGACGATGTAGACCGAGCCCTTGCGCGAGTTGCGCAGCGGGTGCGTCTTGTCCTTCTTGAGGTCGTGGATGGCGATCGCGGTGGTGATGACCGCGTCCATGATGCCTTCGGGAATCTCCTTGCCCTCGGGGCCCCACAGGATGGCGGGGTTGGTCATCAGGTGGCCGACGTTGCGCACGAACAGCAGCGAGCGGCCGTGCAGGCGCACGGTCTTCTTGCCGTTCGGGGCCGTGTACGCGCGGTCGCCGTTGAGGCCACGCTTGAGCGTCTGGCCACCCTTCTCGAAGGTCTCGGTGAGCGTGCCCTTGAGAATGCCCAGCCAGTTGCGGTAGGCCAGCAGCTTGTCTTCGGCGTCGACGGCGGCCACCGAGTCTTCGAGGTCGAGGATGGTCGACAGCGCGGCCTCGACCACCAGGTCGCTCATACCCGCCGGGTCGGTCTTGCCGATCGGCGTGTCGGGGCGGATCTGGATTTCCAGGTGCAGGCCGTTGTGCTGCAGCAGCACGGCCGAGGGCGCCTTCGCGTCGCCCTGGTAGCCCACGAACTGCGACTTGTCGTCCAGCTTGCTGGTCTTGCCATCGGCCAGCGTGACGACCAGCTCGCCGTCCTTGACGCGGTAACCCTTGGAGCCGACGTGCGAGCCCTTCTTCAGCGGGGCGGTGCGGTCGAGCACGTGGCGCGCCCACTCGATGACCTTGGCGCCGCGCTTGGGGTTGTAGCGCGTGCCCTTTTCGCAGCCGTTGGTCTCGGCGATCACGTCGGTGCCGTAGAGCGCGTCGTACAGCGAGCCCCAGCGCGCGTTGGCGGCGTTGAGTGCGTAGCGCGCGTTCAGGATCGGCACCACCAGCTGCGGGCCGGCCTGCACCGCGAGCTCGTCGTCCACGTTCTTCGTCGTGGCTTTGACTTTGCCGGGTTCGGGCACGAGGTAGCCGATGGTCTCGAGGAACTTGCGGTAGGCCGCCATGTCGCGCACCGGGCCGGGGTTGGCGCTGTGCCAGGTGTCCAGCTCGGTCTGCAGGCGGTCGCGTTCGGCCAGCAACGCGGCGTTCTTGGGGGCCAGCGCGTGCACCAGCGTGCCAAAGCCTTGCCAGAAGGCCGCAGGCGCCACGCCCGTGCCGGGCAGCACCTCGGTGTTGATGAAGTCGTGCAGGGCGGTGTCGACCTGCAGGCCGTGGACGGTGGTTCTGGCGCTCATGGGGCGGGCTCCGTGTGAAGGTGGGGGATCAGAAGAAATCGAGCACCGCGCGCAGGTTGGTGCCGCTGGCGGTGGGTTGGGTGTCGAGCTGTTCGAACGGCAGGTTGGCGCGGTTGATCCACAGGGTCTGATAGCCGAACCAGGTGGCGCCCAGAACGTCCCAGGCGTTGCTGCTCACGAACAGGATCTGCGCGCGCGCCAGGCCGGTGGCCTGCTCGCCCAACGCGTAGAGCGACGGCGCGATCTTGTATTGGCGCACCGCATCGGCGCTGATGACCGGGTCGATCAGGCTGTCCAGGCCCGCGCTGCGCAGCGCGATGCCCAGCATCGCGGGATCGCCGTTGGACAGGATGCCGGTGGTGATGCCTTGTGAGCGCAGCGCCTGGATCACCTCGCGGTTCTCGGGGTAGGCCGAGAGGTGCCGGTACTGGTTCATGAGGCTGGCCGCTGCGTCGGCGTAGGCGGCCCAGTCGTCCACCGCCTGCGGCACGATGGCCTGGATCGCGTAGCGCAATGCGCGCTCGGTGATGTCCCAGAAGCTCAGGTAACGCGCGGGGTCACCGCTCATGGTGACGAGGCGCGAATAGTCGATCTGGCGGTCGCGCCAGAGCACGGCCAGCCGCGCGCCGCGGCCCGGGAAGAGTTGTTCCGCGCGCAGGCCCACGCTGTAGACGTCGAACAGCGTGCCGTAGGCGTCGAAAAGCACGGCCTGGGGTTTGGGCATGCCCATACTCTATTGCTGACTTGGGCTGCCATTGATGGCCCATCGGGCCATTTATCCATGACTTTTTTGCGTGTAATCTGCGTGCCTTGACCCCTCGCCTGGAGCCCGCGTGTCCGCCGCCAACCCTGCCACTGACGAATCCCAGCCCACGCTGCCGCTGCACGGCATCCGCGTCGTCGAGTTCACCCACATGGTCATGGGGCCCACCTGCGGCCTGGTGCTGGCCGACCTCGGTGCCGAGGTCATCAAGGTGGAGCCGCCCACGGGCGACAACACGCGTCACCTGCTGGGTTCGGGCGCGGGCTTCTTCCCGCTCTTCAACCGCAGCAAGAAGAGCGTGGTGCTCGACCTGCACAGCGACGAGGGCCGCGAGGCCGCGTTGAAGCTCATCGCCACCGCCGACGTGGTGGGCGAGAATTTCAAGCCCTCGACGATGAAGAAGCTGGGTCTGGACTACGCCAGCCTCAAGGACCGCTTCCCGCGCCTGATCTACGTGAGCCACAAGGGCTTCCTGCCCGGGCCCTACGACCACCGCACCGCGCTGGACGAGGTGGTGCAGATGATGGGCGGGCTCGCCTACATGACCGGGCGCCCCGGCGACCCGCTGCGCGCGGGCACCAGCGTCAACGACATCATGGGCGGCATGTTCGGCGCCATCGCGGTGCTGGCCGCCCTGCGCGAGCGCGAGTTCACCGGCCGCGGCCAGGAGGTGCAGAGCGCGCTGTTCGAGAACAACATCTTCCTGGTGGCGCAGCACATGCTGCAGTACGCGGTCACCGGTGTGCCCGCCAACCCCATGCCGCAGCGCATCTCGCCCTGGGGCATCTACGACGTCTTCGAGGTGGCCGAGGGCGAGCAGATTTTCCTGGCGGTGGTGAGCGACACGCAGTGGGCGATCTTCTGCAACGCCATGGCTTGGGACGACTGGAAGGGCGATGAGCGTCTGCGCAGCAACAACGACCGGGTGCGCGCGCGCGACTGGTTGCTGCCCGAGATGCGGCGCCGGGTCGCTGCGCGCAGCAAGCGGGAACTGGCCGAGCTGTTCGAGTCGCACGGTCTGCCGTTCGCGCCGATCACCAGGCCCCACGAGTTGCTCGAAGACCCCCACCTCAAGGCCACGGGCGGGCTGGCGCCCATCACCCTGCCCGACGGCGAGCGCGCCGGCCAGACCGTGTCCACCGTGCCATTGCCCTTCACCCTGCACGGCCAGCGCCTGCCCGTGCGCAGCCCGCCACGGCTGGGCGAGCACAGTGCCGAGGTGTTGCGCGCCCTGGGTTACGACGACGCGGCCATCGAGCGCCTGGGCCGCGCAGCGCCCCGGCCCGCCGGCCAGACCTGAACATGGACAAGCTCAAGCAGCTCGAAACCTTCGTCTCGGTGGCCACGCGCGGCAGCCTCACGGCCGCAGCGCGCGCCGAATCGGTGGCGCCGGCCATCATCGGGCGTCGGCTCGACGCGCTCGAATCGCGCCTGGGCGTGAAGCTGCTGGTGCGCACCACGCGGCGCATTTCGCTCACGCACGAGGGCAGTGCCTTCCTTGAGGACTGCCAGCGCCTGCTGACCGACCTCTCCAACGCCGAGGCCAGCGTGAGCGCGGGCGGCGTCAAGGCCAGCGGCCACCTGCGCATCACCGCCCCCGCGGGTTTCGGGCGGCGCCACGTGGCCCCGCTGGTGCCGCGCTTTCGCGACCTGCACCCCGAGGTCACCATCTCGCTCAACCTGTCGGACCGCGTGGTCGACGTGGCGGGTGAGGGCTACGACTGCGCGGTGCGCGTGGGCGACCTGCCCGACTCATCGCTCGTGAGCGTGCGCCTGGCCGACAACCGCCGTCTCTGCGTGGCCGCGCCCGCCTACCTGCAGCGCCGCGGCACGCCCGCCACGCCGGCCGATCTGGCGCGCCACGATTGCCTCACGCTGTCCAGCGATGCGTCGCAGACGCGTGGCTGGGCGTTCTCCATGCCGGTCGATGGCGGTGAGGCCGGTGCGCGCGAGGTGCACTACCTCCGCCCCGGCGGCCCGCTGGACTGCAGCGACGGTCAGGTGCTGCACGAGTGGTGCCTGTCCGGCCTGGGCCTGGCCTGGCGCAGCACCTGGGAGGTGGAGGCCGACATCCAGGCCGGCCGCCTGCAAAGCGTGCTCGACGACTTCGCCGCGCCGCCCAACGGCATCTACGCGCTGTTCCCGCAGCGCAAGCACCTGGCGCTGCGCGTGCGCCTGTGGATCGATTTCCTCAAGCACGAGTACGGGCGGGCGGCGTACTGGGCGGGGCGTTGAGCGGCCGCAGGGCGGCATCCAGCAGGCAGGGCGCGCGCCCGGCCTCCGCGATGCGCGAGCCGTCACCACCGACGGCGGTGCTCAGCCCGTTGTAGACCGTCCCGCCCTCCTGCCCGCAGGCATTCGCATAGGCGATCGCCAGGCCCGACCGCAGCGCCGCGTCGGGCAGGCGGATGTGTTGCACATCATCGAAGCCCGCCATGTTGGCGGTGGGCACCATCACGGCCTGCGCGCCGCGCGCGGCCAGCGATTGCAGCGGTGCATCGTGCTCCACGTCGAAGCAGATCAGCAGGCCCAGGCGCCAGCCTTGCCAGGCGAACAGCGCGGGTGGGTCCATGCCGGGCGAGAAGCGCTGCGCGTCGCCGTCGCCAAACAGGTGGATCTTGCGGTGAACCGCAAGCACCGTGCCCGAGGCGTCGATGGCGGCGGCGCTGTTGTACGGCAGGGCGCCGGGGTTCGCTTCGGGCCAGCCGGTGACGAGGCCGATGCCTTCTCGCAGTGCGATCGCGCGCACCGCCGCGATCAGCGGCCCGTCCACCGGCTCGGCGCGCGCGGCGATCAGCGCGGGATCGATCAGGTAGCCGGTGAGGAACATCTCCGGCGTGATCAGCCAGTGCGCGCCCTGTGCGGCCGCGTCGCGTGCCACGGTCTGCAGCCGCATGAGCGCCTCGGCGCTGTCGGCCGGGTGCGGCGTCTGCCACAGCGCCAGGCGCAAGGCGTCCATGGCGTCAATCCGGCAGGGCCACCGGCCCGATGCGGGGATAGGCCTCGCATGGCCCGGGGTTGTCGTCGTGGGCGGTGCCGCCCAACTGGCGCACGATGCCCGCCACCGCGTTGAGCGCGGTCTGCACCGCGCCCTCCACCCAGGCGGGCGTGAAGGACACGTCGTCGCCCGCGAGGAACAGCCCGCGTTCCTGCGCGGGCAGCGCGTCCTGCAGGAAGTGTCCGTACATGCGGTGGTTGTAGCGGTAGTGGCCCGGCAGCGCGCCTTTGAAGGCGCCCAGGAAGTGCGGGTCGGCCTCCCACGACACGCTGATCGGGTCGCCGATCACATGGCTGGCGATGTCCACGTCGGGATAAATCTTCTTCAGCGCCGACAAGGCGAGCTGCACGCGCCGCGATGTCGGGTGCGGCAGCATCTTGAGCGCGTCGCTCATCCAGGCGTAGCTCAGGCAGATCACGCCGGGTTGGTCGGGCCCGTTGTCGAACAGGTAGGTGCCGCGCGTGAGGCGGTCGGTGAGCGTCATGCCCATCACCGGCCAACCGTCGGCGCGCAGATCGTTCCAGAACGGCCGGTCGACCATCACGAAGGTCTTGGACGACTGCATGTAGCGCGTGCGGTCCAGCGCCATCCACAGCTTGTGCGACAGCAGCGACTCCTCGACCGCGATCTGCGTGGTGAGCAGCCAGCTCTGGCAGGTGACGAGCACTGCGGCGTAGCGGCGGGTGTTGCCAAGCACATCGGTCACCGCCAGGCGGCCATCGGGTGCGCGTGCAATCGCCGCGACACCGGGCCGCGGCGCGCCGCCGTGCAGCTGCGCGAGCGAGGTGCCCGCGCCCCAGTGCTGCATCGCGCGCGCCGCTGGCGCGTGTTGCCACAGGCCCTGCGGCACCTGCTGCACGCCGCCCACCACCAGGTGCTGGTCTTCGTCGCAACCCGTGAGCACCACGCGCAGGATCTCCAGCATCGAGTTGGGGAAGTCCGAATCCCAGCCGCCGGTGCCAAAGCCAACCTGGCCGAACACCTCGCGGTGGTGGAACGAGAGCCGCTGGAACGCGCTGGACTGCGCGACGAAGTCGTAGAAGGTGCGGTCGTCCCAGAGCGGTACCAGCCGGTCCCACAGCGCCTTCAGGCGCGGCACGTCGCGCTCGCGCAGGGCGTCCTGCAGTTCGCCGAAACCGGCGCCTTCTTCGAGCGCGCGGGCCCAGGCGTCGGCCACCTCACGAAACAGCGGCGGCAGATCGGCCAGCGTGCGCGCGCGGTTCGTGCGGCCCTCGAGGTCGATCACCGTGCAGCCGGCCGCGGGCGTCAACGGATTGGGGAAGGGCCGGGTCTGCAGCCCGAGTTGGTGCACGTAGTGGAAGAAGGCCGTGCCCGAGCGCGGAAAGCGCATGCCGCCCAGCTCGGCCACCACCCCGTGACCGCCTTCAAAGGCCTGCGAGCGCAAGCGCCCGCCCAGGCGCGAGGCCTCATAGACGACAGGCCTGAGGCCCAGCCTCATGAGCTCGTGCGCGGCGGTCATGCCCGCCATGCCCGCGCCCACGATGGCCACCTCGGTGCCGTGCAGGTCGCGCGGCAGGCGGCCCAGGCCCGCGGGGTGGCGCAGCCAGTCGTCGAAGGCGAAGGGGAAGTCGGGGCCGAAGACGGTGACGGGTTGGTTCGATGCCATGGTGCTCAGAAGAGGGACAGCAGCAGCCACAAGGCCGTGCCCCACATCATGAGCGCCACCAGGCCATCGAGCACACGCCACAGGTGCAGCGAGTTCAGGCGCCGGCCCATCCAGAAGGCGGCCGCGCCGAAGCCCACGAACCAGATCAGCGAGCCGGTGGCCGCACCCAGGCCGAACACCTGGCTGGCCGGGCCATAGGCCAGCGAGGCGGTGCCGATCAGCACCGCGGTGTCGAGCCAGGCATGCGGGTTGAGCCAGGAAAACGCCAGGGCCGAGAAGACGGCCTGCTTGCGGGTGCTGGGCGCCGGCGGCGTCGGCTGACCCTCGGGTGTGCGCGCCTGAGGCGAGCGAAACCGTTGGAAGGCCTGCCAGCCGTAGACCGAGAGGAACAGCACGCCGGCGCCGATGAGCGCGCCTTGCAGCTTGTCCGAGAGCCCGCCCAGTTGCGCCAGGCCCAGCACGCCGAGGGCGATCAGGCCGACATCGGACAGCGCACACACCGCCACCGTGAGCCACAGGTGCTGGCGCTGCAGGCCCATGCGCAGCACGTGCGCGTTCTGTGGGCCGATGGCCATGATCAGCGACAGGCTCAGCAGCATGCCGGCGGAGAAGACGGGAAAGCTCAGGGTCATGTCGGACTCGCGGTTCTGGGGTGACAGCGGAGCGCATGGTGCCGCAATCCGGTCTGTTGTTTAATCGAGTTGATCCGAATTCGATTCACTCAAGCCAAACTTAATGATCGATCCGCGCCATCTCGATGCACTGGCCGCCGTGGTGGAGCATGGGGGCTTCGGCCCGGCCGCGCAGGCCTTGAAGCTCACCCTTGCGGCCGTGTCGCTGCGCATCAAGTCGCTGGAAGACCAGCTGGGCCAGCGCCTGCTGGTGCGTGGCAAGCGCGTGCGCGCCACGCCTGCGGGGCAGGCGCTGCTGGGCCACGTCAAGCAGGTGCGCATGATGGAGGCCGACCTGCTGGCCGGTCTGCGTGGCGGCGAGGCGCGCGCGGGCGAGCGCTGGCAGAGCCTGTCGGTGGCAATCAACGCCGATTCGGTGTCCAGCTGGTTCCTGCCCGGTGTGGCGCCGCTGCTGGCGCGCCACCGCCTGCTGGTGGAAATCGTGATCGACGACCAGGACCACACGCACGACGCCTTGAAGAGCGGTGACGTGCTGGGCTGCGTCACCACCCGTGCAGACGCGATGCGCGGCTGCGTGGCCGAGCCGCTGGGCGTGATGCGTTATCACTGCGTGGCCACCGCCGCCGTGGCGCAGCGCTGCCGAACGCCACGCGGGGCGGTGTCGCCGCACAAGCTGCTGGCACAGCCCGCGGTCATCTTCAACCGCAAGGACGCGCTGCAGGACGCCTTTCTGGCGCAGCACATCGGCCTGCGCCAGCCGGCCTACCCGCGCCACTACGTGCCCGCGGTGGAGGCCTTCGAGACCGCGATCGGCCTTGGCCTGGGCTGGGGCATGGTGCCCGAGCAGCACCTGCCCAAACACCCCGCGCTGGTCGAGCTGCTGCCTGGCGCCACGGTGGATGTGGCCCTGTACTGGCAACACTGGGCGCACGAGCCGCCGTCGGCGCAGCGCCTCACCGCGGCGGTGAGGGCAGCGGCCGCTCAGCGCCTGGCACCCATGCCCTCCGCCGCCCCCGGGGCGGCCTGAGCCGCGCTGGCGCCGGCGCGGTGCCGCAGGCGCGCCTGCAGGCGCAGCGTGCTGCGCGCCAGGCGCGCGGCGGCGTCGAGCTGCAACCGCGCCCAGACCGCGTCCGCACCGCGCCAGAAGTCCACCATCGCCTCGCGGCGCAGGGCGTGCGCCCGCGCCTCATGCCGGGTCAAGGAAGGGTCGTTGTGCATGGCATCGCTCCGCTGGTTGGGCTGTGGGTGAACTCTAGAAACAACACCAAGTGCCCGAAACTGCATGAAATGCCAATGGCTTTTGCAAAAACTGCAAAACCCGCACAATCCGTTCGATGAAGCTGGACCTGGACGATGCCGAGCTGTTCCTGCGCGTGGCCGAACTCGGTTCGCTGTCGGCCGCCGCGCGCGAGCGCGATCTGCCCGTGAGCCAGGTCTCGCGCGCGCTGGCGCGGCTCGAGTCGCGCTGTGGCGCGCGGCTGATGCACCGCACCACCCACAGCCTGAGCCTCACCGACGAGGGCGACACCTTCGCCGACCACGCGCGGCGCCTGATCGAGACGCGCGACGAACTGGCCGGCGCCTTCAGCCGCCACCGCGGCGGCCCCAGCGGCTGGGTGCGCGTGAGCGTGAGCCCGGTGCTGGCCGAGACCGTGATCGCACCCAGCCTGCCTGCGCTGTACCAGCGCCACCCGCAACTGCAGGTGGAGGTGATGGCCGACGACCGCATGAGCGACATGGCGCGCGATGGCGTGGACATCGCGATCCGCACCGGCGCGCACCAGAGCGAGCAGCTTGTGGCGCTGCCGCTGGCCGAGTTCGGGCGGCGCCTGTGCGCCGCGCCAGCCTACCTCGCGCAGTGGGGTATGCCGCAACACCCCGACGAGCTCGGGCAGCACCGGCTCATCACGCACAGCGCCAACCCGGCGCTCAACCGCTGGCCCTACGCCGCCGGCCGGGGCTTTGCGCGCGGCGCGGTGCTGCTGGCGCGGGGCCACACACGCAGCGACAACTCGGCCATCACCATGGCGCTCGCCCTCCAGGGCGTGGGCATCGCGCGGCTCAATGACCTGCTTTCACGCGAGCACCTGGCCCGCGGCGCGCTGGTGCCCGTGCTGGACGACTGGTTCGACCGCAGCCGCGTGCCGATCTACGCGGTGATGCTGCCCGAGCGCCACCGCTTGCCCAAGCTGCGCGCCTGCATTGACCACTGGCGCGCGTGGCTCACCGGGCACGAACAGGCCGCCACCTAAAATCCCCCGATGCTCCAGATCCAACAAGACCTGCTCTCGGCCCTGCGCGACGAGCTGGAAAAGCTCAGCCCCGGTGCGGGCGACAAGGCCGCGTTCGAATCGCCCAAGGTGGCTGCGCACGGCGACTACGCCGTCACCGCGGCCATGCAGCTGGCCAAGCCGCTCAAGCTCAACCCGCGTGCCGTGGGCGAGCAGTTGCGCGCGGGGCTGCTCGCCCAACCGGCTTTCGGGCGCTGGGTGGAGGCGATCGAGATCGCCGGCCCGGGCTTCATCAACATCCGCCTCAAACCCGAGGCGAAGCAGCAGGTGGTGCGCGACGTGCTGCAGGCCGGTGCGGCCTACGGGCGCCAGCCCGAAAGAACAGTGGAGCAGGGCCAGCGCCTGATGGTCGAGTTCGTCTCGGCCAACCCCACCGGCCCGCTGCACGTGGGCCATGGCCGACAGGCCGCGCTCGGCGACGCGATCTGCAACCTGTACGAAACGCAGGGCTGGCGCGTACACCGCGAGTTCTATTACAACGACGCGGGCGTGCAGATCAACACGCTGGCCACCTCCACGCAGCTGCGCGCGCGCGGCGTTAAACCCGGCGATGCTGGCTGGCCCGAGGCGGCCTACAACGGCGACTACATCCAGGACATCGCCAATGACTTCCTCGCGAAGAAGACCGTCAAGGCCGACGACCGCGAATTCACCGCCAGCGGCGACCCGGACGACCTCGACGGCATTCGCGAGTTTGCCGTCGCCTACCTGCGCCACGAGCAAGATCTCGACCTGCAGGCCTTCGCCGTCAAGTTCGACCACTACTACCTCGAGTCGAGCCTGTACACCAGCGGGCGCGTGGAGGCCGCGGTGAACAGGCTCATCGCCAACGGCAAGACCTACGAGCAGGACGGTGCGCTGTGGTTGCGCAGCACCGACTACGGCGACGACAAGGACCGCGTGATGCGCAAGTCCGACGGCTCGTACACCTACTTCGTGCCCGACGTGGCCTACCACATCGCCAAGTGGGAGCGTGGCTTCGGCAAGGTCATCAACATCCAGGGCACCGACCACCACGGCACCATCGCGCGCGTGCGCGCTGGCCTGCAGGCCGCCGACGTAGGCATTCCCGCCGGCTACCCCGACTACGTGCTGCACACCATGGTGCGCGTGGTGCGTGGCGGCCAGGAAGTGAAGATCAGCAAGCGCGCGGGCAGCTACGTCACGCTGCGCGACCTGATCGACTGGACCAGCAAGGACGCGGTGCGCTTCTTCCTGCTCAGCCGCAAGCCCGACACCGAGTACACCTTCGATGTCGACCTTGCGATCCAGCAGAACAACGACAATCCGGTCTACTACGTGCAGTACGCCCACGCGCGCATCTGCTCGGTGCTGGCGGGCTGGGGTGGCGACGTGGCCACGCTGGCTGGGGCCGACCTCGCGCCGCTGGACACGCCGGCTGCGCAGGCGCTGATGCGCCAGCTCGCGAAGTACCCCGAAATGCTCACGGGTGCCGCACGAGACTTCGCGCCGCACGACGTGAGCTTCTACCTGCGTGAACTGGCAGCCAGTTACCACAGTTACTACGACGCCGAGCGCATCCTGGTCGATGATGAGCGTGTGAAGCGCGCACGTCTGGCGCTGGTCGCTGCCACCGCGCAGGTGCTGCACAATGGTCTGGCCGTGCTGGGCGTGAGCGCCCCGCAGAAGATGTAAAGGCCCCCGAGCCCCATGACGAAAAAGTCCTCCTCCCAATCCCGCAGCAGCAGCCTGGGCGGCACCCTCATCGGCTTTGCCGTCGGCCTGCTCGTGGGCCTGGCCGCGGCCCTCGCGGTCGCGGTCTATGTCACGCGCGTGCCGGTGCCCTTCGTCGACCGCGGCCTCTCGCGCAGCGCCGAGGACGACGCCAAGGAGGCCGAACGCAACAAAGGCTGGAACCCGAACCGCGCGATCAGCGGCGCACCCGCCGCGGGTACCGCACCGCCCGCAGCGGCGGCCACGCCGGGCAGCGAAGGCGCCATTTCCGTGCCGCCCGCCGATGGCCGCACGTTGCCGCCGGCGGGTGCTGCCGCGAAGGACCCGATCGGGGACCTCGTGAATTCCCGCCTTGGTCAGCCCGGTGCCGCACCTGCCCCCGCCGCGGGCAGCAGCACCACGGCTGCGGCGAGGCCAGGCGCTGCCGCCCCCGCTGCCCCGGCGGCCGAGCCCGCCGTGGGTGCCGACCCCTTCACCTACTTCGTGCAGGCCGGCGCCTTCCGCAACCCCGACGAAGCCGAGGCCCAGCGCGCGCGGCTGGCCATGCTGGGCATCAGCGCCAACATCGACGAGCGCGAACAGAGCGGGCGCACCGTGTACCGCGTTCGCGTGGGCCCGTTCGCGCAGAAGGCGC
>VFQO010001669.1_pt1 | contig 16071 bp, 16 predicted proteins | sample 3512331 | NCBI WGS metagenome assembly VFQO01 (sample SAMN10412371, study PRJNA504923) | tailings metagenome | isolation source: Replicate 3 from Balatoc abandoned mine | place: Philippines: Itogon, Benguet | collected 2017-08-28
TCTACAAATGGCGCCACTTGATCGAGAACTTCTTTTGCAAGCTCAAGGAGTTCAAACGTATCGCAATGCGCAGCGACAAGACGGATAGCAGCTTCGCAGCGATGATCTATCTCGCAGCTGGGGTTATCAACTCCCGTTGATTCTCAACACGTCCTAGCCGCCCGGGTGGCGGCACTGGAGAAGCACCATGGCAGCAAGTCTTGAAAAGCGCATCAAGGTGCTGGAGGTAACTGGGGTGCCGGTGGTGTCACCGCGCATTCGGGTCACCTTTGTCAGCCCAGTGCGTGGCGCGGTCAACATGAGGCTCTGGAATGGCAGCATGGTCGAGCGCCAGGATAACGAAACCGAACCACAGTTCCTGGCACGCGTGGAACAACTGGAGCCAAACCATGCCTCGTCTTGAAACGCGTGTGGCCAAGATGGAGAAGGCCGCCGCCCATGTGGACCTCAAGGCCATGACGGACGATGAGCTGCTCGCTTATGCGGGCAAGTTCCCCATGTTCTCCACCGAGATGTATGGGGCGATCGTGACTTTGGCGCTGCGCCGCCCGAGTGCGTTTCCCGTTGTGTATGACGACCCTGACCACGAATCGACGGACTATTAGGAGTGAGATATGGCATCCATCAAAAACCGTGTTGCAGACCTGGAGCAGGCAAGCAGAGCAACAGTACGGCGCCAGCTGACCGACACAGAGCGTGCGGTTCGTTTGACCCATATCCTCAACAATCCCGCGTCTTCGCCTTTGTATGGGCCACTAACCGAATTTATGAACCGGGCGGTCGTCAACAATGCACGGTGTCAACGTGATGTGGCCGCATCAGCAGCGTTCAATGCTGGGGGCAATAGACCTCAAGACCTGAAAAGCACTACCGCCCTGATCCGTATATGAAACTTGGCCTGTTCCGTGTTTAGTTGACTAAACTGCACATAAATTGTTACAGACGCCGCTTTGGTACAGCTCCAACCTTGTGTCAAAACCATGCTGCATAGAAGCTCTCGGACTCCAATATTAACACATGACCAAGGTTCCGGCGCCGGTACGATCAGTTTTACAAATTGCCCTGCAAAAACCTTTCAAACCACGGATGGCAGCACCACACCGGGGCGTAGCGTGCCCGAGCACTGCCACATCGTCGGGGCCGTTGCACAGCGCTTGATAGCGCTCTACCCGCCAGCGCTGCAAAGTGCTCTTTTCCCACCCAATGCAGCCTTTGCCGCAGCCTGCCATGACATTGGCAAGGTCAGCCCCAGCTTTGTGGAAAAGCTGCGCTATCACTGCACCAGCGGCATGGAGCACATTCCAAAGCAAGCCGTTTCCCCCGAGCTTGAAAAGTGCTGGGGCGGCCACGCAGGCGTGAGCCAGGCAACGGCCAAGGCACTGGGCGCACCGGCGTGGATTCCAGAAATAGTCGGGCAGCACCACGGGTTTTCGCCCCAGCTGGGCGGCAAGCAGGCCGATGCCGAGGTGTTTGGCGGCAGTGCCTGGCAAGCGCAACGCGCTGCACTGGTGCAAGAACTCCAGCAGCGTCTGGGCATGAGCTGGCCCCACATTGCCAGCGCAGCGCAGGCGCGTTTGGTGGCTGGCCTGACCAGCGTGGCCGACTGGATAGGCTCGGGGCGCCACTTTGAAGACCCAACCCAGCCCTGGCAGGGCTTGATCGACACCGCCTTGCACGAAGCCGGATGGGTGACCCCCAGCTACCGGCCAGGGCTGGGTTTTGCCGATGTCTTCGGCTTTGCCCCCCGCGCCGCGCAGCAGCAGTTGCTAGAGGCTGTACAGCGCCCGGGCGTTTATGTGCTGGAGGCGCCCATGGGCCTGGGCAAAACCGAAGCCGCGCTGTATGCGGCCTACCAAATGCTCGATGGCGGCCAGGCCAGCGGCATTTACTTTGCCCTGCCTACGCAACTGACCTCTAACAAAATCCACGAGCGCTTTAACGCATTTTTAAGCCGCATCCTTGCGCCCGACTGCCCGCATCGCAGCGCCTTGCTGCTGCACGGCAAAGCCTGGCTACAGCAGACGGACATGGGCGAAGAAGGCCGCCCCGGCGGCGCGTGGTTTCACCAGGCCAAACGCGGTCTGCTGGCACCGTTTGCCGTGGGCACCATTGACCAGGCCTTGATGGCGGCCATGAACGTCAAGCACGGCTTTGTGCGCGCCTTTGGCCTGGCGGGCAAGGTGGTGATCTTGGACGAAGTGCATACCTACGACGCCTACACCGGCACCTTGCTCGATGCCTTGGTGGCCTTGCTGCGCAGCCTGCACTGCACCGTCATCATCTTGAGCGCCACCCTCAGCCAAGAGCGGCGATCGCACCTGCTGCAAGCACCCTTGCACAGCCAGGCTTATCCGTTGATCACCGCCCTACAAAACACAGCCGATGTGCCCCCAGTGCAGGAATACCCCGTGGCGCCGCCACCGTCCACCCAGGTTGAGGTGCGACTGCTGGACGACGAGGCCTGCGCACTCCAGGAAGCCCTCGACCGCGCGGCACAAGGCCAGCAGGTGCTGTGGATAGAAAACACCGTTGATGCCGCCCAGCAGCGCTACCTTGACCTCGCCGCCCGTGCGCAGGAGCTGGGTGTGGCTTGCGGCCTGCTGCATTCACGCTTTACCGCCTCGGATCGGCAAAACATTGAAGACCGGTGGGTGAACCTGTTTGGCAAACCCGGCTGGCCGCAGCGCGCCGCGCAGGGGCGCATTCTGGTGGGCACGCAGGTGCTGGAGCAATCGCTGGACATTGATGCCGACTTTCTCGTCACCGCCTTTGCCCCCACCGATATGCTGCTGCAACGGATGGGACGGCTGTGGCGGCATTTTGAGACCCCGCGCGCCAGCACGGCAACGTGTAGCGCATGGCTGCTGGCCCCGGCGCTGGAGCCCGCCGTGGCCCAGCCCCTGCAAGCCTTTGGTGCGAGTGCGTTTGTTTATGCACCCTACGTGCTGTGCCGCAGCTTGCAGGTGTGGCAAACATTGCAACACATCGCTTTGCCCGGCGATATTCGCCCGCTGATTGAAGCCACCTACGCCAGCCGTGAAGAAGGGGGCGACATGGCGCGCTGGCTGTACGAGCTGGAGCATGGCACGCCGCGCACCCCGGGCAGGGCCGAGCGCAAAGGCCGCCAAGCCCTGCGCCAACTCGCCCGCGTTGGCCTGGCGCAAGACGGCAAAACCTTGCCCGATGTGGACGCGCAAACCCGCTACAGCGACAGCGAAAGCCACGAAGTGCTGCTGCTGCGCCGCGTGGACTACGACAGCACCAGCCACACCACCCACCTGACCTTGCTCGACGGCAGCACCCTGGCCCTGCCCACTCAGCGCCACCGCCTCAACAACGACAAGCAGGCGTGGAGAAACCTCACGGCGCAACTCATGCAGCAGCAGGTGCCCGTGCGCGCCGCCGACGCGCCGCTGCCACTGGCGCGCGAATGGTTGGAAAACTGTGGGTTTGGTCACTGTTTCTATCTGGGCGATCCCAACTGGGCTAGCGATGTAAGCCTGTTGCGCCTGTGCCTGGTGGATGATGCAGGCCAACTGCAGGGCCTGCATGGCGCTACGGTGCATGAGCGCCACCGCCTGGAATACCGCACCGACCTGGGGTATCGCCGGGTTAAAAACGACACCTGAAGTAGAGAAGGAGCACAGACACGATGGAGCGACGATTCAACCTGATTGATGAACCCTGGCTACCCATCGTGGATGTCGGGCGGGTGAGTTTGCGGCAGGTTTTCAGCGAACCTTCTTACCGCGCGCTGGGCGGCAACCCGGTGCAAAAAATTGCCCTGATGAAGCTGCTGCTGGCCATTGCCCAGGCCGCCTGCACGCCCGAGGACGAAGCGCAGTGGCAGGCCCTGGGCGCGGCAGGATTGGCACAGCGCTGCCTGACCTATCTGGAGCAATGGCACGAGCGGTTTTTTCTGTATGGCGACCAGCCGTTTTTGCAGATGCCAGCGATTGCAGGGGCGCACAAGCAAAGTTACGGTGCCGTGCAGCCGGAAATATCGACCGGCAACACCACCGTGCTGAACCACAGCCAAGTGAGCCGCCCACCCAGCGACGCCGACAAAGCCCTGCTGCTGGTGGTTTTGATGGGCTTTGCCTTGGGTGGCAAGAAAACTGACAACAGCATCACCCTCACCCCTGGCTACCAAGGAAAAAGCGCTACAGGTAAATCTGGCCCTGCCGTCGCCTCCAAGGGCCTGTTGCACAGCTTTCTTTTGAGCAACGACCTGTGGCATAGCCTGTGGCTCAACCTCTTGAGCCAGGAACAAATTGCCGCTGCCAAGGTGTTTCCCGCTGGCGTGGGCACCGCGCCTTGGGAAGTGATGCCCATGGGCGAAGCCTGCACCACCGCCCAGCAATTGCAGCAATCGCTGATGGGGCGGCTGGTGCCGCTGTGCCGCTTTTGCTTGCTCCAAGGCGATGGCCTGCATTACTCCGAAGGGCTGGCACATGCCGACTACAACGGCGGCATGGCCGACCCCAGCGCCACCGTGGACTACGCCAGCAAAAAAGCCCGCGCCCTGTGGGCCAACCCGGAAAAACGCCCATGGCGCGAACTCACGGCCTTGCTGGGCCTGTTTGCACAGCAAAAAAGCCGGGGCTTCCAGTGCTGGCAAATCGATGTGGGCTTGCAGCGCACCAGCATCGCCAGCCCAAGCTTTGCCGTGTGGTCGGGTGGCCTGCGTGTCAGTGGCAAAGCAGGCGAGCAATACGCCTCGGGCGGCGACGATTTTGTGGAGTCGCAAGTCTGGCTGCACAGCAGCATGTTGGGGGACATATGGTTTGCCCAATTGCAGTCCGAAATGAGCGCATTGGACGATTTGGCGAAGGCCGTGTATGGCTGCGTCATGGGCTATTTCAAGGCGCAATTGGTCGATGGCAAAAAAATGGCCGAACAAGCCAGCCACCATTTCTGGCAACTGTGCGAACGCGACTTCCAAACCCTGCTGGAGCACTGCGAAAGCGGCGAAGCACACGCCGCCATGCGCCGACGCTTGCGTCTGGGCTTTGCCGGGTATGCCCAGCAAGCCTTTGACCGCCACTGCCCCCAAGACACCGCACGCCAGCTCGACGCCTGGGCACAGCACCGCCCCAAGCTCGGCAAATACCTGAAACAGGAGGATTGAACTGTGCCACCCCCAAACCACCCGCCCACCAGCAGCCGCGAAGCGCGCTTTGTGGCCTCGGTGCTGCAACGCACCCAGCAAGACAAAGGCCTGGCCGCGCGCCTGCGCCGCGCCGACAACCCCGCCACCGAATACCAAAGCTGGGAGTTTCTGGCCGACTGGGGCATCGACCTGGAACACGAAGCCCAGCGCCTGCCCTTTACGCTCGTGGCAGCCGCCATGGCCAAAGCCAAGGCAGCGCGCAACGGCAGCTTGAAACTGGGCCAGGCCATGGCCGCCTGCTACAGCGACGGCGCCAAAAGCGACCAGGCCAAAGCCAAACTGCGCCGCGTCTTGGCCTGCGACGATGTGCCAGAGCTGTGCCGCATCCTGCGCCCCGTGCTGGCACTGATCGACAGCCGTGTCCCCCAGCCGCTGGACTACGTGCGGCTGCTGCAACAACTGCGCTGCTTTGCCTGGGATGCGCAAAAAATCAAAAGCCAATGGGCGCAAGAGTTTTATGGCCGCACCGAAGAAGACACCCCCATCACGGAGGCTGCATGAACCTCACGGCCAGTGTTTTGCAGCTTGACCGCACCGCCGTGCAGGCGCTGCGCGTGACCGACGCCTATTCCCTGCACCGCGTGGTGTACAGCCTGTTTGACGATGTGCGCAGCGTCGCTGAAAAAGCCGCCAGCCACGCCAGCGGCATTCTCTACGCCGACCAGGGCGGCGACTTTCAGCACCGCACGATCTTGCTGCTCTCTGATAGGCCACCAGCACCACACATTGATGGCCGGTACGGCACGGTGCGCAGCCGCCCCATTGCCGAAGACTTTTTGGCGCACCCGCGCTACCGCTTCAAAGTCATCGTCAACCCCACCCGGCGCGACAGCGCCAGCGGCAAGCTGCTGCCCGTGAAAGGCCGCGAGGCTGTGGCGCAATGGTTTTTGCAGCGCGGCGCGCAAAGCTGGGGCTTTGAAGCCAGCCCCGAGCACCTGCAAATCGACAAGCTGCAAGTGCTGCAATTCAAAGACAAGGCGCAGCGCCCCGTCACCCTGGCCCAAGCCCATGTGCAAGGGCAGCTCATCGTTACCGACCGCGCGCAGTTTCAGCACAGCTTCAGCCACGGCATAGGCCGGGGCCGGGCTTTTGGCTGCGGCCTGCTGCAAATCGTCCCTTTTATTGACCACCCCTTTGCCTGAATCTTGGCCTGAACCCGGAGACATTGACCATGCCCCACGCTTACCGAAACACCCGCATCGAGTACCACATCATGCAATCTTTCCCCGTCACCTGCCTGAACCGCGACGACGTGGGTGCGCCCAAAACTGCCGTGGTCGGCGGCGTGACCCGCGCACGCGTCAGCTCGCAATGCTGGAAGCGCCAGGTGCGCCTGGCCATGCCCGGGTTTGGCGTGAAGCTGGCCACGCGCACCAAGCAGGCCGCCAGCCTCTTTGCCAAGGCCTGCCAGCAAGCCGGGGCCACAGAAAGCCAGGCCCAGGAATGCGGCCAAAAACTGGCAGAACTCATCGTGGACGACACTTTGCTGTTCATCAGCGACAGCGAAGCCACCGCCTTTGCTGCCTATGCGCAAGACAACGGCTTTGACGCCAGCAAATTCAAAGACAAAGAGCTGGCCAAAATCGCCAAAAAAGCCCTCAACCCCGCGCTGGACGCCCTGGACATCGCCCTGTTTGGCCGCATGGTGGCCAAAGCGGCCGACATGAATGTCGAAGCCGCCGCCTCATTTGCCCATGCCATCTCCACGCACCGCGTGAGCAACGAAGTGGAGTTTTTCACGGCGCTGGACGACCTGCAGGAGGAACCCGGCTCGGCCCACATGGGTAGCCTGGAATTCAACTCGGCCACCTACTACCGTTACGTCAGCTTGGATTTGGGCCAACTGGCACATAGCCTGGGCATTGCAGACAGCGGCAACACCGACGACCTGAAACAAGCCATTGCCGCCTTTACCCTGGCGCTGTTTGTGGCTGTGCCCAATGCGCGCCAAACTACCCAATCGGGCGCATCGCCCTGGGAATTTGCGCGCGTGCTGGTACGCACAGGCCAGCGCCTGCAAGTGCCGTTTGAAAAGCCCGTCAAGGCCAGCGGCGAAGGCTTTTTGCAGCCCAGCGTGCAAGAGCTGAAAGCCTATCTGGACAAAAAGGAAAAACTCAGCGGCTCGCTGTTTGGCAAGCTGGCTGCCTACGACTGGGGCGAGGACGAGCACTTCAGCATCGACGCGCTGATTGCCGCCCTGCAAAGCCATGTGCAGTGAGGCAAGGCATGGCCAACCCTTATCTGTTGCTCTGGCTGGAGGCACCCTTGCAAGCCTGGGGGCACGACTCCAAGTTTGGGCGCCGCGATAGCCTGGACTTTCCTACCAAATCGGGCGTGCTGGGCCTGCTGTGCTGCGCGCGCGGCGCCCGTGGCCTGCAAACCGAGTGGCTGGCCGCATGGGCCGACTTGGACATGCACACCGTGGCCTATGTACCGCACAATGCCCAAGGCCAGCCCTTGCCCCGCCTGCCGCTGCTGCGTGATTTTCAAATGGTGGGCAGCGGCTACGACGACCAAGACCCGTGGCAAACCCTGCTCATCCCGAAAAAAAGCGATGGCGGCAAAGCTGTGGGTGGCGGCACCAAAATGACCTACCGCTACTACCTGCAAGACATGGCCTATGCCGTGGCGCTGGAAGCACCTGCGGCACTGGCCCCGGAAGCCGCTGCCGCCCTGCAAGCGCCAGTGTGGGACTTGTACCTGGGGCGCAAAAACTGCGTGCCCACCGAGTTCATCTACCAGGGCCTGTTTGACAGTGCCGATGCCGCCTTGCAAGCAGGCGCAGCCTTGGCGCAGGCCAAGGAACGCGCTTTTGCCCTGCGCATCCTGCAAGGCGAGCACGAGGGCGAGGTGCTCACCCTCAACGATGTGCCGCTGCAACTGGGCACACACAAAACCTACCGCGACCGGCGCGTCAGCGTGCAGCGCTGGGATGCCAGCGCGCAGGAGCCGTAACGCCATGGCCACCGGACAGCGCCTGCTCGTCAAAATCACCCGCGAATCCTTGCCACAGGTAAAAGACAAATACCCCTTCATCTACCTGGAGCGCGGGCGGCTGGAGGTGGACGACAGCAGCGTGAAATGGATTGATGCCGACAACCACGTCGTGCCCCTGCCGGTGGCCACCCTCAATGCCCTGCTGCTGGGGCCGGGCACCACCATCACGCACGAGGCCGTCAAGGCGGCCACCGCTGCCAACTGCCCGGTGTGCTGGGTGGGCGAAGACAGCCTGCTGTTTTACGCCGCAGGTTTTTTGCCCACAGCAGACACCCGCAACCTGAAGCTGCAAGTTGCCCTGTCCGCTGACCCGGTCAAATCACTGGAGGTGGCGCGGCGTATGTTTGCACGGCGCTTTCCAGATGCCGATCTGGCGGGCAAAACGCTGCCCGAAATGATGGGCATGGAAGGCAACCGGGTGCGCCGCCTGTACGAAGAAAAGGCACTGCACTACCAGGTCGGCTGGAAAGGCCGCAGCTTCACCCCCGGCAAATTTGAAGCCAGCGACCTGACCAACCAAATCCTCACGGCCACCAATGCCGCGCTGTACGGCATCTTGAGTTCTGCCCTGCACAGCATGGGCTATTCGCCGCACATCGGCTTTATCCACTCGGGCAGCCCGCTGCCGTTTGTGTACGACCTGGCCGATTTGTACAAGGAGGAGCTGTGCATTGACCTCGCCTTTGCCCTCACCCGCGATTTGGCGGGCCGCTACGACAAGCACAAAGTGGCGGCACGGTTCAGGCAGCGGGTGATCGACATGGACTTGCTGGCCAAGGTGGGCGAGGACGTGATTGCCATGCTGGGGACGGGCCGTGCTCATCGTTATCGCAAATGATCTGCCACCCGCAGTGCGCGGGCGCATGAAGCTGTGGTTCATTGAACCCAGGCCCAACGTGTTTGTCTCCGGCATCAAAGACTCGGTGGCCACCACGGTGGTGGAGTACCTTTACCAGCATTGCCCGCCAGAGTCTGGCGTGCTGCTGATCAAGTCTATTTCCCACGCCCCGGGATTTGAAATCCGCACCATTGGCCCGCCACGCAAGCCCACCATTCAGATTTCGGGATTGGAGCTGATCATCGAAACCCTTAAATCGGGTTAACACACTACCGGTAGTGTTTTCGGCGTTCCTAGACACTACCTGTCAGGGTCTTCCCCACGCCCGTGGGGGTGTTTCCGTTCCGGGCTCCAGAACGAGCTTGTGGGTGCCGTCTTCCCCACGCCCGTGGGGGTGTTTCCCTCATCGTCTTCGACTTCAATGGTGATGACTCGTCTTCCCCACGCCCGTGGGGGTGTTTCTATCTCAAAAAACTGCTTGCACCGTGATACGTCGTCTTCCCCACGCCCGTGGGGGTGTTTCCGTCTGGCTCGCCCTGGCGCGCAGGCTTGTCGCGTCTTCCCCACGCCCGTGGGGGTGTTTCCTGGCTGGGCTGGCGCCAGGTTGGTAGCCGTCGGTCTTCCCCACGCCCGTGGGGGTGTTTCTTAACGCCTCGGGCACTTGCCCGTGTGGGGTGGGTCTTCCCCACGCCCGTGGGGGTGTTTCCTACGTCGCCAGCACACCCGCATTGCAGAGCTTGTCTTCCCCACGCCCGTGGGGGTGTTTCCCCTGCTGGCGGGCGCCTGGTGCCTCACCAGCGGTCTTCCCCACGCCCGTGGGGGTGTTTCTCTCCCGCTCCAGCACCTCAGTCAGTGCCGTGAGTCTTCCCCACGCCCGTGGGGGTGTTTCCATGGATACCACAGAGCGGAGATTGACGAATGAGTCTTCCCCACGCCCGTGGGGGTGTTTCCGCCCGCCACTGCGCTGATGCCATCGCCCCACGGTCTTCCCCACGCCCGTGGGGGTGTTTCTGCCTTGGGGATGATGGCCTCGCCCTCATCCACGTCTTCCCCACGCCCGTGGGGGTGTTTCCACAGCATCTGAACTGCGCGCCGAACTGGCGCAGTCTTCCCCACGCCCGTGGGGGTGTTTCTGATCGACCAGGCTGACGTGTGGGAGCGCGAGAGTCTTCCCCACGCCCGTGGGGGTGTTTCCACCTTCGGCCTTATCTCTGGCAGCGTGGAAGCGTCTTCCCCACGCCCGTGGGGGTGTTTCTGCAGATGGGCTGCACCCCGCCATGCGGGCCGCGTCTTCCCCACGCCCGTGGGGGTGTTTCTCTGCCAAACGTCAGGGGCGCTCAGGTGGGCGCGTCTTCCCCACGCCCGTGGGGGTGTTTCTGCTCTTGAGCACCACGCCGTGGTAGTACGCCCGTCTTCCCCACGCCCGTGGGGGTGTTTCTGAGCGATACAGCAAGGAGCGCGCATGGCCACGGTCTTCCCCACGCCCGTGGGGGTGTTTCCACCTCCGTGCCGCCCACGCTGCTCGATCCGGGGTCTTCCCCACGCCCGTGGGGGTGTTTCTACTTTGCGCAGGTCATTGCAGATGCCGCCCCCGTCTTCCCCACGCCCGTGGGGGTGTTTCCACCATGCAAGGCGTTGTGGTTGGCTCCCCCGGGTCTTCCCCACGCCCGTGGGGGTGTTTCTGAAGAGATTGCTGCGCTGCTGGGCTGGCTGGGGTCTTCCCCACGCCCGTGGGGGTGTTTCCGATGGGGCGTGTTTTGCTCATGAAGAGGGTGCGTCTTCCCCACGCCCGTGGGGGTGTTTCCAAGGTAATGGCCGACCTGCGCGGCTTTGCCGAGTCTTCCCCACGCCCGTGGGGGTGTTTCCCTTGTTGTGGCAGACCCCGGCACGACTTACGCGTCTTCCCCACGCCCGTGGGGGTGTTTCTCACCACCGTGCAGCCCCGGCTGGGCTGGTATCGTCTTCCCCACGCCCGTGGGGGTGTTTCCGCCAAAGCCGCTAGGGTCGCCAAAGCAATGCCGTCTTCCCCACGCCCGTGGGGGTGTTTCTCCCAAGAAGCCCAGGCCGCCTGGACTGCGGGCGTCTTCCCCACGCCCGTGGGGGTGTTTCTCTTTGCGGATCGAGAGCGCGCGCTTTACGAGCGTCTTCCCCACGCCCGTGGGGGTGTTTCTGCTCAAGGCCGCAGATGACGGGGACGACGAATGTCTTCCCCACGCCCGTGGGGGTGTTTCCGAGTACATCCAGGCCGTGGCGGCAGACACCAGGTCTTCCCCACGCCCGTGGGGGTGTTTCTGCCAAAGCCCTGACCCGCAAGGCTTTGGTATCGGTCTTCCCCACGCCCGTGGGGGTGTTTCCGCACTCCCTCACTTTGGACGGTGCCGGGAATCGTCTTCCCCACGCCCGTGGGGGTGTTTCTCACCCGCCGAGAGGTTGCGGAAGCTGCTGGCAGTCTTCCCCACGCCCGTGGGGGTGTTTCCAGTGAAGGTGAACGCCGAGCCCATCGCATTTGGTCTTCCCCACGCCCGTGGGGGTGTTTCTCACTCAAGCCATCGGTGTCGGCCATGGACTGCGTCTTCCCCACGCCCGTGGGGGTGTTTCTTACCCTCACCGCAGGCTCCAGGGAGGACCCGCGTCTTCCCCACGCCCGTGGGGGTGTTTCCATCAAGTACCGCTTGGACACGCTCTTCGGTGTGTCTTCCCCACGCCCGTGGGGGTGTTTCCGACCGGCTTTACACCGTGACAGTGGTGGATGTGTCTTCCCCACGCCCGTGGGGGTGTTTCCAAATCGCCGCTGCTTTGGGCGAGTACCACAAGGTCTTCCCCACGCCCGTGGGGGTGTTTCCGGATTGACGCCGCCGTGCGGAGGTTGCGATGAGTCTTCCCCACGCCCGTGGGGGTGTTTCTATCTTCCCGCCCAAGGAAGTGCTTCAGGAACTGTCTTCCCCACGCCCGTGGGGGTGTTTCCATGTCCCAGAGCGCGGCCGCCAGGCGCCTGGGGTCTTCCCCACGCCCGTGGGGGTGTTTCTGAACCGCTCCAGGGCGGCGCCGGTCTCGTCAGGTCTTCCCCACGCCCGTGGGGGTGTTTCTGGGCGCAGCGGTAGGGTGCGAGTGGCTTTTCAGTCTTCCCCACGCCCGTGGGGGTGTTTCTAGGTATCGGCGCGGGAGAGATTGCCACCGCGTGTCTTCCCCACGCCCGTGGGGGTGTTTCCAGATTGCCTACGCCTGCCAAGTGGCGTTAGAGGTCTTCCCCACGCCCGTGGGGGTGTTTCCATGATGTGTCAGTCGGCGTCAACGCCCGCACATTCCACGGCTGCTACATTCCCAAAACGACCAATCAGCAGTTTCTTTAAAGTGACTCCACCATGTCCATGCCCGACGGCCGCATCAGCTGCACCGCCTGTGACTACCACGGCTTCATTGTGTTTCGACGCATCACGCTGGCCTACCACTTTGCGGATGGAGCCACAGTCCATGGGCGCCGCGGAATACGCTGGTGCAACGAATGCAGCAACCCCCGTGACGCGGAGGGCGCCCAACCAGCAATTGAACCCCTGCAGATCGAGCTCGACACTCTCTACGCGATCTTTGCCACCTGTGGCTATCGGGCCAAGCGATGGATCGCACGACTATTGGGACAAGGCGCTGGCACTTTGGAGGTGCGGGCTGATGAGCTGCGTGGGCAGATCAGGCTGGCCCAGACGCGCGGGGATGAATGCCGCTGCTTGACCTGTGGAAGCGCCAACACCCAACTCCTTAATTTTGATGACGATGGTATTTGCAACGGCTTTCAGCATCAGTGCGGTGGACACTTGCGGTTGGAACCAGTCGATATGGACGCACCGCGCTTCAACTACGGGCGCGAGACGGTACATCTGGATGAGACAGGCCAGCGTATTCAGTTGGGAACATCATCAGAAGGCACTTGAATGACGGGAGTCGGCGGACACTTCCATGACGCGGTGAACGCGCAGTGTCATCAAGTTCACAGCGGCAATGGGGAAGCCATGCACCAAATGGATTTACTCGAAACCGAGGCGGCCAGGGCTTTGTTGGACCAGCTTCTCGCGGACTCACGGCTGTATAGAACAGGCAAAGACTACCGCGCGCTGCTTGATTTTGTGATCCGGCTGCGCAACTTTGCGCCGTTCAACGCGATGCTTCTTCAAGTGCAAAAGCCTGGGCTGATGTATGCAGCATCACGGCTGGATTGGCTGGAACGGTTCAATCGCACCGTGAAGGATGGAGCACGGCCACTGCTTATCCTGTGGCCGTTTGGCCCTGTTGCTCTGGTCTATGACGTGGCCGATACCCAGGGCGCCCCTTGCCAGACGGTGTCTCGGCTTTTGCTGCCCACGACTCAATGAACGCCGCCACCTTGGCGGGCTACGCCTCAGAAATGGCTAAGAAGCACATCGCATGGAATGAGGTGGATGCGGGCGACGGCAGCGCGGAATCCATCAAGGTGATTCAACGAGCGACGAAGCCCGAACTACCCACCAACTATCAGATGAGCGTCAATCGCAACCATGGCCCCAACGTGCAATTTTCCACGGTGGCGCACGAGCTGGGTCACCTATTTCTTGGACATTTGGGCAGAGACGAGTACCTAAACATCCCGGAGCGCCCGACACTGCAGCACTCAGAAAGGGAGCTGGAGGCCGAGTCTCTTTCGTACATCGTCTGCGCCCGAAACGGCGTGCTCAGCCAGTCAGAAAGCTATCTATCAACGCATGTCAAAAACGACACCACCGTCGATCAGATTGACCTTTACCAGGTCATGCGAGCCGCAAGACAAGTAGAAGCGCTACTGGGGCTGACTGCACACACCAAGTATGAACGCCCTCAAAAAACTGTACGTTGAGGCGTCTTCTTGCTCTCGGAGCCTACTGGCCGTTCCAATCCGGCAGACCATTGCAGGTCAGCTCGCATCCAAGTGACTCATCCACGCCACAACGAGACGGATTGGGAAATAACGGTACTTTTGACGGTACTTTTCTAAATCGAAAACACAAAACTCAGCATTCATACGGGTTCCAAGACGCTATGTGAACTCCTCCGGGGGCCAAGAGCCTTCTACGCTTCAAACCAAAACCCGCACACCTCAGGCGTAGCGGGTTTTTTTGCGCCTCACCATGTTCAATGCGATGACCGTTCACCGTTGGCAGAGCATGGAGAGACAACACACAGAACCAAAGAACTGTGGCGTTGCGATTGGAACAACTCATGAAGCACAGTCACGCCAGTCGAGATGTCAGAAATTACATCACGCCCATACCCGACGATGCGATGAGCCCGTAAAGCGAAGCTAAAAACAAAAAAGCCTCTGTGGCGTACCACAGAGGCTTTTTTTGATCGTTGATTATCACAACTCAGTGATAACTGCGAAATTTGGGGTGGCTGATGGGGCTCGAACCCACGACAACAGGAATCACAATCCTGGACTCTACCAACTGAGCTACAGCCACCGTAGACATAAATTATAACCCAAATTCCCGCACTAATTTCAACGCGAGAAACTTAAATGATCAAATATTGGAAGACTGGGGCCGGGCAGGTTTTATTTGAACCTTGAAACGCTCCTTGAGCATTTCGTAGTATGCAAACCCTTCGGCTGTGCTCCACCACTGCTGCAACTGCTGACGTTGCTGAGCAGCTTGCTGGGCATCCACCCCTTCGCGAGGAATGATCCGCAACACCTTCACCACTGCGGTTCCCTGCGATCCCAGATCTGCACTCACCCAGGCGGGCAAATTGTCGGGCGAGGCACGCAAGGCTGCATCCACCACAGCACGAGGCAGGTTCTGCGTCTGATCGCGGGACACAACTACCGCCGGTGCCAGCCCTGCAGCAGGCGCGGCATTGCCCATCCACGCGGCCTTCTTGGCTTCTGCGTCCTTGCGGGCCAACTCTGCCGACTTTTCCGCGATCAGCAAAAGACGTACGCGATCGCTGACCTCTTGCAGAGCAAGCGTACGTGTAGGGGTGTAAGTCGAGATGCGCCCGGCTACCAGCTGGCTTGGACCGACTTCGATCGCACTGGTATTGCGCTTACCTTCCACGGAATCGTTGGCAAACAGTGCTTCCAAAAACTTGGGGTTGGCCAACGGGCCGCTGGCGCCAGGACCAGGAACGCGCGTGACACCTTCAGCCGTCTGGATTTTGAGCTTCAGGCTGTCAGCCACAGGCTTGAGACTGTCTGGTTGCTCGTACACGCTGTTGGTGAATGCCTCAGCCACTTCCGCAAACTTGCGTTGCGCTTGCTGCTGCTTGAGTTCAGCTTCCAAAGACGGACGCAGTTCTTCAAACGAAGGTTGGCGTGGAGTCTTGATATCCGTCAGCAAAATGATGTGGTAGCCAAAGTCAGACTCCACCACGTCGCTGATCTCACCCTTCTTCATCGCGAACACAGCATCTTCGAAAGGCTTCACCATCGCACCGCGGCCAAAGAAGTTGAGATCTCCACCCGCTGGCGCCGACCCGGAGTCCTGCGATGACTTCTTGGCAACCTCCGCAAATGACGCTGGAGACTTTCGCACTTGCGCCAGCAACTCTTGCGCACGTGCCTTGGCTTGCTCGCGGTCAGCAGCCGGTGCGTCTTTAGCGGCGTTGATCAGGATGTGGCTGGCACGGCGCTCTTCTTTCGCGGCCAGACGCGTCAGATTTTCCTTGTAGTAAGTACGCAGGTCATCTTCGTTCACACGGATGCCCGAGCGGACGCTGTCCAGGTCGAGAACGACATATTCCACGGCAGCTTGCTCCTGCTGCTGGAAACGCTGAGCATTGGCCTTGTAGAAGGCTTCGATGTCCGCCTCGGTAGGGTTGACCTGCTTCGCGTAGTCGGTGGCATTGAAGCGAGCCACTTGAATTTCGCGGCGCTGGTAGAGCGAATCGAATGCCAGCTTGGCGGCAGCGTCGGTAGCGAACGCCGTACTCATCACGCCACCCATCACTTGGCTCACCGACAATTCGCGGCGGACGTTTGCTTCGAACCCTTCAGGTGTCAGGCCTTGGGCGCCGACCAATGAACGATAGGCTTCGGTATCGAGCGAGCCGTCGGGACGCT
>VFQO010001670.1_pt1 | contig 16060 bp, 13 predicted proteins | sample 3512331 | NCBI WGS metagenome assembly VFQO01 (sample SAMN10412371, study PRJNA504923) | tailings metagenome | isolation source: Replicate 3 from Balatoc abandoned mine | place: Philippines: Itogon, Benguet | collected 2017-08-28
TGGCGGAGAGAGAGGGATTCGAACCCTCGGTACAGGAGAACCTGTACGCCGGATTTCGAATCCGGTGCATTCGACCACTCTGCCATCTCTCCGTGTCGAAGCCCGCGATTCTAGCAGGCCGCCACGGCAGGCCCACGGGTGCGCCTGCACCGCAGCGGCGGGTGCGACAATGCGCGCGCCCACTGCCCCGACCCATGCTCGTCGACACCCAACCCGCCACCCACCAGCACGCCCCGGCATCCCCCGAGGTGCGCGACGCCTGGGTCAATGCCCAGCTGATCGGCGTGTTGATGGACAACGTGGGGCCCACGGTCGCTGCGGCCGCCGTGGCGGTGCCGGTGCTGGTGATCCTCATGGCCGGCGAGGTCTGGACGCCTGCCTTGGTGGCGTGGACGGTGGCGATCATGGCCATGCTGCTGTTTCGCTACCGCCTGATCGGCCTGTACCGGCTGCGTCACGACAGCGTGGAGGGGCCGCAACGCCAGGCCTTCATCGACACCTACCGCTGGACCTGGCTGGCCGTGTCGCTGCTGTGGGGTGGCCCGGTGGCCATGAGCTTCCTGCAAGCCGGCTTCATCACGCAGTTCGCGTGTGGCCTGGTGGTGCTGGGGCAGGGGCTGTTCACCCTCAATGCCTACAGCGCCTACCTGCCCGTGTTCCGCGCCTTTACGCACGGTCTCGCGGCGTCGGTGCTCACGGGCTTGCTGATCGGTGCGTTCACGCACCCCGATGCGCCCGATGTGGTGCGAACCACCACCGTGTTCGTGCTGCTGGTGATCGCGTTCTGGGTGCTGCTGCTCATGGCCGGCGCCCGGCTGCACCGCGTGCACCGCTCCAGTTTCGAACTGCAGTTCTCCAACCAGGAGCTCATCGACTCGCTCACGCTGCAGACGCGCGCCTCCTTGCGCGCCGTCTCCACCAAGAACCGCTTTCTCGCCTCGGCCGCGCACGACCTGCGCCAACCGGTGCATGCGCTCAGCCTGTATGCGGACTGGCTCGCGAGCGAGCCCGAGATGGCGCGCGACATCGCCCCGCGCATCCTGCAGTCAACGCGCGCCATCAACGAGTTGTTCGACTCCCTGTTCGACCTCACGCGCATTGACGCGGGCAACTACAAGGTGCGCCTGCAGCACGTCGATGTGCAGAAGCTGTTCGCCGATCTGGAGCTGCAGTTCGAACCGGTGGCTGCGGGCAAGCAATTGCGGCTGCGCACCCGCACCCGCCCGCTCACGCTGTGGTCCGACCCGGTGGTGCTGCGCCGCATTCTCGGTAATCTCATCTCCAACGCCTTGCGGCACACGCAGCGCGGCGGCGTGCTCGTGGCGCTGCGTCAGCGCCAGGACGTGATCGTGTTCGAGGTCTGGGACACCGGCGTGGGCATCGCGCGCGAGCACCAACAGGCGATCTTCCAGGAATTCTTCCGTGTCTCGCAGCACCAGGGCACGGAGGACAGCCTGGGCCTGGGCCTGACGATCGTGTCGAAGCTGGCGGCACTGATGGGCTACCAGCTCGCGCTGCAATCCGAGGCGAACCGGGGCAGTGTGTTCCGGGTGATGCTGCCGGCCTACACGCAGCAGGCGCCGGGCGAACAGCCGCAACCCACTGTGGTGCAGGCGCAGGCGCCCGCCGCCTGAGGCTGGCGCGGGCCTGTCGGCCTCAGAGGTCGAGCAGACCGGCCGTGCGGGCCAGGTGGCTGGCTTGCGAGCGGCTTTTCACGTTGAGGCGGCGAAACAGCCGCCACAGGTGCACTTTCACCGTGTGCTCGCTGATCTGCAACTGCTCGGCGATGTCGCGGTTGGACAAGCCGCGATCGAGCATCACCAGCAACTGCTTCTGGCGCTTGGAGAGTTTTTCGGGGATCGTGGGCGCGTTCTCGTCCTCGATCTCCTCGGCCAGGAATTCGCGCAACACCTTGGCGATCTGGGCGGCACCGGCCGACTTCTCCACGTACGCGTCGGCCCCGGCCTCGCGGGCCAGATCTTCGTAGTCGGAGGAAGGTGAGGCCGACAGCACGATCAGCGAGGTGTCGGGCAACATCTGGCGGATCTCGCGCACACCGGAGACGCCGTTGGTGTCGGGCAGTTTGAGGTCCAGGCACACGAGTTCGGGCTCGCCGTGCTCGGCGATCGCCTTGCTCACCGAGGCCAGCCGCTCGAGCTCGACGACCTGGGTCGATGCGCGCAGGCGGCGCAGCAACATGACCACGGCCTCGCGCATCAGCGGATGATCATCAATGACAAAAATACTCATGTCGCAGGGCGCAGTTCATGATTTGGTATGACATCGCAGCATAAATGCAATGCCGCTGTTTGGCGAGCCTTCCATGCCCTGAACCGGGCCGGATTGTCCCCATTGTTCCGCCGGGTCGCCGGTTTGGGCGCGATTGTGACCGAATTCAGGTTGCCGACTCGCGCAGCGCAGTGAGCGCCAACGTGACGCGCTGCACATCCTCGGGCGCAATCAGATGTTGCGCCATTGCATCGAGCGCAACCGATCCTTCCTGCTGCAGCCGGGCCATGGCCTGGGCAGCCTCGCGCGGGGCCGCGAAGCCGCGGCTTTGCAGCAGCAGCGCGCCCTTGGCGTCGGTGAGCTTGAAGTAGAACAGGCCGTCTTTCTCGCGGTACTGCTTGAAGACCGGCAGCGCTGTCCTGGCGGCCTTGGCAACGGCGCCCTGGGCCTCGGGGCGCGCGTCGAGCGCGCGCAGGCCCACCGCGTGGCGCAAGCGCTGTGTGAAGGGCGTGGCGATGTCGCGCGCCTTGGCCGCACCCATCTTGAGCGTCTGCTCGATGCGTGCCGGGTCCTGGATGAGTTCGTCGTAGACCGCGCGCATCGGCGCAATCTCCTGGTCCAGGCGTTCGAACAACCGTTGCTTGGCCTCGCCCCAGCCGATGCCGTCGGCAAAGGCCTGTGCCATCGCAGCGGTCTCTTCGGCGCTGGCGAAGGCCTGAAAGAGCTGGAACAGCGCCGAGCCCTCGGTGGCCTTGGGCTCACCGGGCGCGCGTGAGTCGGTCACGATGCCCATGATGAGCTTCTTCAACTGCTCGCGCGGCGCAAACAGCGGGATCGTGTTGTCGTAGCTCTTGCTCATCTTGCGCCCGTCCAGGCCGGGCAGCGTGGCCACGTGCTCCTCGATCACCGCCTCGGGCAGCGTGAAGTGCTCGCCATAGAGGTGGTTGAAGCTGGACGCCATGTCGCGCGCCATCTCGATGTGCTGGATCTGGTCGCGCCCCACCGGCACCTGATGGGCGTTGAACATCAGGATGTCGGCGGCCATCAGCACCGGGTACATGAAGAGGCCGGCGCTCACGCCGTCGTCGGGCTCGCTGCCGGCTTCGGTGTTCTTGTCCACCGCGGCCTTGTAGGCATGGGCGCGGTTGAGCAGGCCCTTGCCCGTCACGCAGGTGAGCATCCAGGTGAGTTCGGGGATCTCGGGGATGTCGGACTGGCGGTAGAACGTGACCTTCTCGGGGTCGAGCCCACAGGCCAGCCAGGTGGCGGCGATCTCCAGCGTGGAGCGCTGCACGCGCGCCGGGTCGCCGCCGGTCTTGATGAGCGCGTGGTAGTCGGCCAGGAAATAGAAGCTCTCCACGCCAGCGAGGCGGCTGGCGCGCACCGTGGGGCGGATGGCACCGACGTAGTTGCCCAGGTGGGGCGTGCCCGAGGTGGTGATGCCGGTGAGGACGCGAACGGGTTTCATATCAGAGCAGCAGGAGACGGATCGGGGTGAGCAGCCATTCGATGGCGGCACCCGTGAGGTTCATGAGCGGGCGCAGCCAGAGGTTGCCCACGATACCGGTGACCACCAGGGCCAGCACGATGAAGAAGCCGAAGGGTTCGATGCGCGAGAACGCGGCCGCCTGCTTCCAGGGCAGCAGGCCCACGACGATGCGCCCGCCGTCCAGCGGGGGCAGCGGGAACAGGTTGAAGGCGAACATCACCAGGTTGACGATGAAGCCCGCGCGGCACATGTCGAGCCAGAAGCGTTCGCTGACGTCCAGCGAGCGCAGCACGTACAGCAGCAGCAGCCACAGCGCGGCCTGCAGCAGGTTGGAGCCCGGGCCTGCAAGCGCGACCCAGATCATGTCGCGCTTGGGGTTGCGAAGCCGCCCGAAGTTGACGGGCACCGGTTTGGCGTAACCGAACAGGAAGTTGCCTGCCGTGGCGAAGTACAGCAGCAGCGGCATGGCGATGGTGCCCAGCGGGTCGATGTGCTTCATCGGGTTGAGCGTGACGCGACCGAGCTGCCAGGCCGTGGGGTCGCCGTAATGGCGTGCCACATAGCCGTGCGCCGCCTCGTGCAGCGTGATGGCGAACAGCACCGGGATGGCGTAGAGCGTGACCGTCTGGACGATGAGGGCGATATCCATCGGCGGATTGTCCCAGAGGCCGCAAAGCCGGGCTCAAAGCCCCAGCGGCGCCAGCGCACCCTGACCCTGGCGCACCACCTCGGGGTCGCCACCGGTGCCCATGGGCACGAGGTCGAGCACGGTGGTCGGCTCAAGCGCGCAGGCGCCCGCGTCGATCACCGCGTCCACCTCGTGCTGCAGGCGTTCGCGGATGGTCTCGGCGTCGTTGAGCGGGTGCTCGTCGCCGGGCAGTATGAGCGTGGTGGCCAGCAGCGCGGCGCCATGTGCCTGCAGCAGGTCGAGCAGCGCGCGGTGCTCCGGCACGCGCAGGCCGATGGTCTTGCGCGAAGGATGGCTCACGCGGCGTGGCACTTCCTTGCTGGCCTCCAGGATGAAGGTGTAGGGCCCGGGCGTGGCGAGCTTGAGCAGGCGGTACTGGCGGTTGTCGACCTTGGCGTAGCTCGCCAGTTCGCTCAGGTCGCGACACAGCAGGGTCAGGTGGTGCTTGTCGTCCACCTGGCGGATGTGGCGCAGCCGATCGGCTGCGGCCTTGTCGTCAAGGTGGCAGGCCAGCGCGTAGCTGGAGTCGGTGGGCACCGCGATCACACCGCCGCGTTGCAGCAGCGCCACCGCCTGCTTGAGCAGGCGCGGTTGCGGGTTGTCGGGGTGCACGCTGAACAGCTGGGACATCAATCCTCCGGCGGCTGGATGGGCACGGGTCGGTTGCGCACGGTGCGCCAGCCGCTCACGGCGCCGCACAGCACGATGAGTGCGATGCCCGTCATCTCGATCGACCCGGGCGTGTGATCGAAGACGACCCAGCCCAGCAGCATGGCGAAGGCGATCTGCGCGTAGAGGTAGGGCGCGATCGTGGAGGCGGGTGCGCGCTGGTAGGCGAAGATGAAGAGCAGGTGGCCCACGGTACCCGCCACGCCAACCAGCACCAGCAGGGCCAGCGTGCGGCCATCGGGGATGGCCTGCCACACGAAGGGCAGCAGTGCGCTGGCCACCAGCGCGCCGACCCAACCGGTGTAGAGGTGCATGGTCAACGGGTCCTCGGTGCGTGCCATCTTTGCGGTGAGGATCTGGAAGCACGCGGCGAGAAACACCATGGCCAGTGGAAGCAGGCCTGCCCAGCCAATGTCGCTGCCCACCGGGCGCACCACCAGCAGCGCACCGGCGAAGCCGCCGATCACCAGCAGCCATTGCCAGGCCGTGACGCGCTCGTCCAGCAACGTGGCACCGAGCAGGGTGACGGCCAGCGGCGTGACCATGAGGATGGCGGTGAACTCGCCCACGGGCATGCGCTGCAGGGCGATGAAGCCCAGCAGGCTCAGCGACAGCAGCAACACGCCGCGCAGCAACTGAAAGCGCGGATGCGCGGTGCGCAACGCCGCGCGACCACGGCGCGGCAGCAGCCAGGCCGTCATGGCCAGCGCGTGAAACAGGTAGCGGAACCAGATCACGAGCAGCACGGACACCACCGCGCCCACGGTCTTCACGGTGGTGTCGAGTACCGCGAAGCAGGCGGTGGCCGCGACCGCCAGCCCGATACCCGTGAGCGATCGCTGGTGCACCACTCAGGCCTCCGGCGGCTGGATGGGCAGGCGCTGCTCGCGCGCCGTGATCCAGCTCGCGGTGGCGCCGCACAGCACGATGAGCGTGATACCGGCGAGCTCCAGCCCACCGGGCACGTGGTCGTACACCACCCAGCCGCAGAACATCGCGAAGGCGATCTGCGTGTACAGGTAGGGCGAAAGCGTGGACGCCGGTGCGCGCTGGAACGCCAGGATGAGCAGGAAATGCCCCACCGTGCCCATGAGCCCGATGAGGCACAGCTGCGCCAACGTGCGCGCGTCCGGCACCGCTTGCCACACCGCGGGCAACACCAGGCTGGCCACCAGCGCGCCCACCCAGCCGGTGTAGAAATGCATGGTCATCGGGTCTTCGGTGCGCGCCATCTTCGCGGTCAGGATCTGGAACCAGGCGTAGGCGAACACCATCACCAGCGGCAGCAGCGCGGCCCAGCCGATCAGTCCGCCACCCGGGCGCACCACCAGCAGCGCGCCCGCAAAGCCGCCCGTGACCAGCAACCAGCGCAGCGGGCGCACGCGCTCGCGCAGGAACAGCGCCGCCAGCAGCGTCACCGCCAGCGGCGTCACCATCACGATCGCGGTGAATTCGCCCACCGGCATGTACTGGACAGCGAGGAACGACAGCGCGCTCACCGACAGCAACAGCACGCCGCGCAGCATCTGAAAGCGCGGGTGCTCGGTGCGCAGCAGGGAACGCCCACGCAGCGGCAGCATGATGGCCGTGACCGCCACCGCATGGAACACATAGCGAAACCACACCGCCAGCAACACCGACACCACGGCCCCGACCACCTTCACGGTGGTGTCAAGCACCGCGAAACACGCGGTGGCGGCGATCAGGAAGCCGATGCCGGCCAGTGCCTGGCCGGGGGCCGGCGCGCTCGCGCCCATCAATGCACCCGCTCGGCGAGCAGCGTCCACACCGGCGTCACGCTGCCGGGCAGGTCGGGCAGCTGGCCGAGGTCGGTGTGGCTTTCGTCCGGGCTGTGGAAATCGCTGCCGCGCGAGGCGGCCAGGCCGAACTCGGTGCAGAAGCCGGCGTATTTGGCGTATTCGGCCTGGCTGTGGGCACCTGTCACCACCTCCACCGCCTGGCCACCGTGCTGCTTGAACTCGGTGAACAGCGCGTATTCCTCGGTGGCGGTGAACTTGTAGCGCCCCGGGTGGGCGATCACGGCCACGCCGCCGGCGCCGGTGATCCAGCGCACCGCGTCGCCCAGTGCGGCCCAGCGGTGCGGCACGAAGCCGGGCTTGCCTTCGGTCAGGTACTTGCGGAACACCTCGGGGACGTCCTTGCACACGCCGCTGTCCACCAGATGGCGCGCGAAGTGTGAGCGCGAGATCAGGTCCGGGTTGCCCACGTAGCGCAGCGCGCCCTCGAACGCGCCCTTGATGCCCACCTGCGCCAGACCATCGGCCATTTCCCGCGCGCGTTGCTCGCGCCCGCCGCGCGTGGCGCGCAGGCCGTCGCGCAGGGCCTGATCGTCCGGGTCCATGCCCAGACCCACGATGTGCACCGTGACACCAGCGAAGGTGACGGAGATCTCCGCACCGGTGACGTAGGGCAGGCCGAGTGCGCGCGCTGCGGCGATGGCGCGGTGCTGGCCGCTGACCTCGTCGTGGTCGGTGAGTGACCACAACTCCACCCCGTTGGCCTTGGCGCGCGCGGCCAGGGCCTCGGGTTCCAGGGTGCCGTCGGAGACGGTGGAGTGGCAGTGCAGGTCGGCGTTGAGCAAAGGGTTCACACCGCCGATTTTAGGTGGCGGGGGTATTTCCTGCTGACGGCATGCCGGGCCGCTTCAGCCCGTGTTGCGCAATCCCGCCGCAATGCCGTTGATGGCGATGTGGATGCCGCGGCGCAGCTTGCCGTCGGTGTCGTGCGCAAGCGCACCCGCGCGGTGGCGACGGATGAGCTCGACCTGCAGGTGGTGCAGCGGATCGATATAGGGGAAGCGGTGCTCGATCGAGCGGCGCAAGGCGGCGTTGCCGGCCAGCCGCTCGGCCTCGCCGGTGATCAGCGAGAGCGCGTCCACGGTGCGCTGCCACTCGGCCTCGATGGCCGCGAACACCTTGCGGCGCAGGGTCTTGTCTTCCACCAGTTCGGCGTACAGCGAGGCCAGCGCCATGTCGCTCTTGGCGAGCACCATGTCCATGTTGGAGAGCAGGGTGTTGAAGAAAGGCCAGTCGCGGTGCATGCGCTTGAGCAGCGCGGCGTGCTTCGGGTCCTGCGCCACAAAGGCCTGCACCGCCGAGCCGAAGCCGTACCAGCCCGGCAGCGTGAGGCGGCACTGGCCCCAGCTGAACCCCCAGGGAATGGCGCGCAGGTCCTCGATACGGCCGGTGGCCTTGCGGCTCGCGGGGCGCGAGCCGATGTTGAGCTCGGCGATCTCGCGGATCGGCGTCGCACCGAAGAAGTACTCGGCAAAGCGCGGCGTGTCGTACACCAGTGCCCGGTAGGCTGCCATGCTGGAACGCGAGAGCGCTTCGGCCGCTTTCAGGAACGCCGCTGCGGCCTCCTTCGTGGGCTGCAGCAGCGTGGCTTCCAGCGTGGCCGCCACCAGGGTTTCGAGGTTGCGGCGGCCGATCTCGGGGTTGGCGTACTTGGCGCCGATCACCTCGCCCTGCTCGGTGAGGCGGATCTGCCCGCGCACCGTGCCCGGCGGTTGCGCGAGGATGGCCTGGTAGCTCGGCCCGCCACCGCGGCCCACGGTGCCGCCGCGGCCGTGGAACATGCGAAGCTCGATGGGCGCAAGCTCCTCGAACAGTTTCACCAGCGCGGTCTCGGCGCGGTAGAGCTCCCAGTTGCTCGTGAAGATGCCACCGTCCTTGTTGCTGTCGGAGTAGCCGAGCATCACGTCCTGCTCGCCATAGCCATCGGCCGCGCCGCGTTGCACCATGGCGCGCACCCCGGGCAGTGCGTAGTAGTCGCGAAGAATGGGCGCCGCGTTGCGCAGGTCTTCGATGGTCTCGAACAGTGGCACGACGATCAGGTCGGCCACCGCGTCCTGCGAAAGCGTGCCGCGGACCAGACCGGCTTCCTTTTGCAGCAGCAGCACTTCGAGCAGGTCGCTCACGCTCTCGGTGTGGCTGATGATGGCGTCTCGGATGGCCACGTTGCCGAAGCGCGCGCGGCCCAGGCGTGCGGCGTCAAAGATCGCGAGTTCGCCCTGCGCGTGTTCGCTGTAGGTGGCGCCGGGCACGCGCAGCGGGCGCACATCATCGAGCGCGCGCAGCAGCACGGTACGTTTGGTTGCTTCATCGAGCGCGCTGTAGTCGGGCTCCACGCGCGCCACGGCCAGCAGCTCGGCCACCACGCGCTCGTGCTGGTCGGAGCTCTGGCGAAGGTCGACGGTGGCGAGGTGAAAACCGAACACCTCGACCGCGCGGATCAGCGGGCGCAGTCGCGCGTCGACCAGCGCCGCGCCATGGTTCGCCAGCAGCGAAGCTTCGATGGTGCGCAGGTCGGCCAGCAGTTCGTCGGCGCTGGCATAGGGGTCTTGCGGTGCCACCGCATGGCGCGCGGCCTCGCCGCCCGTGAGGGCCTTGAGCGTGGCCGCCAGGCGCGCGTACATGCCGGTGAGGGCACGCCGGTAGGGCTCGTCCTGGCGGTGCGCATTGGTGTCGGGCGAGCGCTCGGCCAGCGCCTGCATCGCCGGGCTCACGCTCACCAGCATGCCGGACATCGACAGCTCGCCACCCAGCAGGTGCAGTTGCGTGAGATGGTGCCGCAGCGCGAGGTCGCCTTGACGCTGCAGCGCGAGCTCCAGCGTGGCTGCCGTGACGTTGGGGTTGCCGTCGCGGTCGCCGCCGATCCACTGGCCCATGCGCAGGAACGGCGCCACCGGTTGGCCCAACCCGGCTTCGAGCTCGGCGTACAGACGCGGAATCTGCGTGAGGAAGGTGCTCTCGTAGTAGCTCAGCGCGTTCTCGATCTCGTCGGCCACGCTGAGCTTGGTGAAGCGCAGCAGCCGCGTCTGCCACAACTGCGTGACGCGCGCGCGCATCTGCGTTTCGATGTGCGCCTGCTCGCGCGGCAGCGCGGCGTCGCGCTCGGTGAGCCAGCGCGCGATGTCACGCTCGGCATCGAGGATGCTCTTGCGCTGCACTTCGGTGGGGTGGGCGGTGAGCACCGGCGAGAGGTGGGCTGCCGCCAGCGTGCGCGCGACCGTGTCCGGCGTCAGGCCAGCCTGCTGCAGGCGCTGCAGGGTCAGGGCCAGACTGCCGGTCTGCAGAGCGCCAGCGCGCTCGTGCACCGCGCGGCGGCGGATGTGGTGGCGGTCCTCGGCCAGGTTGGCCAGGTGGCTGAAGTAGGTGAAGGCGCGGATCACGCTGACCGTCTGGTCGGCGCTGAGCGTCTTGAGCAGGCGCTTGAGTGCCTGGTCGGCCGCGCGATCGGCATTGCGGCGAAACGCCACCGACAGTTGCCGGATGCGCTCGACGAGTTCGTATGCCGCAGCACCTTCCTGCTCGCGGATCACGTCGCCCAGGATGCGCCCGAGCAGGCGGATGTCGTCGATGAGGGGTTGATCCTTGTCGTCGCGGCGCGCAGCGCCCGGGGTCGATCGGCTCATGGCGAGGCGCGGCAGCGCGCGCAGGAGAGGGGCTGATGGGCAGGCAAGAGGCGGGGCCATGCTAGCATCGACCGAGACCCGGGCGGTTACGCAACGGGTACCGAACCGGGCGCCACGTCAGTCGGGCGTCAGCCCCCCGCGCGGCTTGCCGCGACTTCGATTGCGAGTTCGATTGTCCATGCCCCAGCCCTCACCCCAGGCCATCACCATTGCCACCCGTGAAAGCCGCCTGGCCCTGTGGCAGGCCGAGCACGTGAAAGCCCTGCTCGAAGCGCGCGGGCATCGCGTGACGTTGCTGGGCATGACGACGCTGGGCGACCAGATCCTTGACCGCACCTTGTCCAAGGTGGGGGGCAAGGGCTTGTTCGTGAAAGAACTCGAACTCGCGCTCGAAGACGGTCGTGCCGACATCGCGGTGCACTCGCTCAAGGACGTGCCGATGGAACTGCCAGCCGGCTTCGCACTGGCTTGCGTGATGGAGCGTGAAGACCCGCGCGACGCATGGGTGTCGCCGCACTGCGAGGGCCTGGCCGATCTGCCGCCGAATGCGGTGGTGGGTACCTCCAGCCTGCGTCGCGTGGTGTTGCTGCGCGACGCCCTGCGCGCGCTGGGCCGCCACGACGTTCGCATAGAGCCGCTGCGCGGCAACCTGGACACGCGGCTGCGCAAGCTCGACGAAGGCCAGTACCACGCCATCGTTCTCGCGGCGGCAGGCCTCAAGCGGCTTGGCCTGTCGGCACGCATCCGTTCTGTCTTCGAACCCGAGCAGTCGTTGCCGGCCGCCGGGCAGGGCGCCCTGGGCATCGAGGTGCGGGCCGACCGTGCCGATCTCATCGAGGCGCTGCGCCCACTCGCGCACCAGGCCACCTGGTTGCGCGTGGCCGCCGAGCGCACGGTGTCGCGGGCCATGGGGGGTAGCTGTTCCATGCCGCTGGCGGCGCACGCCGACTGGTTGGGCGAGCGCCTGCGCCTGCGCGCCGCCTGGGGTGAGCCCGAGGGCAGTGCGCCCCTGGTGCGCGCCGAATCGGTGGTCGAGGTCAGCGATCTTGCGGCCGCCGAAGCCCTGGGCGCGCGTGTGGCCGCCGCACTGCGCGAGGGCGGTGCCCACGCGAGCGCACAGGAGGTCTGAGCCGTGGACCCCCTGCACAACGGCCAGCCCGAGGCGGGGCCGGGCGTGCGAATGGTCTTGCCCGGTGAGGCGCCGACGTGCTCACCGCCGGACACAGCCCCGACGTCCTCGCGAGTACAGCGCGTTGTGATCACACGGCCCGAGCCCGACGCCACGCGTTGGGTGCAGGCCCTGCGCGAGCGCGGCTGGCCCGCGGAGGCCTGGCCGTTGCTGCGCATCGCCGAACCGCAGAGTGCGGCCGAACGCGAGCGGCTGGCGCACTGGCGCGAGGCCTGGCCGACGCAGGACGCGCTGATGTTCGTGAGCGCGGCCGCGGTACAACGTTTCTTTGCCGAGCCGGTGTCGCCAGGCCCCGGGCAGACGCGCTTCTGGGCGCCAGGCCCGGGCACCGCGCGTGCGCTGTCCCAAGCCCTGTGGTCGCTGGGCATCGGCAGCGAACGCATCGACGCACCACCGCGCGACGCTGCGCAGTTCGACTCGGAACACCTTTGGCCGGTGGTGGCGTCGCAGTTGGCGCCGGGGCGTCGCGTGCTGTGGGTGCGTGGTGCGTCCGAGGGGAGCGAGGGCAGCCTTCCCGGGCAAGGCCGCGAGTGGTTGATCGAGCGTTGCCGCGCGGCCGGCGCCGAGGTGCAGGCCTGCGTGGCTTACCGGCGCGAGCGCGTGGTGCCAGCCGGGGCCGATCTGCTGCGGTTGCCGCAGTGCGTGGGCGAGGGCCAGGTGTGGGTGCTCAGCAGCAGCGAGGCGCTGCAATCACTGCAAGGGGTGTGGCCGGCGGGCGCACGGGCCGTGGCACTGGCCACGCACCCCCGCATCGCGCAGGCCGCACTGGCGCTGGGTTTTGCCGAGGTCATCACCGCGCGTCCGGCCCTGGCCGACGTGGTGCGCGCCCTAGAATCCTGGGCCAGCCCGTCATGAACACCGTCACGCCCGCATCGTCCGCCGCCAACGAGCCGCCCGCATCGCCCGAGCAGGCCAGGGTCGCATCGACCACGGCTGCGCCCGGCGCCTCCCCGACGCCGCGCGCGGGCAACGGTCTCGTGCTGTTGGCCTTGGCCCTGGCGGTGGTGGCCCTGGTGCTGTGCGGCCTGATGTGGCAACGCCTGGCATTCACGCAGGAGGAGCTGGCGAAGCGCGCGCGCGACACCGAGGCCCAGGTGGTCGAGGCACGCACCCTGGCTGCCCAGGCCGAAGCGCTGACGCAGGAGCTGCAGGCCCGCCTGGGTGTGGCCGAGGTGCGGCTGTCCGAAGTAAGCCTGCAGCGCAGCCAGCTCGAGGAGCTCATGCTTTCGCTCTCGCGATCGCGCGACGACAACCTCGTGCAGGACCTGGAGGCCACGTTGCGCGTGGCCTTGCAGCAAGCACAACTCACCGGGAGCGCGCAACCGCTGGTGTCGGCCCTGCAGGCCGCCGAGCAACGCATCGCGCGGGCTGCGCAGCCTCGCCTGAACCCGGTGCAGCGCGCGATCGCCCGCGACATCGATCGCATTCGCGGCGCGGCACTGGCCGATATCCCCGCACTCGCCGCCCAGCTCGACGAGCTCGTGCGGCAGGTGGACGCCTGGCCGGTGGCCAACGCCGTGGGTGTGAGCACCGAGGCCTCCGCACCGACGCGACCCGACCCCGTGCAGCCGGCCCAGCCGGCCGTGCCACCCGAAGCCGATGGCGCGGCGCCCGGTGCCTGGCGCCAATGGGCAGCGCGCTGGAACGCCTGGTGGCGCAGCGCCATCGACCACAGCCTGCAGCAGGCGCGCGACCTGGTGCGCGTGAGCCGCATCGACCAGCCCGACGCCGCCCTGCTGGCGCCCGAGCAAGCATTCTTCTTGCGCGAGAACCTCAAGCTGCAGTTGCTCAATGCACGCCTGGCGCTGCTGGCGCGGCAACTGCCCGCCAGCCAGGCCGATGTGCAGGCGGTCGAGAACAAGCTGCGCCGCTACTTCGACACGCGCTCGCCCGCGGTGGCCGGCGCGCTCACGAGCCTGGGCCGTCTGCGGCGCGACCTGGTCGCGCAAGACCTGCCGCGTCCCGACGAGACGCTGGCCGCGCTCGCGGCAGCGGCCGGGGGGCGCTGATGCGCACGCGGCAACGCGGCGCAATGCGCAGCGTCTTCTGGCTGCTGGGGCTGGCCGCGCTGGCGGTGGCGCTGGCCCTGCTGGTGGGCAACAACCGCGCCACGGTCACGTTGTTCTGGCCGCCCTGGCGTTTCGACGTCTCCTTCAATTTCTTTGTCTTTGCGCTCATCGGCGGCTTCGTGCTCGTCTACGCCGCACTCCGGGCCCTGGCGGTGGTGCGTGAGCTGCCCACCCAGGCGCGGCGCTGGCGCAGCCAGCAGCTCGAACGTGCGGTGGTGGGCTGGGTGCTCGACGCGCTGGCCAATCAACTGGCCGGGCGCTTCGTGCGCGCGCAGGGCGCAGCGCAGAACGCGCTGGACCACCTGCGTGGTGGCAGCAGCCGCGACTGGCCACGCCGTGCCCAACTCGAAGCGCTGGCGCACCTGTTGGTGGCCGAGAGCGCGCACGCCCTGCAGAACCGAGCCAAACGTGACGAGCACCTGCAGGCCACACTCACTCCCGCGACGGCCAAGGCCTCGCCGGAGGTGGTTGAAGGCGCCTTGCTGCGGGCGGTGCGCTGGGCGGTGGAGGACCGCGACCCCGCGGCGGCGCGCAGCCGGTTGGCCGAACTGCCGCAAGGCGCGGCGCGACGCATCCAGGCCCTGCGCCTGCGCCTGCGCGTGGCCCGCCTGGGCGACGCCACGGCCGAGGCGCTGGAGACAGCGCGCCTGCTCGCCAAGCACCGCGCCTTCTCGCCCGAGGCGGCACGCAGCATCGTGCACGGACTGGCGCTCGATGCCCTGCGCGGCGCGCACGACCTTGCCCAGTTGCAGCGCGTCTGGGACGGTCTGGACGCCGGTGAGCGCATCACGCCCGGCGTGGCGTTGCTGGCCGCCGAACGCGCGCACGAGCTGCTCCCGGCCGAGGTGGGCGAACGTGATGCGCTGCAGGCGACCAACGCCGCGCGCGTGCGTGCCTGGCTCGAGCCGCTCTGGGACGATTTCGGTGCACTGGAGCCCGCACAACAGGCGCGCCTGGCACACGCTTTCGAACCCGAACTGATGCACCTTGACGCTGCCGGGCTGGCACGGCTGGAGCAATTGCAGCGCCAATGGCCGCAGAACGCCCACCTGCAATACCTGGCGGGGCAAGCCTGCCTTCATCGCCAGCTCTGGGGCAAGGCAGGGCAATTGCTGGGCCAGGCCCGCCATGGGCTCGTCGACCCGATGCTCAAGCGCCGCACCTGGCGCGCGCTGGCCAGGCTGGCCGAGGAACGCGGCGACAGCGTTTCCGCGCTCGAAGCCTGGAAGAACGCCGCGCGACTCGACTGACGCTCTCGCGTACGTGAGCCACAAAAAAGCCACCGCGGGCGGTGGCTTTTTTGATCCGGGGTACCGCTCGCGCGGCCGGGTCACCGATTCTCGAACGGCAGCGTCATGTCGCGCAGGTCCTTGCGCGTCTCGACCATCACCAGCGGGCCGTCGTCGAGCACCGCGGCCGGCTTGGGTTCGCGCGGAACATGCACGGGCTTGGGTTCGGCGGCGATGGCGGCCTGCACCTGGGCCACTTTCGCGGCGTCGGAGTTGACCCATTCGAGGCCGCTGGCCGCGGCGACGGCCTGCATCTCGGCCACGCTGAGCGTGTACGGCTGCACCCTGGGCAGTGCGCGCGTTGTCGGCGAAACGGCCGCAGCGGGGGCCGCCGGCACGGGCGCAGCCACCGGGGCAGCCGCGGCAGCCGGCACTGCGCTTGCGACGGGCGCAGCAACAGGTGCAGCAACAGGCGCAGTCATCGGTACAGCCGTTGGCGCGGCAACAGCGCTCGCCGACGCAGGCGCGCTCACCGTGGCGGCTGGCGCGCTCGCCGTGGCCGGCAGGGTGAAGTAACTGCGTGCGGGCGGCGCATCGTCCGCTGCGGGCGCAGGGGCGACCTCACCGTCGTAGGCCATGGGCTGGGTGTCGCCGGCTTCGGCGGGCGCATCGGCACCTTCGCGTGCCGGGCGATCACGGCGATCACCGCGGCGGTCGCGGCCATAGCGGTCACGGCCGCGGCGCTCGCGCGGGGCCTCGCCGTTCTGCGCATCCTGGTTCTCGGGTGCAGTCGCCTCGGCGCCGGGTTCCACCGTCCCGCTGGCGGCAACGGCGTCCTGGCCCTCGGGGCGACGGCGCTCGCCGTCGCGTCCACGTCCGCGGCCACCGCGCTCGCCACGCTCACGGCGCGGTGCCTGCTCGGCGCTGGCGTCCACCGTCTCGCTCACGGGCAGGCTGGTCGCGCCTTCATGGATGGCCTCGGCGGGTGCGGTGTCCCGGCGCTCGCCGCGCCGATCACCACGACGGCCTTCGCCACCACGCTGGCCCTCGGGGCGCTCGCC
>VFQO010001674.1_pt1 | contig 16034 bp, 4 predicted proteins | sample 3512331 | NCBI WGS metagenome assembly VFQO01 (sample SAMN10412371, study PRJNA504923) | tailings metagenome | isolation source: Replicate 3 from Balatoc abandoned mine | place: Philippines: Itogon, Benguet | collected 2017-08-28
GGACTGGATCAAGCGAGACTGGTAACAGTTGGAAACTGAATTTCGCAAGGCCGACGACACAGTCTCAGCCTTGCCACTGGCGCGCAGGTTGGCAAACTCGCGGCCCAATCCGTAATCGGTCACGCTGTAACCCACTGTGGCTCGCAAACCGTTGGCACCAATCGGTACGCTGTATTGCACAGCGCCGTAACTTAAGTCTTCATCGCTTTGCAGCGCGGTTACGTTCAGTTGGTCGCCAAACTGAAACAGGCTGTTGATGAATGCATTGGCGCGCGCTTGCAAATAACCGGTGTAGCGGTTGCCGTGGTTGCTCAGCCCGATGCTGCCGCCCACTTTGTCCAGCGGTTTTAGTTCGACATCCAGATCGCCCGTGCCCACAGTTTGCCCGGGTTTAATCACCGGTGTGGCATCCACTCCCGGTTGATCATCCAGCAGCAAGACGGCGCGCTCCAGGTCAGGGGCATAAATGGGGTCACCCGCTTTGAGAACATCCACAAACTTTTGTGCACCTTTGGCCTGTGATGCATCGGATGCACGCACACGGCGCTCACCGTACTGCCCTTCCACCACTTGCAGGGTAAGCACGCCATCGCGATAACCGTCGCTGGGCACAAACACGCTGGCAAATGCATAGCCTTCACTGCGGTAAAACTCGGCCACCTGATCGGCCAGGGCATAAAACCCGGCCAGATCATACGACTGCCCCATGGCCCCTTGAACCACCGAAGCCAAACGGGCTGAGTCAAACACCGTGTTGCCACTAAAGGCCACTTGGTTCAGGGCCACACGCAAACCACCCGGTGCCACTTTCTCGCGCGGCGCTTGCGGCACGGTAACACCAGTCGATGGTTTTTGTGGCGCAGGCGGCGCTTGTTGCAATTCGCGTTGCAAACGACCCGCATCCGGGGGGGGTGCTACCGTTTGCGCGTACACCGGTGTCACCACACCAGCAGTAATCAAGGCCAGGGTCAGGCAAGTATTTTTTGTTTTCATTGAAAGCAATGTCCTTAATTATTCTTTAGATACTCAGTTGCCTTAGAGACTCAGTTACCCTGATTCTCAGAGCTACCCGCAAAGTTCAGGTTAATACCACCCTCGATCACCACCACCTGAGCGGGGCCACCTACATTGGCCTGCGCTGGGGTTACCAGGAACGGTGTGTCTTGCGCCTGGCTCTGAGGTACACCGCCTTGGTCCAGCGGTGGGCGTTCGCCCAATGAGGGACGCAACTCCGGCAAGCTCAAGGTGTTCACCGTGGCAATGGTCTCTTGCGGCAAGCTTTGGTTAATTTGCAACTGGCCCGCATTGAACTGCGATATCTCGTAGTTCGGGTTATCCACCGTGCCACGGTTAATCGCGTAAAACCCAGGGGTTTCGCCAGCCACACGGCTCAGGCTTCCGGTCAAGCTGTCGCCCTGAACCAAACCAGTCACCTCAAAGGTCAAAGCCGGGTCGGCTTCACCCAATTGCTTTTCCTTGTTCAAAGCAGTCAGCACTACACCACCGCGTTTGGTGATGTCGGCTGTATCTGTGGCTGTGTTGGCAATGCTGTAGTTGCCAGCGTCGGTTCCGCTCAGTACGACGCCATTTAGGGTCACAGTTTTGGCTGTGCCTGCATTGCGATTGTCAAACGTGGCACCGCTGTTGGAAACCATCACAGTGTCTTTCTCAACCACACCAGTCAGGCTGCCACCGCTCACTATTTGTGCAACAGTATTGCCGTCATACACCTTGTTCGCGGCATCAAAGCCGGTCAGGGTTAAGGTTTTTTGCGTGATGTTGGCTGTGTCGGTTGCAGTGTTTGCAATGCTGTAGTTGCCTGCATCCGTGCCAGTCAATTGAACACCATTGAGCGTTACCGTTTTAGCCGTGCCTGCATTCTTGGTGTCGAATGTTGCGCCGCTGTTGCTCACCATCACCGTGTCGTTTTGAACCACGCCAGTGAGGCTACCCGCATTGGAAATCGTGGCTGTGGTGTTGCCGTCATACACCTTATCCGCTGCATCAAAGCCAGCCAGGGTAATGGCTTTTTGTGTGATGTCCGCCTTGGCGGTAACCGCATCAGAGGCCAGCACATAGTTCTTAGCTTCATCCCCAGTCAATGCTTTGCCATTCAAGGTGACTGTTTTACCAGTGCCCGCGTTCTTGGTGTCGAACGTGGCACCGGTGTTGGTCAAAGCCACCTTGGCTGCATCGCCTTCCAACACACCGTTGAGTTTGCCTGCGCTGCTGATCGTGGCGGCAGTGTTGCCGTCATACACCTTGTTACTTGCTGCAAACTCGGTGATGTTCACCTGCTTTTGGGCAATGTCCGCCTTCAGGGTTTCACCGGCCAGGCTGTAGTTGCTGGCTTGGCCTTGTTCTCCGTTGGCCAGCGTGTAAGCCACAGTCACGTTCTTGCCCGTGCCTGCATTTTTATCTGCAAACTGGCCTGTGGCTGTGGTCGCTCCCAGTGTTTCGCCTTGAACCAAACCACTCAAAGTACCTGCGGTCACGGTGGCTACCGTGTTGCCATCGTAGGTTTTGTTGGCCACTACACTGCCAGCAATACTCAGTGCCCGTCTGTCGATGTTGGCCTGTGCAGTCACCGGTGTGGTAGCCAGCACATAGTTTTGGGCTTCATCACCGCTTAGGACTTTGCCATTCAAAGTCACTGTTTTTGCAGTGCCCGCGTTCTTGGTGTCAAACGTGGCCCCAGTGTTAGTCAAGGTCACTTTGCCTGCATCGCTTTGCACCACGCCGTTCAGTGTGCCTGCATTTGAAATGGTGGCTGTGGTGTTGCCATCATAGGTTTTATTGCCTGCCGCAAAGCCTGTTACCGTCAGTTGCTTTTGGGCAATGTCGGCTGTGTCAGTGGCGGTGTTCGCAATGCTGTAGTTGCCTGCATCCGTGCCACTCAGTGCAACACCGTTCAGTGTCACCGTTTTACCTGTGCCCGCGTTCTTGGTATCGAACGTTGCGCCACTGTTGCTTACCATCACGGTGTCATTGCTCACCACGCCAGTCAGGCTGCCCGCGTTTGTTATGGTGGCTGCGGTGTTGCCGTCATACACCTTGTTCGCTGCATCAAACCCAGCTAGGGTAATGGTTTTTTGCGTGATGTCGGCCTTCGCTGTCACCGCCGTGGGGGCTAGCAGGTAGTTGGCCGATTCAGTGCCGATAATGTTCGCGCCATTCAGGGTGACAGTTTTGCCGGTGGCTGCGTTCTTGGTATCAAACGTTGCACCCGTGTTGCCCAGCACCACTTTGCCATCATCGCCTTCGACCACACCGATCAATTTGCCCGCATTGGCAATGGTGGCTGTGGTGTTGCCGTCGTACACCTTGTTGCTTGCTGCGAACTCGGCAATCGTCAATTGCTTTTGCGCAATGTTGGCGGTGTCAGTTGCTGTGTTTGCAATGCTGTAGTTGCCCGCATCCGTGCCACTCAACTGCACACCGTTCAGCGTCACAGTTTTACCGGTACCCGCGTTCTTGGTGTCGAACGTGGCACCGCTGTTGCTCACCATCACCGTGTCGTTTTGAACCACGCCAGTGAGGCTTCCACTGCTCACTATTTGTGCAACAGTATTGCCGTCATACACTTTGTTCGCTGCATCAAAGCCAGTCAATGTGATGGCTTTTTGCGTGATGTCGGCCTTTGCGGTTACCGCATCGGAGGCCAGCACATAGTTCTTGGCTTCATCGCCTGTTAGCGCTTTGCCGTTCAGGGTGACTGTTTTACCAGTGCCTGCGTTCTTGGTGTCGAACGTGGCACCGGTGTTGGTCAGCGCTACTTTGGCTGCGTCACCTTCCAACACGCCATTGAGTTTGCCGGCATTTGAAATGGTAGCCGTGGTGTTGCCATCGTATGTTTTGTTGGCGGCTGCAAACTCAGTGATGTTCACCTGCTTTTGGGCAATGTCCGCCTTCAGGGTTTCACCGGCCAGGCTGTAGTTGCTGGCCTTAGCACCTGGAGTAACAATCGGTACCCCGCCCCCGATAGTGCCACCAGGCCCGCCAATTGGTGCGCCTGCAGTAATGCTGCCCACACCATCAACCAGGGTGTAAGCCACAGTCACGTTCTTGCCTGTGCCTGCATTTTTATCTGCAAACTGGCCTGTGGCTGTGGTCGCTCCCAGTGTTTCACCTTGAACCAAACCACTCAAAGTACCTGCGGTCACGGTGGCTGTCGTGTTGCCATCGTAGGTTTTGTTCGCAACCGTGCTTCCTGCAATGCTCAGCGCTTTGGGGTTGATGGTGGCGGTTTTTGTTTCACTGGCCAAGGTGTAGTTACTTGCCTTGTGTGCGGGGTTTTCTCCGCTGGCCAGGGTGTAAGCCACCATCACGTTTTGTGCGGCGGCTGTGCCTTGTGTATTGCGCACCACGTCTTTGCCCGCGAACTGCCCTGTGGCTGTGGTGGTACCTAAGGTTTCTCCATCAACCACACCAGTGATTGTACCCACGGTGACTGTGGCATTGGTGTTGCCGTCGTAGTCTTTGTTGGCCACTGTGGTGCCGGTAATGGTCAGCGCCTTTTGGGCAATATTGGCTTTCAAGTTTGCCGGTGCAATGGCGTAGTTGCCCGCATCGGTACCACTTAGGCTTAAGCCGCTCACGCTCACTGCTTTGTCGGTGCCCGCGTCTTTATCCGCAAACAAGCCACCAGTCACTGTGCCTGTCACATTAACCGTGTCGCCTTGAATAACACCCGTGGTGTCCACCACCGCGGTGCCCGTAATCACCGCATTGCGGTTGCCATCGTAAGTTTTGTTTTGCGCGGTAAGGCCGGTTACCGCAATGCCCTTGGCCGTGATGGTACCTGCCGCAGTCACTGGGCCCGCGGGTAAACTGTAGTTGCTGGATTTAAAGCCTTCTGCTGTACCACTAAGTGTTGCTTTGGCAATATCAGCCGACACCGTGGTGGCTTCCAACACGTTTTTGCTGTTGAAAGTGCCGCTGGTCACGCCACCCAATGTAGCGCCCACACCTTGCTGGCCCACAAAGCCGCTCAGCGCAAAGTTACCGCTACCCAATGCAATGTTTTCATTGCCGTCGTACACCTTGGTCAGTGGATCGTTCATGGCCGCTTGCAGCGCCACAGTCAGTGCTTTTGGGGTAATGGTGAGTTTGCCCGAGCGATCCACAAAGGTGCTGCGCCCGGCTACTTTGTTCGTCACATTCAGCACATTCTCGGTGCTGTACAGGTACTCCCCAGCGTCACTAAGCTCCACCACTGCACTGCCCAAGCTGGCTGTGACATTGGCAACACCAACACCGCTAAGCGCAGCACCCGTAATCGTGCTGTTGGCTGCGCCGTACACCTTGCTGGAATCGGCCACGCGTACATAATCATCGAAGTTGTCTTTGCTCAGGCTTCGCAGTTGCATGTTGCCGCCGTTTGCCCCAGCAATTGACTTGCCCCACACGGTCTCAAAATTCCACCCTGCATCAATAAAGGTGAACGCGTTTTCCAGTTGTGCCGTGGTTTTACCGGAATTGCCCGCTGAAGCGACATTCAGATCGCCAATACCCACCACATTGTCACGCCCGGTGGTTTGCGTGTTCCAAAAGCTGTTGCTCAGTGTGGGGGAACCTCCTACCCGACCTATCAAACCACCCACATCGGTTGCGCCCATCACAGCCCCGGTGGCATAGCCATTGGTGAGCGAGCCTCCACCCATACCACCAACCAAACCACCCACGTCTCGCAATGCTCCTGCGTTCACGGCGCCCGTGGCAAACACATCGCTGATTGTTGAATTGCTAGCCGCCCCTACAAGACCGCCGTAGCCATTAGTGGAGTTAGTAGCAGTTACTGGGCCATTGACTGCACCACTGGCAAAAGCCCGGCTGAGGGTTGAACCACTAAGAGAACCAATCAAGCCGCCAGTGTCATTAAACCCGGTTACCTGGCCAGTGGCTGACACATCCGTCACAGTAGACGCACCACTTACGCCACCAACCAAACCGCCCACGGTGAATACATTCGACGCTTGAACGTTGCCGCTGGCATGGCTGTGAGTTACTGTGCTAGCGCCTGACACGCTTCCGATCAAACCACCAACAGTGCTGCCAGAACCTGACACAGCGCCGCTGCTGCGGGAATGGCGAACAGTGGCAGCGTTTTGTAGACTCCCAATCAAGCCCCCAACAGTTGAAGACCCGCTGACATTCGCGGTGGAATACACATGGGCAATGCTGCCACCGGTTTGTTGGCCCACCAGTGCGCCGGTGGAACTAGAACCCGTAACACTGCCTCCAGACAACCCCACATGGCGAATATGGCCTGTGCTTTGGCCAAACAGGCCCACGTTCGGGGTAGTCCTGTTGATCGTTAGGTTGTTCACCGAATGGCCCAAGCCATCAAAGGTTCCGGAAAAAGGCACTGCGGGGACCAAACTCGTTCCTCTCCCACTTGAAGGTGTAAAAATCGGATTAAAGCCCTGTGCTACGCCTTGATTATTCACATTCCATGTGTTCGTGACCGTGGCATCAATATCGGCACCCAACACATAACGACCGGCCAGGTTTGCAGGGCCACCTGCCACTTGATTAATACCCTGCAAATCGGTGCCCGTGGTGCTGCCTTGCTCGCCCAGCTCGGTAATCACCGTGTAGTTCAACACTTCACCATCACTGCCTTGCTGGGTGGCAAAGTTTTGCCCCTTGAGCAGGTTGATTTTGCCGTTAAAGGTGGAGTCAACAAGGTTCATCACATACTCGGCTGTGTTGCCTTGGGCCACTGCACCTTGACCAAACTCCAAGGTCACTTTGCTGCCCGGCCCTGCGGTTGCATCAATCACCTTGTTCACTAAAATGTTTTTGTCCGAGCGCAAGGTCAGGCTCAGCCCACTGGCCAAACTCAAGTCGCGATTCACAGCCAAATCTGCACCCGCAGCCCCAGGCACCACCAAGGTGGTGTTGTAGTTGCTGGCAAGGGTGTTTTCACCAAAAGCCACACTGAGGTTTTTGCCATCCAGGTTCAATGCGCTCACCGACTGCCCAGACACCAAACCGTCGGTGTTGGCAATGGCTGCGTTGGCCGTGGCTGAAGACACAAATTCATTTGTGGTGATGCTCAATGCTTTGGGCGTGATGGTGCCCGCACCGCTTGCCGTTGTGGGCAAGGTGTAGTTGCTGGCCTTCGCTGTTTGAGGCAACACAATGCTGTTTTGCCCAAGTTCAGCAGTAATGGTGTTGGCCTGCGCGACATTGGCGTTGTTAAACGTGCCACCTGTAACACCACTGACTGACGCACCCACACCTTGCTGATCCACAAAACCAGTAATTGCAAAGTTGTTGGATGCAAGGGTGATGTTTTGATTGCCGTCATACACCTTGCTCAAAGGACCGCCCAAAGCAGCTTGAATGGCCACAGTCAGCAACTTGGGTTTGATCGTGAAGTTGGTGGCAGCGCCTGCAGACAACTCATACATCGAGCTGCCGGTCAAACCACTGGTGTAGGTCACCGCGTAAGTGCCCGCATCGGTGAGTCGGCCCAGCTCAGTGCCCGCAGCCACGCCACCATTGGTGAGTGAATACAACGCAGTGCCAGTTAGCATGGCATCGGTTACCGCGGTTCCACCACTTGCGGCAGTGAATGCTTTGAAACTGAACTGTGGCGTTTCGCCGTAAATACTTTCGCACAAGCCGCAATCCAGGCGGATGAATACTGGCGACGTTGTAGGGCCAATTTTCCAGACACTGTCCGAGCTAAATGTAAGCATTGGATAAGTGCCATCACGCCCAGTGATATTCCAACCTGCCGCTTGATACGTTGCAATTTTTTGCATGTCGGCGGTCGATCTACCCGTTACACCAGTCGTGGAACTACCAGCAGTACCAACACCATTGTTGGTCATGGAAGTTTGGGTATCCCAGAAACTGGCTGTTATGGTTCCACCCAAATACAAGCCAACTAAACCACCATCGGCTGTTGCGTCATTAGTACTTTTGGCAGTCCCGGTGGCGAAGCTACGGGTCACAGTTCCGCCTTGCATAAAGCCGACTAATCCCCCCGTAGCTCCACCCACCGTTGAGATATTTCCCGTAGCATAGGAATCGGAGATAGAGCCCCCCTCCAATTGCCCAACAAGTCCGCCGGCAGTGTCTGAAGAGCTAACCGAAGCGCTTGAATAAACACTTTGCAACGTTGCGCCTTGTTGTAATCCCAAAATACCGCCACATTGAATACCATTTACACAAGAAATTGATCCGGTTGTATATGAACGTCTAATTAGGCCATTAAAAGAGAAGCCAACGATACCACCAGTGGTTCCACTGCCAGCAATGCTTACATTCGTCAAACCAAGGTGTTGAACAACCGCCCCTGCACTTAAGTTCCTAAATAAACCAACGCCGTTTGAAGTATTCGGGCGATTAATTGTCAGGTTACTAATTTTATGGCCCAAACCATCAAATCGTCCCGTGAAACTAAAGATCGGTGCAAAGCCCTGCCCTGATTCCCACCCAGAAGTAGCGCTGGCATCAATGTCTGCACCCAAGGCGTAATTACCAGCCTGGTTTCCGCTAATACCTTGTAGATCAATACCGGTAGTGCTGCCTTGAGCACCCAGTGCTGTAATTACAGTAAACACTCTTGTTGATGAGCCGTTGCCTTGCTTTGTGCTGAAGTTTTGCCCAGCTTGTAGATTTACTTTTGCGTCTGCTGCAATGAAATAATCGGCGCCGTTACCGCTCATGGAACCCTGACCGTACTCAAGCGCCAAGCTCCCAGTTGCGCCACTGGCCGTGATCGTTTTGTTGATCACAATATTTCTATGAGCTCTTAGAGTCAGCTTTCCAGGGGATGACCAGGTAACATCGTCATTCACAAAAATATCGCCATTACCCTCCTTGCCAGATCCACACGTATTCGCAACAATGCAAGGCTGCTGTGCATCAGTTTGAATAATAAGGGGCGTGACATTCAAAATGTCACCGAGTAATTTGCCTGTAATGTCTCCATCTGTGGCTGCGATGGTGAAATCAATGGGGTCGATCAACCAAACACCATCGTTACCTTGGGCTGATCGGGTGGTAATGTTCACACCGTCTTGAATTTTTACATTCGCTGCGCTGGTTTCAATAAAGCCGCCATCACCGCCCTTGGGTGCGCTGGCATCCAGTGTGCCTGCCACGGTGGTTGTGCCCACTTCCATGTCAGCGATTAAAATGATTTCGCCCTTTTGGTTGCCCGCCAAGGTGCGCGCACGGGAAATACCGGTGTGGTTAATTGCACTGGCTGCCAGGTTGCCTGCTGCTTCGGCGGTCAGGTAGATTTGCCCGCCGTCGGCCACAATACCGCCGCCCTGTTCAATGGTGGTGTTTAGTGCACCTTGGGTTACTTGAATTTTGACTGGACCACCCAGGTCTAGGGTTACCGTGTTGCCTGCTGCCAGGCCCACTGTACCCTGTGGGGCGGTAATGGTGCCGGTGTTGATGATCTTCGCTGCAATCAGTGCAACTGTGCCGCCGTTGCTGGTGGTGATATTGCCTTGGTTTTCTACTGTGCCCGTGCTGTTGCCGCTGAAGGTGTATTTGCCGGCCATGAAGTCGGCTGTGCTAATGCTTTGCGTACTGGCCACAATGCCGCCCACATTCACTTGCGCTGTGGGTGTAAACAGAATGCCGTTTTGGTTAACAAGGAACACTTGGCCGTTGGCGTTGATTGAACCTTGGATCACGGACACGTCGTTGCCCAACACCCGGTTCAATGCAATTGAACTTGCGCTGGGTTGATTGAAGTTCACTGTATTGCCTTGGCCCACGTTAAAGCTTTGCCAATCAATCGCTGCTCGGTCAGTGGTTTGGTTAATATTCAGTGCATTGCCACTTTGCACGATGCTGGCTTGCCCACCCACCACTTGCCCACCGGTAGGCAACTGTGCAAATGCAACGCTGGGTATTGCAATACTGGCAAGCCCGGCAAATGCACCCGCTACTGCAGCAGCACCCATTTTCAAGCGGCGTGTTTTGCGCTGCTCGCTTTGCGTTTTACCACCGCTGCGGGCCACCTCGGATGCCACTTGCCAAAGGCCCAAGGATGCATTCCATACAACGCGGTAAACGTGATTCAGCGAGCTATTCATGGTGTAGACCTGTAGAAAATTAGGAGGTATTTTCCGCAGCCTAACAAACCCGAATTGGCGAACATTACGAATGTTTACATTGAAGAAGCGTGTAAGGCGATTTCTGACACCTTAAAGAGGAAGTCTCAACTTTTTCTTCCAACCCACCACCCCAAGAGTCAATGTGGGTGCGGGTTAGAATTATTTTTTATCGTTTAACAATTGTTCACAATGTTCTTCTAATGCGCGTTCATTCCGGTTTATCTGAGTTGCATGGGCACTGTAAGCCGGTAGCCTACGCCTCGGCTTGCCGCAATTAAATTGTCCACTTCAAGTTCGCTTTTGAATTTACTTCGTAGCCGACTAATCGAGGTGGCCAGGCTGGCTTTGCTCAAATCTTTGTCAGCCAAGGCGCTAAGAACAAAATGCATTTGATCGAACTCCACCTCTTGGCCCGCAGACAGGGCCAACATTTCCATCAACCTCAATTCGCCACGCGACAAGGTGCAATTGCGCCCATCGGGTGTAAACAGTCGCCCCACAATTCGATCCAGCGTGAAATACCGAATCACTTCCGCAGGCTTTAAACGCTTTCCAAGATTGTTCAGTACGGCCAATAACTCGCCAGTGTGGGTGGGTTTGGTCAAGTACACATCCGCTCCGGCTTTGTAGCCCATTACCCGGTCCGATGGGTGCACCCGGGCAGTAAGCAGCACAATGCCCATGCCGGGGTGGCTTGCGCGCACGCGCGCCGTGATGCTAAAGCCGTCCTCATGGGGCAGGTTCACATCCAGCAGCACCACATCGGGCGTATTTTGAATCAAGAAGCGATCTAGCTGCGCACCCGACTCAACCGCATAGGCAACCCAACCGGGGCGGTTCAAAAAGTCGAGCATTTCCTCTCGCAACTGTTCGTTGTCCTCAACCAGCAAAATCTGTAATTCGCTACTCACACTTTTTCACCACCCGTGGTCAAGAGGTGAGATCAAGAAGCACAACAAATGTCGAACTTTTGATTCTCACAAAGCGCGAACATAACACTGAGCATTACTTGAAGATTACGGAAGATTACAAAACAGGATTTAGGCAAAATCCTGAGCACATCAAGTCACTCAGACAACAAAAAATTCTGGGCAACTTCAAACCAAATAAACAATCGATGACTCTAGCTCCCGGGTAGTGATTAGGGTGGTGCATTTGCCTGAGGTCACACCACGGAATAGTTCAAATTCTCTCCACCCAGATAATTCATTACCCAAGAATTATTTATGAAACCGTCGAGCAAAAGCCTGTTTAATTTTTCACAAAAAAACACCAAGGCTTTAATATTTTAACACTTAAAAAAAATCCAAAATTACAATAAATTACAACCCCAATAGAATCCAAAAAAATACTCACGAAGCTCTTGACAAATCAAAAACCAATCCATAAATTAATAATTAAAAAAATCAACATAAAAATATATCGAATCAACGGAAACCTTTTCATTTGTTGATTAAATAAAATGAATTAAATTTAAAAAAATTTATTTTATATATTTTCTCTGATATTTACATAAAACTAATCACCATTATCGACAATTCACATATAAATATGAATAAACAGAAAGTCTACAATTTCGCGGGAATTAGCATGGATACTTTTAAATGTTTGTACGAAGGAGTTATTCCAACAGATGAAATAAAACCTGGCGATACTCTTTATTCTCAAAATTATCTGTATGTACTCGAGCTTCACCCGGACGGAAACATTGTAATAATGAGAAACAGAGATGATAATCGAGAGGTAGTTTATGAAAGTGAGACCAGTGAATATTTTCTAAGCAGCTTATTAATCAAACATGAAGAGGGTATTATCGCCTTAAAAACCCATGAAGGAGAAAAGGTTCTATGGAGATTTTCACCAGACGCTGGAGTTAAAATTCCGAATAGAAAAATCGGCTTCGATCAAAATGGTCATTTTTTTTCAATTCACCCAAAATACCCACAGGAACACCTTCATAAACAAAATACAAATCAATACTTCTCAAAACACTCACTCATGGAAGGGGAAGTTGCACTAACTTCCAAAAAGATTTTATTAAAATCACCCAACGAAAGATATCATCTAGCATCATCCGAAGATAAAAAAGAAATATTTTTAGCAGACACTCATAACCCTAACACTGTATTAATGAGATTCAAGGGCGCTGGAAGGTCCATTGTTGGATTATTCTTTGAACGGGGGAATATCTATTTGAATTTAGACGGAGGTTCCGCAATGGGACTCATGTACGGTGACCATGATCACTTCCGATATCTTGAACTGTCCGACAACGGCGCTCTCATCGGCAGACATTCTGAGGGTCATATAGTCTGGTCCACAAAAAGATCTACACTTTCCACTGGAGATAAAACGTTTCTTGCCTATGAAGATGAGCATTTCAAAAAGCATGCACTGAATGTTCTTCTCAAAGGAGAAAAGCTAGAGTCTTCAAATGGAAGCTACACTTTCGAATTCAATCACGAAGGTAACGGTATATTAAGACGTACTGTCGATGATTATTTATTATATGAAACCAGAACAAAATTTCCTGACAAACAATGTCACCTCACTATCAGAGATGGCAATATGATCATTGAAGACAACTCAGCAAAAATACTTTGGCAGTCTTTTTCCCATCCAAATGCCAGCAAGACAAGGACTTGTCTAACTCTTTTGGACGATGGAACGTTAGCTATTCAGAATGACTTAAATTACGCTACAACAGTAAACCCCGAGATTGTGACTTTCTGGAGAAAACCTTCTTTCGGACAAATGCTTGACGGCGACTTCATTAAGAAGGGTGAAAAAATTGTTTCATCAAACCATAAATACACACTTCTTCTTGAGGAAAGCGGGAATGTCGTCGTTTATACGAATTTAGGTAAATCATCCAACAAGATTACATGGCATACACAATCCAAAGGATTTGGTCGTGACATTATTTATGAATCAGGTACGTCATTTGATGGGCCAGGCAGATTAGTCTTCAAGGCTAATGTAGGATCTCTGGTCTTGGAGAAAGATACTGGGCAGGAAGTATGGCGCTCTAATTACTCCAACAAACAGGCACTTAGACTGGAATTCAGGCATGGTGGGCGCCTAAAAGTTATTGACACGAATGAGAAAGCGATAGAATCACTTACATTTCCACCCTCTCAAATTCATTCTAAAACTAATTTGTTCGGTCGCACTAAAATGATATCGCCTGAATCTCGTTTTAGATTATACATTCGAGATAACTCCAAAATTGTAATTGAGGACAGTCACTATCACGGCATGGATGTTTATGATTCTGCTGATCATCTATCTTTACCATATTTCTTGTCTGCAAAGCCTGGACAAATCATCTACACCGAGAACGGCTCGCAGGTTGATTACGATAATTTGTCGCTGTTGGATTCAGGTGTAGAAGTATCATTCAACCATAACGGCAATACAATCACACGTTCATTACCTTTGCCGCACATTTGGACTGGTAACTATCGCCTACCGCTCGGAAAGTGTATGTACTCTCCTAATCGGAGATTTGTTCTGATTACTGAAAAAGATAAATTCTCAATTTTTGATACGACCACAAATACGGAGTCTTTCTGTAGTGAAATTTTTCAGAATTCTTCTGTTGAAGCGCCAACATTCTACGTTCAAGACGGAGTTCTTCATTTCGGAAGAGAAAGTTCGCAGGGGGTAGCCCACATTTCTTTTTGGAACTCTGCCACCAAGCAATTTTCTTATATGGAATTGGCAGACGATGGAATACTTCGAATCTATCATGACAACAAGATTGTATGGCAGTCACTACGAATCGCCTGTCTGGCGTGGGGATCACTCGTATGGGATCCACGTGAGCTCCCCATGATCGGCAATTGGAAGAAGAACGGCCCCTCCGTGAAAGTTGAGTTTTTGAGAAAGTCTGCGGACGGCCGAATCACACTGGTACTTTCACCCGAGGCTAGGCCTGTTACATCTGAATGGTGCCTGTTGAATGCCGACTCCTTGGACTCTGCCATGCTTGCTCTAGCGTCACGCGAAGGTGTGAATACAAAACTCAAATCGAGCGTGCATAAAGGGATTGGTTACTGGAAGCACGGAGCGAAATTGCCAAGGGGTATGGTTAATCTTCAACAGTGGGCGATTCGGCACAACATAACGTATGTTGTTTGGACCAAGTTGGGCCCTAAACATCCCGATAAAGACAGGAAAGAGATACCCAATTCAGAAGACATTATTAATTACCTAAAGAACCTAAAAAAAACAGCAGAAAGTACGAAGAATCCAATTGATATTTTGACGTTGGCAAAAGCCGAAGAGTATGTCAGACGCACTCCAACTCAAATACGGACAAGGCTACGAAAAGTGATTGAGGATTTGCTTGGCTGGACTTATCTTCCAGGTAAGTCAAATCATGAGGACTAAACTTGTCAAACAATTTTGACTTTGATTTGAGGTGGCTTGGCATCTAACAGTCCAAGCCACTCGATTGACAGACATCCATGAGATACCCTTTTAGCTTGAATTTCCCATTAAACAGACATTCCTCCGACAAATGAAATTGAGCGACTCCCTAGATTTTGTTGCGGTGAAATTTAATCATTAAGGATTTTCCGATCAAAGAAAAAAATATACCTCCACCTCTAACGAACGGTGCGGAGAGTAATATTGGATTAGATAAAGTCTTTTATTACCTTTTCCCAATATTTTTTTACAAGTCGATCAAACCCGTCCGAATTAGGATGAAGCTCGTTCTGCCAGTACTTTTCATCATCCAGATCATCCTTTGAATCGATTACCACGACGGGACCTAGTCCATCATCTGCAAGGGAGAGTTGCATTGCGCCCAACTCCTCGAGCAACTGTCTGAAAACTTCTCTTCTCAAACCGACGGGCACCTTCGCCCCCTCCATGGGTACACGCAACCAATCCGCGTTACCGAACACGCCTTTACCGGTCGGGAAAGGTGTCGCGTAGTTGTGGCAAATTACAACTCCTTTTTTGTTGTAGCGGCGGTACTCCTTGATAGCGGAAACATAATTGTTCTTTATCAACTCAACTGCCAAAGTGGGCTGTCCATCAGAGAAACAATCCTCCGCTTTTTTCATTTTAGAACAATCGTTCTTCAACAAACGACGAAAGTCCTTCTCGCCTGCCACATCGTTACCGCCTCCACTCAACATAAAAACACTGCACCTCTTCCCCCACTCCCGCATCGCAAATTGTATGTAAGTTTTAAAACTGTTAGACCAAGCACTCGCCTCTTGACCATTGCTTCCTATTAATAGAATGGATCGATCGTTGTCAGGAAGACGTCTCGCCAAACTACTGACAATGTTGCCTCCGAATGGATACCAAAACCATGAATCCCCCAATGCCATTATTTCTGGCTGATCTAACACGGTGGAATCACCTGCGTTAAGTAAATCATGAGTCGTGTAAACTGATTTCATTTTTCCGCCCTCCCATTTTTGCAATGCGGATCAATAATTTGTCACACTCTGAATACTTAGTGAACACAAAACTTTTAGACTTCAAGCAACCGAGTAATTTGGCTTGGAAAAAGCCCTTTCAAAACTTAACCAGGGCACGAATTTTATTGAATGCTGAAATGAATTAAGTCTCAAATCTCACCAGTACGAAAATGATTGGATCAGCTTTCTCGAACAATCTGTCAGTAGCACACAATAGATGATCAACGAAACTGCAATTATCAACAAAAGTGCAGCCCACCACCGATCAAAGGGCTTAGCGCGCATACCAACCATGAACGCAACCAAAAGACATCCGAACGAAAATAAGGATATTGATACTGCGGCGGCTATGAACTTCAACACAGTTTCATCAAAAAAGGGGACAGCATAAACAGTAACAACCAGAACGAAACCAACCAAAAAGGAGACCAAGCCGCTAGCTAGTCGGCCTTGCGAAATTCAGTTTCCAACTGTTACCAGTCTCGCTTGATCCAGT
>VFQO010001675.1_pt1 | contig 16024 bp, 19 predicted proteins | sample 3512331 | NCBI WGS metagenome assembly VFQO01 (sample SAMN10412371, study PRJNA504923) | tailings metagenome | isolation source: Replicate 3 from Balatoc abandoned mine | place: Philippines: Itogon, Benguet | collected 2017-08-28
AGCTTGAGAATCTCGTTGTTGCTGAGGGTCATCGAGCGATCAGTGCCGTCGGTTTTGACCAACTTGATCTTCTTGATGAACTTGTTCTTCTCCAGCGGCTCGATATGTATCTCCCGACTGTTTTTGCGCAACAATGAGGCTGTGTCGGCCACTTGACCATCATTGACGAGTGTGGTCAGCATTCGTAAGAACTCGTCGGCGGTCAGGCAAACCCCATTCTTTGTTGGGAAGTAGTCCATTTTTGGTTCTTCGTTGTTGTCTTCGGTCTCATCCTTGCAGTGAGTTCGCAAATCGACGAAATATCGAGGCACTTGATTGTCCGACTTGATCTTGGTAACTGTGGCAACTTTTCTGAAAGGAAACTTATCGGCAAACACGAATGTGTCGATCGGTGTGAACTCCATCTCAATTACAACTCGGAAAAAACAAAACTCAGATTATTCGAAAGAAATCAGGTGTCTTTGCTTGGAATGGTTAGTTCCTTTTATACTTGAAATCGGAAATGAGGTTAACAGCTGATAACCGGTTCACCGCTAATCCATTTTCGGTCACTTGATATTAGAACCGGTTCGCTATGAATATTGGCTGATGCAAATCGCCAACGGAATGGAGATCGTAAACACAACGTTAGTGACCAGTTTCAATTGTGTCCTTGATTTACGTTATATTACAAACAATTCCAAAGATATTGTGCTATACGAAGAACCATTCCATCGTTGTATCAAGAAGTACGGCCGACTGGCCACGCTCATGCTCTACAAAACTGGAAAATTGGTTTGCTTAGCCATTTCGTACGAAATCGGACGGAAATTCATTCGAAACTTTGGTCGTCACGTACAAAAACTTGGTCATCCAGTGCGACTCGCTAAAATCGAGACAGTGAATATTGTGGCCACAAATAATTTGAAAGTCATCCTTGACCTGGATCGAGTTGACATCAATTTTGGTCGAAAGTCTCAATACGTCAAGGAAATATTCCCAAATCTACGGTATACATCACCGACTAATCGTAAACACAAAGTGATACTAGCATCAAGTGGTAAATATAATTTGACTGGAGTCACAAATGAAGAACAATTGACCGAGTTGGAGAGACAATTTCTTGGCTACATCTCACCGATTATAAAGATTTGTGCTCCAGAAGAATTTGATCCAGACGAGAACGATTGGGACGAATTCAAGTGAATTGGAAAAAGAAAATGTTCTACAAGAATCGACATATATGTCCAGACCATCCGGAGTTGGAACCAATTGACACATCATGTGATATTGTATGTCCAGCCTGTGGTCTGGTGCTTCAACAGTCAACCAGTGCTGAGCAAGATTCGGTTCATGGTAATAATTGCTATTCAAGTCTGGAAAAGAGTGTTCTGCGTCAACACGAGGAATTGATCAAAGAGATCACTCAAAAGATGTATTTACTCGAGAATATCGTATATGATGCGATGTATTATTTTCGGAAAGTGGCCATTGGCATCCTTCGCGGGAATATAGACCCCGCAATATTCAAAATATCGAAAGGTTATTTCTATCCTTTAGCTATTGCATCTATTATTTTGAGTGTCAGGCATCATGAGGCGGGTGTTCGCTATGAAGATGTGATGAAATTCTGTGAAATTGATCGTCGGAAGAAAGTGTCAGAAGTGTACTCGAAATTACTAGTATTTTTCAATATCAAAGGACAATTTCAGCCAGATTGGTTTGTTGAACGGTATTGCAGAAGTTTGTATCCGATAATCAAAACACACCAACGACGCCCGCCAAGATTCGTTGCCGAAATGATTTGCAATAGGTTTATCAGATGGACGAGACCTGTCCTTCGCAAACATGATGCAGCTTGTGTGGCTGCATTAGCTCTATGGGTAGCAGTGTTATATTGTAAACATGATTATCAGTTGAGTCACATATCAGATATAAGTGGGGTTTCCGAAGAACAAATGCGCAAGGTTTTCAATTCTGTTGCTCATAAAATGAAAGAAATTTTTCCGAAATGGGTGAATTTCAACAAAAATGATATTTTTCCCAAGAAAATTAAGAGAAAAGGAAAAACGTCTGTTACCAAAAAGCCTTGTCCGACGCCACTTCCGAAGAGATCACTTCAGAAGCCTAAGGCTAAGAGGATTAAAACGTGACGTCCTATCTGTCAGCATTTAAAATACCGTGTATATAAGACAGCTTAAGAGACAGCCATATGTAGTATAATCTTTTCAGAGATGGCTCAATCATTCGATGTCTGTGGCAACTTTAATATGCCGAAACGTTGTTCAAAGTGCAAAACTCTGGCCCTGAGTCTTGTAGGCTCAAGTCCGTGTCTCGATTGCGTGCTACTATACGAGTCTATTGTCACCGAAATGAAGATGAACTTTGAAAAGCTACGACTGGAGACCTTTGCAAAGTGGCCCATGCCCTTCATCGACACGAGAGGCCTGGCCAAGACTGGTCTGTACTATCTCGGTCAAGGAGACTTGGTCCAGTGCAATTTCTGCAGAGTAAAACTGTACGAGTGGGAAGGCGACGACAACCCTGAAGAAGAGCATCGCCGGGCGTCGCCGCATTGTGAAATGGTCAATGGTATGTGGTGGATGTGCGCCAATCGCCCAATGAAACTCAAGTACGAACAGCCACCGAAAGCAGAAAAGGCTGCGAAGACTCCGGTCGTTCAACCGTCGTTTTTCCATCGAATTTTAATCAATTTTCTTAATCGCTTCAATCTGTACTGAATAGATTGTTTCCATTTAAAAATAAACATTTGAATTTTATTATATCTTGATCTGATTTGGTCAAATTTTTGCTGACACTGCTCGTGCTATAAATTGAGTTGAGATCTGAAAATTATTTTCACAAGTGATCATGGCACAAGTCAGTCAGTGGCACGCCGATAAGGCCAGTTTCAATCGTTTCGGCGATGATTTGCAGAGTATAATTCTGAGTTATTTGTCTGTGGATGACCAGTACCGAATGTTGACGGCAAGCAGGTGGTGCATGTATAACATGTTCATCTATACGAACAACGTTTACATTGACCAGCAATGGCTGTCTCCAATCAATTTGATCGGCGACCTGCGGCTTGTGGACACGGTGATGAACGTGGTGCAGACACGTCAATATCCTGCCGTCAGGAAACTATCGTTTAACTTGGATCACAATTGTTTGAGAAGTGTAGCACTGTTTTACAATCAGTGTCCGAATGTACAAGTCCTCAAACTCGAAGGTGGTCACCGCAAGACAATGGCATCGGCTTATATGGGTGAAGTGTTGGAATTTATTCGGTTAAGACCGTCTGTCGAAAGCATCCGATTCAATTTGATGTTCAATTTTTCTCAAATTGATTTGATGAACCTTTTTATTCGTTGTTACCGAAATGTGGCCACTGAGTTGGGTTTCACACAAGGTTTCACCACCAATCCAGCGCCGATCATTGAGTCTTTGCACTACTTTACTAAACTCGAGGTACTAAACATCGGCTACTATAATCATCAACGGTCTATCAATTGGCATGTGATGCAAGTGCTCGGCCAAGAAGTACCTCTACTCAGGCGCTTGACAATTTACCGGAGTCAAGACAAGAGAGAAGATGTTCTATTCAATTTGGATGCAATCAGACAGATTTTCCCGAAATTGGACTATTACTATGTCGGTGCAATGGTCGGCGGTTTGTGGCGGGACAGTGCATACCAGAAGCACACAATGAACGACATGCTCAGACCTCAGACACTCCGAGCGCCGATCAACTTCGGCGATGGATTTACTGTTGTTTATTATTCCCGAAAGCACAGTTTTATTTACTACAATCAACGCGTGGCCGAACACCGGCTGGTCATACCTCAGGATGTCAAGTCAATGGCCTATCACTTTCTCTATGCACTGTACAATCGCGAAGCGGACACAACCAATCTGCTGCTACACTTGAAAAGTATGCCAAACTTGACCCATTTGCGGGTGAAGAGCGATTGTTTCACGAACCGACTGTTGAAATTCTTGGTGGACAAGGCCAACAATAACCCGACGGTTACATATTGCTTTGCAAGCAGGACTGTAGAGACTGTGGCTCTGTATCGCAACGTGTGGACAAACGTAGCCGAACTCAAAGCAAGACTCCAGTTGAGCGGACACAATTGATTTATTTTATTGATTTTTGAACGATTATATCTAAAATATTCATTCAATAAGATATTCATTTTATATTTTCATTTTCCAATTATTTTTTATTTTTATTTCATTTAATCATTTTTCTTTTTAATATATTTTTTATTTTCATTCAATTTAATCATTTTGATCAAATTGAAATAAAATGCTGAAAAACAGCGAGAAAATTATCAAAACTGAATTACACTAATTTCATCACACACATTGCCCAGAGGGCATCGACTTTGGCCACAGCGCACTTGGTCATTGACAGTGAGTGATGCATGCAGGTATAGTTGCCAACTAGTTTGGTAAGATAGTTGTCTTCGGGCACACTGAATTCGGGGAATTCGACGAATGGGATATCCCACATCACCAGTATGGGGATCAGCTGCTTGTTCTTGATGACCACCATCGGCTGGGCATCAGTGCGCACGAACTTGTACGCAGCCAAAATGGTTTCTGCACCACGGAACACTTGCGCTTGAGGGGCAAACCTACGGTAATAATGGTCTTTCGACTCAAGAGGAATGCCCATGTAGTTGTACGTCCATTCGGCGGTCTTGTAATCTTGACGGCTCAAGTCTTTCATCTTGAATTGATCGACGTCGCATAAGACACTCATCTGGAAATTGTGGCTACGAATGGCCACCTCTTTCGGGTAGAAATCTCCATCGATGGTGTAACCCTGAGCGTCGATGGCGGCGCACACTTTCTTGAGCTTATGCTTGATGTCCATCTTCGCTAGTCGATGATAAGATCGGTACCGAACTTTTCGACGTCTTCTTTGTAGGCTTTGAATAGAGGTATCTGAGTGTAATTCAGACTCTTGAGCTGGGTCTCCAAGTCGTGGTAGTCGTTGAACTGTTGGCCGTATTCGATGAAGAACTTCTTCAAGTCTTTTCGGTAGTGATTGGCTGGTGGGATCAGGTACCGCGCGTGAAGTCTCACTTCTTCGATAGCTTCTGCAAACTTGAAATCAAAAAGATTAGACAGCCGAGCTCTGACCAGACTCTGCCTGGTTTGATCCTTATATAGAAGGTCGAGCGTACAGTCACACTTCACAATAGAGCTGACTGTCAGAAAAATAATCATTTGTTTGATAAACATTTTTCTCCAAATAAATAGTAGTATTTATCTATATTCTGAGGCGATTACTTTGTTAACTTATATATCAGTTTGCTCAATATGTCATTTTCATGTTTCGACTTATTGAATAGATCTAGATATTGCTGGAAAGAATTGAATTTAAACATGCAAATGAGGAAATATATACAATGCATACCACACGTGTCTTGGTACATGCTTTGAAAGCCAACAGAGTTGTAATACCACCCTCTAGGGGCTATTTTGTCTAAATACTCTTCAATTTTTTCTTCGATAGGGGGCAGCCCAAACGAGTCGAAGTAGATAATACCGCTGTCCGAGCGGTATATGGCAACCCAATGCTGGCCGGGCTCATGAGATTCGTCCGTGTTGACAATTAAACCCGAATATAGAGGCAAATCATAGTGCAATCGATCACAAGCGAATGTCCCGCCATAGTTTTTATATTTTTTCATATACCTGTCAATTTCCTGCGTATTCATTATGCAAAGTCTTTGAACGGTAGTCTCGATTCGGGAATTTCAATCAAGTTGTCGTATTCCAGGAAAACAATCACCGTGGCCGTCTCGGGCAGTGGAGTACGGAATCGAATGTGCAAGCTCATATCACCGTGTTTTATAGGCGAAATGTAATTATTCTTGTTGACACCGTCGGCCATGTCAGGATTGAAATTGAAGCCGAAAATCGAGAAACCCTCCATAAAGTCCAATCGGGTGAGAAGTGCTCTCGGCGCCTCAATCTGACCAAGTGCCTCGTACAGGCACCTGTAAGGATGATTGATCAGCCTGCTAGTGAAGTCACACTCATACCCTTGCGAAGGATAATCTTTGTTGTTCAGACGGATTCGAATATTTTGAATATCATAATTCTTGAAATTGAACGGATTCAATCGATTCGAGCCGTTGAATGCCTCGTTGTTGACCATGGCCACGAAAGCTTTGCGCGGCAATCTGTCACTCTTGATGACAGTGTTTTCGTTGTAGTCGATCAGACCTTTCTGGACAATGAAGTTCCGACACTCTTTGCGAGTGATCGGGTACTTGGCCGTGTACTTATTCAGCATTCGATTATGTGCTAGCAGTAACTCGTCAGTCACTTTGGCTCTATGCAAGTCCAGCTCGACTTTGAGAAAATTGACGGTCGGATGCAGGTCGTCGTCATGCATCAGATAGAATTTCGGGTCGTGTGGGTACAGTGTTAGCCGATAATTCATACCGCCGATCATTGCTCTTTGCTGAGCACTCAAATCCAGATGCAGGTAGCCAATCAGTTCAATAATACAACTGTGCTTCATATCATTGTCTATTGGCCAGATATTTGCACTTCTTATGCCGTGAATATTGTCCATTTGTTGTGGCCTGTCTTTGTGCCACATGGCTGTTATAAGATGAGTGCTCTTGACATCATCGGGTAAATTGAGCAGGGCGTCCATGTACGCAATATATGGGTAATTGAGTGTGGTGGCCGTAACAGGGAATGTCCCAATTTCCAGGCTAATACTCTTCCACATTGTATTCAACAGATAATTGATCGGGCATATTCTTTTCCAATCTTCAGCAGTCATCGACTCTGACTTGGTCGTACCTTTCTTCAAATCGATTCTCATTCTGACAGTAAGTTCTGACTTGTTGAATATCACATACTCATCAGGAACTGTGCTGGTCACAAACTGGATTGGTGTCGTAGCGTTGTTCAATGCAGTAAACGATGAATGTTTGGTCTGAATATCTTCTTTGACCATAAGCTGTACCGGCGGTACACCGAACAGGTCAAACTGAGGAAGAGCCAAAATCTGAGCAGCGTTATGCAAAGCCATAATTTTTGTGTTTGTTTTTATATGTAATAGCTTCTTGTGCTTCTCCCCTTATATACTTTTTTAGTCTTTTTCTTCTTCGTTCCGGCTTTTGCTTTCGGCATTGCTTGAGCTTTCGGCTTGTTTTTAGAACCCACGGGGCGCCCTCTACCTCGCATAGCTTTAAACTTTTCCAACTTGTCATTAGCGTCTCTTATAACACTCTGGGCAGTGGTTGTCAGTGCGTTGACACCAGCCTCACCTACAGGCTTACCTTCCATAACATCATTGCTGAAAGACTTGAGGCCTCCAAGTCCGAACTTTGATATATATTTCAAGGCTTTAGGCAGATAACTCAACACAGTACCCCACATACCATTGCCGATGTGATATCTGTCACCCACGTGCCCGTTGGCAATTCCAGCCCCTGCCTGAGCCCTGTAGTAGGGATAGAAATCGAGATCACTTTTGGCGTTGATATATAAATTATTCATTTTCATATGAATGATTATTAAATTATTAATTAATAATTAATAAATATTCAAATATAATATTTTCAATTAAAGAAATACTTGACAATGATTTTATATAGCTCAGAATTCGATCAAAAATACTTATATAGTATTATTAAAATGCAGTACAACCGTGCACTGCCCTGATGTAAACGGTATCACTCTGTTGCTCGAGTCACGAACAGATATTTCAATGTTCTGAAACTTGTCCGAATAAATGTTCTTGTAGTTCCTGTCACTGTACCGGATGTGCACAGTCTCGCCAAACTTGGTCTTCCTGGGTATTTCAACAAGTCTCAGCAGCTGTGACTTTGTGTCTCCCGTAAACGACTCATTCACAATATCGCAATATACGCATAAATAGTGTATACCCGCATTCATCTCGACAGGGTGATAACCCCTGAGCACATCAGTTTCAAATATGTCTAAAGTCTTGAAAACATATGTTGCCTCATCTTTGACACCACTCTCGTACTCGTAAATGTGAACGTTCCTGTTCCGCAAACCCAATATATTCTCAAGCTCTTCGCCCAAATCGGGAAACACTGTCAAGTTATCAGTGCGACCTGCTGCCAAATAGGCAAAATTGTCGCGATGGTTATACTTGAGTTCGGGAGACTTTTTGATTGGGAACAATCTCAACAGTTTATTAATCTCATTGACAAGAATATCTGGTGTCTCGTAGAATCCCGGTTTGAACACACTATCGACCTCACCAAAGTTCAGCTGTGTGCCAAGTTCGTCAATCAGGACAATTCGATGTGTGTTGAGCACATTGTACCAGCTTTTGGTGTAAATTATCTCTGATAACGCAACTTTCCATTTCTGAGTTATTGGTAAATTACAAGCCAATTGATTTTTGAACTCTCCAATCTTGTTGGGTCGCCCATAGTATTTCAGGGCATTGAAATTGGAGAACAAATACACGTATTCGTCCATCACTCGCAAACTTTTGTATAGCCCAAGTCCTGACAGCGAAGCGGTTGTCTGATTGAAAAGTGATAAAACTCAAGAAAGAGTCTTATTACCTCGTAAACAAATATGATCACCAGCATAACGATTGTGACTTTTATAGGTTTAAGTCCACCACGTCTCTCGCTGGTATCCAGCTGTTGTATGTTGAGGGGTAGTTCAGCCATTTCACAAATACTTCTCTTATTCCGCGTCGAGTTCGTCTACGCAAAATTTTTTCCACTCTGTGAAGACTGTCGGCCACTTTTTGCAATTGTTCGGGATAAAATACTTGATTAATCAATTTTCCAGAATAATCTTTGATTCGAAATACATATTTCTTATTTCCTTTTATAATTTTATCGATTGTATAAATCATTTCTTTGTATGTTGGATAATAACCTTTGTCGAACTTTGTTGTCTCGTACGGCACTCGAACAGTGTCGCCAGTCTTGAGTTTGGCTTTGGGCACTTTGCTCTGTATCATGTCTTTGTAGGACTTGTCGCCGTAAATATTGTGGAAAACTTGGTCTTTGTTCTCGAAACTAACATCATTAGGCGTCATTCTGATTGTTCTATGATAACTTGAATTGTATGCCTGAACAAAGTCCTGCAGAACATTGATGTACTTGCGCGTACCTTTGGCTGTGAAATACTTGAACATTCGTGATTTCAATGTCCTATTGAACCGCTCGACAATTGCACACTTTATCCTCTCGTCTTTGCTGGTGAAGTGATTGATATTCAGTTCTTTCAAATATGCTTTCAGCACTTTGTTCTCGAACTCAAGGCCACGATCGGTCCTCAAATTGAGGGGTTTTGCCTGTTTGAATATCTCCTCGAAAGCTCTCTTGATATTCGGTCCGGTTTTTGCCTTGACAGGCTGACAATAGGCAGCTTTGGAGAAGCAGTCAATTACTGTCAGGATATAATTGTAACCTCTGTTCTGCCGGGAGAACATTGACATGTCCACCAAATCAGCTTCCCATTGCTCGTTGATTGAGGCCACAAGTATTTTGTTTCTCTTGAATTTGTCTCGTTTCGGGTAATGCAAAGTGTAAGGCAACTGTTTGGCCAGGTAAGCCTGCACATCTTTCCTGGTTATCGCTGGGCGCTTCTTGATTGCTTCCCGATACAGATTATAAACACCCGAGAAAGAACCACTATTTTCCTGGTCGTAATAAATTTTGTCCAGAAATTTGTCCATTTTATCTGTAAATCCAATTCAATAATTTTTTATCTCCTTTCAAAATTTCGTCAGTATTTTTCTTTCTACCTGTCCTCTTAGTCACTGACTTTTTGACAGAAGTCTTCTTCTGAGCTTTTGATTTGCTCACAGACTTTTTATCCGAATTGACCTTTTTGGGCTTTTGTGTTGAACTAGTTTTCTTATTTTGTTTTATACTCTTTTCCTTGTTCATTACCATAGCTCTCTTGACTATATCTTCGATGAACTTGAAAAAGTTTTCATCTATTTTGATTTCAGGATCAGATTGTTCAGCAGACACTTCTGGCTGTCTAGGCAGTTGGTAATGTGGTAAAAACTGTTTAGTATTTGGTTGCTGTTGTGGTTCCATCTGTTGCGTCTGCGTGTCCACAGTTGGAGAAATCGGTTCGTTTGTTGCCTGATAGTACGTAGGTATGGCTTGTTGGGGAGCCACACCCCTGTCATATAGTATAACTTTCTTGAAATTCATGTTAAAAGCGATGCAACAATCGGTATTATCCACATCCAACCACCTGATTGCGAAACACTCTTCTTTACACGCTTGTTGAATGCTATTTTATATATATTTTGTTTATTCCTCATCAATTTCTGTCGTTGAATACTGTCGACTTCGATATTACCTTTTATAATGTTCTCGCACAACTCTTGCAATGCATTGTTGAACAACTTGTCTTTTGAGAAATAACTCAATATTTCTGTTCGCAGTCTCATACTTTTAATAGCCGCTATTGTTTGCAAATAGGGCAAATAGTGCTTGAGATTATCGGACATCTTTAATCAGGTAACAAGTTGTGTTCAATACACCACTGACGGGAATGATATTGGTTTGTAATCGAAACTTGTTTGGTGTCAGAGTTGTGTTGTCACGCCTTATATAGCCATAAGGCATACTTGTAGCATCATTGAAAGCTTCCATGAAATACTTGCTTTGTTTTGGGTACATTCGCCTGGCCATTATCTCGGTTTGATCGGCATTATTTGGATTATTGAATAAAATCAAATAATTTGTATTCAAATTTACATTTCTCATCTCTCTGCCTTGCGGAAGAGCATTCTGGACAAGAAATATAGTGCTTATATCCAAATGTCGGCCTCTTGTGAAGAGCTGACTCAGGTCAGTACTGTTTGCCAATTCGCTCATTAAATCATCAATTATGAGTAGATGATAGCCTTTTATTTCGTCAGTACTTGGTAACCCTTCCGAATATTTTATTTCCACTTCTGGAAATTGAGCATAATTCACAGCACCCTCCACACCATATGCCCAAATCACTTTCAGAATAGGTACAGGATCTTTGAAAACAATTACTTCTCTGAAGTGCTCGATGATATTCTTCACCAAGACTGTCTTACCGCAACCGGAAGGCCCTGCCACACGGCATGTGAACGGATGTCGGAAACGTTTAACTTCTCTGTCAACAAATTCCATAATTAACGATTAAAATATTTGAAATGTCCTCAACCATGTTTATTGAACACTTTTATAATGATCACTCAATCGTATGTGTCACATTTTAATGGTACTCTGATCAACACACCCATCTGTCTTGTATATAAGTTCAAGTGCAGTTCTGTCGAACAAAATAATCGGAAATGGAGTCCAATTATGAAATAAGATCGAATTCTATTTTATTCAGTTTGAGCGCCGAACTTGATGTCAGTTATAATATCAAATTTCAGAAGATTCGTGATAATATCTACGCCCAAATCGAGACGATCGACCGTGACTTTAATGTGATTGAGGAGTACATCCGTCTTGATCAGTTTGTACATTTTTTGACACGGCGAGAGAGCAATGATCTCATCGAATATCAAGAAATTGGCGAATTCATACAATTATCGGATCGAGACGACTTCATCACACTCCGAATACACAAAGTGGTGTTCGATAGATTGGCGGAAATGATCGATTTAATCACTCACGCAGCAAAACATGGTGCGGATACGGATCCACGATTGTCGATTCTATTCATTTGATATAAAATTCAGTTTTTATTTTTATTCAAATTAACAATTTATTATTCTTTATCGAAGTACATTTGATGCTAGTAATAGATTTCTCTTGAGAAATCATATTTTTCGAGTTCTCTGAATAAATAATCACTATTTGTCCAGACATTACAACATTTCTTGAGTGGTTCGGTATTGTCTTCAGCTAAACAATAGGTCACTGATGGATTGGCTTCGATCAAGTCGATCACATGTTTGATAAAAAGGAAATTGAAAACTATCGGAGCTAATCGGATGTGAGTTATGTTCCTATACTTGTTCAAGATCTGCATCACCATTCGAGGCCTACGCTCAATGTCGTGATGGACATGCAAGTCCGACAATCGGAAAACCAGAGATTTGACATCATCTGGAATTGTTGCAAAAATTTGCTTGACTTGTGACGAAAAATGAATTATTTGATTCAAGTAGAGAAAGGAATGATTACGCGAGTAGTAGAGGACATTATAATAACTCACACATTCAGGGTCACGAACAAATGTTTGGAATTTGAGCATATCTCTCATTGAGCTTTTCCGAAAATCATAATTTTTAAAGAGTCCTCCGCTGTTTTTGCTACCATGATCAGGACCTGCATAATAATAATCGAGGTCCGGGAAAAGTTTTTTGATCCCCACCAAATCCAACAAATAATCAATCTGTTCAGCACTATTCCGGTAAAAGTATAAACCTTTTAGCTGTTTTTTCGCGCATAACATTGAAAGCCTTTGCAAATCTTCTTGATCGAATATTTGATAAGGGTTCTTGCAGAAAATGTGAAGTTTTTTCAGCTTTGGCATGCGATACAGAAAAGATTCGACCATATAATTATTTTCATAATCATAACCGAACTCACAAAGAACGGGTCCATATAATCCAAGAAAATAATCCAATCTGAATCTGTGAAATTTGAATAGAATGTTAAGATATAATTGCTTCAGCGACGGTTTCACTTTCAAACGATGCATGAAATCGACTGCATAAGAAACCTGCCCTGAGTTTCCTCTATCACCTTCAAGTTTTAGCGTTGTAATGTTTGGACAATTGTTGTAAAATGCAATAGCAAAATCTAATCCATTGTTATCCAAATTGACTGTCAATTGTCTGACAGCATCGAATTGACGCTTGATCAACACCGACATCGAAGCGTATAATGGCATAGAAGCAAACGCTTGAAAGGGTTTTGTGATACAGACATTGGTCGAAAACACAAACATATTGTACGCAAACATCTTGTTCACCGTCAGCAGCCGATACTGGTCTTCGACCTCTAGATAGCTGAGTATTAGGCCGGTCAAGTCGTTTCCGAAGCGATTGAAACTGTCTTTCGATGTCTTTGTGGCATCAATTGAGAGACCGCTGAACTGTTCGAGGCAAATTCTCTTATTTGACGACATCTTGTTAACTCGATTTGCTATTGTATAGATAGCGAAAAATGTATTGAGTGATAGCGACACAAATTCAATGAGCGGAAACAAACCTTTTGTCTCAATTCAGGCTGACGGAAGTAGTCCTAATGTGGTCGACGATAATTGCTCGATATCTGAAATTCAAACACAGTTAATTAGATCTATAATGAACAAGAAATTGAGTTGATTACCGATTAGAACTGATGACTGCTTTGATTTGGTCGCGTCAGTTAATTGTGTGATGCAATTTGTCACACAGAACACTCACTGTTGTGGAAGAAGTATTAATAAAAATATTATTATCAATCAAAAACATACACTTTGGTGATCGGGAAGACGTGGTCAGTGGCCAGTGGTCAAAGATTCAATCGAAGGATTCAAACTATCGGGATTGCAGTGAAAAATGTAATCAACTGATCTGATCAGAGACGAGAGTGGAAATGAGCTGTTGTTGATTTTTCCAACTCTTAATCTCCGTCAAGTCTCACCTCATTGGTCAAACCTTGACATGTCAGCAAAAATGGCTAAAACAAATGACAACATTGATCGTTTCCGGCACACAAGTGTTTTTTCAATTATATTTTTGATTGAAATATTCATATTAATTATTACTATAGTCAATTTTATATAAAATTGTTCAATTATATAAGTGATTTTCAATAATCATCTTCTTAGCAGTGGAGTACATTAACAAATCGAGTGTCGAAAATGACAACAGGCACTGTGTTTAGCTTGTCTTCTGAAGCGCTCCTAAGGTTATTCGAATGCCCAGTTTGCTTCGATATCATCACACCGCCTATTGGTCAGTGCTCCAATGGTCACATAGTCTGCAATCAATGCCGAGATGGAATCGTTCATTGTCCGCTGTGTCGTCAAGTGATGATCGGTACGATCAGAGCTCTATGTATGGAAAAACTAGCAGCTGAAATTGGCGCTAATTTTCCTTGTGACACTTGTGATGAAAAATATTCATTATCTGAATTGGTAAATCACAAGCTTACACATCAATCCGATGCCATTACACCACAGCAGCCATCATCACCGATGGTCACAAACACTTCTGTGAATCAATCCACGAATGATTTACCTCAAGCGATTCCAGCCGAAGTTCGCGCTATGGTCCAAGAAATTATAATTCAGGCACTTAACGGCCATCTCCAGAGAGGTACTGCTGCAGCCGAAGCTTTCGTGTCCAGAAGAGCAGACAGTCCACGACAATATCTTCGAAGAATGACTCGTGTTCTCATGCACGCGGGCATTGATATCAACTCAAGATCCACTTTATTCGATATGATAGGACTCTATCAATAATTCAATTAATATTCAATCATTATTATTATAACAATTATTCCATTTTTTTTTTATTGTAGTTTTCGATTATTATAAATGTTATTATTATTATTTTTACATAATTAACAGAATTGAAAAATAAATATGTTCTCAGAAATTAATGCATTATCCATGTGTCTGTCTACGTGCCTGGCAATGTGAGGCTCTGCTTATCCGTTAGCTCTTATCGTTTCTGATAGAGCTTGAACATCGACCTGGGATCTTAATACGTGATAATCTTTGTACACGATAGGCATCATCACATTTCAAAGAACTCAATTTCTGTTTGGATTAGGGTTAATCAGCTTTTCCTACTCAACAGTAGTGACCAGGTTTAAAAGCCAATGCTCAGTCCATGTCTTAGGATTCAGTGTCTGAGACAAACACCGTCAACATTGAAAATGTTTCCCGAACTGTCCATTCGCCGACTCTTCACCGTAGACAACGATTATGTCACTGACGCAGCAACTCAAGCCGAACTAATGGTCGATCGTTGGGCTACTCTTCACGATTGTGCTCTATCGGACCGCTATAGTGGTGGCTATAGCACTGTTTGGAAGCGAATCAACGAACGACTCTTCGAAATGGCAGGATTTTACGACAATGTCATGGCTGACAGCAAGTTCTTCAAGTCCTCAACTCCCGATGGTAATTAACATACCTATTAATATTATAATTTTTCAAGCAATTTCATCGATTTCGTTCAAATATAAGGAACTATCCGCCGCGAAGGTGTTTTCATTGTGGTCAAACCGGATATGGATAGTCATCTGACACACCTACTCTACGAACCAAATTCATTTCCGCAATTCGAAGACCATCAGAGCAAAAGTCACACTTGGTTCTTGACAGACAAAGCAAAGAATGAGTCTGGTGAATGGTTAGTCACTAAAGAGTTTTTCGTTATCGTTTTGGATGGCCAGCTCTTACTCGACGCTGAGAGTGCTGGCTATCAACTTCAAAACCTACTCTGGGTCGAAATGACCAGAACACTGCTGAAGAATAGCCAAGAGAATTTGGACGATTTGTAAGTGACAGAGGGTAATAATATATTTATATTGACACAATTAACGAATTGTTCGCAGATACTTCGGCATCGGACGACGATTCAGTCGTAAAATGTGGGAACTGTCAAAGCGTTGCTATGAATATTACGGCGGAATTCACTTCTTCGACGGTTCGGTACCTCAACATTTGACATACGTCGGTGATTCAGGCCTGAAACCGATATCTGTTGTCTACAACTCTACACTGAAGAGAGGTGGCTGGGCAAGAATTGAGAAATACTTTCAAGAAGTTGAAGAGCTCATACCTGAAGACCGACGGGAATTAATCAGATTTGATTGATTTATTTGAAATTGAATGAAAAATTTGTGCAGACAATCAATTATTCGAAATTCCATTTTAATCAAATAATCAATAATAAATAAATAATAAATAATAAATAATAAATAATAAATATTAAATAATAAATAATAAATAATAAATAATAAATAATAAATAATCAATAATAAATAATCAATAATCAATAATAAATAATAAATAATAAATAATAAATAATAAATAATAAATAATAAATAAT